>Ga0153925_1000001_pt1 | contig 103639 bp, 120 predicted proteins | sample TSNJ009MetaG_FD_104684 | JGI IMG/M metagenome (GOLD analysis project Ga0153925, IMG submission 104684) | Attine ant fungus gardens microbial communities from New Jersey, USA - TSNJ009 MetaG | ecosystem: Host-associated > Fungi > Mycelium > Unclassified | place: USA: New Jersey, Wharton State...
ATACCTTGATATCTGAGGCCACCAGTAGTTCCAGGAGATGAGTTCCAGGGTCTTCCAGCATTTAGGGTGTCCAGTAACCTTGGTGTTGTTGTTATGAGAGCCCCAAAAGGGGAATAGTTTCCTGAGCATTTAAACACTTGATCCAAAATCTCAAGATGTACAATGGGGTTGAGATATAAATAGTGTGGGAACTAAGGTCACATGACAAGGTCAAGTGATCACAGAACATTCTGGAAGAATATATGATTGTAGACTAATAAGTACAGCCACTGTAAAAAGTAGTATAAGTAGAAGTTCAATCCAATAAAGAACTCCATCGAGTTCTTCTTGAACATCCACCTAGGATAATCACTAAGGACATTCACTGTCTATCAATAACAGTTGTGGCATAAGGCAACAATATGTCTCCTCAAGTCTGGGTTCCAAGGGACATATGATAGAGCAGCAGTTCAATCCATGAGAAATCACTTAATGTCTCAGTCACTTTCGAACAACTTTGAATTATTAGAAACTGTCAAATGATATATTGCTGGGTCAGCAACATACAAACATTGTTGTGCTCGACCCTTCTCAATACTATGGCCACCCTCTCTTCATTAGATATCTACATAACATGCCCACACCTAGACCTGATCACCACGGCTCCGTGCTTCTGTGAGACTCACCTGAATGGCTATTTCCAGGTCATCGTCCGCTTCGTGACCGGAGCTCGTGAGATGAGACGACACGGTTGGAACCCGTCTCTGTGACGCCGGGAATGATACAACTGACGTAGTATTGTGAGAACCCTGCGATGAAATCACACGATCCTTTCCCCAAGCCGACGACCGAGAAGTAGTAATATCAAGCCGCTGAGGGGACCTAGAACCCAGCACAGGGTTGTCGACAGGGCTACGGCTCACGCTGATGGGAGGGAAATGAATCTCATCGCTGGGATTGAGCAGTGGTACTGGAGAAAAATCTAATAACTGCGCATCATCGTTTTCATACGAACTGGAGGAAGACCCAGATGCAAATATGGGATCGCTTTCCGAACGTTGATCTTTTATGGACGGTGCATCATCAATATCCCACCCAGATACGCCTTCTTCAGCCACAAGAGGGTCTTGATGAACCGAAGGTACCAAGGGAGGAGAGTCGTGAGACATACTAGCTTTTCCTCTGAAGTTTGGATTACTGTCCTCCCGGCTAAGCATGATGACATATTCCAGAGCCTCCTGTTCAGTGAGACCAAGTAGACTAAGGCTTTCCTGATGTTCTCTGGTTGTCCCATGTTCATGAACTGATTTCCTTCCCTGCTGCTGCTCCAGTAGATGACGTGAGTCAGCGATATTCTGCTTCAATTCAACTGCATCTAGTAGAGTCATCAGCTGGATTGTCTGGGGAAGCAGCAACAAAGAATTCACCCAACCATTTCCCTCCAGCATTCTTCTTCTTTCTGACATCACTATCCAGATGGAGTCGATGTCGACCTCTCACACTACTGATACCCTTGCCAATCGGCCCCGCTTTCCAAGCAAGAACTGCGTTGCCCACATTCACAATCAAAACTTCGCGATCGGGACTGACGAGAATCTGGCGCACTCGACCATCGTCATTGGGATCAATAGGGGGCAGGTATCTACGTCCCCGAATTCGTGGTATTGGATTAGGGAAACTCCGTAATCCACGGAAGGTGAGGCCGTCAAAGACAAAAGTTTCTCCTCGGCCGCTACCAGTGATAAGAGTAGTTCCGTCCCAGTGAATAGCTGTCACAGCAGAACCGTCGACATGGGCCTCAAAGCGGTGGACAGGGAGGACGGCTGTTTCTGTATTTGAGTCCTTTCCCTGCCAATCATAAACACTGATGCATCCCTCACGATCACCGACAAGTACAAAGCTGTACTGATCAGCTCGAGTGGCAAAAAATGGGCGAACACAGGAAACAGCTCCAAATCTCTCATCGCCGAATGCTTCTGTGCTAGGAGAGAAAACGCAGTCACTGCCAACATCGAGGAAAATCTTACGAAAATGAATATCGCCCTCATACGCGACAAGCACAGCTGACTGCCCTGACGAAGCATTATTATCAAGGCAGAGGCAGGTGATAGACCATTCTTCACGGGAAACCGTGTAATCCACTGGACACGGAATGACCCTCTTCTAGCGCATCCATAGGCGATTTCGGATTTGAAGTCACGAACTGTTCGAAGCCATTGAAGATGATGATGCTTCCGCTTTGTGTACAGCCTGCAATGATACCTTTGTTGGACACGGCTGTGGTAACCTTGACTACAGGATCTATGACAAGATTGCGAGTTCGTTGCCGTTCTGAAGACCAGAGGCATCGCATCCTGCGTGTATCCCATAGTTTGATGCGTCCATCAGCACCACCCGTGACTGCAAGATCAATGCCATCCCAAGCAGCGTCCAATACAGGTCCCTCGTGTTCATCGTCAATGAGGCACCTGGTCAACTCAAAGTTAACACCCCTTCGTGACGGATCTATAGCCTCGCTTGCCACGGCGATAGCGACTTGGCCATTACGGATGCCCCAGAGCACCTTTGCAGTTCCACCCTCCGACATCAGTAGGCAAGTGGAGACATTTGGAGCGAATTCAACGTTGGGATTACCAAGACCGATTCCAAGGCGCGGTCCAGTGGGATTGAGGTATCCTGAGAGGATTCTGCCGGTAAGGGGAAGCGAACGTGAAACAATCCCATAGGATGTGGAAGCACACAATAGTGCTGATTGAGCTGGCATGAGATGCATCGAGGAGACCGTTGAGTGGACAGGGACATGGCGTATAATTGCATTGCGGGAAAACGCCCATTTCCTACCGAAAACAGATGTCAGGAATGGCAAAAACATTGTGCCGCACATGAGTTGGACTATTTCACAGAATAGTGGTAATCTACCCACTTGCAGAGATTAAAGCGAGTTATAAACTCTCATCTCCACGTCTTAGCTTCGCGCCGGAGGAGTAATCCTCTATGAGACTCGTATAATTCATTCTCGAAATCGATTCCCAGGAACTATTGCACGAAAGCGTGGTACCATGTACCATCATCTTTTACGTGTTCGTAGAGATGTTTATCAACCAAGGAGAGGGTTTGGAAAGAGGAAGGGTCAAGGTAGGAGGTAATCCGTGAAAGGACTTCCTGAGGGATAGTAAGGAGGTCATGTTGGGTGCCATATTGGGGTTTGGTGCTGGGGTTAGATTGTGCAACGGGTTTCTCTGAGACTTTCTGGGAAACTTTGCTGGGGCTACTGAGCATAAAACTGGAGAGGTAGTGAGTGTACGGTGTGCTACACAGGCTCAGAGCGATGTGCACTGGCTGCGAGATGGTTCTGTTCAAAATGCGTTTGTGTTTGGTTCTGCTTCTTATCAGCATCTTGTTGATGACATCACTGATCGATTGACCGATATAGTATGTTTTATGTTTTTGGAGGATGTACTGTAGGATGTACTGTAGGATGTACTATGGTCATCTATACCCTTCATCTTATATTAGCTTGTATCTCATTGTACCTCAGTTCATATCATCCGCAGAATTCACCTTTCAAGGACACATCTTGATCATGGTAGTAGCCCAGAATGAATGGGATCGGAGTTTCTGCTTATTGAGCCATGGTGTTCAAGATGCCTGGCTGCGTATTTGTGGCCTAACTCGGTAATGATACCATTTTCACAACCCCTTGCTCTCACCTCAAGCCTTTCCTGAATGCTTCAGATTATCCCACAACCGTGACAAAATTTACGTAATAAGGACATGAAAGCAGATCCCCGCCGAACCTAGAAGGTGAACCACCGTATGGTTCCACTGGAAGGTCTATAAATGAACATGAGGGTGGCAGGTAAGGTAATGAGTCGGCTACCACCATCGATCCACCTTCATGAAAACGTAGTAGATCCTCATGGCCGATCTCACTAGGTGTCTAGATCGTGAAACTCTGAGCATAATTATATGCTTGCGGGGAAATGCATAGTCTCCGATCCTAGTAAAGCGTTAACATCGAATGTTCGAGAAGGACGTAGTGGTATCTTAATGCCTAGGCTGCAGAGTGCGTTTCATTCACAGCCTGAAATTGCAAAGTTATAACACATGACACTAGTCTTCGTGCGGAATTGTACGTTACCTCTGTGTACCGTTCTTATTCAGTATCACCTTGAAAACTTGGCTTTGGTTGATTGTCACAGGTGATTTTGTAGGGGCGCCAAAACCCTACCCCCACACATCAGATATGGTGAAGCATACCGCCCGTGATTTTTGGTCGTTCTACCGACCTCAAAATGTGTAGCAGCATGTTTTTCATATCCTACTCCATCAAACACGAGGTTTACATCCAGTCCACATTTCCGTTTCGCTTTGGTCAGAGTCACACATTTTATCATTGGAATCTCACTGAATAGAATTCTGAAAGCATCAATTAGGGTGATAATCCAGTATTGCACGCGGGACAGCCACCCTCCTATAGGATAATTATCTCACAGCCCCAACACTTCACCCTTTCCCGTCCCATGAATACCCATTTTCATTGAATGACTAATTTCCTCATGTCGCCACACGACCTCAACGAGGCGTTGAGGCCTAGACAAAAGGGTTTTGAGGGGTTCAACGATATAAAGCCTGGCTTCTCAACCCTATCTAGATTCGTCCCCAGCTTCACCTTTCCCCGCTAAAATAATAACCACTTCATCTTTCGCTATTGTCAACTTCGACACTGAGTAATGCTCGACGCATTTAGGATGAAAGCTTTCTATCTCCAACCCATCTACGAGAAGTGGCAGGATGGTCCCTACTTCAATGGCAACCCAAAAGATATCTCAGTAGAGGAATGGTTGGATAAAATCAAGGAAGGATGTATAAAGTACGGCGTTCCAGAGGGATACTGGTATAAAGTAGCGCAACATTTCATGGGCCCTGCAGCGATAAAAAGGCCAGTTGAGCTCTTGTTCCAAACAAGCGGCAACTTGACAGCGCCTCATAGACTAGAAGAGCTCAAACAAATCCATGGCAAAAAGTACCGGTGGACCTGGAAGAAGTTCCGTATTGCTATTCTCGATATGGGCTGTATGTTCTGTTCCACTCTTGGTATTACCTCCGAGTCACTAACCCAACCACTACAAGACATTCAAGAACCCGAACAAGTCCCTCTGCCCTCGGGCGTCTTTACCCCCCTGACCGATTGTTATTCGCCCACATGTTCCAGAGACCAGCTGTGCTACAGTATAGCATGTCCGCCAGGCTCAACATGAAACCTCAACCTGGACTGTCCAAACAGATCAGCAAAGAGAGCTTGATTGATCTTCCCGTGCGTTTCTTTCCCATTCATGTCTTATTGCGTCTGATAAAATCCAGGAGGTTGGCACTCTCTGGGTTCACTCTGTCCCCCAGGAAATCGTCAACAGCGTTTCAGAAACAGAGAAAAAGCGACAGGAAGCCATCAACGAAGTGATCTATACTGAACGCGATTTCGTACGAGACCTAGAATATCTACGCGACGTAAGTCTATTCTTTGTTGTTGTATTCCCTCTCCCATTCCCGTATCAGACATGGATATCTCGTCTACAAGAATCTGAAGTGATACCATCGGAGCGGCGCAAGGCGTTCATCCAACAAGTGTTCTGGAACACTAGAGAAATCTTGGTTGTTAATACACGGCTTCGCGACGCGCTCAGTAAAAGACAAAAGTCGTATGCAGTTGTGGATCGGATCGGTGATATCTTTTTGGAGCATGTGCCCCATTTTGGACCCTTTGTTGCGTATGGTGCGCACCAGCTTTATGGCAAGTATGAGTTTGAGCGAGAAAAGGGCCAGAACCCGACCTTTGCTGCATTTGTTGAGGTGAGGTTCCTCGCTCTTGGCTGTGTATCTCTGTTGATTTTGTTGTCTTCATAGGCTACGGAGCGTTTGCCAGAGTCACGTAAACTTGAGCTCAATGCCTTCCTCACCAAACCGACGACTCGTCTCGCCCGATACCCGCTCTTGCTTGAAACCGTACTCAAACATACACCGGATGACAGTTCTGACAAAACGATGATACCAAAGGTGATCACCAAGATCAAAGAGTTTTTGGCAAGTGTCAACAAAGAAAGCGGCAAGACGGAGAATAGGTTTAATTTGATGCAGTTGGATTCGCAGCTGTTGCTCAAACCTGGAGAGGAGGTTGATTTGAGGTTGAAGGAACCTGGGAGAGAGCTGATCTACAAGGCAGGATTGCAGAAGCGGGATGGAGAGGTGTTGGCGTTTTTGTTTGATCATGCTATTTTGTTTACGAAGAGTATGCACAAGAAGCACCATCATGAGAGTTTGAGAGTGTATAGACGGGTGAGCGTGTCATTTACCGATTGATTTAGACTCATGTGTTGCTGTTGTAGCCCATACCACTAGAGTTGTTGTACATCACCTATTCCGATGACCTTGCTCCTACGAACGGTTTCGTTCGATCACGAAAACAAACGGGACTCGTCCGACGAAGTTCCTTCTCTCGCGACTTTTCACCTTCCGCAACGGCTGTTGGGAACCCATCCGTTGGCACTAGCTCGTCCACGCACAATTACCTTTCGAAATCAGGACCCTCTGCGATGGCCCGAAACGAAGCCAAAGGACAATTTTGGATCCAATTCCAACATTTGGGGAGGAAATCGTACACGCTCGTGCTGTGGGCGAATTCGTTGCTGAGTCAGAAGAAGTGGGTTGAGAGTATACAGAAGCAGCAAGTGGTGATGAGGGAGCGGAGTATGTATTTTGATGAGGTTGTGTTGAGTGATGGGTTTTTTGCTGGACAGAACAAGGTGAATTGTGCTGCGCCGTTTAGTTATGGGAGGAAGGTGGTATATGGGACGGATGATGGGGTGTATATTTCGGATTTGAGGGAGGTGGGGAGGGAGCCTGTCAAAGTGCTTACGTTGTTGGAGGTTTCGCAGGTGGATGTGTTGGAGGAGTATCAGTTGTTGATTGTTCTTTCTGGTACGTGTTGTTTTTTTCGTTTTCACACCTGCGAATGTATGTTTTAAAAACGATATATAGAACGACAAGTGATCACGTTTCCCCTTGACGCACTTGATTCCAGAGATCCGATGGCAGGACTGAAAAGGGCGAAGCGAATATCGTCGCATACGTCTTTTTTCAAGGCGGGTTTTGTCTTGGGAGGATGTTGGTGTGTATTGTCAAGTCGAGTCAGTTGTCGAGTACGTTTAAGGCGTTGGAGCCAATTGATCAGAATGTAAGGGGGAGGAGTAAACCGACGTTTAGGAAGTTGTTGCAGGGTGGGAATGATACGTTGAAACCTTTTCGGGTGAGTTTTTTTCTTGATTCTCGGTGATTTGTGATTCGGGAGCGAAAAGAATCCAACTTTTTTTTTGATGTTTATGTTACTATAGGAATTTTACATACCGGTCGAGTCGACGTCGATTCATTATTTGAAGACCAAGATGTGTGTTGGATGTTCGAGGGGATTTGAGATTGTGGATTTGGAGACGTTGGAGACGTTGGAGACGCAGGGGTTGTTGGATCCTGAGGATGGCACGCTGGATTTTGCGAGGAAGAGGGAGAATTTGAGGCCGATGGCGTTGTATAGGATTCAAAATGAGTTTTTGCTTTGTTATGATGGTGCGTGTGTTTTTTTGTTGCGCTGTTTTTTTTTCGTTGTGTTGAAGTGTTGTTGTGTAGAGTTTGCGTTTTATGTGAATAAGAGTGGGCAGAGGACTAGGAATAAGTTTATGGTGTTTTGGGAGGGGCAGCCTACAGGGTTTGGTATGGATGTTTTGAGTATTTGCAGCTGATTTTTTTGTTGGCGATATGGATGAACAGCGTTGTATGAACCGTATATCCTCGCGTTTGAGCCCAACTTTGTGGAGATACGGCATATTGAGACGGGTTATTTGGCGCAAGTGATTCAAGGATCGAATTTGCGGTTGCTTTTTGCTGGTACGTTACCGACGTCGACGCCGGCACCGTCTAAAGGCATGATGCAGCTACAGCAACAGCAATCACTAGTGATGGGGATACAACAACAACCTTCTTTTAATGGTGGTCCGTATGGACAGATGCCATATCCGAGTCAACAACATCGTCATCATCACCAACATCACCATCCTCATCTCAGTCAGCAAGGATTCAGGGGTGCTAGTCGGATGCCACCGCAGTCACAAATCCTGCCGCAGTTATCTCCTCCGTCGATGTTATTTGGAGGGAGAGATGAGATATTGGTTGTCTCGGATGATAGGGTGTTTGCATTGAAACCTGCTGGTGGTGGTGGTAGTGGTGGTAGTGGTGGAGGATCGACGGTGGAGGATCGACGGTGAGTGACCGTGCGATTCTCGAATATGCCGAGAGCTACTGGAACTTGGAACCGACATCCGTCATTTAGGTCTGGTCACTGAGATTGATTTGATGCAATGCAAAACTCTCTCTTGATCCATGCGCCTCGCTCAAGGATAGATACAATAAAATGAGCCATAGATATCTAAAGGAGCCAATCTCTCCCTTGGTTATGTTATAACAAAAAAAATTGATGTCTGTTATCCAAAAAAGATTGTTGAGAGCATATATGAGAAATGAAGCGAGACGAAATCTAGGCTCAATACAGAGATTAATGAAAAGAAAAGGGATAAAAAACCAAGCAAGGGGTATACCACCGTCTAGAAACCGGATGACGATCTCATGGATAGGAGTGACAGATAAGCAATCCAAACCAAAACAGGAACAAGTTAGTAGTAGTGGAGGGTAAAAGAGAAAAAAAGGCCCAGATGGCGTGAGGAAATGACAGGTCAATGCTTTTTTTTTCCAATTGGTCTTTTTTTCAATCTTGGCAAGGGATCGGATCGATAGTTTCTCGTGTCCCCCACACACACACCTCTTTCGGAAGATCAGGATCTGGAACTATATAGTCAGTGAGCGGACACACATGAATGTTTTAAATGTCTCTCACCCGGATCCGGGTTCGTCACCATACTTGGCTAAGCGGAACAATTACTTTCTAGGTCAATCACCAAAAAGAAGCGACATACCATCCAGATGTATGGAGAGCGCTGCTGCTGCTTCTTTACTACTGACAGAAACCGTCTTCATTTCATCTCCTTCAGGTTGTTCGATAGCATCAACACTGGATCCTTGGACGGCGGCCGTCTTTTCGGAAATGTCTGCTAAACTCGGGGCACCTGGAGATTTTGGGAATGAGTACACGCTTTTGTTTTTTTAGCTCTAGACGTTTGTACAACATGCCTTCTTTGCTGATAGCTTCAGATCCAGGAACAGTTATACCTGTCGCTTCAACTTCAGATGTCCGAACTGCCGATGCGCTACTAGATGGTGCGTCTTCGTACGTCAATTCTTCGACAGCAGCAGGAGCAGATGTTTCGGCAGTAGCAAGTGCTTCTTCAGGCACAACCATAGTCTCCTCAGATGTTCCTTCCTGTATGGCTTGCTCCGAGACTCGCGCAGCTTGTTGATTGAGATTCTTGCCAATAGCTGGTTTCGTGGACCCCCCCTCCGGGCGAAAACTCGTCTTGAACCTCGGCAGCATCTGTCACAGTGACAGCGGCGTCGACATCCGTACCAGCTACATCGCTATTCAAAATTTCCTTTTTAGTCTCTTCCTTCTCCTTCTCAGAAGCTTCCTTATCACTCCCAGCACCCTCTTTCCCCGCCAACTCAGGTTCATCATCAACGGACTTTTCCAATTCAGGCTTGTTGACAGCTAAAAAGTAAAGAACTCGACTTGGTCTTTTTCCCATTGACAGAACCCTCCAACACTTCACCCACATCGCTCACATGATGTGCAGACGATGTCTTCTTCTTGCTATTGCTGCTGCTGCTGCTATTGCCTTTGGTGTTCATAAATGTAATCGGTGATCCGTACGAGCTATGCCGCCCCGATGAGGAACTGAACAACCCAAAAAATCGACTTCTCTCGGAATCGATTGACAATCTACCTAAAGATGAAGCAACAGTCGACTTGTCCAGGCTCATGGCTCTTGCCATCTCGATTGGCTGAGAATGGGCAACTTCGATCGTAGGTACTTGAGGCGTGGGCTTGGGCGTGGGCTTGGGCACAAATACCTGCTCAACGACAACGTACTGAACACACTTCTGCTCAAAGGTGAGCTCAGACACAGAGGGCCTCAACTTGCAGACAATGAACTTGCGCCAGATAGATGCAACAGGGTCCAGAAGCGCGTCTACCCAAAATTCAATAAACGCTTCGTCAATCTTAACCACGGACAAAGGGTACGATTGCGACGCGAACTTGATAGGAGATTCAGATTGAGAGGGATTCAAAGTGCGACGTTGATACGCGATGTCGGGAGATTTATGGATTTCACTTGGACTGCGAGAGGGTGAAGAGATCATCGAATGTCTGCTTGTCTTGCGCAGTGGTGGGTTGGTCTTCTCGACGTCCTGACCAAACAGCGTCGAGGCTAATGGTAAGGGAGCAGAAACATTAGAGAAACCCGCAGACGAGAACTGTGCCCAGTCAGTTGGCAAAACCGACTTTGCACCAGGTGGGAGTGACGAGGGCGGCTCGCGATGGTCATTGGTCACCGTAGTGCCATTGAGGACTCGATCGTTACCAACGGTCTCGGAAGAACCAGGAGATGATACATATCGACGTGTTGGAATTTGCTGATTTCTGGGGATACTCAAAGTTGACGAAGCGACTCTCTTGAGAGGGTGATCACCAGGAATGAGGGCGAGGTAACGGATAGTCTCGTCCGCAAAAACTTGACCAAGCCCTGGTAGACCTCCTGGAGATACTAGATTCTCATCGTTACCCGTATTCCTGATCTTTTCCCAAAGAGTCGACAACTCGCTTTTTCCAGCTACAACATCGGCAGCGAGAGCATCTTTGAGGAATCGGAGAGGATGACAGCGGACTTGGTCTCGTGAAGAGGAAAATTCAGTTTCGACCCGAACAAATAGAGCGTCAAAGTTTCTAGAGGACACACGCGGTGGAAGGAAGACGTCATTTGCGGGTGCTGCACCCCTGACATAGGGATACTGTACAACAAGTTCGGTTAGACGCGTTGGCATCCTGAGCCTCAAAGATTCGTCCCTAAAAGTTGACCACCATGAGAATTGATTTGGAAGGTAGACAAAAACAGGCATTACCTGATTCTGGCAAGGAAAAGGTGCTCAAGAATTTGTGCATTGTCTTGCCATCGAGCATAAAATTTCGGCCAATCATCATCATCTCCTCCAACGCGCGGGGCCGCTAACAACCAGAAACCAAACGCTCTCGTGAGCTTGCTCGCAGAAGTGCCATTTCTCTCCGCGTAGGCGGCCAGGGAAGAGAAGAGATCCAATATAACATTTAGAAGCTCAAGATGTTCTGGAGGGATTAGCGGAGCGAGGTCTGTTGAGTAGGATCCAGCAAGATACTCTGAACTGCGTTCAGCCCCGGAGAAAGTCTTGTACCAAAGCTGATCCTTCCCAAACTTTGCTCCAGTTAACTCAAGATGTCGTAACCCCCAACGAAGGACGGCAACGACATCATGGGGTGATCGGGTATAGTTGATTTCTGATTCAAATAATGACGAGGACGATGAAAGGCTGGGTGGAAGAATGGTAATTTCATTATTAGGATTTAAGGAGTGTATGAACAACGAGATGAGTCTGCGCTGAACGTCGGGTGAAGAGGAATACCAGTGAGGGTGCATAAGTCCGAGCGTCTCGAGACCTGGTAAATGATGGTTAGAGTTAACACGTAAGATGAAGGCAAGGAACAGACCTCGGGCAATAATAGCTTGCGAACATATCCGGACTAAGATCAGGGTCTCCGACGGTGTGAGAAGTCTGCTACCAATGGCGTCGTCTGTAAGGATTTGTACATCGGGACCAGCCTCGAACACAACATCTAGAGCCGAAGTCTGCGTGTCATCCTTTGGCGCTGGAAGAGTGAGAGACAGTTGAGGGAGACTCTCCTCCCTCTTGGGATCGGGGAATGACCGCGACCGCTGTGATTTGACTTTGGAGAGACCAGACGCAAGGACTTTCTCCTTGCTATTTGCCCCGAGCGCGTTCTCCGGGAACTCGTCGATGCGCGTGTTGACTGGGGAAACTGCCTCGAATTTTCCGTCGAGGAGAGAGCCGTCTGATGCACACCCCCGGGACGGAGAGGAGGCTCTCTTGTCCTTCTTTCAACCGAAGACCTTGGAAAAAAACGAGGGCATTGGCGTAGGTGTTTTTTTTTTCTGTGGTGAAGTTACATATGAAAATGTGCCTGTCGATCATGTTATGAACTGATTTATCACCCACCGAGGTCGTCAAAACGGCTGCCAGAACGGCAGGCTAGGCGAGGGATGTGTGGCCAGATGTACGACCCTACCACGTGCTACCATTTCTCACAATACCTGTACAAATATAGACATGACAGCATCTAATCAAGTCTAATAGTTTATAAAATAGAGGTACAAGATAGAACCTGTAGGGAAAAGACTAGCTAGACCTTTCATTTGATTTACTGCAGCATTTTGCCCTCCAGTACCGGTTTTTCTCGCTATAACCAATTAATCGAGCCATTGTATGTGCATTTATATTCGTCGATGTTGCCTGCTTGGCTGTAGGTACCAACCTCATTTCCGCTCTACTAAAGTCGTCAGTCATCGCTGATGACTCCAACATATGGCAGGATTTATATATAACAATAATCATCAGACCTTGTCACGCTCTCCCGGCGCTTGCTTAACATCCGCCATTCGGTAGTAGTAAACTCAATTCTGATGCTTGATTCGACGGAAAAGGAGGGGGAAGCAAAGCGTGTGAGAGATCCATTGCAATCACTACTACTGCGCTATGATACCGCTAAAAATACAAGAGAAAATTAGATGGAACCTGGGACACACGCTGTATCTTCAAGTGCCGTACCTTGTGATCGATTTCATTTATGTACATGATATTTCTATTCATATCCTCATTTCACCGCTCCATGGTAATTGTACATCTCTTCCCTTGTGGAATAAATTTCAAGCGTTATCTTACATTCAAGTCTTTTCAGTGGCGGTGGCCCATGTATAACCTCATCAAGCGGCTGTCTTTTTAGTTTAGCTGGTAAATCAACTCGTACACCCGTAGCGGAATGACATGTACAGTTACGAAGCACACAAGGTGATACCCGAACTCACACAATATTAAGAGATAGGTACCGGCAAAATACACATCAACTACCTCTGAATTTATCAGACAGTGGAAGAAGAAGAAGAAAAAAGAGCGTCAGTAATCACGAGAAAAAACTATCACAACATATCAGAAGAAAGTTTAGATTAACAAGTTGGTTTAGAAATTCAGAGATAAGAGCATATATCTGGAAGCCCGATGTCCTTCAACACGACTACCGAAACCTTCCTCGACGACTCAAGCTTTTAGCCACTTACGGGTGACGAACCCTCAAAGGCACCGTCATCCGATGATCCCTGCTCCGTTTTACCTGATGAAACACCACTATCGCCCTGGCTATCACTGGTAGAGCCTTGACTGGCAACCGGCGTACTGGACTGAGAAGATGCACTGGATGAAATAGGTGTACTGGATGGAAGTGTACTTGACAACGAGGACAAAGGGGAGAAAGCTTGTTGATCACTGCTGGATTTATTCCTCGAAGTCGTGACGGCAACAGGAACGACGATGGCAATGACCACAATCACGACAACGACTGCAATTATGGCAATCCCTTTGACAGTTCTCCACCATGGTTTGCGGGGCTCAGCGATGTTTTTTCCGGGTGACAGAGCCGTTCGGGAGGACTCGAGATCTTGGTAGAGGGTAACAGAGTTGGATCGGAGAGGTACCATGTGTGCTGTGGATGTCCGCTCGCCAGTAGACTCATGAAGAATGTCTACATTGTAGCCATCCTGTCTGAAAGAACGGATTGAATACGACCGCTTTACCAAGCATAGTATCGGGTGGACATACCTGTATATCTGCCTTGGATACCTTAGGTGCCTGCGAGAGCAGTTTCTCGTCATATGTGTTGGAAGAATCCATGTTCTTGAGGATGCACCTGCTTTCAGGCCCACTCAGTGGGAAAGAGATGGAGGGAACGAACAAGTGATGGGCCTAGTTTGGGTCATCCCAGGGTCATCAAAGCTTACCACATTCTTTCCTGGATCAGTTAATCCGCTCGCAACAATAACATTATGAAGAATAAACGCTAACAACTTGTCTACCATATCACCAGCCATTGTTCATGTGAACCACCCCTTTGGTTGGTGTACGTCATCCTCCTGAACTTTTCCATCTCTCTTCTTTTGCAAGTTATCCAGAATGGCTTTGACTCCCTCGATATCACCAACGGCCGCTTTCCCATTGTCCCAGTCAACGACAATGGGCCATTTCACTGCCTGAGGCCTATCTTAGCAAGTTGCACGATCCCACTTAAAGTAGCTGGACGGTCGTTGAAGGGCGGCGCAGAAGAGTGAGCCGAAATGAGGACATGACTGGGGGACACGGCTTTGGACAGAAAATAAGAGAGAATAGTCTCAAGTTGATCAGCCGTTGGAGGTAATTCCACCACTTCGAGATTGAACTGTAATGGCGCTAAAGTTGGATCCCCACTTGGATAAGGAGCAGATAAAGAGCTTCGAAGAAGTGAAAGGGCTTTGGTGGACGGTTGAGAGGACGAGTTGTGACTGATGGATCGCAGCTTCAGATTCTCGACGATTGATACCAAATCACAGCTTACAAGATCGAAATATTAGGCTGTGTACGTTGGTATCAGACTAGTAAGGCATTGAGATAATGGCGTCTTACCAAACGACGCTTGAAGGAGTTGAACATGAGTGCACAAAGTTATTTATCAAAGAGGCACAGAACAAATACTTTATTCATAATCTTGCCATGGCTCTACCAAGATACACTGTGTCAGTCGATGGTACAATCCCGATCCAAGCCCTCCTTTACACAAATGAACAGCTACTGGCAACGCAAGAAGGTGTAGGCATCTATGACGGGTACGCCTACCCTGCATACGCTATACACAACTGGATAACAGACACCGCAGTCTCCAGAAATCTGCACCTCACCAATCAGGCATCGTCTCTATCACGTCCCATCGCCTGTTCTACATGGACAAAAAGGCTCCAGAGGGTGATTCGTTTGCACTCGATCTCGCATATGTCACCCGGACGGATTATTATGCTGGTTTGTTCACTTCCTCGCCCAAGATTACTTTGCACCTTGCACGCAAAGACTTCAACGTGACTGCCTCGGATGGTCCTCTCGCTACCCAGGACGGTCACAACCGCACGGGCCCAACCATTTGGGAATGCGACGTCTGCGGAAACAAAAATAGAAACGTGTCAACGTGTCAGATCGCAGTCCCTCCAGCACACAGATTTGTGAGCTTTGCGGCGTCGTCCGTTCTTCTGCAACACAGTCAACTTCATCACAACACCTTTCTGTTTCTCTTCCTTCCAGCTCTGTCGTCTCATCGTCTTCCTTAACCCATCCTCAACCGACTACGTCTGTAGCCTGTCCTGCTTGCACATCCATCGCTCGCGGAATGCGAAATTTGCGAGATGAAACTTCCTGTTACTTCCACAGATGGTTCCAAACTTGCTGCGAAATCGGCACCGGCCACGCGGCAGGGTTCACCTGATATTGATGATGAAGATGGACACCCAGTAGGAAAGATGATGAAAGTCAGCTTTAGGAAGGGAGGTGACAAGGCCTTTTATACGACTCTGAAACGAAGTCTGAAGAGCAAGGCCTGGGAGGTACACTGCTTCACATATTTTTTTTCCAGAGAAAGTCTGAGCTTTTGACAGACTCGAGCAACACCCTTATACAAGCCTGATGCACTCGCTAATTCCGACACCGATAGTAATGCCATTGCTCGAAGCGGAATCAGTATGTTGCGCTTTGACATACTGCATGCCCTGTTATACTCACTCATGATAGCCGGTATTCTTCAATCGGTGGAATCGTCTGCTCAAGGTCAGGATATAGATCTCAAGAGCGCGCTTCAAGACCTCGAAGCACTCATGATCAAAGCCCGCGATATGGTCCAACTCGCAGCTGGGCTCAACGAAAGATTGAGTTCCGTCACGATCGACTCGAATCACTCTTCAGGTCCAGTACCATCTCCGACCCTCAAAACAGGCAGCGGCTCACAGATGGCGCTGCGCGAGCTTCCAGAGGAAGCTATCTTCATTCGTTCATCCCTTGTGCAACTCGGGCTGCAGGTGTCCAATGTTCCGGTTACGAATGATATGATAACGGATGAGAAAAAGTGGGTCAATGAATTTGCCAGGGAGCTAGCAGAGGTACTCGGGGGTATGATGTGCGATCGTAGTATCGTCGCTCTGGACGAGGTTTGGGGAGGATGGAATCGTGCTCGCGGGGTCGGTATGTCTCTGGAATCTGCCCTTGGATGTTCTCATTTAAGGAAGCTTTTTTTCTCCAAGCTCTTCTTCCACCATCGACGTTTCTCCAGGTAATCCCTCTTCTCCCGCAATACACATCACCGCAAATTCAAATGCGCAAATTCAAATCAGGCCTTTCTGTGCTTCATACGCCGTCTTTTGCCCAGTCCACGTTTAGTACCAGATTGAAAGCACATCTTACACTACAAGGTCCAAAAACAACAATGGAAATAGCATTGATAGAGGGTGTAACAGTGGCGCTAGCGAGGGAAATGATTGACGACGCTGAAATCAATGGGGATATTGTGAGAGATGATGGGGAGTGTGTGATTCAGGATGGTGATCCCAATGATGGAGGATTTGCGAGTACTGGGTTAGGTGGTGTCGGGGAGGCTGGGGTGAAATGGTGGCCGAATGTGTTTATTGATTATGTATGGGATGGGCAGAAATTTGATGCTGAGTACCCTCAAATATACTCGTGTATTGGGGAAATAATTTCTGAAATTAGTATTGGGTATGACAAGTATATTTACTAACACAAGGTTGAGGGTATTCGAACTAGTGACCTGGGAACATGGCTTCATCTTCACAGGCAGTCTGGCGTCTTTCCATGATAATGTCCGTCGCATTTAACAATCCTAGCTGTTATAACGACCGCGCAGCTAAACTAAAAATCGACCTTCAATTTTAGCAGCAAGCAGCCTGAATTGAACATGCTTACCTCGATTCACACCCCTCCTGGCAAAACACAATAATCCGCAAATCATACCGGTCTGCTATAGGCAACCTCGATTCACACCTCGGATCAAACCTCCATTCCAGCACACTCCTCTCCACGATCAATGCTCCCAGTATCTCACCAAATTCGTCTCTCTGAGCTTGGGGCCGTATATCCACCAACAGTGTTGGAACTTGCATGACAGGATTCCCCAGTTCCGTCAACGCCTGTCTGGGTGTGATCCTAGCCAATTGAGCTAGAGCCTCCTCGAGTACTGTGTCGATGGATTTCGAGTTGGGTGGAGGGATGGTAGGATCGAGTGATGTGCGGGAAGCGGTGAGAAGGATTGAATGTATGACGTCTGAATCGAGCGAGGAAAAATGGAGTTCTTTGATTCGGGCCATCCACTCGAGTTCCTCCGTTGCTAGATCTAAACTTGCGTCCCCTGTTTTCTCGATGTTGATATCTGGTGTGGTATAGGAGGATGACATTATGCGGCCGATGAATTTTGAACAGGTCAGATGTACAGCACGCGAAGTTATCTTGCATGACGATGAAGTTATATACAATAGACCAGTAGCAGGAGCCGCAGCGGCGCTACCGTTCTGACTTGGAGCAGGGAGTCAAAGTGGACGTGGGGGAGAAAGATGTAGCTGTGATTATGAACAGATAAGGTGTAGAAGAAAGAATGGATAAGGTATTGAGGGATGATGAGATAAGGCGAATGAAGGAGATATCACTTGGACCGGACCAAGCTGATGAAGCGTCTGCCACTGCCACACGCACGCCTGCATGATGCCCAATGACAAAACTGTAGTGGCTTCAAGTTGGTCAACTCACCATCAACCACGTTGGACTTGGATAAAGCACGGTATGCAATTTCAGTAGCAACTTGATTGCGCACAGAATCCAAGGTCCTTGTTGGAGGCGGGTTTACCAAAAGCAAAGCTTGAGCTGGTTGAGAAACTCTACTTGTATGAGTCTCATCCGTTGATTGTCCTTGTGAGCTTGTATATGACATCCCACTCAATTCCCCAAAGTTACCTGTGACAAGATTCCCGGGCTGCTGTCGTCGCGCAAATGGGGACACGAAATGATCACAAGTGATTTGATCTTGAGGGACTGCAAGGCTCTCCCGCTTTCTCCTGCATGGTCCTATAGACGTAGGCGCTGTCATACGATCTGAACTGGAGCCTCGACTGGTGACGCGATTATTTATTTCTGGAGAATCGTATCGTGAAATGGAACGCCTTGGGGATTCAGAGACACTAGACAGCGCGACTTTCGCACCTTCTCTATCTTCAGGATTTGTGGCAGCACGATGGGCCTGTAGTTTCTCTGTTAAAGGATCTTGGAGAGGGTGCTTGAGAATTTCTGTCTGGTTATCCGAAGTAGCTCTCGAGGTGGATGGAAGAAACATGGAGCCAGATGAAATGTAGTCATGCTGAATCAGTTGTCCTGAATTGACAGGTAGGATAGCATGCTTGTACTTTGATCATCACGCTGTCGGCCTGGGGTTTGCATTGAGGTTGTTCGAGTAATTGATCAGAGCAGGTCAATGACATGGGCCGGGAAGAGTTTCTTTGAGACCTGGACCTATGTGACGGCGATAATGACAGACGAATTCCTGGCTTTCTTGAGCGTTGAGATGTATCTCTTGTAGACTGCGACTGGGAATAAATGGAATGCTCTTGGGGTGGCGTTTCTTCGCTTTTCTTAGACGTCATCTTGTCTGCAGTCTCAGCAAGGAGCATGGAATCATGGGTTCTGTCGCGCGTAAACGTGTTCACTGCTTCATCTGTTCGATTTTCGGACTGTGAGTCTTGCAACATGAGAGTCCGTGTGGAAGCAATAGAGCCTGGAGAAGGCGGAATCTCCTCAACGTCAGATTTGTGTTTTCTAGTCACAGATGAAGTAAGAATGTTGTCTCTTTGTGTCACGATGTGAGTTGAGATAATTTCTGAGGGTGTTCCAGTTGTCAAAAGCGGAGAAATTATCGGATTAATTTTCGAAATCTGGGGAGGCTGGGGTTGCTGCGTACGTTGCGAGGGAGAGACAGCTGGCGTAAATACACTGGAAGAATTTCGTATGTAATGATTTTCTCTTGCGCTGGAGCGTGCCGGTGTTGTCGGGGAAAGACGCAGAGAGGCATGGCGAAGTCTCCGGGATAACATTGATCTGCCAGAGTCAGATCGAGCTGGGCCTACTACATTTCCTTCATTCGATGTAGGTGAGAGTGGGGGGAGTTGCGGTTGCGGTTGCGGCTGAGTGTGAAGTTTGGAAAACGATATTGGAGAAGGTGGAAATGAAGATGAGTTTCTCGGTACCGAATCGTTACGCTGTGTCCGTTGTTAGTCAGCGGGGCTGCAGTGTAAATGGGTAGAGGGGAAATACCTGGACTGACTGTGCTGCCATTGCTTGTGGTGACAAAGCGCAACGTTGCTGCGTGTGAACTTCTAAGAATATGCACAACTTCGATTGTCCTCAACAGACTCAGACTGTTCGGCTGAGGCCAGTGAATTCATTCATCACATTCTCTTCAACTAGACCCTTTCTTTGGAAAAAAAAAGGTTCTATGCTACACAAAGTGCTTCCTAATCGATGGGTGAAAAGTATACTAAGTGTCGAAAATTCTACACCAACCGATATACAAGATACGCCTCTGTCGGTCAGAATTGCTATCTCAAGAGATGCGCTTGTCTATTACTCTACGCGCAAAGAGGACCCCAGGTCTATCGATAGGTCCAGCACAACGGTCAGGTATTATTTCTCGGCATGTAAGACCGCCTCCACTCATAAGAGCGAAGCGCCTCGTGATTAAGTAAATGTTATACACGATAAATAATTTGACTGATTCAATATCATTTGACCATCTTGGTCGTTTTTCAGATGTTCGTAATTTGATGAATCATTTATTCATCCAGTCTTTGAGAATGAGAGGTTGCAGATACGGAGAACTTATTGGTCCACGTACACCGTTTCACCAACCGTCCAAAACTGGGGTCTTTCCTTTCAGCCAATAACTTTCTTCCTTCTAGTAGTGCCTAGCCCAATTAATTTCGTTAGAAGCAGTACCTCAGAAGGTACCACCACCGAAGAGCCCGGAGGTTAATAAACTAAGCGGAGATCAAGATGAAACAACTAACATTGCCAGTTCTGCAATGACAGATAACCCCCTTGATAGGTGTCATATTGGGAAGGAGAGGCTTTTAATAGATTATTGTCTTCTGGACAATCAGAATACTCGACGTCTTGTATGCCGAGAAAAAACATATTGGGCATGTGGAGATCCAGCATCTTTCTTCCCACATTGTCACGCTTTCATCCTTCTGAATTCTGTAAGGGTCCACAGGACCATCGACATTGAGAATGGTCTCTTCGAGTGCCCCTACTTTGTATACCGCTCGATTTGTACACCTGCACCTCTTGCTGGCCTTTCCCTCGATTTTTAGAAACACGTCAGAGAAAGCTGCAAATATGGAAGACCAAGCAGCATCTTATCCCAGCAAAGCAAATAGAAAGATGTCACCTAATTGAATTACTCTGAAACTGTCAATTGCTATGTGATATGAAATACACTTTGGAGATATTGCATTCAGAGGAATGTTTTGCCCATGAGTTGGACCAGAGGCATGGTAATCCTAGTCGGGAGGTGTTATGGTACCTGCAACAAATGAAATGTCACAATTTACTGGTCCCTGTCTTGGAAGGTTTTAATAAGAATCGGAAATCTTGGTTACAAGGATTTTGTGAGATATATTCAGTACGGCACTTTGAACAAGTAACAAGCAGGAGGTATTAAATCACATAGCTATAGATATATCTTGGCTCTGCAGGTGTCTGTCAAGTCTAGTCTTGGCATACAGCTTGAAGTCTCATGTCAAAATTCTCGTTCTGCTGCATAAGCAATCGGGCAGTATTTTTGGCTCGTTGATGAACAATGGATAAGGAAAGAGTTGATGAACAATGGATAAGGAAAGATAGCTCCGTAACAGCAGTTCGTTTTGGGATGCTTATATAACATGACTTAGTGGACCCATCAATCACCAGACTCAACCAATCCCCTTCTTCCCAATGGTGGAAGGATACTTTGATACATGATTCATAGACCCGAGTGTCTTCCTGAAAAAATTCGACTTCGGTCAGCGTCGACTCAAATTGATCTGTCAGTACCGTGAGATCGGTAAGTAGTGGAGCCTTTCTAGGAAACGCCGAGTCTGGAAGCCTTACATAATTCTCTTGATGTGGGAGCATTTCTTCTCAAGCACATACCCTTAACATATTTTCTGAAAGCCCTTTGACAAAATGGCACTCACTTATTATACTCGTCATACATACTATTGCACCCGTGTACAGTTCAAGTCCAGTCAATTGCCTCAATAATAAATCAGGAACCCTGGAGCCCCCCATCTATCTCGATGGGACCAAAAAATAAAAACCGCCTAGTCTCGATATATCTTTGCTATATAATGCCCATTCGAAGCAGCCTCTACAAATGTAATTTTTGCTTTCTTCTTGATTGAATCCCCCCCGTCACTCTTTTGAATTTACGCTCGCTCCGACATAAACTCACTCCTTAGCAATCCAATGGCATCCACACAGCCAGTCAGGATGGTAATGACCAAGGCCCAACGATGGGACAAACCAGTTCAGCAGGAAATGACCTCTTCGCTCCAGGTGACGTTGAAATAGTCCCTGTCTTCTACCGTCCCTTATCTCATTTCATTTCTAGATTGCCCAATTCTCTACTCCCCGATCAACATCTTCACATTTCTGCACCACTGGCCTGCGTACAGACGCCATCACCTGACTACAATGACCCACCAATTTCCCTTCGGCCATTGCATTTTGACAACAGCTCAAAAGTCTCCGTATTGGCGTACGAGCCGTACCCATTCCAAGGCACTGACACTAAGGATGACCAACCTGTATGTCACATGAGCAAACCGAGAATACCGTTCTGGCGTACGAAAAAGGGGATTGCACTCATCGTACTCCTCAGTAATATTATCGTAATCGGAATTGTATTAGGCATTGTCTTCGGTACTCGGATCGATCGTCGCCACCACGAGTCGTCCATGCCGGACGACAGCAGTCCATTAGGGCAGAATTCGCAGGGTTCTCCATCACCTGATAATCAGGACAATTCTATGTCTCCATTCCCTACAGTAACCTCGTCTTCTTCGACTTCTTTGATCTCTATCTCTCCCACCACATCTTACTGTTCGAACCTATTATGTCGGACTCACGCAGGATACCCCCTATTGGCTTAGATGGGACTGGACAAGGTTCTGGTGCCACAGATACCAATGTGCTACGGAGCGCATATTCAACTAGTACGAGTTGAAGTAGGACAAAACTTCACTCATTCGCGTCGTCTATATTGTTGTTGGTCAGAACACTCATGTTTGGCGTCTGACATTCGTTCATTCCTGTGAATTTCTGTAGAGCCTATGGACCTTGGATACCGTTGAATTCCAGAATGTAGGCCGTATAAGGATGTTTGACTATGTAAATTTCTACTGTGGATGCAAAAGAGCAATCGATTTCCAGATTCTCATGATGTGTTCTGCTTTCCTGTTGGCATCAGTTAATTCCGCCTCCGCATAATTCATTTTGCCATTGGTCATTTTGTATAAGTCTTGGCAGGCACGACCCTGGCACTACAACAGCGGTATTGTAGTACTCATCATTGCTATTCTTTGACATGAAAAAATTGGAACTGATTGCTGAGAAAATTTTTAAGGAGTAATTACAATATCCATAGTGTCCCAGCAGCTAGACACCATTTACGGATATATATTACTGAGAAAGCAGTCATAATGTCACACAGTTTATTTACTAGTGGATCAAATTTCAAAAGGCTGTGTGATTGTAGTTGTGGTGAATGAATTGGCCACAGCAGTGTGGATAGCCTTAGATTATCTTGAGAAACACTTGGAACCAGAATCTCTCAGCAGATTATTGATAAGCTAATTCCATGCCTAGAATGGATTTCAAGCAACGCTGTTCATTAGAACATACTTTATAGTATCAGAAGTTATTAGTTAAATGAAATTCTGGACAAAGCATTTAGTAATTAGTGACTTAAGAGCTTGTAACCTTCATGACTCGAATAACTCTGAAGTATATAAACGTTGCCATGCTGCCCTGGTTCAAGAAAATGCAGATAAACGCGTCTGTACCCACGGAAACGACAGACAAATCATTAGGATGGGTGGCAAAAACCCCTGCGCACGATGCATCATGAGTAAGTTTATTTTAAAACCTAAGAGCCTTTATAATCGATTATTTGCAGTAACTCTCATTCTTGTGCTGCTTGTCAGCCGGCCAAGCAAGGATGCAGATTTCCCGAGGAGGTGAGGACAATGAAGATCATGTAGACGTCATGGGCACCAAGAATGTTACGAAACTTTCAACCCTGTGTTAGAGAATTGATGAATACGTATATACCAGCTCGAAACTGGGGGTCTACTAAGTTATGTCGCTACCATACAACTAGAGTCACATGACTTGCGAGTCACCTATAGCTTCGGTGGGAGTTGGGACCTTGTAACATCCATGTGATGCGTGGCTAAGATTCGTTACAAAGAAGGTGCTGGAGATATGGAAACGGTAATTGGTCGCTTGATAGACGTCTTAGCTCGGGTTGGTGAAAGTCTGGAGGGTGCGCGTCGTGAAGTAACAGAGCATGCCAGTCGGATAGAAAGATTGTTAGAGCGGTTATGTATGGCGGCGAAAAAAACATTTGGGTGAATCAGCTGTCTCACCTGATCCTAAGGTCGAAAAATAGAATTTATACTGATCTTACTCACCCTATTTGAATTGAATCTTCTCGGGAATCGCTGATATTGTGTTGTCAAAGCCTCCGCCTGTTCAAGCGATTGAATGTTATGATCCTCTCACTGCGAATATAGGGGGGGAATGATGCGGACTTCAAACCTTGTTACTTTTGAGGGGCATCGGAGTTGTATCATTGGTATTCCACGTCATACTCTTAACAGTTTCCACTCATGTATCTCCTGTAATACCAGCGCCAGAGAGGGAATGAAAAGAAGAAGATATGGGGAGCGAGCGGAAGGAGGACTCTATATGATGTCATCATATTGTCTGGCGGGAAGCCAGAGAAGTCTGTAACATTCGTCCTAGTCATTCTCGGCATTTGGGGCGCAGCTGACGTTGAAGGAATAAAGTCATACGGGATTATGCCACTCGGGCCTACTGCCTACATCCCTAATTTGGGGATAGTCCCTGCCTGAACTTCTTTTCTGAGGAGTCACTCGGTCTTTGCATTTTGGCTTGTCGGGCTTTTGATACCATTTGCTTCGATTTCGTATAATACTCTAACGAAGGCATCTCAGCGCTCGGGCATACTGCTTCTCGAGGTGGAACAGTGTTAAATGCAGTCCCTCGAGCTGAGGTTGAGGTCATTTGGCTGCTGCTTATGCAATGGCTAGTTGAAGATCGACTCGACTTCATGGTAATTTTGAATTCTTCGGAAGAGAGCCACCTAGGGGGACAGAATACTATCCACTCGAAGATTCACGCAAATTGCACTGTTTGGTTCTAGTAAGATATAATTTGAGCAATAGGCTTGTGTTAGAACTTTTATGCAAGTGTAGTTGTTGTGACTGCGCAGCCCCATTTTGGGTCACCCGGTCATTTAGTCAGGTCAAATAGACCTTTTAATGTCCCTTTTGACCAACACACATCTGTAAGAAGTGATCCTCTCTTTACTGTTTCTAGATTGGGTCCATACTCGGTAGTCTTGGATCTACTAGGATGGAGCACCCGCCCGAATAACGGAGGATTCGCCCCAATTTGACTCATTAAGAATAGGACTGTGAAGTTCAGTGGAATTCAGCTCTGGCACCGTGAACGTGATAACTGACAGATTGAGATGCTGCAATAGGCAGACTACTGACTCTCACGCTGCCAAAGCAGTCTGCGCAGTTATTCGTGGCGCTTAGCGCTGATATAAAGAGATCATCTCTCTGCCGACTTTTCACTCATAAATGTCTACCCCCACAAAGTATCCAACTTTAACCCCCTCCTCTGTTGAATCGCCGTTGTCTACTACACCACGAGCTTCCTCTCCCTTGCCGAATGGAGTGCCACTCTCATCTCTACCAGGTCTAGACGAACTAGATGATTTCCCAGAGCCTCCTTCAGGACGATCGTACACCACATCAGTATCTTCCGCCAAAAAGCCGCCTTCTCCTACTTCGTTGAGTTCCAACCCAGTAGTGAATATCACATCAAGCCCAACATCTACGGCCATCGCCCTATCCACCAATCAGCACGAAAGCAGCAGCTTGGCCTCAGATCTCTCCCAGAGAACACGGTTGGGGTCACAGTCTTGGCGCATCAGCGATGTGTGGCGAAAGAAAGTTAACGAAACAGACGCATCCACACGTCAGTTCGATTCTCCTTCAGCCTCTTGGTGGGGTGAAAACACAAATGCAAAGTCTTGGGATGATCCACCACAGAAAGTCATTAGTTTATCACCAGAAGTAACAGAAGCATGGGATCATACGAAGGAGGTAAGTTGATCATCTCTTGTGCATCTCCTGTGCATCTCTAGTTTGTTGGATGTTCGATCGATGGGTCATGACGTGACGATCATTCCGTGATATCAATTCGACCAGAGCGAAGAAACAACATTAACCCGTCCTTTTCCCTCCTGTCCCTAGCGCGTTTCTACCGCAATAAAATCTGTTCTCGGTGTATCTTTGGATGTCGCCCATGAGCTGCTCATCGTCGGATCAGATTTTCTTGAGCTGGCTCCCATTCCGGGCCTCTCACCTGCAGCAAGGTCGTTACTTGAAATCTGGGATGCAGTGCAGAAAGTCGATGTAAGTCTTTTCCTTGAATGCCCAATTGTATAGATCATCAAATATATTTAGCTAAATACTTTGACTTGTTTACGACTAACTGGACGGTGCGCCGAAACTCTCATCTCAGTTCGTCAGGAAGTCCATGATGCAGGAAGTTCTGTCACCGTCGAGTTACAGGGACCTCTCAACAAGCTGCAGGAGTCGGTATTTTCCATTGTTCAGTTATTCCGGATCTTACGATATATCATCAGAGCTTTTGAAAATGTCAAACAACTCTTGATCAAGGAGGCACATCGACCCTTCATTAAACGTTACCTGAAACGAGACGATATCATGCGTAACATTAGTGCCTGCAATGCGGACATACGATCGGCATTGGACATGTTCAATGTATGTTTTCCCCTCTGGTTTATCATCATTTATATATCCCTGTTATCATCTACAGCTCTCTGTTTCAATTCGCATCCTGAAGCAAACTCAGGAGTCGGAAAGAAATCGACATATTGAGACTGAGGCTCTCCTCGCTGCCATGTCTCGAAGGGGACAAGAACCGAACTCCAGTAATGCACTCATGTTAACTGGTATAACGGAGGACATTGTTTCGTCGCCACCCCAAAGCCCTCAGTCTGATTCAATGAAGGTAGGAATAAATCTATCCTCCTGAGTTAGTTCTGACTCTTTCCTAGCATCCTGCGCTTCCAGCAGATTCGATCCCACAGATGTCAGGAGGACAGCTTCGTGCCGGAATGGCATCCTTGCACCTAGCTCAGAATGCCTCTGATCAAGCCCGAGACACAGAGAATCTACGCCAACTTATGCGCTTTGCTCTCCATACTACGAGAGACGCTGACATTCTCGACATACTCCAGATAAAACGTCAGGATATGCCAGAGGCCATAAAGTCACTTCAGCGCGCATTTGAGCGGATCACCGAACGCGACCGGGAGCGACAAAACTCTATTGTCCTCACTTCAAAGCCCACTCCCGTGTCCAGAAGATCTTCCATGAAGGATGGGAAAGCTATTTCCAGTCAACAGCGCTCGAGAACTATAGATAGTAATAGTTCTGCTGCAAGTTTCGCTGCGGCGGGCAAGGGGGATATTTTGGATAGAGAATTTTTAGAGAGTGGAATCGAGGCACTTGTGAGGATGAGCCGAGGTGTGGATACGAACCTACCAAGTTGGACAATCACTAAGTTCGTTCCCGTATCTTATTTCCGCTTCTAATAAACTCGAATCTTCAGATATGAAGTTGATCGTGACCAAAAAATAGGCGTCGGTTTCTTTTCTGATGTATACAAGGGTTTCTGGCGAAATCGCACAGTCGCGATCAAAGTTCTCGCAGATACCACGCCACGTGGATTATTCAAGCGAGAGGTAGCTATATGGAAAAATCTCAAACACCCAAACGTACTGGAGCTTTACGGTGCTAGCAGTACTGCTGGTGATCCACCCTGGTTCTTCGTTAGTCCTTACGAGAAGAATGGGAGCCTGAACGAATTCTTGAAAAAGGTTCGAAGTCAGACAAGGTTGTCCGGTTCTTTCCTTGGATCAAGAAAAAGCCCTCGCTTTGGTAACAGTCTACTTGGTAACAGTTTACCCGGCTCCTCGAAAACGGAAAGGCAAACAACCTTCCCCATTTGGTCAGGTGTGAATTCTGGTCAACAAATACAGCCGAGGATCCCTCTAATTCAAAACGTGAATGAGCATCGACGAAGTCAAGGTTTATCCATGAGATCGCAAAAGGGATGGATTATTTACATAACCATAACGTACATCATGGTGATCTCAAGGTCATTCTATCATTCATGCTCTTACTATTGGCGCCCTAACGTCTGACATAGACTGCAAACGTTCTCGTAGATGACAAACTTCATTGTGTGATACCTGATTTCGGCCAAAGCGAAATGAAATCGGAAGCCTTCAGTATCAGTGGTGTGGCGCCTCCTCGTTGGTATTCAACTTCCTCATATATCTCTTTTTGTTGATACTCCTTGTACAGATGGTACCCTCCGCTGGCAAGCTCCTGAGTTGATGCGTGGACCATCACACCTTACGAAGGAAATGGACATATATTCATTTGCTATCACCTGTATTGAGATTTTGAATTGGGGTGCTCTACCATGGGCATATGTAAATGACTTTACCATCCGTCATCTGGTTCTGGGTATGGGTTCATAAGTCCCAAACACGTACGCTTTGTGCTTACAATCTTCATCCTATAGACAATGATGAACGACCTCCATGGCCCAACAGCTCCAAGTACATGACACCTCAACTGCAGGACCTTGTGCGGGCTTGTTGGGACCAAGATCCCGCAAAGCGGCCCTCTTTCGCTGATATTGTGCCACTTACACAAATCATCCGCGAGACCACCCCGTTGTTGATAGAAGATCTCACTCCTTCCTATATATCTGAATTACCTGAACTAGGGCCTGAGGGTCCAGTCAGCTCACCCGACATTAGACCAGTTCTCCTTCCTATTGAAGAGCTCTCCTGTATGTGGCCTGCCTATATTGCCTTCGTTTCTTCCCCTAATATCCCATGATAGCTTCTATGGAGCCTGATGAGTCTGGTCTTATTGATCCCGATCAACGGCCGCACAAGGAAACATCAGTCCCTACTCCCGAAATTAAGCTCCCTGAACCAGTCTTCTTCTCCCGCACGGGCAATGGGCAATCCTCTGAGATTGTCTCGCCTTCCTTAGAGAATTCTGAGAGAAGCAGCCAGAACACCTCGGCTCCCACTCAAGATACCCATGCCTCTCCTCCACCAGAGAGCGATATCATTGCCCAAATACGAAATGAGAGAAGGTACCGAATGATTCTCACCCATGAGTACCATCCTTCACGTGAGTTCGCACGTTATCTCTTTCATAGAACCAAATTCATCGATCCGCAGTTGTTTTACCTTTGTGGGAGCCATCCCGTGTTGACGTGGGGGCTGTTGGGTATCTGTCCAAACCCCGAGGCGAATTTATCACTTTGTTCAATGCTCTTCATCCCAATATGTCTTCTCTGAGTACCGTTCGGGCTCTACCTAAGATCGATGGATATGGGCGTGTGAATAGTGGTAGTCAACGGGTCTCGAAGCGGAACCAGTTAATTGACACCATCATGGGCTTCCTCACACTGAAGAAACAAGGCACTGGCATCTTCCCGTATGTTGTATCGTGTTCACTTGCTGGAGACATTCACCGAAACTAATTGGTATTAGTCAACAAGTTAGCCGTCGTTATTCGTTTCCGCTCAAAACTGGCCACAGAGCAGCTTTCCTCTGTGCAGAAGCGGCCGAATATCGCTACTTGATCTCTGAGGAAGGTGGACAGCTGGATGCACCCGGTGGTTCAAGGCCAATGTGGATGCCATTATGAAGATCTTCGGTGGTCAACACCAGATCCAACGCGAAGAACTCTTTCTGGGTAGGTGGCACACCGACATTTTCGCGATCCTTGGATCCTGAACCATATGGACTAGTTGTTGGTACCCTTCGAACGCCTAACTATGCTCTTTTCGTCAGTCATAATCATCCAGAAGGTCACGTGAGCACTACTTATCATCCCTCACGTCTCCTTTTCTTAGTTATACCAGGTGCATTCAGTTCTCCGAAAAAAGGTAGACCTTGGGGTATCTTCACTACTGACTCAGAGTACGAGGGTGCCGGTCCCAACATCGATATACCAGATCAATCGTTATGGCAATCAGCCAGTAAGGTCTCTCCTGTAAGAGGAGGCCCCTGGGACACGGTTCTTGTATCTCGTTTGAGGTTTAAACCAGATGGTGTAGAGCCTACAACCCTTTGATGATTTTGTTGTTACTTTTGGACTTCTCGTGTAGATTCGCCTCATTGTAATATACACACAACCAGCTTCAACTCTCACGAATCGAAGTTCGACCGTATACTAAACAGAAGGCAGTATGAAGAAGTGTCTACTGGGCGTTGATCTATTCGGAAGCAGGTGAACCTCATTGATTTTATTTGCTCCCTGGAGTTTGGCATGCATGGTCTCGCGATTGGACACCTAAATGACGTGGCCCAAGATTCTCCTCACTAAAAGAATAAAAGCTCGCCGTAGAGATTCACTCGTATACTCAGAGACCCTTCACAATTTTGTTTCGATATGTATTTTTCTTCCTCCCTCTTTGGTCTTGTTGCTCTTGCAACCTTGGCTCTGGCCACATCCCATGCCAATTTTCGTGACGTTATTAGTGATTTGAACACACTTCGTGACAAAGCAATGAGTCTTGGCAATCATGTCCATAACGTTGATCTACTTGTGAGGCACAATGTCTTTGATATGATTAGTCGCTCATAAAACTTAGAACATGGTACAAGACAAGAAAGACATCATCGAAGGTCTCGACCGCATTGCTACGGATGCAAGAGTGAGCAAAACAACGAAAGGAATAGAGTTAATTCTGATTGACTCTGACTCAGGCCGCAAAAGGCTTTACACCCTCCGAGGCCGTCGCAGTATTGGATTCTGCCCGATCTCTAGACAAGGAAATTATCCAACTTTCCAACGAAGTCATTATCAACAAGAACAGCATCCCGACTCTTCTCCACTCCGCCATTGTGGCTGATTTACAGACTTTTGGCGTTCATGCTAAAGGGGCAGGAGAAGCACTTATCAATGATTTCCCAGTGAGATTATAATCATACTTAAGGAGTATTGGACGATCCTAATGATATAAAAAGACGGACAAGAAACATGAAGCAGTCAGCATATATGAAGACATGGAGACAGCACTTAACAACGCTGTGAAAGCATATTCCTCCTAGAAGACAGTGGTGATCATTGTATCGTAGATTTTGTAACTTGTTTCAACAACAATCATACAACGAGCAAACCGAGCTTCATGAGTGGTGCATACTTCAATGATCGGCCTATTTTTAAAACTATCAGAACCCTTTGGATGTAATCGTGGGTTCATTCCATGAAAAATGAAGGATGACATGGTCACTCTCACAGTCCCCTTACATCAAAAGAGAGGTCCTACATTGTAATAGATAACGCCTCAATGGTTAAATTCTGGAACCGGAATCCATTTGAGCGCACGCTTGTCGGATATTTCGGTCAAATCTATTCTTATTCCGTCACTATTTTTATGTGCGTGCCTTCATTAGAATTCGTCTCCACACGCATGTCATCGGCAATGAGCCTCGAGACAGTTACTCTACCGGTATTTAGAGGACATGAAAGTGCACAGCATTTTCAGGTCTCTTGATCTGTGGTAGGTAATACACTAAAGGGAGATGGCCCTCTCAAAGGCAGATTATGTTTTCGTGTTATTGCCTAGCAACATGGATTAAGGGGCGACCGTGTCAATGTGATCCTCAAAGTAGTTGCTGATTGGTTCGTTGATTGTCAACATTGCGATCAGGATGAGGACACAGATATATTTAAACTGGGTTATATTATATTAATTCTCGAGTCACTACAATTTGAACATTACTGAAGTAGTTGCATCTAAGCCATGGTGCTACATAGCTATGTGTATTTTAATGAGTGAATCTGATATTACTATACACCTTCAACAAACCTCTGATGGCCCAGAATTTTTGTAGCTTTTTTGCGGAATAATTGAGTATGTCAAATACCATGTGAAAGAATTTGATTAGAGTATGGGGTGAGAAATGTTCATCCCAGCAAAATCACTTCTTTCTCTCATACCACCATCTTGAATGGTAGCGCCCAGTAGAGAACCAGCGAATACATTTTTCTTTACCACTCCTCAACTCAACAAGACCCAACTCCACCTCGAAGCCAATAAAGAAGTCAATCCAATGGACATCAAACAGGACAATCCAAGGGGCAGATCCCCACACCATGGACTTAACCAGCAAAGGGAGCAGTCTACTGACTCCTATGAGTCCTCCTCCTCCATAGATTATACTGAAAGAATGCAGGCCCAATCTGATAACATGAAGTGGGCTGAACAAGTAGAAGTTGAGCTCCAACAGAATCAAGATGATCACATTGGTCTTCAAATGTCGAATGTAGAGTCCCCCTTCCCAACACATGACATTGGCATGAATAATATAATAGCCTCCCCCCCAGCTCTAGAACCCTCTGTCATTCCATATCAGGCAAACCAACCTGTGGATCCACTCCTCTGGAATAGAAACTTCTTAGCTATTTCTCTCTTTGGCACAGATGAATTCCTCAGTGGCAATGCTAAGAATATTGCATGCTCTCTGCAAAGGATGGTGAATTTCATTAAGCAAAGGCCCATCAGTGACAAAACAGAAAAGGACATTCCACAAATTGACCAATTTGGGTATGCAGCATGGCAATTTATCTTGGCTATCTATGAAGCAGGATAGGACAAGCTCACAGCTAATGCCAACAGTAAGTCATTTAGGCAATGCATGTCCTCACAGTTCAACAGGGACAAAGTTACAGTTAACAATGGTAACAATGGTAAATTGACTAACATCTCCAAAGTCCCTCCCACTGATTCCCCCAAGACCAAGTGCCAGTGTACTCACCAAATCCAAATACCACAACAAAGGAAAATCATTTGCACAGGCTACAAAGAACAATGTCAAGGACATCCTCAAGATAAAGGAAGCTTTTCCAAAACTCTCATCCAATAAAATCATAGAAATTCACAGGGTTGCCAACAATGAACTGCCCTCAAATAGGAAAAAAGTCATCATGATGACTAAGGGACCATCTAGAAAACAAGTCATCATTCCCATGAGTGAGGAAAACACAAAAATGGCAATGGACAAAGCAGACTCCTATGTCACTAACATCAATAGGATGTTGAAATCAATTAAGTCAAAAACCTTGGCAGATTTTATCAGGGTTGACAACAGGGGCATTATTATCACTACTAACAGGGTAGCTAACCCTTTAGACTTGAAAACCATAGAAAGCTATATCAATAATATAGACAACATTGACCAGGAACAAACTACTTCAGCACAGCTCCCCCAATACAAGTCATACTTAAAAATACTAGGTATACCATATGTCAACCACAACAACAAAACAATCACACAAAATGTTATCAAAGAGGTAATCAAGAACACTCACATCTTCAATAACATTACTCTAGCTTTTCAACCAAGGATCATTAAAGCATTACCCAAATTGGACCAGGCTGTAATATGGATCAACATATGGGACTCACAAAATAGCTCTAAAGCTAAGAAGATAATCAACTGTAGCTTCAATGTTGGAAAATATATAGCTACAGTCAGGGGAACAAATATGAACCTAGGAGTCCCTCAATGCAAGAATTGCTGGAAGTGGGGCCATACCACCTATGCATGTCATACACATGGTGTCAAATGTCAGAAATGTAATGGTCTCCACAAGCTCAAACACCATAGAGACATGGTATGGTGCTGCAAAGCTAATTCCAAGACTAATCTACCTAGGCTTGAAATGAAGAAAGGAGATCCATGCCCTCACAACTTTAAATGCACCAACTGCAAAGGGGAACATCAAGCTGATAGCTACAAGTGCTCTTTCTGGAAGCACAGATTTGATAGACAATGGCACTCAAAGAAGACACAGGAGCTCTGAGAAATCAGAGCTAATTCAATTCACTCAGCTGTAGGTGGCAACAAATTATGTTAATTAAGCACAATCTCAAAATTTTCTCTTAGAATGTCAGAAAAAATAAAATACTTATGGATACTATTCTAGAAATGCAAAAAAATAATGCAGATATAGTATTTATCCAGGAACCACCAAGATTCCTCATACACTGTACCCTAAGCCATACAAACCCTGAAGGTGACCCTTTGTATGGAACACCAAGTCACCTGGAATGGACTCTCTTCATGTGAAAAAACTCACCCCAGGACAATTATCCTAGAGTTGTCACCTATGTAAACAAGTGAATTTCACAGCTAAGATTCTTGCTTCACTCAGATATCATAGACCATAGAGACATCAACATTCTTTCATTTCATAACTACCAAGACATTATCAATGTCTACTCAGACAGTAATCAAATAGCCATTCAAGCCCTTTGTGATTGTATCAGAGACATCAGAAATATGATAGTTATGACAGGGGACTTTAACATCAGAGATAGTGACTGGGACCCTAACTTTTACTACTATTCTGTTCATTCAGAGGATCTACTATCAGTTTCTGATAGCTTAGGGCTAGAACTATCACATCCTATAAACCCTGGACCTACAAGATTTGTAGATAATTGGCATGAGACTAACTCTGTTCTAGATCTAGTGTTTATGGTACCAAATAACCCAGGTTTTGGGAGGTATACTCTATATCCAGAAATATGTAAACCATCAGACTATGTGCCACTTATCATCACAGTAGGTATAAAGGAAGAAAATATTGACATTGTACTCCAATCCATAAAAAAGGACAGTAATGAAGAGAAGAAATTTATTAACTCAATCAAGAAGAATATCAAATCCCTGAACATAGCAACAATTGCAAATAAAGAGGACCTTCAAATATGTATTAATCAGCTAGCTGACATCTTTAGTGAAGCATGGGCTAAACATTCAAAACTAAAGTATATCACAAAATATTCCAAGGAGTGGTGGAACCAAGAGTGCACTGATAATATTCACAGATATCACAAACAGGGAGACTTATAAAGCTGGAAAAAGTTCAAAGCAACCATATAGGAATCAAAAAGAAAATTCTTTGATGAAAAAATTCATGAAATTGCTATGTCCAACAAAAGGCTATGGGACCTCATGAATTAGGTCAAGAAGAAGGCTCTCCCTGCCATTGAAACCATTACTTTTGAAGGCCAACCATGTAATGATCTAAATTCCTTATAGGATGCACTCCATAACTCATATAATTCAGCAGAAAATCACCCCATTGATTATAGGTTTCTGAGTAAAATACCTCAACTCAACACTTTTGAATGGCTGCTATTTACTAACCAAGAGTTCAAAGATGCCATAGCTAAGTGCTCCCCATTCTCTACCCTAGGCCCTGATCATATCTCTTAGAGACACCTAAAACCCATAATTGCTAAAGAGTACTGCTTGGATAAATTTGTTGATATTGCTAATGCATGTATCTCATTAGAATTCTGGCCATCATACTTCAAGGAAGCCAAATTGATCATCATACCTAAGCCTAACAAGGACACATACAACACTCCCAAGTCTTTCTGTCCTATTGTCTTACTTAACACAATTGGTAAACTCATTGAGAAAGTTATAAGCAATTACCTCTAGTTTCATATGGCATCAAACAGATTCCTTGACCTCAACCAATTAGGTGGTATTAGGCAATGCTCAACCATTGATGCAGGCCTCTATCTCATCTACATTATTCAAGCAAGATGGCTGAAACAATGCCACACAAGTGTAATCTCATTTAACATTGCCCAATTCTTCTCTTCTCTAAACCACAGTTTCCTTTCTATTTGCCTCAGAAAAGCTAGTCTTAACATTAATATTATTAATTTCTTCAACAGTTACCACTCCAACAAATCAACAACATATGCATGGAATGGATTTGTATTACCGCTATTCACTACAAGTATTGGAGTAGACCAAGGCTCAGCCCTCTCTTTCATTCTTTCTGCTATCTACATGGCCCCAATCATAAAAACCTTTAAAAAATAATAAAAAATCTAAAAGAAAAAATACCCTCTGATATCTTATCTTTTGTTGACAATAGTCTTCTAATTTCTCAGAAGAAGAGCTATGAACAGTCATCTTCCTTTTTATTATGTAGCTACAACATTATGTCAAACATTCTCTAGGACTCTGGTCTAGTCATGGAACACAACAAGTCAGAAATCTTTCATTTTATAAGATCACAACATCCCCTGAATCCATCACTTGACTTAATATCAGTAGGAGGCCCTGTCCTTTCTCCTAAACCTATCTGGAGATACTTGGGCTTCTTCTTTAACCAGAAGCTAATCTTCTACTATCATGTACATCACTATGCCACCAAGTGCCTTTCAATACTAAATGCCATGAAGCTCCTGGACAACTCATCACAAGGTATTCTCCCTACCCAGAAACATCTACTGTATAGAATGTGTGTGCTACCTATCACATTGTATGGGTTCCAACTATGGTTCTTCAAGAGCACATCCATAGTAAAAAACATGTCAGAATTAAAGAAAATGCAATGAAGAGCCACCCTGTGGATCACTGGAGCATTTTGCATATCTCTATCTGAAGGTATCAAAGCTTTAGCTGGCCTTGTATCTATTGCTCTCTACCTCAAAAAACTTAACAGTAGACACTGTCTCTGTTATGCATCAACTCATTACTAGACACTCAACATATAAAGATTCAACCCCCTTACAGATTCTTGGCAGCAAATTTCATAGCAAAACAACAAGAAAAACTCAAAAGTCCCATCAAAGATGTAAATACTCATCTATCAGAAATCACAAAAACATTTAATTCTTTGCACTCTCTCTTCTCTCCTGGTTCAAGAGTAGTTGATCATTTCTCTAGTAGAATTACTTTTCACTCTTTCTCCTCATCAAGTGATGAAGACCTCCACAAACATATCCAAAACCTCAATCAAGTCTTTTGTCATTCATAATCCTTGTTATATGACTTTGCTGTCATTGCTGATGGTAGAATCAAAAAATCCAATATTGCTACTGCTGTTGCCCACATCTGGAAGAACAACTCCATCACCAAATAAGTCCAAATCCAAACCATGAATGTTATGTCCATAGAAGCTAAACTAATGGCCATTTGCATAGGTCTCATCTCTGTAATAGAGAACAATAACTCTCACAATATCATTGTGATCACCAACTCTATTACTGCTGCTAGCAAAATTCTTGAGTCATAGGTTAATCCTTACCAGAACCTAGTCATACTGCTTGCCACCAAGATTAAATCACTCCTAAGCAAAGACAATAGAAACAACATACACTTCTGGTACTGCCCTAGCAAAGCAGAGTGGCCCAGACACAAATTCATTGACAGTCAGATTAAAGCAGCTGATGATATTCCTACCCTCCCAGCAAAAACTCTTTCTTGTTTAGCAAAAAGAAAGAATGCAATGACATCCTTGAGGAATGGCAAAAATCATTTTCAATAAGCAAAGGCAAAGGTCAATTGTTCTTAGAATTTGAAGACAAAAAACAACACATTATCAAACCCACATATGCAAAAGAGGGATCATGGCTCCCTTACATAGGGTTCACAAACTCCCTGTGTACTTGCTTTACCTATATGACTACTAGCTATGCCCCTATCAATGAATATTGTCAATGATTTTTCTCCAATTTATCTTTAAGCTGCCTGTGTGACCAAGCTGAAATTCAGACTTATGAACATATTGTTATGCAATGCACCTGCCATGACCCATCTATGAGACCATGCAACATCATCATTAATAGCTTTGTCCACTTCCTTGCAGACAATCCAACAGTGTTCAGTTTCAATAATGGATAACTACATCAAGTGCTTTAGTCATTAAGGCAAAAACATCATCTCCACTTCCCCTTCCTTTCATCTCACTTTAGCTATGTGTCTTTGAGTATTTAAGTAGATACACTGTATCTACCATGGTTTGTCTATGAGCTCTATGTAATAAATTGTAGATTTAAAAAAAAATTTGCCTACATTTATACTATAACTACCCTCAGGTTAGTGGTTCAAATCCACTCTATGTATGTTCTATATTTAGTTTATTGTCATAGTCAAGGTAACTCATGATAGTATCCCCCTTCTAAAGGTTCTCATCCCAAGGACTTTTGTCAGTGACCACACCTACTAAGCTATGATAGCTGTTAGGGAGAGCTTTTACTCTCTAGATGGTGGGATAAAGATAAGAACTTGGCAGAGTTTTCTATTGATTAAGCCAGCTACTTATACATGCTAGCTACTCTGCCATGTGACCTGCATGTGACTACATCATGTGACCTACTTATCTAATCTAACATGTGATCAACCACTTATCTAATCCCCTTATGTAATACTTATACAATGTTTTTGTAATTTTTATACTGTTGACTGAGTGGCTTATGACAACTTCTTTATAGCTTGTCATATGGGTCCCATAGGTTACTTATCTTGTCTTCTTTATTCCACTCTTCTATCCTACTTTCTTTAGTTTCTTGCCCATTTTCTTCTTCTTTCTTTTCTTTTGGAATTGTTTTTAATGTTCTTTTTTCTCTTACTCTTTCTCTCTTTTATTGCCTTCAGTTTCTTTCTAACCATCCCCAATATTCCCAATCAAATCTTTTGTCATCCCAACCATATAACATCTTTGCTGTATATCTTTCTGGTAATTCTCCTATCCTATCTTCCCTAAGATTTATCTTCTTTACTTCTTATACTCCTCCATATTCTTTCTCAAACTTCTCTACCAGATTGTTTGCATTCTCCAGATTCTTCCTTGGTTCCCAAGTGTCTTCTTCTGCTGTATATCCTCTCCATTGTACTAAATATCTGTCTTTTTCTCTAAAATTCTTTTTATTCAATATTTTCTCCACTTTATATTCTTTTTCTCCTTCAATAATTACTAGGGCTAGCTGTTCCCTTTTCAGGCCTTCTACTTGATCTTTGTACCTACATACTCTACTGACATTAACTACCAGGTGTATCTTAATATTATTTGGCAAATCCAGTTCTATGGCATTTGTCAAGATGGTTTTTCTTTACTTGATATAGACCCACAAATCTTTCTGTCAGCTTTTCCAATTGTCTTCCTTGCATTTGGTACTTCAAATATTTTGTGCTCAAAAGCACCTAGTCTCCTACTTGATATTCCTCTACCTCACTTCTTCTCCTATTTACATATTTCCTCATTTCTTCTTGGCTTTTTCACAGAGCTACCTCTGCTTCTTCATACACTTCCTTTATCCTTGTCATAAACTCCTCTGCTTTCTTGAACTTCCTCTTCTTCCTCAGTTTGAACCCTATGCATAGATCCTGTCCATTATTTGCTTTGAATAGTAATACCTTTATACTAGTCTACACTTTTATGACTTAGCCAAATGGCTAAGTCAATATTTATTTTCTTTTATTTTTCTTTTAGTTTCTAAAGATTGGATGGGATAGCTGGATAAAAAGGAACATACAGGACTTTATAGATAATAGTAAATAGTGGAAAATGTATAAGTAGTGTATAGTAATTTAATGGAAACTCTTGTCAACTCAGACTAGGAGGGGGCTTAAGTTATCTCAGGCTAAAACCTTACACAGGTCTTGCCAAATATGGGCCAGTTCCATGGGGCACTGTCAAAGCAATAGACTGCAATAAGTGCACTTGTGTGGATTGTTGTCATAACTTGGCCAAAATACCTAAGTCATTTATTTCTATTTTCTTTTCTTTTTCTTTTCTTACCTAAGTAGGTTGTGACATAGTGTGACAAAGTGACAAAGGTGATGATAGATGTGACAAAGGTGACATGTGACATGACATGTGATAGAACATTCTAGAAGGTCATGTGATCATGGGAGATAGGTGCACAGACCAGGTAGAATTTGTATAAGTAGTGTACTTGAATAAATGAGAACTCTCCTTGTTAGCTCAGACTTGGAGGGTAGCTAAGTTACTACAGGTGTGACCTGGTATTGAAGGCAAACATACAGTAGAATTTAACAAAGGGAGAAACTAAAATTTTGATAGACTCATGTCTATGAATAATTAATACAGCCAACACAACAAATGACCAGCCAGTATAGCATAAGTACCCACCACACCACATTCACTACCAATGCTGAGATCCCATATTTGACCATTCTTTTTGTTAGATTACTAACCACTGCACTAAAAATAGGGTGATGCCATCTTGATGGAGTGGATCACTGTTCATATCAGCAGATAAAATTGATACATCTCTCAAATTCTTCTAGTTCCATGTACCATTATTTGTGTCATGACTTAGCATAAGTATAATAATATCTTAGGAATTGTGGACTTATATGTAAAATCATGAAAAGGACTAATGGGGCAAGTCTATTTATAGATCAGAGATCCAAGGAGATTAGATTAGATAAGGTCATGTGACATGTCATATAATAGAAGGATCATGGGATAATGAATAAGTGTACACAAGGGTAAATACAAAATATGTATAAGCAGATAGTTGAATCCAATAAGAACCCCACCAAGTTCTCTTTGTTCTCTCAAACATTGAGTGTGACTAAGTTAGGCATCTTGCTTGACTTGCTTGTTACAATTTGTCTATGTGCATGTAAGAAGCAGTCTAGTATATATCCTACACTACCCAAGACAGAACACACACCTAGGAAAACAACAAACATTCCTCCAATGACAAGAGTAGTAGCAATAACAGGAACTTGACAAACAAAAATAAATGGAAAAAAGAACTGTGAGAGAGGACAATTGGGAAAAAGGATAAATGGGACAAGGAATGTCCAAAAGTAACCAATTATTATTCCAATGGCATATTCTTCCACAAATGACAGTCAAAGTGGATGGAGTTAAGCAGGTTAGCCAAAAGAATGTCTTTGTAAATGGAGATGTGCAAAGGCAGGGACATTGAAGCCTAGTTGACAGTTATGAGGGACTAGAGGACATGCATATGAAGTAAGGGATTTAGATAGTCAGTGTGATATCAGATGCTATTTAGATGTTGGGGAGCATCACTTCCCCTACAATGCATACCTAGATATATTGTATCCTCTCTCCCTCATGTGGTGCTGTCTGCAGCATTTACTGTCTTTGGTATCAGATAATAACTGGATATGATAGTGACCAGATATTATGACTTGGCCAAAAATGCCTAAATCATTATTTCTTTTCTTTTCTTTCTTTTCTTTTTTTTATGTAATTAGTTGTGACAGTGTGATGTTGTGACATAGATAGCACATGACATGACATGTAATGGAATATCTAGAAGGTCATATCATTGTAGGAGATAGGTGTATAGACCAAACAGTAAATATAAGTAGTGTACAAAGAATAAATGAGAACTCCATTGAGTTTTCCTTGTCAACTCAGACTTGAAGGATATTTAAGTCATCTCAGCTAAGACACTACACTAGAACTTGATACCCCTATTCCAGGCACTGCTTATCACAGAGCCCTACCACTACTCTTATTCTTTATTATCTTCAGCTACTAGTCATCACAACTAGTAGCCACCAATTATCACTGGGCCCCAGGTGTAAGAGGACTTGTCTGTTAGTTAGGAACAGACAGTAGTGAGTCAGTACTAAGCTTAGGTACTGTTCTCAAGACCTGACCTCTATCTTGAGTGGTGTTGCCAGTAGATTACCTGTACCTTTTCAAAAACTTTGTGCTGAAGGTCCATTGTGGCCTGTACATGCAGGAGAATAGTGCTTACCCCTTAAGAAGGTACTGCTAGAGTAGAGATCCTCTTTTTAGAGGTGATCATATACTTCTTTGACTAGGGCAGTAGTTAGTAGGGTAGTAGATATCTATGTAATGACTAGCCAGGTGAGATACTTAGCTAGAGGTACTCAACATTGGAGAGAATGAAGAGAACTTGGTAGAGTTCCCATTAGATTCAGCTACCTACTTATACACATTCTATATTTACTACTGTGTATGCTTAGTCACTATCCTATGATCTGTAGTAACTTAGTCTAAGATGACTTAGCTACCCTCCAAGTCTGAGTTAACAAGGAGAACTCAATAGAGTTTTCATTTATTCAAGTATACTACTTATACAAATTCTATCTGGTCTGTGCATCTATCTCCCATGATCACATGACTTTCTAGAATATTCCATCACATATCATGTATTACTCTTGTCACATCTCTGTCACATCTGTCACCCATCACACTATGTCACAACCTACTTAGGTAAGAAAATAAAATAGAAAATAAAATAAAATAAAATGACTTAGGTGTTTTTGCCAAGTCATAACAAGTAGAGTGATGCAATGTGGTGTAAAAGAGAAAGTTGAAGTAAGACAGCAGAAGGTGAGAGAAGAGCTATGATATTTTAGGTATTGGAGAATTGGGTACTTCAAATAAGAGTGTCCAAATATTGGAGTAGAAAGATAGAGGAAAAGGGAAAGAGGTGGTACATGTGATAAGGCCACAAAAGATGTAGCAAGAGAGGAGACCAGTGCATCCCCTATGGGAAAAGGTACAGGAATACAGTGGTACATGGGGTATACCCCCAAGAAGCACAGTACTAGAGGAGAGAGGGTGGAGTACTAGGTAGGAGGTGGTGACATATATAGAGTATGGAGAATGCAATTACAAAGAAACAAAGATACAAAAGAACCAGGGACAAGGATTTGTCTCTAAAGATTACCTAGGGGCATGGAAGTGGAGAAATACAGAAGAGGAAGGAACAAAAGTGAAATGCATAAAATATGGAAGGAAAGACATAGTAACAGGAGAGAGGATACCAGAGAAAGAGTTGAAGAAGATCCTGTGCCCAGAATGTGGGACAGGCAAGAAGAAACCATGGTGAAACTGGGGAGTGGCAACATACCTTGAAAAGGGAAAGGTATAGTAGAGCAATGCATAGAATGAGATTCCAAAAGGCATAGCAAGAGAAAGAAGTGAGCAGAGGAACATAAGGAGGACATTTAAATTGTTAAAGAAAGTGTGGTTAAATATAGAAGTAGAGAAGACAGACATCCATGAAGGGATATCTGTTATGAGCAAGATAAAATTGCAGACATCATATTAGAACAGACTAAATGGACAGAATTCTATTTATAGAAATCTAAATATAGAATGGAGATCCAAGGAGATAAGGGGATCATATGATAGAATCTTTTAGAAGGATCATAGAATAGTTACTAAGCATATATAGTAGCAAACATAGAATGTATATAGCTGAATCCAACAGGAACTCTATCAAGTTCTCTTTATTCTCTCCAATATTGAGTACTTTTAGTTGAACATCTCACTTGACTAGTTCTTACAATATCAGTAAAGGTATTATTAGATAATGGTATTACAGAGATGTTTATGGACAAGAAATTTGCAGCAAAGCATGGCTTTATGCTGCTAAAGTTAGAGGTCACTACTAGTAAGAAATGTAGATGGGACATCAAATAGTGAAAGGGCAATCACACATGAAGTGGAGGTTAATGTGTATTACAAAAATCATGTAAAAAGAATAAAGATAGATATATACAATTTGGGAAAGACAAGTGTGATATTGGGTATGCCCTGGCTACAGGCCCATAACCTGGAAATCAATTGGGAAACTAGAGAGATGAAGATGACAAGATACCCACCCTTATATGGAAGAAATAGCAAGATAAAGGAAAAGAAAGAAGTAAAGAGAAGAAGACAAGTGGTGATATTAGAAGAAGAAAAGATAGTCAGTTGGGCAGTAGATGAGAAGGAAGATTGGGGAAGAGAGGGGGAAGTTGAGGCAGATCACAGGAAAATTGAGAAGATGGTTCCCAAGAAATTCCTGAAGTGGAGAAAGGTGTTTGGAGAAGTGGAATCAGAAAGAATATAGTATGAAGAAGTTATCTGACATAAATCAAACACATACTAATACCAACTTCACCAGCTAATAATAAAATCTAGGCATTGAAATCAGTAAGACACTACTCTTAATCCATTTTTGATATATTGATTGACTAGGATGTTTTAGTGGTATAGGTGAAATATATTTGCTGCTTGGTCTGACCTACCCCTTTTCTAGGTGCATATTTGATGGGATATCTACTGAGTGAGTTTTATCATGACTCTTGAGGACTAGAGTAACTGATGTCAATAGATTCTTGACAATGTTGAATACATTGGTAGTGAAGATTTTGCTGGTCCTGTGCCTTTGAGCAATCTAGAACAAGAATTTAATTAGTAAAAGAGCTAGAATCATATGCCCATGGACTTGTTGTATTGATGTTTTTGACTTCTAGTCACAATAAGTTTATATTTCATAATGGCAGGTATATTTTGTAGAAATTGATTTCTGATTGATAGAGATGACTGAGGTCCTGGTAGGCTTTAAAGACAGTACAATACTTAAACTGCCAACTAATCATATTTTTCAGTCTGCAATGTCTACAGTGATAGTTAATGGATATGTTAACTCAGCTTTTGTAGTGCTAGTTCCTCTTTATGGTTGCTAGGGGAATCCAATACATCTTGATAATATACAAATCAGTGTTGCTACTACCTTTGAGTATGTGTATAACCATATTTCACTTTGCTGACTTACATATCTATTCTCACACAAAAAAGCATTATCAGAACAACAGTAACTGCAATTGAAGTACTCTTGACCTTTATTAGGTTCACCATGACATACAAAACACAAATGGTTTTTGGTGATGGAATACCCAACTGTATTTCTCACATGAAAACCTTAACTCATTTATTGTATATATTTTACTGCAATAGAACCTTGTTATTCATACCATAAGTCCAAAACTGATATTATTGACATGACTGATGGTCTATCTATTCAGTCTGTTGGGTAAGCCTAGACTATCAAACTACTAGACTAGAACTCATTCTTTTCAAAGTCTACTTATGCCTGTGAGCCATTTTTCTCCAAAGTTCATCTGGTCTTATTAGCAGTATCCTGGGCTAGTATATTGTTATTATTCCTAACCTTCCTCTTACTAACCATAATACCTAGCACTCATTACTTCATTTATCCCTTTATTGTAAACTAAAACCCTTCTTCCTTGTATCTACTAATTTGTGTTTTTCTAGGTGTCACAGTTGATACTCAATTTACTTGAGGCAAACTGTCCTTTGGATGAAAGTATAGATTCCAGCATAATGGAATCCATCAGATTCCACTATTCAGAGTCAAACAGGGATACTGAAGCAGATATCTCGTGAGATGATAGAGGAGCTACCTCCCTGAGTGAAGAAATACATTAAGAGACAAGATGATAGATAGAAAATTCAGTTTTGTTCATCCTAGTAAATAATATTAGATGTAAACAACATAATAACCAATTTTTTTCTGTTTGTTTCCCATAATTAGTGAGTTGTGATGAATTGAGCATGAAAATTGATATGAATAAAACAAGGAGATAATTTCTGGATGACAATGATTTGAGGAATCTGCATAAGTCAACAGTAAAATGAGATAGTGTACTAGTTGTATTCATGTAGAATACAACAAGAATGAAAATATACATCATTGACAATTCATGGACCATGGATATAGTGTCTCATACATCGTGGTCTTTGTGGAGCAGCAGTCATAGGTATTTGGTTAGTAAATACATAGGTAAATTTGATATGTTCTCATACATTTTTCTGTAGCCTATTCCTAGTGGAAAACTTACTTCAAGTCCATTCTGGGCATACATTGACACTAGTAGTGACTACAGAGTTCCTATCTGAGTTTAAGTCATCCCCACTTCAATTTCCAAAATGTACTGCTATGTACCCAGATTCTACATGCCAAAGGAGTCATGAAAGCTATCTCTCTGTGAAACATCTCTCCAACATCTAGCCTCCTTATCTCCACTATCCCTGTGGTGATCAATGTGCTTTCAACATCATTATGATAAGGCTGAAGACTGCAAGATGGGTATAATTACATCATGATGTTACTGTGCAACATTAATAACCTCACTTTCTCATATGTGTCATGCCAAAAATGAGATTCCTTGTCAGTGGTCAACAAGAAAAACATGGGCTGAGACAAGGAGAGTGTAGACATTTATATTCCTATTGACTATAGTTACTGTTTATTAGTCATGCAGCTGAGTAATGAAAGCAGAAAGTACCACATGAATCTTGGAATAAACACAGGTTGTATGGAGATGTGAATAGTGGAATTAATCCAACAACATCACTGAGAAAGTAAAATGCAAAAGAAATCTGAGACAATGGTTTTGCAAACTGCTTTATGTCAGAAGACATTTTTATGCTTGGGGAATATCTTCAACATGGGCATAGTGAGATACTGATCTTCACTAAGGTAGAGATTTTTCTTGTAAAGGGAATCAATAAGGAATAGTACTACACAATTTTAAGATTTACAAGGATAGAAACCCAATAACTAATATCTTCCTTTGGTATTTTGATATGATATATACTGAAACAACCAGGCAAAAAATAGCACCACCTGAAATGGACTCGAAGGTTTTAGTCATGTGGTGAAAATGTAGTACTCAAAGGCTAAACAAAAAGAAATGAACAGCTCATAACCCACTCTGTATCATTATCACTAAGGTCTTCACTTTTTTTGTAATCTTTGTTTCACCACAATTGCTCATCATGCATCATACAACTGACCATTCTCGATAAGAAATCTGGAAAGTCCCTGGTATCAATGTCCATATGTACAAATGTAAAACCAACTCACATCGATCTGGACAAACACCATTTACTCTCCAAATTGTATTGAAAAATTTGTCATCATCCTTTTATTGAACATCGCCTTCTGCAAGGATGCCATCAACACAATCTGGCTGTTGCACTTACCAAGCTTATCCAGTTTCACGTCATCAGCTCCAAGAGGGCTGCCAGATTGAGAAACAAGGACAATAGGCACATGTTGTTGCTCTGAGGATTCCACAGCAATGTTATCATAATCATGAAATCAGTATATTTTATATGACCTTTGTGACCATCTGCAATGATGATGTAAGAGTGAAGCTTAATACCTTGAGTAGCAACAACAAAGTCAGCCATCATAGACAAGCAGATTTCAGAAGTTGTATTTCCTGTGCCCTTAGCTATATCATCAGCAATGACCATAATAAGCTTGTGGGTGTTCAGGTAATCTGTCATTAAGTCAAGAGCAGTGCAAAGACCCTTGTCAATTTGGAAAAAGCAGTGACCAGACATATTGACTAAGTGAGAGGGAAATTGAAGAGGTAATATTTGGGAGAAGGCTGAGGAACAACATTAATAAGAGAGAAGGGACAGGGATTATTAGTAAAAGCACTACCAAGAAAGGATGCTGCTTCTCAAAAACTTATAGCTGAGTGAGTCCAGAGTTCGAGAACATAACTAGCAAGGGAACATTGGTTTGATAAAATCAGGTATGAGAACATACAGTCCAAAGGTTGCCAGGTTTTGATTAGTTTCCTTGACATCATCCCAAGTATAGTAAACTTGGCCAGATGGTTTCATCATATGACTAAATAGTGAATGTGCCTTTGCTGAGATATACCAATTGACCCCAGACTCATAACCGATCAAGTTAGCACCAGATAACAACAGCATTATAATCCACCACATTAATGCATGAGAAAAGTCAGAACCCAGATCATAGTACTTCCATCTTAAGGTCCCATATTTTCAAAGGTTGTAATACCTGATTCACACATATCCTCCAGAACTGAAGAGTGACTGTCTTGTTTGAAGGGTGTCTTACTATAGGAGGTTTCCTGTTGCTATATACATAGAAATCAAATGGACTTGAGTCCTTACTGCAGATATGCTCAGGCATTTCCCTCCTGCTCAATGCTTTTGTGGTCCAGACAAACTATGTTGAGAGGTTGTCCAGCAAGCATGGCTCAGTATTGTTGTGATATGACACCATTGTTGTTAAGTGACATCGAGTTGTCTTGGAAACACCATTTGCCAGAGCACTTGCTCTGGATATTTACATATATAAATGGGAATGTAACTACAGTATAACTAAGTCTTCTGTTCTTTCTTTCTCTTCCCCTACATGTAATTCATTTTGCTGTAACAAGTGTGTATACACCCTGCCAGACTCACCTATGAGGTGGTTTTGAAGTAGTACTAAAGATAGAGGTAAAAAAAGGGAGGAACACCTTATTACAGTACATTTGAGCCATAGTCCAATATATAGTTTACAGGGTATACTACTGATTAGAATGATATTAGAATGATGTGGGCAGCTAATATATTACATAATAAAGTGGGATATATCTCTATAATCCAACAAACTAAACTCTCCTTGCAGAAGACTTTATAGACATTGGAGAGTTCTGGGCTTTCTGGATCACTTACATAGGAGAGATGGGTCTGATAATTGAAGGGCATATGCTATCTAGGAGAGTCAAGCTGGAAATTGTGGTCACCATGCTCAGTATTCTGTAAGGGAACATTTGTGTGGCTGTCTGCACTTATAAGAGAGCAAGGGAACTGGGAATAAGCTGGGGTTGGAGATTGTGAGCTTTGCTGAAGAAAATGATAAATTAATTATGTAATTATAGATAACTCATATCATTCTACTCCTTAACTACAGTAGACTGTGTATATAATGTAGATACAACAAAATGGACATCCAGCTTACTTCCTATCATATCCCACTAAGTCTCTGGACATTATCTAGGTATGTTAGTTGGTATGTTGTACACTGGGCTATGCTTGCTATTACTATCTGAACAGGTTATAGGCAAGTACTGTGTAGACAATGCAGCCATAGGCACAGCATATTGCTAGTATGGGTACTTTATACCCTACACTCACCTGGTGGTCATACAACAGTAACTGACACCATATTCACATTATCTAGGACATGTCACCTCAAACCATCAGCCTTGTCTATATCTTTGATAACCACAACTTCACTGAATAGAACACTATAGCTCATGATATGATCAATGCTATGGGCTGCCATATGGTACTGAATTGCAAACCATTTCTGATTCTTGTCAACAACATCAAGACAGATGAGTCTATCAGAATATAGGACAATTAGGATGACTAGAATGCTAAGGTATATGGTAACTTAATGCTGCATATCTCCCCTGACATTAGAAACCTTTCTATAAAGGCACAAATGCAGGACACAAAGAAGCTCCTTAATTGGCTGAAAACACAGTATGGCACCACAAGTATCTCAGCTACCTACACTAATACTATTGCCATCAACAAGTTCTTTGTTCCAGGAGATTACAATTCTACTCCTACTATAGACAGGCTCTTAGCCCCCTTTACCCATCTTGAGAACAATAAATTTATCATTCTGGAACCAGTCTGAGCTATGATCCTCCTTTTGAAGTTACTACTGCAAATAGAGGACATTGCATGTGATTGGAATTATAAAACTACCAATGCATACTCTCTCACTTTTGCAGCTATCTATCAGTGACTGACTTAAGACCTTAAGCTAGGGTTTAGCTCAAGGGGCTCTTCAGGGTTAGAAGAGAACTTGATGGAGTCCTCAATCAATTGTTCTATACTGCTTATACAAGTTACACTATTTATACTACAACTGTTCTAGAGTCAGTGGTTTAACTCCCCTCCATATCACTTTATATTAGTCATGGTTGAGGTGACTCATGACAGTACCCCCCTCTTAAAGATTCTTATCCTGAGTGTAGTGACTAGCTAAGCGAGATACTCAACTAGAGGTACTCAACATTTGAGAGAATGAAAAGAACTCAATGGAGTTCCCATTGGATTTAGCTACCTACTTTGTAAGAACTTAGTCATGCTAACTTAGAACTTCTCCTTATCCAAGTTAACAAGGAGAACTCAATAGAGTTCCCATTTAATTGTTGTACACTACTTATATATTCTACTTAGGGTTATTGGAGACTTGCTAGGTTGTGAGTAGGTTTTTCAAGGTTATAATAAGGGTAGGAAACAGACCAGGGAATGACAACACAGGTAACACAGGGACCTTGGTAGGAATAAGACAGGGATTTAAATTTGAGACAGGGACATGGGTAGGAATGAGAAAAGAACCTGGCCAGGAATAAGACAGGGATTTGTCTAGGAGTGAGGTAGAGATCTGGCCAGGGATGGGGTGAAATGTGAGTAGGTTCTTGCACACACAATATTTCCTGCCAGGAAAGAAATATGAGCAACTTCTTGCATACTTACAAGATTTTCCTCTGGGAAGGAAATATATACAGGTTTCCATCTTGTGTATCCTAACCTAACCTGCTCTATCCTAACCTATGAAATACCCATGAAATATTCCTTTGTCATATGACTGGTCACATGCTCTGGCCACACCATCCTCCTTTATGCACATTGCTCATATTTCTTTCCCAGCAAGAAATATTGTCAGTGTATACAAGGACCTGCTCATATTTATGAGGGTTATATGATCCCCAAGGATGTGGTGATTTTGATATCTGGTATTGACCTCATTGTATTATATCTTCTGGTTCACAACATAGGGTGATATGTCATAAGAAAGCTACTTATCTCTTTGACCCTATGCATTTCATGGGCATGGGGACTTAACTCAATCAAAGTGAGGTTGACTTTCAGATTCAAATAAAGGTGAGCTGTGGAATTTGTCACAAATACAGGTATTCATTGTATATCAGAGCCTGTCTTGGAATGTCAATGATGTCAATAATGTGTCACTAATGCTAACAAGTGTAACAAAAGAAGGTATCCACTCACAAGTCATGGACAATTTTCACATCACACTCATTTCTGTTCTGCTTAGCTTGAAGTAGCAGGTTGTATATCACATTGCTCACAAAGGTCCTCAGATGTGATAACTGGCTACAGACAAAGCAGATATTCTAAATTTTGTTTACAAAGCGAAAAGGCTAGTACATCCTTTCTTTTGGTGACGCCCATTTTCATAGACTTGGATTGTTGAGGATACCAGGAAATTAATGGACATTGATATTGATCAATTTGGTACTCCCAAAACTAAATATGATGCTCACATCAACATTCCTGCAGCCAAATTTCTCACTACTGGGAAAATCTGTGAGAATCAGTGAATCAGTGAGGGGGAAACTATCAATGGGAATGTATTCCTGAGACACTCCAACAGGAAAATTGGAACAGTTGGAGCCCAGTTTGATCCTGATGAAGCAAAGGATGATAAATCAAAGGCAAAGGCGAGAAGGACAGTGATATTGAGATGGAAGACAAACAGGAAGCAGAATTTCACCCAAACTCTGATGATGAAGAGGGTGAAGGTGAAGGAAACATGAAACGTGAAAAGAAGGCATGTACATCTTTCCTTTTGTTTTGCTTTATACTTACAGTTTTCATACAACATACTGATGATTCATCAATGAAATTGGGTAAAAAATCAAAAGGCGAAGATGAGGCATGAAGACGACAATGTCCAAGCTGTTAACATTGAAATGAACCAACAACTTTCGGTCATTTTTTTTGCTCAAGTATCTCGTTTATCACTCCAAGAGTGCCAGTTTAGCTGTCAGGGCACAATTAATAGGGCTCCAAATATAACCTAACCCCAAGAGTATGAGACAATGTGCGGCACTACATATCATCTATTGGGTGCAGGTGTACCTATTTGAAGTACAACAAAGGCCCTATCATTGCTACTCAAGATTCGTTGTTGTTGATGGTTTTTTTAAGGACATACCCTGGCTTTCGTGATCAGTAAAAAACTGGCAGACTTTGCTCCTCAGTCAGTGCTAGATTTCATCCACAACGTGTCTGCATCTCTCAAAATCGTGGGTAAGGAAGCGCTTGTTAGTCGGTAATGTTCGACATGCATGTATTATATGAAACCTTGAATCAAAAATCTTGCCCACTTGGTTAATCCTGCACACGGTCTCTACGAGAGGTCAGGCGGTCGTTTGCGAGATTGTATCAGAACCTTAGCTGAGGTGGCGGTTACCTTTTCTGCTGCAAGTGGTATTCATTTTGTCTGCTTATCCTATGTGTTGTGTTGATAATGTCTTCAACTTACGCCAACCTTTCAAAGGTGCATTTGGTCCGAAATCAGCAGACCCGACAATGCAATTGTTGATGTGGCCCTTGATTCGTACAGCGTCTGACAGAGACCCCGAATAATCTTCGAAGCGAGATCATCTCTCACCTTGTGCTGACAATCACATCGATCCGCATCAGAGGAAGGATTTACCATAAACTATGCAAGGTATGTGTCTATCCATGTGCATGGGAGAGATGTCATTCCCTGATCCAGCTATTACAGGCTCAACCATCCTTCGAAACATTTCGCAAACCACGTATCTGAGCACGCAAACTATAGCGAGGTCTCAGTTCTGATCAAAATGTGCCTAGCTGTCGGATCGCAATCGCGGCATCTGTCATTGAATCAACTTTATGTGCCTGAGGTCATACATATTGTCATGTGCTACATAATGGCCCCGTCAAAGTCCACAAAACTGTATACGGCATTATGTTGAATCTCCTGCAGTCAACGTATGTGTCAAGATCTGATGATGTACCGGCAACAAAGCTGTTCCAAATTCTCAAGGATTTCACTTCCAGCTTGACCTTCCAACCCTTTGGTCTTCAGCATAATCCGCCCACATCCCACATACCAACATACCATCTGGATGGCATCCAATGACAAACAGTATCTTGACAATTTGGAAAAACTCACGATGTTTTTGTCGCGGATCATGGAAATTGTATCAGGATCGAAAGGTGACTTGAATCATATTATCTCACCTATATTGATCTTGCTAGGCCTTCTCGATATTTGGCGAGCTCGATGGATGAGTTTGGTGGCCTCGACTTCCTTCCAGAACATTCCGGCTATACAAACCCGGTCATTCGTTGCTTTTGCTACATCAGCAGACCAAGACGTCGATGGTGATTTCCTCTATCAGGTTCAAGTGGTATTCCGTGCTGCTCTAATGCAAGCAGACGAAAACCACTTGAGTACGGCTGTCAGCATGCTTCAGTGCCTATGTCTAATCATTCCGATCCTTCAGAAAAACTCGCGATACATCTTATTTCTAGTTGGCAGTCAGCTTATTACAATCCAGCTATTCGGCACACTACGTAGAAGCCACGATTTTACTAAGAGTATCACTAGAAGCGGTGGAAGGACAAGATATGTTCCGTGACAAGTCCGTAACGGTGGTGCTTTTGGAGGGTCGACTCCCCTTAGAAGAGATCATAGAGCAGCTTGACGGACTGCTCAAACACTCGCTGCCATCATCTTCAAGGGTATACGTCTACGACGCTTCAAAGAATATGCAGAGGCAGCATTGAGGATACTTCTACAAGTCACAGTACAATCGGAAAGCAATATGAATGCTTTGAGGAGTTCACTTTCAGCCTCCATCCTTGGCTCTTTCCTGGCTCTCTTATCGGTATCAACGACGCTCGAAAGTTATCGCGCTTTACTACGAGAATGTGAAATAGAATATCTTTGGCGCATGGATGCTAGCTGCCCCGAGAATGAACAGCAGTATTTTGTCCCCTGTGTAACGTATACGTTCCTCAAAATCGAAGATTACGAGACGGCACTTTTCGTTGCAACATTTGCAGGAACTATGTTGTTGACGGTGCAAGGTGATGACGCTGAGACGGAAATGCTATATTCGTTGCTTTCAGACCTTGGTTATTCTTACCCTGAAGCTGTCTCCCTTGTGTGAGTCCCAGTTTCTTTCCTGATACGGGAACTCTGTTCGATGATGGTGGCTTCAAGGTCCGGCCATATACAAGATAAGGCGCCTTTCGTTCTTCCTCCAGTCCACCAATCTTTCGATATGTATCCAGCATCTACAGGTTCTCTCACCCTGATGTGTCAGAATCAAACGACCACAACTCGTCATCCTTATGAAGACAGCTCACTCATCAAGATAGCAGTTAATCGTCTATCATCGTCATCATTCTCGTTAGAAGACATTTCTGCACCGCCGATTTCCTTTTCAGATGCTGATTCTGATGTCTCTTATTCGTTTCTCAGTAATAAGAACATGTTTGAATGGTCCCAAATAACGATGCCTCATCAAAGGAGAGTCAGAGTGCGCCTTTGTTATTCCAAAGAACGACAAATGGCTGTGATTGAATATACAATGATACCCCTCTTTCCACTGTCATTATTACGACCCCTACACGACTATCGAACTTGGGTACACCCAAAGACATCACATCTTGGAGTCTCTAATGAATCTCCATCAGCAACAGAAATGTGCATATACTCATGTACATCAGCTGATGGTGGTTCTGTCAATGTAAATTTCGTTATTTCTCTTGTACAGGGCTTTCAATGTCGCAATATTGTGAAGGGAGGAATCGAGACATGAGATACAATTCAGCCCATACCGCTATTCAGATACGCCAAGCCACCGTGGAAGTAACAAGGCGATTTCGTCTTATGGTGATTACTCATCCTTTTGTACAGCATACTGGTATTTGTTTGGAAATTTTGACATGGGATTTGGTCGGTGATGAAGGAAGATATTTGTAGAGTAGCAAGAAGAAATGGAGGAAATCGAAGCTCTGAGGCAGAGAGAAGGGGGCACAGATGATATATGGGATTCATGTTGGAAATGGGGGGCATATTTTCAAAGTTCGTAAGCCGTAGTCCCAACGAGCTCAGGGAATCAATATAATATACCTATCCAAGATGATCGGCCAAAAACAAGACAAGTGACAATCTACTTAGTTTTGCACATCCTGTTCCACGCACTGTACAAACAAGTTCTCATCTCATCGATCCCAGCTGTGATTGCAGACAAGGAGCTCCAAAATAACCGGCGTAAAGCTCATTCAGGAATGACCGCATCAGACAAGTCATCATTTCTTGAAATAGTCGCAAGAATGTGACAACATTGCAGCAATGGTGATATTGGCAAGGTCAATAAGGGCAATGAAATGACAAGAAAGAGATGCCACAAGCAACAAAATGAAAAGTGTTTGGAGCAGATAAATTGTCCTGTTTGAATTCATGACATGACTATAGAGGTGATATTAGAAGAGGTGCAATGGCCCCACAATGTGCACTTGTGATACATAGCATACTATGATGGCTCATCTCATTTTCCCTTGGCAAGGTTTTAACCATTTGAAACGCGTACATGGCCAACTATCTCTCCTACTCAACCTTTCTTGGATCAGCCATTTTGATGTCAAGAATGTCATGAACAAAGCTGAAAGCACCTATGAAGTAGATATACAAACCATAGAGACGCATGACTTGATCCAAAACATCCCACCTTCAAAAATGACAATTCTCAAGTCAGTATGACCTTGGTCACACGAGTTTGTATTTCTGCCTTGTGCATCACTGGTGGTCAAGTATTTGTTACCGTTGTCGGTCAATGTCATGAACAGTGTCCTGGCCTGGGACTCAGCGCGGACGTTGTTGTAAGCATATTGGCATTAAGGTAGGACGCCTTGGGACGGTATTTTCGCGGGTGCCGCTGAGCGCGGTGACGCGGTACGTAGAGACTGGGTATGCGGAGCCACTGTTCCACTAGCTGTCGTACCGGGAAGTGCTATATTGTGCGCGACAACAATGTCAGCGGGCGACACAGTGCTTTGCGCTCGCAACAGTGCCGAGATCCAACGGCGTCTTTCTCGTAGGATTTGTGGTCTGTGGATGCTTCCGCCACAATCCACTGCGAGTCTCCGTGGCGTCGGCTGCTATTGCTCTCCTCTTTCTTGCCCATAACTACGAGGCCTACCGGAATTTCTGCCCGTCCTCCTCTCTACCTCTCACTCACAAATCGTCCTCCCTCCACGCCCTTTACCTACCGGGCCCTCGCCTATATCCTCACTCACCCACACCGCCTTGTGCTTTTGTCTCGAGTTTTCTGTCATCCTATGAGTCGCTTTTTGACCTCCTACTTAATGTATACATTATACATATATAATCACTACACTAGATCTAGATCATAGGCTGTAGGCACATCCGTCTGGCTAATTTTTAACCAAGGAAAATCATATCTACCCTGACCACCAATCCCCACCGTCGTCCTCATACTGATATCTAATACTCCCAGCGTCACAATGTCAACCGATGAAAGTGCCCCTTGTGTCAGCAATACATTCCCAAACACCCCAGAGTTCGCCACTTGTCCACTAGGTACCACAAAGCCACCCTCAAACCTCTGTCCAAAAGATGTATACTCTGTTCCATTGACGCTGGCCTCGGCCTGAACAAACTCAATCACCATGTCCATATCCAGTGGATTCTGAATATCAAAATCAACAGACACCAAATTAGTCACCAACGGCTCCAAGCTAATCAACACATGGACGTGAGTAATCGGATGACCCAGCCCACCGATCTGCGATGACAGTTTTATTCCCTCTAGTCCATCTCGAAGCGACAGAAAGGGTGTGCTCCCACCATCTCCAGCAATGTTCAGATCAGTCATTCCGTTGTCTTGTATAAAGTGTGTTATGAACAGTTGAGCCGTTGTATCGTTAGCATTTTCAGGTTCGTATTGGAACTCGGTTGCATACGGTTGTCAGCCAGGAGCCAAGTCTAGTTCCTAACAATCAATCAGTTTTTGTCGCACCCACACACACACACGCACAAAACTCACACTGATCACAGCACATCCAACCTGGATACCCTCATACATTACTCCAAGTGAAACACCCACCGTGCTCAACGAGATATTCAACGGATTCTCCAACGTTGTAGTCAACGATGCAACAATGTATTCATTCCCGCCTTGCCCACCACTTCCTGTCACTGAAACATTGCTCAGTTCAGCCTCATGATTTAATCCCCCAATCCCCTTCAAACTCGACATCACGTCAATAGGTATCCCAGAAATCGGCACATGTCCAATCTCAGTTCGCGCCGTAACATCTGCTGTTCCCTTGATATGGACGCTAACCTCATCCATCAATGCTGCACTCGCCAACAAAAATCCAAACGCGTTATTGTTGAGTGACTTGGTCGGTTGGTTCTCGAATGAAATCACAAGTTGTACATTATTGGCAGTAGATACCCCACCATCCACTTGTTGTTTCGGGAGGTCGAGCTTTCAGTGGAGATCAAGTCAACAACAGTGTACTTGGAAACAAGAAAAACAACCTACCTTTGCAACGTCAGTACCTTATACACTGAGAACAAGTTTTTGCGCCACTTCCACAGCCTGCAATGAAAAGCCAGATGGATTCGCATATTGTGCAATGGTGTTCTTGGAGCTCGCGGGAGGCACAAATGTCTGGTCTTGTTCTTGTATTGTAATTGCTAGATCATCAGTTGAATGGCTTTGATCACATCGAATTGCTGTCCATGGAGAATGATATGCAACGTCAGTGTCTAGGATGCAGCACTTAACCAAGCAACAGGCCCATCTGCATCAGGTGGTTGAACGCTGTCACCTTTGGTCCAAGTCAGATAATTTATACATTAGATTACGATGAGTTGCATATGGGTCATAGCGCTCATCAAGCACAAGGGCAGGAAAGCATTAGACGAAGAAGAAATGGAGCATGCTCCGCCAGTGCGCATGTCAACATTATAGGACAAGAGTGGCATAAAACAATAAAAAGAGCAAAAACAACGGCAGTAGATAACAATACTCACATGCTCCGTTCATCAGAGATTCAATTTTCAATTTCGCAATAAATATTTTCATGAGCATTATCTTCCCCTTCGACACCCTTTCCCGATAACGGCGCTGATGCTACCCGAGAGATACGGGCGACATTCCGGTGAGATGGAGAAACATGCTACAGAGGGGACGGGGCATCATGGCGATACCTGAGTAAGAGTAGTGTTGAGGCAATGATGCAGGAATGCTCAATGAGAGGGGGGTGGAGGATAAGGACTGCAAGGTGCGCATACAGTCGATGGAGGGCGAAGTAGAGTTCCAGAGTGAGGGGCATGAGACTATGGTGGCAGATAACGAGCATAAATTGAAGGGAGTCGGTGTTGTGGAAGATAGTATACATGAGGTCAGTATACATAAGGAGGACCATGATCTACTTGTTATTGCGTTTGGGTTTGGGTTTGTGAAATTACTGGTGAATTTGAGATGGCGAGGTCCCAGCTTACACCTGACAAGGATCAGGAGTTGACATAGGCGAAACAGCGACTGGAGGCCTGGATGACAACCAAAGTCTTGCAGTTGACCTGAGGTATTGGAGCAGGTGGTGAGTATCACGGATAGATATATTGACTTGGATGAGCAGGAAGAGATGATATTGACTAACCGGCAGGATAACCAGGTTGGGGCGTGTATATAGCTATGCACGAGGGTGATAACTGTACATACCCGTGACACAGCACAACGCCGAAAGGAGCTGTTAGTATAGTCACAGTTGGAGCTGGGAGTGAAGTGGTTGCAGGTGGACTGGGATAAGCAGACTGTTTGGGAGGTGCCTGAGCTTCGTACTCACAGTTGATGTCGTGGGTTAGGATGGGAATTCATATCTATATTTGGAAGGTAGTGCACTTGATCTGCTTGGACACAGCACTCTGAGGCACCTCACATCAGGTCCACATCATCAGCTTCAAGATTGTATGTAAGCCCTCACCTCGTAGTATTTACGAGGCACAACAGTTTATGCATGAAAAGCTGGACTGTGTAAAATGTACTAGAGATGGTCAAGTCAATCAGACGAGAATTAATCTGTCAGCACCATCGTCATGCGAGCAAATGCAGTACACAAAGTCAGTTGAGACCTGTGAGCGCCATCAGTAGCTTATCAACGAAAAAAAAATACACAATGAGCATCAACTACCTGGGAAATAAGCTGAAACGAATGGACAAGCAAGGATTATTAAATGGCTTCTTGTGAGCGAATGAAGTGCAGACCTTGAATTTTTGGTCCAGAACGGACATTATTCTGTTAATATTTGGAATTCTTTTTATCAACATATCTTAAGTAAGCTCTCTACATTCCATTGGCTCCATCATTCTAGATTACTCTATCTCATGCACATAAGGCTTACCACCCTAGAATGAATACAAGTCACTTCCCCTCTTACTATCATAAGATGTTATATATCTAAACTATATGGGTGAGTAGTATAGTGTGATTGACTACTGTGGTATGGTCATTGGCACCTTCCTATAGGTTATGGGCCCTGGCAGGGCATGTACTGCATAACCTCTGCTGTCATAAGTACTCAATACCCTGTGCTCACCTGATTGTCATGATAGGATGCTAATCTGTCTTCTATTCCTACTATATAGGATATGTCCTCTGAAACACTCAGTTTACTTTGCATTTTCAATGGCCAAAACTTTACTGACTGGGATACCACTGCATGCCATGCTATGAATGCCATGGGCTGCTGAATGGCACTTGGTACAAAACCTTCCCCAATAATTACTTACAACATTGAGACAAAAGAATCTTGTAGAGCAAGAGAGAATTGGGATAACCAAAACTCCTAGGCATATGGCAACCTTATGCTGCATATCTCTCCTGATGTCAGGAACCTTGCCATAAAAGTAAGGATAGATACTATGAAGAACTTGTTAGACTGGCTGAAGACACAGTATAGGACCACCAGCATTTCTGCTGTTTACACTGATATTGTTGCCATTGATAAACTTCAGGTTCCAGGAGACTGTGACCTCACACCTACAATCAATAAACTACTGGTTCTTTTCACATGATTAGAAGACAACAAACTGGTTTATACAGAAGTAGTTTAAGCAATAACCCTTCTTGCAAAGTTACCTCCACAAATGGAGGAAATTACTCATAGCTATAACCAAAAAACAATTAATGCAATAACTCTCACTTTTGTGACAATTTTTAATGATGCAATAATAAACTAGCAACAGCATTCCTCCAAGGGAAAACAGAGAAATTCTCAAGGCCTTGAAGCAAAGAAACTGTCCAATATACAGTACAAGGGCAAGGATTCCAAATTCCAGTAACAGTACCAAGTGCAGCAGGATCAAGGACTCAGCAGACTGCATAGCAAGCATTATGGCTAGCATTGTAAATAAAGTAAAAAAGCAAAACAGGCAGCAATACCCTCATGTAGCCCTCCAACTTGACCCTTATGATAACAGTTCCAACTTATGTGGTTGGCTACCAATGCCAGATGTGCTTGGGGTACTCCCAGCACTTTGGTGTATTTATTGATACAGTGAGTACATGAACTCTTAATGCTATGGCTAACATACAGCCCAAGGCCACTGAGTTTCCCATTCTTTCCCAGAAAGATGCTCTCCTAGACCTCTCTGCAAAGTATGCCCATGATTCAGATCTTGAAGCTATCTCTGTATATACAAATTACACCCTATCCCCTGCTCCATTTATTGCTCCTACTAAGGACAACTTAAAGACTGCTGTATCTACTAATACTCTGGACCATCCTACAAAGTGTATCTGCCTTGCAAAGTCCATAGACAAGTACAGTAGTCAAGTGTGTGACTCTCTTATTTCAAACTCCTTAGCATCACACATTAGAGAAAGGATGCTCTGGAAAGAGGAAACAAACACTGTTTCTCTTGGCTCTTCACCCTTAGAAGAACTAGAGCACAATGTAGATACTTTCCCTATAACCTTGGATAACATGAGCATAGACAATATCTTCTTTGCTAATAATGGCATCAGGTGTACTGCCCAATCCTCTGAGTGTGAACTCACTGCTGAAACACCTGCAGTTTTGACCTACTTAACATTGGCTTTGAAATGCAGTAGTGTATTTTGTAAAACTCTTTATGTCTTACCAAATGCACAAATAAATGTGTGCAAGCATAGGCTTGTATACTCTTCTTGTTAGTCTTGCAAGGAAAAGCAGAAATCTGCTGTTGTAACTCCCTTCTGGATCTTAGATTCAGAAGCCTTGTCACACTTCACAGGGGATATAAGTGACTTTGAGAGTTTTGAGACACTATATATTCCACTCCCAATACATACTGCTAATGGATCAACATACATCACAGGCAAGGGAACCACCACCCTAAGACACCTTGATGTACAAAAGAATGTGGTAGCAACCACAATAAACAATGTGTTCTTTTGTGATGATCTAACATGTCAGTTATTATCTCTGGGAGCCTTCCTGCAAAATGAACTCACTGCCTCAGGGAAAAGAAACCTCATGACAATGCAGACTTCATGATTTTCCAGCCTAGAATATCTAATGATACAATTTATGTGCTGCAGACACTGGACTGGTTAGTCTAACATCAAAATGTGTACCCTATAACTATGGTGGATTTTAAGACCATACACTGCCATTTTGGACACCTGTCTAGAGAAGTTTTCAAACAAGCAAGGAAATACACTAAAAACTTCCTGGATATCAACATACCTTCTAATAACCCTATCTGCCCAGGATGTGCACAAGAGAAGATGACAAACTAACACTTCCCTGCATTCACTCATTACACCATCTGTCCCTTCCAATTAATCCACTCTGACCTCAAGACTTTCCCTACTGAGAGTTACTACTGGCAAAAGTACCTGATAACATTCTATGATTATTATACCTCATATGCATGTATTTCAGCACTTACAAGCAAAGACAAGGCTATCTATGCAACATGCCACTTTTTGGCCTTCATATAAACACAATACTATGCCATGGTACAGCAACAGATGTCAGATGGTAGGGGAGAATACAAATCAGCAGCCTTTGATGAAATGCTAAAAAACAGAGGGATTAGGATTCTACAGAGTGCCCCTCATACTCCACAGAAAAATGGACATGCAGAATGATTCATGCAAACCCTGTCAGATAAAGCCAAAAGTATACATTTTGATGCATGCCTACCTGAAAGTTGGTGGAACTTTGTGTTCTACCATGGATGCTATGTCTATAACTGAACTGTTATAAACTTCATTCAGACCATATCTCTATCAATTCTCCATCGATTCCCATGGTCTTAAATGCGTTCAAGAGCTATCAAGAAGACCTTTCAAACGATGCCAAGATCATCTCAATGTGATCAGTATTCACCAAGCTATTAGGCAATCAGTAGATAGAAACTACAGTAAATTGCCAATATCTTGGGAACTGCCATGGTCAACACTTCACTTCTTGGAGCACTAATAGTACTATTCATTCCACTCATATCAATCCCAAAATGACCTTGAAGTGATACATATTTGAGGAGATAGAAGGCCCTCAATATTTGTACATGACACTTCATTGATTACCCATAGATAACTCATCTGTCCTTGAATAGGACAAAGGACAGCCCTAAGATAGTTAGGTTATCTATTCCTGTAGCACAAAGGCACTACCATATGTAGAACAATAGGTAGTAGCATGTAATAGTCTGTCTTGGAGTATATTTCTGTATATAAAGACTTCTTGTCTGAGAATTAGATCTTAGACTTAACAATATCTTTTGTCACTAGTCTTGCTTCACATTTTTAAGCCTTTCTTATATCAAGACACCCAATCACAAATCAGTAAGTGACCATTTGTGATAGAACTGCTTGGTTGGTAGTATAGAAATTATAAAAACATATTATAAAGTATTACATAAGCAAACAATCATATGTTAGATTAGATAAGTAGGTCACATGACTTGGTCACATAGCAGACCATATGGTGTAGTCACATATAGATCACATGGCAAAGTAGCTAGTATATATCAATAGCTGGCTTAATCAATAAGAGGACTTTGCTGAGTTCTTATCTTCATCCCACTATCTAGAGAGTTGGAGCTCTCCCCAACAGCTATCATGGCTTAGTGGGTGTGGTTGCTGACAATGTGACAAAAAAATGTAATTAATGAAAAGATGATAATTGTAAAAAAACAGCCAAAAATGATCAAGGAAGTGATTGTTAGGGGACATATACAGCATCAATGACATAAGCACCATAGACAAAGTTAAACAAAGTATCTGGAATCATTTCTCAATCAGTGAGACCACTAGTATTTGTTCTTGTCATAGTTGTGTCTAAAAATTGCCTCAATTGTAATAATAGTCATGGAGTCAGCTATTGCAAAAACCAAATCATAGTTATTCTTGATCACTTCCAAATCACTTAGATCATCTCAGTAAACTTGCACTTAATGGCCATCAATAAAGATAGTAATTTTATATAAGAAACAAACATGTATATGACAAAATTGAAACAATAGTCAAGGAGCCAAACATTAATCAAGAAAACACAAATTGATTGAGAACCCAGGATGATCAAGGAACAATGATTGATAAACAAACATTGATTGAGATACTAATGTGATCCAGGAACTAAGCAACAAAGTATAAACAATGTTTGAATATTTGTAAGATTGCCAAAAGTAGTCAATGAATACTACAGGAAGTAAACACAACTTCACTGCCACTGATGGATCTATGATCATCAGTAACCAATCAACCATGCTTAGCTTTGAACTATAAGTATTGTCAAATAAAGTGCATGCAATAATGGATTGGGAATCAAAATAATCAAGTTTCCACAATTTTCCACATATTGGTCTTTCAAGGACACCACAGTTGTTGCCATGGGTGATCAAGATACACAAGTAATTCCTGTTGTAGTAAATAAAGGTAATGAGGTTTGTGCCTGAAGAGTAGTATCATAGACAACAAGTACAAAAACACATATGATATAAGGACTTAGTCTGAGATAACTTAATTAAATTTCCATATTCTAATGGGTTCATAGTAACAGGTAGATTGAAATTTTTATACCTATGAAAAATTTTGTAATCTCACTCCTTATCCAAGTTGACAAGGAGAACTCAATAGAGTTCCCATTTTATTCTTTGTATACTACTTATACAATTCTTACTTAGTCTGTGTGCCTATCTCCCACAATCACATGACCTTCTAGAATGTTCTATCATGTGACATGTTATGTGTTACCTTCTGTTACCCTATCATCACACCTATCACACTATGTTACAACCTACTTAGGTAAGAAAAGAAAAATAAAATAAAATAGAAATAAATGACTTTGGCATTTTGGCCAAGTCATGATATACAAGATATGTACTGATCTTATATCTGGGAATTGCTACAGGAATATATAGAAAGGTGCCAATGAGCATACTACAGTAGTCAATCACATCATACTACTCATCTATATAGTTTAGATATATAATGTCTTATGATAGCAAGAGAGAAAGCAACTTGTATTCATTCTAGGGTAATAAGCCTTATATATGTGAGATAGAGTAATCTAGAATAATGGAGCCAATGGAATGTAGAGAGCTTACTTAAGGTATGTTAATAAAAAGAATTCCAAATATTAACACTTCTCCTCACCTAGTACATAGAGGTATACATAGGTAAAGGTCATTACACATGTAATAGAAAATTAATAAAATTTGAGATCAAGTTGCCCCCTGAATTTACAAAACTTTCCTTGTTCTAGGTTTTTTATAAACATATCTGTAGGATTTTCATTACCTTCTAGATAGAATAGCTTTATTTTGCCTTGTGCAATAAAGTCTTATATTGCATAATACTAAACATCAATGTTGTCATGACTTGGCCAAAAAAATGCCTAAGATTTTTTCTTTTTTCTTTTCTATTTTTTTTTCTTACCTAAGTAGGTTGTGACATAGTGTGACAGGAGTGACAGGAGTGACAAAGGTAACAATAATATAAGATATCATATGACATGTCACATGATGGAATATTCTAGAAAGTCATGTGATCATGGAAGATAGGTGTACAGACCAGTAGTAAAATGTATAAGTAGTATACTATAATCAAATAGGAACTCTATCAAGTTCTCCTTGTCAACTTGGACTTGGAAGGTAGCTAAGTCAGGCTAAGTTACTACAAATGTGTTTGTTGTGCAATTCCATGATAGGATTATTTGCCATGAATATAAACCCCTGATTATCTCCACTGATATATATAGGGTCAAATTTATATCCCAGCTCAGTCAAAATTGATCAGACCCATACACGTTGTCAGCTATAGTTAGACAATACCATGTATTCAGCTTTAGTAGATGACAACACAACTATCCTTTGAGTCCTTGAAGTCCAGCTGAATACTTCTTCTGCAACCATCAGGTAATATCCTGTTTAGGAATGATAATCTTCTGGGTCCAAAGCCCAATCCAAGTTGATGTAAACATGTATTCCCAGTTTTGAATCTCCTTTGTAGACAAGAGTATAATCCTGAGTCCTAGCTAGATATTGGCAGATATATAGTGCTTTGTTTAGATGATCCTTAGAGGAATTTGCTGTGTGCCATGTAAGCTGTGTTACTGCAAAGGCAATGTCCAGCCGAGTCCCTAGCATTAGGTATAGCAGAGATCCAACAAGGGTTTGGAACTTCTTTTGGAGGACATAATTAACAGGGCTAGTATACTTTTGTAGGTGATAACTAGTAGGAAGTAGTGTAGGGCCATGATGTGTATCTTATATTTGGAAGCATAAGAGAACCTTTTTTAGGTAATCTGTTTGATTAATGTAGATCTGCTGGTTGTAACATGCTATTCTCATCTGTGGAAATTTAGAGAGATCCCCCAAATCCTTACATTCCCATATGCTCATAAATTTGGCCTTTATCTTGTCAAGGAGAGTTTTGTCCTGTCTAGAAAAGAAGGTATCATCAATATATACAACTACAACAATAATGTTTGTGTTCATTTTTCTATATCAAAAAATACCTGCTTCTGATTTAGATGTTCAAAGCCTAGTTCCTGCATAGAGGAGTCTAGTTGGTGCTACCAAGCTAATTTTGCTTGTTTTAAGTCCTAAATGGCTCATCAAAGTCTTAAGACAATGTTAGGGTTTTCTGCAAAACCCTTAGGCAGCTCCATATAGATTTCCTCATCTAACTTCCCATAGAGATATATGTTCTAAACATCAAGACCTATAACATGCCATTTTTCTAGGGTGGCAAGTTCTAGCATGAGTCTGACTGTTTCAAAATGTACTATAGGTGAGTAGATATCAGTATAATCTGTGCTAGCATGCTAAGAGAAACCCTTGGCAACCAGGCAAGCCTTTTTGTGTCTATCAAGTTTTATACTAAAAACCCAGTGATATTTGATAGGCTACTTCATAGCAAGGCACCTTTCTACCTTCTCAAATGTGCCTCTATACTATAGGGTCTCTAATTCTTCTAGGCAAGCATATTTGAACTCTTTACAAATTTTCTTATTCCTAATTTGTGCTATATCCTTATATTGCTACTCTCAGACTTTAGAGAGATCAAGGTCAGATTCTTGTGGATTATCTTTATTTTTTTGCATTGTCTAGGAAGTGTGCAAATTTAAAGAGATAATTTAATAACTATACTTCCCCTTCATGGCATAGGCATGCCAAATCATCATTTTTGATATTGTTTGATTGATTTTCAGTACTAGGAGCTAGGAGTAGGGTCTTGCTTTCTGAGATAGTTTCAGGAATGTTTGGGATTTCTGGCCAAATGCATTCCTGTTTTCTCTTTCCTTTATTTCCCAAATCTTTTACTATGTCTGTAGGGTGCCAATCTTCCCCATAGGTATTTCCTGGACAATGTAGCACTCTTCTCACTTATGGAGAATTTTGCCTTGGTAGGTGATCATTATTTTCTACCTGTGGTGGCTCATTCTTATCCTGATCTGAGTGAGATTGACATGGAGGAAGTACAGGGGATTGTACCTGCTGATCATCATCAGCAGCCTTATTGTTACCATTGTGCATAAGTTGTAAAGGGCAAGGAAACAGATGATTGATCAGGTTATCATCTTCAAGTTCTGAAGGATTTCTGTGAGGAGGTGGTAGTTGGCTATTACTATCTGTTATTGCCTGTTCCTTGTAGAGCAATGAGGAAACAATTTCTCAATAAAATCCACATGTACAGTAGTGAACACAATATTTCTAGGTGAGTGCATAAAATATTTCTATGCCCTCCTAATGTAATACCAATATATGTCATTAGTTTTGATTTAGGACTCATCTTGTCCTTGCATACTACCTGTGGGATGTGAATATATGCTCCACAGCCAAATACTTGCAAGTTGTCAACTTTTGGTTTCTCCCTCTCAAGCAGTTCAAAGAGGATATGCCAATTTAGCCTAATTTGAGGGGTTTGTGTCACAGACATGCTATGGACCAGTAGTCATATACTGTATAGTTTACCACTACACCAAAAGGGTGATGTTACTTGCTAACAGGGGTCTAGCTATTTATGTAGTTCTTTGAACAGGTATTTGTTATACCTCTATGACACTATTTAGTCACTTTTCTGTGACAAGTTCATAACAAATATATTCTGTGCCTCTTTTGCATTATAAATCCAGTTCTCAAGGAATTATAGGTGGGTTAGGACTTATATTGGTAGTACTTTTATGTGACATTCTTTTCTAATTTCTGTCTTACATTACAGGTGCCACATATAGATATATTTTTATATAGTCAAGTTCTTTTTGCAAGGATTATTACATGGTCTGTCTAACTTTGGAATAATGCTGACCTGAGGATTAAGAATAGTCTCTGGCACTATGAGATATGATAGTTTATATACAAATTTTTTTGATAATGGATTTTTGTGTCAAAGCCTCTTCTTATAATCTATACCCAACAAAATTGAATATTGGCCAAGCATCTACATCAGGGTTTATATTTTGTAGTGCTTGCATCAGATGATGAGTAAACCTTCTCTTTCACACAGTGACCATCACATTTCTGACTGTTATCACACTAAGCAAAACTTAGCAGCCATGTCTAGTCACCTATATAGGCTATTCTGTAATACCATTGATTCCTCTCATCCCTTGAAATGTCTGTCCACACTCCTACTTTGCATAACACAGCCACTGAGACATGAGGTACTTTTTTCATGATTTTTTCTCTCAACTTCTCTTGGCCTTAAGCCCAAAATTATCTATCTCTCCTCTTGTGCTCTCTCTGTCTCAGATCACCTTTTCTAAGTTTTGCATAATATCATCACTATCATCTGCTCCATCCTCAGTGCTATTGACTACCTCTATTGTACATGGAGACCTCATATATACTTGCTTTCCTCTCTTCTGCCTTCTTTTACCCACTTGACAAACACAAGAATATCTTCTACCTCTCCAACAACCCTATCAGTGACATTGTCATCATCAGCTTAGCCATGCAAGTCCCTATCCATTTCCCACCATTTGCTTATCTCTTTACAGAAAAGATGCCTTCAATCTCCCAATGAGCAACTCTTCTCTCTCACTAGCTCTTTTGATTATATTGTCCCCAAGAACACTGGTCATAGAAAACTAGTCTACAAGTATGATCACTTTCATGCATACACAGACAAGACATAAGTTCATTGCTCTCTCTCTGCACAGCTATTATCACCTATGTTTTTCTCTATGGCTATCCTCCTTTTTGTGTCAACTTTGCCACTACCCTTGTTATGACTTGGTACAACCAAGACAGGATTTCAGATATTGTGAACTTGTACTATTACTAGGATGGACTGAGAAACAAAATCTATTTATAGAAAACTACTTATAGAACAGAGATCCAAGGAGATAAGGTAAGATAAGAGAGAATCATGTCACATGTCATATAATAGAATCATTTAGATAGATTGTAGAATAGTGACTAAGTGTATATAGTAGTAAAAATAGAATATGTATAAGTAGGTAGCTGAATTCAATGAAAACTCCATCAAGTTCTCTTCATTCTCTCAAACATTGAGTGTGACTAAGTTAAGCATCTTGCTTGGCTTGCTCATTACATTAGAACTCAATTCTCTTACTCCAGGTGCTACTCAATACCAAGCCTTACTACTACTTTAATTTCTATTATCCTTGGCCACTGGTCATCATGACCAGTAGCCACAAACCAAACACTGGGCCCCAGGTACATAGGAAACTTGTTCATTAGTTAGGAACAAATGGTAGCAAAGTAACTCCATATCCAGGTACTACTTCAAGACCTGACCTTTACCTTTGGGTAGTGTTGCTTGTAGTCTGCCTGTATCTTTTAAACCTTAGAATCTTATGCTAAAGGCCCATTGTGGTCTGTACACACAGAGGAACAGTGCCCACCTCTTACAGAGGCACTGTTAGAGTAGAAATCTCCTTCTAAGGAGTGATCATTTAACCCTATTACTAAGGCAGTAGTTAGTAGGGCATTAGGTATTTGGCTGGGAGAAGAACTGTGTGCCCCAGAAAACATAGAAATAAGTGAGCAAAAATTGTGACTCAATCAAATAAGGAGATCTATACCTCCTCTGAGATACCATCACCATCACCATCCCTACCACCCTTTATTTTTGGAATGTCTCAATCATCATCCTAGAACCAACAGCCCTAATAGCAACAGCAACAGCAGAATGACCTAACCCCTGAGCAGATAATGCACTATCTGGCTCAACAAGCAATGGCCATCCAATGGCTATTGCAATAAGAAGGAGGAGGGGGAATAGAGACAGCAAAGCCTCCAATTTTCAAAGGGAACAGAGAGAAAGTAGTTGGTTTCATTAATACATATCACCTATATGCAGGTATGAAGTTAGGAGAGAGAACATATCATGGGTGTTGTCATGTGTATAGGGGAGAGTAGCAGAAGTTTGGAAAGAGAACATTTTAGAGGAGATAATGCAGGGGACATTGACAACAACAACAATAGAGGAGCTCTTCACTAAAATGAGGAGTGAGTTTGGAGAATTTATGAACAATCTAGGAAGGCAGATGAGTTGAGGATATTAGAGCAGAGGAGTAGGACATGTAACAAGTATATACAGGCCTTCAAGAAGACTACATAAGGAAGTGGGTGCAAAGGAAGGCCATTGGTAGAGGAATTTAAGAGAGGGCTAAACAGTAGTATCAGAAGGAGGTTAGCTGAGGCAAAATCCCTGCCTAGTACAACTACAGAATGGCAGGAGAGAGTGGTAAAGTTGGACTGCAACATTAGACAGAATAGAGCAGAGGAGAGGGTATTGGGGGGAAAGGCCATGGTGCAGGCACCTATGGGACCAAATGTGCAGTACCAAGGAGGGTAAAGACCCTCTTGGGGCCAAAGGAGTAGAGGAGGTTTTAATGCAGTGAGAGATCCTAGATTTAGGCCTCAGTGGAATGGAGGAGAGTTCAGGAGTACTAGCTTCCAAAGAGGTTAGAATCAGGGCAGAGCAGGGGCAAGGAACCCTAATACAATGGATGTTGATAGAACAAGACCCTGGGGAGGAGATAGAGAAGGAAATTAGAGGTATTTCAATTGTGGAATATTTGGACACATGGCAAAGAGCTGTAGAAATAGAAGAGATGTTAGAGGAGAGACTTAGGAGAAGTCAAAAGAGAACAGAGATCAGTAAGCCCCTGGCTGGTCTTCAACAATAAATATAGTGTATTAAATAGTCTAAATAGAAATGGTTCAGATAAATGCATTAAGAGGGAAGTGAAGTGAACACTTAAACTACTAAGGGAGATCTGGCTTAACATAGAGCTAGAAAAGATAGATATACATGAGGGAGTGTCAGTAAAAGCTCTACTGGACAGTGGGGCAATGGGGTTGTTCATGAGTAAGAGATTAGCAGAAAAGGAAGGTTTTAAATTAGAAAAGCTAGAAAGACCATTGAGAGTGAGAAATATGAATGGTAGTGATAACAGTAGGGAAACAATAACACATGAGGCAGGAGTGAACATGTACTACAAAGGACACATTGAGAGAGTAAAAATAGATGTATGTGAGCTAGAAAAAGTAGATATGATTCTGGGAATGCCATGGCTGGTAGCACACAACCCAGAAATTAATTGGGAAACGGGGAAGGTCAAGATGACATGATACCCACCTATTTGTGGAAAGTATACAGGAAAAAAAGAGATAGCTCAGAAGAAAAAGACTAGAAAGGCAGACATAGACAACAAGAAAGACTTGAGGTGAACAATAGAAGAGAAAGAAGAATGAATGGAAGAAATGAGGGAGGACCATAAAAAAGTAGAAGAGATGGTGCCCAAGAAGTTCCATTGGTAGTTGAAAGTATCTGGGAAAGTAGAATCAGAAAGGATGCTGACCAGAAAACCCTGGGATCATGACATAGATCTCAAACCTGACTCCATACCAAGGAAAGGAAGGATTTACCCACTGTCTTAAACTGAGAAAGAGGAAGTTCAGGCATTCATAGAAAGTCAGTTGAAAAAGAGATATATTCAACCTTCTAAGTCACTGCAAACCTCACTGGTTTTATTTGTTCCAAAGAAAGATGGGAAAAGAAGGATGATGCAGGACTATTGTTATGTGAATAAGGGGATAGTAAAGAACAGCTACCCTCTACCCCTAATTTCTGAACTAATTGACAGCATGGGGACCAAGAAGGTGTTCACTAAAATGGACCTAAGATGGGGTTACAACAACATCAGAATATGTCACAGAAAAGTGACCACTAAATAGTTTCATGGAGGTATAACAAAATACCTGTTCAAAGAACTACATAAATAGCTGGATCCCTGCTAGCAAGTAGCCTTGCTAACATCACCCTTTTGGTATAGTGGTAAACCAGTATGTGACTACTGGTCCATAGCATGACTGTGACAGAGAAGTGGAGATGGGGACCAGAACAAGAGGAAGCATTTGGGAAGTTGAAAGAAGTCTTTACTACAGAACTGGTGCTAGCAGCACCAGACCTAGATAAAGAGATGAGGGTAGAAGCAGATGTGTCAGATTATGCAACATGGGGTGTGTTATCAATGAAGTGTGAGGATGATAGGTGGAGACCAGTGGCCTTTATGTGACATGGTCTGGATGTTGTTCAAAGCACCGAAATGAGACTGACTGTGGACTTTGATTTGTTGCGTGAATCCACCTCCCGAAAAATAAGAAGACTTCGTTAAATTTTGCTGTCTACTTCAGATCATGAAAAAAAGATCCCATTCGTCAAGGGATGGACTTTTTGAGTTCATCCCACTGTTTCATTATTATCCATGTCTTAGTTCCTGTAAGGGAACAGCTCGTTTGGGGGCCGTTGCAAGGCACATGTAACCTTTGACAAGAGAGATTGCGGACCGTGATTTTCTTCTTCTTCTTCTTGACCCAGCTCCATCTCGCCTCGTTAACAGCATTGCAGCCTTATTATTATTTTCAAGAAAAACACGGCGTGTCAGAATTCTTTTTCATCCGATTGAGAAGTCGCCGAGTTCTGGCATGTTCACCTGTGATGAATGGAAGAGCGCTCTATTCTTATTTTCTAAATAGCGTGTCATAGTTCGCACGGTATGACTGAAAAAACATAGATGGCATGTGTGTGTCAGTTCGGTTGATGGCTGACTTTTCACGACGTTGCAAGGTCGTCATCCAATCTCGTGATACCTATTTTTGGGGAAGGATGTACTGTATAGTTGTGAGATGCTTCAGAGCTTTTTGAGGCAGCATACAAGAATTTGCTTTCTGTCGTCTGGCTAAAGTATGCCTTCAAGTTATTTGAAGCAAAAACCTCTCCGGAAAAACTTGAGCTCGATACCACATGGAAGGACATATGTGGCCAAAACAGTGTGATTAGAAAGCAACTCAAAGCCAAGTCATATAGTCAAAAGAATGCCTTTACCAAAAGAACACAGCTATGGACAACGAGGCCAAAGTGTCTAATATAATGCACCGCAACTCTGATTCATATATGCCCTCTCGAATTGAAGTATTCAAGGGACCGTCAAATACTGTAACATAGAATTCAATTACTCCGCCAAACACACAAAGTCTACTCGTATCACAAAAAAGAACGGCAAGACAGACCAAGGTCATAAGCGAACAAGACCATCCCTTCAAAAATTCTGAATCACAAGTGAGAGTAAGAGTACCAAAAAAATAAAGGGTATACAAAGGGAGTGGAACTAGAAATTTTGGAGGGAATACTAGTATTGAAAGAAGAGTAATCACAACGAGCCGAAGCTACTAACATGCCTTGTTCAAGAAAATTGATTGTCCAGGGGAGTATGTTTCGCTCATCTCCTGCTCGTACCACGACCGTGATTGAGCACATCTAAATCAGCTTCAAGCGATTTGATGGCGCCGTGAGCAAGTTCGAGGTCTTTGTTGAGACGATCACGTTCTTTGATAAGCTGAAACCCGAAAAAAATCAGAAAGCGCATTTGCCACATGAGATTCACCACGTACATGCTGTTCCCACTGCCTGAAACGCGCTTCCTCTGCCTTGACTTGATCAGTAAACTTCTTCCTGAGTTCATCCTCTTCCTGCCAGAACTTGGGGTTTTCATCTTTCTTGACCTTGGGCTCACCAAATTTACGTGTCTCCATTTGTTGTTGACGGTAATTTTCATAGTGAATATCCTCGGTCGTCGAGACGAGATCCAGCATGAAAGTGCGAATCAAGAGTGAACGAAGCTTCTTAAAGTCGCAGTGGTTTTCATTCTCAGCTATGTCGAACATAATCAACAATCACTAAATCTGGATACGGAGTAACAACATACCTTCTGCAACACCCCAAAGATATTCACGACCCTTGACGGTGCGACCATCAGCAGTCTTGACATCCTCTGTGGAGCCAATTATTGAAAATGGCATAGTTTCGACAAGGGCGCGAGCAAGGTCAGCGCTCTCATCGTCAGCATCAATAGGAGTGTAGATGCGGACACCTTGCGCGGCAACGACTGAACGGACCTGGTCATATTAAATAGCTGGTGTTAGCACTCCTAACGAGAGCAAACAAAGACAAGTACCCTTTGCTTGAAAACCTGAAGATCGGCCTGGGTTAAAGTGTCGGCCTTGGCGATGACGGGAATCAAGTTCACGCGGGTTCCAAGACGCCTCATGATTTCAATGTCTAGGGGTTTGAGTCTGAATTGTAACCACGAAGCGTATCAGAGGGAATGAACCAAAAAGTCAGATTGCTACCACTTACGTGTGTCCAGTGGGACGGATGAAATAAAGACAGGCATGCACACGTAGGTCCGTCTTCTCACTCCTCTGAGGTTGCTGCTCCTGCTTCATGTACGCTTCATGCTGGTCGTCGATGAAGTCGACGATGGGCGTCCAGGAGTCGCTGTCGTTGACATAGTCGCCAAATCCGGGTGTGTCGATGACAGTGAGCTTGACCTTGAATTGCTTCTCCTCAAGCTCGGCCTTGATGATTTCCACCTCTGTGAGCTTGTCAAGTTGCTTGTGGTGACGCCTGTTGTAATTTTTGGGGAGCGAGAGTTCGGTGGAAAAGAGGGTGTTGATAAGCGTGGTTTTTCCAAGGCCAGATTCGCCTGAACAATGTATAAGAGAAAATTTAACGCGTGTGAGAGTAGCAGAAAAATGAGCACTGACCTACGACCATAATTGTGAAGTGAGCACCCCGCTTAGCAACAATCTTATGCCTCTACAAGAACGCGTCAGACGTGGTGGCCGCCACGGAAGACGACGATGACAAGGATACCTGGTTGGGAAGATTTGCAATGCCAATGCCATCGGTAATGGGAGCGAGAGTAGCCATATGGAGAGGATGCACAGGGAAGGACGGCTACAGACTTCAACAGAAATCGTTTGAGATTCACTAGCATTATTTGGTCATGTTTACATCGGTCACTGCCGATGTCCCACCTTAATTAGACTTGTACATGGCTGAGATCCTAAACTAGCAATTTCCAAGGAACAAATCCAAAGCATCCTTCTCAACCTGATCGACAGTTAAATTGTAGAATTTCTTAACATGGATCCAAGCGTGTGTGTATGTGCACCTGAACTGCAGCGCAGGGGGCATCCATTGGGAAGGATCTAATTATACAGGTTGCCGGCCAATCCAACCCGGTCAATGGTATTCCTAGAAGCAATATTGGAGAGAGGGGTAGCGTACCTTTAACCCCTTTGGCAATTTCAACGTCGCGAGTAGCAACGATAAGTTGGGGTCTTGTCAGATCATTAGAGAAGGCTTCGCGTTGATCTGAGCTCCATAAACTAGCTCCTGAAAACCAAGCCTCTTCTAGTGGAACGATATGGCTCTGATGGAAGGAGAGTTGGAAGTTTATAGAGTTTGCAAGAAGACAAGGCGTACAATGTCGAGGCTGCTGGGTGTACGCGAGACGACAGCATCATAATATGAATACCAGTCACCACTCTTGACTTTACAGCTGGAGTCTGTAATGACAGCATTTCCATCGCTTTTCAAGACAGCTGCAAGATAATTGTTAACAGGCAGCCTTAGTGAGATGTCAAGATCAAGCTGAGACGAAGACCGACTATTTCTTGTATCACACTTCCCGGAAACTGTTTAAAACCAAATCATATATTAAGGCTTTCACGTAAAATTGGAGCTACACACCGATAGACCCAGTAGGAAATAACTTGCGCTCAAAAGGCGGCTCAGTGTTCTTGGGGGTGACAGTCACTACCAGAGGAGTTTCACAGGGACAGCTACTTGAAAAAAGAAGATATTACTGACAATTTCCCAGGTATATACGTGCGGTAGAGGCATCAACAACTTCTGGAAATGTTGCAAGAGTAGGGAACGCAAGGCTGCAGCATAAGACAATGAGGGAAGCGAGTGTAAGCATGGGCAAGATATATGCACAAGATATATTTTATATGGTATATCTCTCCTCCGAACCTCTATTTATTTTTACCCCGTTCTCCCTTCTATCATTAAGAAGCGGTGGGGCTTCCAGACGAGTTTCATGTGGCAAACAAGACGAAGCCAGCACCTAACCAAATTCGTCTTGCTAGAATGGCACTTTGAATGGACACATCAGACACCTGGCAAGGTCAAAAGATCTTCCATCGAACAATCGAGTAAGCCAGTACCGAGAGTATAGAGTACTGAGTCATTAGTTGTTTCACAGACGGCCATTAAGTATGGAACTATAGCCTCGTTTGCATTCCCAGTAATTGTTGTTGTTATCATCTCAAGACCATGAGGAGACTAATAGACATTTCTATATGTAACAACAAGAACGGAAGCTTGCTTCATCCAGACTGAGTCCTGTCAGCCAAGTACCGTGGGGATCTAGGGTATAACGATGCGAAAACAGTAGTGCAACTGGGCTAACGAGCGAAGCCATGATGGACACCTCAAAGAAGTCACAATAGATGGTGAGAGATACATCACATATGCTCTGCCATTATCTCGCAGTTCGGACACCAGAATCTGATCATAATCCAATCAGGTAAGGACAGTTTCATTTCTTGGTCTCTGGTGGAACCTTTTTCACTAGTACTCCTGGACTATCACAGCGTCGTCCTTTGAGAAGAAGCGTGTCGCTAGCGTGTGGCAGTCAATGACAGATTTTTTCTGATGTCAGAAGGCGGGGGTGTTGCAGCGAGCCAGAAAAAGAATGATTTTATCATGAACAAATTGAAAATGGGATATATATTTAATTAGTCAGCAGATATTCGCGTCGAGCTTGCGCGTCCAACAGAAGCACTCAATCATGGACCACTTTCCGACAAATTGGGGTCGTCCCGTACGTTCATTTCTTTTGTTTTTGTGCTCACTGACTGACCACTGCGATAGCGCAACGACGCTTACGATGCCTATGGCACATATCTTCTGCCCTACAGACCGGACAATACTACCAAAGATGTCTTTGCATCCGCTGTCCAGCGCACTCAGTGAGTGAATATGTGCTTCTCTAGATTAAAAATTAACTGATAGGTTTCCCTAAGACAACCGATTGTCACAGGAACGAGTGTTCTCGCGTTTAAATACAAGGACGGCATCATGATGGCAGCAGATACACTAGGTGATCTGTCCCTCACGTCCTGCACACACTCGCTCTTCGTCTGATAAACTTCACCAGCTTCATACGGTTCCCTTGCTCGCTTCAAGGATATCCAGCGGCTGCATCCTGTCGGCAAATATACCGTCATCGGCGCCGGTGGTGATATGTCCGACTTCCAGTATATCCAGAAATCCCTAGAAGAACTAATCATTGATGAATTCACCTCTCAAGACGGTCACGATCTGGGTCCTGCGCAGATTCACGAATACCTGTCGCAAGTCATGTACTCCCGCCGGTCGAAGCTGAACCCTTTGTGGAACTCCTTGCTCGTGGGTGGCTTCAAGGATGGGAAGAGGTAGTCTCTCAGGTTCCGTCTCTCTCGAACCGAACTCGGAGTGTTGATCGTCCTTCCTAGTTTCTTATCATACGTCGACCTTCTGGGTACCACTTATTCTGCTTCAACGCTTGCCACGGGTTATGGAGCCTACATCGCCCAACCTTTGCTGCGTAAAGAGGTAGAGGGCAAGGAAGATACCTTGACAGAAGAAGATGCTGTACGGATTATGGAGACCTGTGTCAGAGTACTCTTCTATAGAGACGCTCGAAGTATTGACAAGGTTCGTCCCAATCCGATCTTTCCTTTTGAGAACTTGTTGAGCTCATTCAATACCAGTATCAACTCGCTGCTATCACTGCAGATGGGATCAGTATCACAGAATCTCGCCCCATCTCAACGTCGTGGTCGTTCGCTGAAGGCATTAGAGGGTACGGTGCCCCAGACTCAGTGAACTTCATGAGCAGTGTGTATATTTCGTCAATCCTTTCTCGTTCTGTCACTAGATATGGCAAAACATTTTCTATCAGTGCTTGGTGAAGCCACAACTCGGCTTCAGTATAATAAGGTGAACTTCATGATGACATGATTCACAATAAAGGTTTACCTCCATCTCATACATGCCCTCTTGTGTGTACCAATGCAAAAATGCCTTCCTCCTGAGTATCACCAACACAGCATAAGAGCTCTTGAATAGTGGTAGAGTTAATAAAAGGTAACCACCATCTTGAAAGCATTTATCGGTGTCTATACCCTTTGCTCATACTCCCTGGCGTTCATGATTTGCCAAAGTGCCCGTGATAAACTGTCTTTGCAACACTTCATGAAAGACTATTTATCAGGATTATACCATGTGTCCTTGATTCGAACACCTATGATCCTCTCGAGTGACGATCTACAGTTTTGCTCGTCTAAAGTTTGTTCTGTAACGTCAGCTTATAAAAGAGTCAGATCCGGCTCCAGAGAAGGGAGGCTGAGAGTGTGGTTGCCTTGAGGAATTCTGGCGTCCATTTTCAGTAGTCTACTTTGCTTCATTTTACTATATGCAGAGATGTTTGGAAATTGCAATCGCCATATTGCCATATGTGGGAAAATAGGCTGTTGCCCTATGTTGTAAAAAAGAAACATTGCTGCACTTTCATCGCTGCACTTTCCAAGGCACTGCCTCCCAAAAGTTCCTGTGTAGGCAGAGGTCGCCTGCAAAAAATCCGGTACAGGAGCAAACAGAAGAAGGAAGCCCTAAAGTCATCTCAGAGCCGAGTTGCAAGTTCTGTTCTTTTGGAAGTTCCACCGCTAGCCTCTGTTTTCCTCAAATACACAACATCAACAAGTCCACTGGGCGACAAGTGCGGCTGTAATTCTCCCACAGACGTCTGGTGGTAGAGAGAGAGTTAAAGCTCTGCTCCTCTCACCTTCCTCTTTAGCCATTCTCAATTCGGAGGACTCCAACACATGCTTTAGTCTCTGTTTGTCGTACTTGCAGGACTGCACGAGGGAGCAGAACCATTTACCATAACTGGTCGCACTAGCAGTGTCCACCAGGATACTACGGGCGAGAAATTCGAAATCAGGTGCAGACAGCAGAGCTTATGTACGTGACTAAAGTTGACGAAATAGGAACATGAACACAGCTGGTGCAGTCGTGTTGGGCATGGGACTAATAGACTCAGAAAGTCATCTATGATCGGGCCGTTCTCGATGTAGGTACCGAGGAAGTCCACCTTGGCAACACTCAAAGGTGACGTTATTGGGTGGAGGCTTACCCAATGCAATCCCAATCTCAATGTTCTGATAGCCATCCGTAACATTAGGTTCTCTCGAGCTGCATGTCTTGGAGCACAGAAGGTGTTTCCAGAAGCTCAAAAAATTCGGATGTTCCCATCGATGAAAACAATGTTACTACTACCTGAGTCCACGATCGAGAGAGATAACAACCATGGGGTTGATACACAACTCGGCACCACAGGGGCCCATCTCACCTCCGTAGCTACTGGTCAATGAAGCCGATGATTTTGATGGGTTGTGTGCCCCTTCGGAAAGGAATCTCGAGGAATGAAGTATGTTCGGCGGCCCCGCTTGATGTACCATGTAACTTGCCCTCGCTCATGTAATCATTGATGACAAAACTCCGTCGGCTGTCGGATGAAGTTCCATGATGACATTGCATTGATCGCAGAGTAAGCGAGCGAGGTACTTAGAAACGATCTTTGACTTTTCTGCATGAACTATTGAGGGTGTCTCGATCAAAATAACAAATTTTTCTTATCAACCTCAACAAATGATCTAGGGCCTAGATGCGGTCCTCCAAACCTTACGTACCATCTTACATGGGGATCCTATATTGTCAGAAATCATTGATACTGATATCATCGTAAGATTTCTACTGTATCTTTTCCAACTTCCTCCCTATTGTAATGTGAGAGTAGAATAATATATAGAAGTCTTAGTCCGAGTCTTTATAGTCTACAATTGGCACATCGGATATCGTAGAGTGCCAGAAGGCTATGTAACTAGTAGACTGATAATGAGTAATGAGGTATACATGTTATGAGTGTCCGATGGTGAAGATCCGAAGTTGGAGTCTAAGATTATCACAACAAGATTATCACAACACCCCCAAGTGGCTAGCTTCCCTCATAGGTTTCAAATAGCTGGAATGATAGAAGATTCTAGAGCGCGTTGAAAAAATTATCCAGATTATGAATCCCTACTCTATATTACAGACAGTCCAGCAAAGTCTCGCAACTTGACTTGAAAAGAGTACAGTGAGCTTCAACATCAATGTAATGACATTGAGCGAAAATTAAAACCCTTTTCCACACACGGTTAAAGATGTGAACAAAGGTAAACCTAAGGAGATAGATGACCCATATCGGGAGGGAAACGCGAAATGATAGGGAATTTAAAGGTGGCAATAATCTAACACCGGTGCTTCAAGCTCGAACCCGTCGACTATCAAATTCTACCTGTTTCTGGAGGGAGGATATAGTGAGGAGGTAGCTCCTGAACCACCTGTCCTGCATCTCGGTATTGATATAGACTATCCAAAGGATCCAGGCCGATCGAAACTACGAGATGTCGATGAAATCACTGGCACGGCTTTGTGACCTTTAGAACGGCGGACTGAGGCAGCCGGAGGATTGACAGAGCTATACTGGCCGTGTGAACTAGAGCCACTGACAGGGCTCACTCCAAATGATTGCCGTGTGTTATCAGCGCTGACTGTTTCCGAAGTATGGGGCCTCACTACATGGGGTAATCTTTGTGAGTCGTCGGGGATGGTTCTGGATTTGCTAGGAGGGGACATAGTAATAACGCTTGATTCAGGGAAGACTTGGTCAATGGACCTGAACTGGTCAAATTGACGAACATCTAGATCTGGTTTCCCGCGCTGCGCATTTCTCTTTCTGTGAAACCACATTCCAGCAGCACCTACAATCAATAAGAACGAGACTAACAAGGCCACGACTCCGACGATTATCGAGGTGCGACGTCTCGACTTTCGAGCTCCCCATCGTGCAGCTTCCTGCTGGTCTAAGGTTGTCTGATTGAAGGTCGTCGTAACGAGACCGGTACATGTGACATCCGTTGAGCCTGGAAATACGGGTCAACTTATCCGCTTGACTATCTCACTAATGACTTACTCACCAGTAGTTGAAACGTATTGCGTCCCAGTGGCCCACTGTCCAAAACTGGAACATTGAAATGAGTGATGTGCAACGTAATACAAAATCGGCTGACCTATCAACAACGGCTACTGCATCTGAAAGTCAGTAAATTTTAAATTGTAGATAGTGACAAAGTACTCACCAAAGAGATTGGTACCAGGATCAGCGCGATTAATGTAAACCATGGCATTATCAGTTGAAGGAATAGTAACGTTCGTTATGACAGGTGAGTTCCTTGCATCCAGCACAGCTGTGTAGGGAGGGCGGCCACCATCAATATTTATCCTCCATGGTTGGCATGTCCCAAGTGGCCCACCCCTTGTGATGTTGGAGGATATCTTGAAATCTTGGGAAGGAGCAGGGACAATACAGTCAGTGAAGTCAGTATCTTTTATGAACATCAATTGAGTGACATCTTTCTGTAAGGAACCTGAACACTCACTCTGAACTACCTCATATATCGAACCTCCTGTGCCACCAGTATTTCCCAATGAATCCACCATCTGCAGTATCAGTCTCGTACCTGCCACATTGAATGTGAGTTTGTCATAAAAACGATCAAGAACTTCTCTTCACCGATCGGATGCTGCGGAAGCCAGGAAAGAGTGTTGTTGTCAACTCCAACAAGTCTGGTAAGTGGTTGACCACCCTCTGGAAAGGCCATCATATAGTAAGGAGGAGTACCAGAATAGTTCCCAGCACTTGAATTCTGGGGATTTGGGAAGACGACAAGACTGAAGTTGTAACATGACGGTAAATTAACCGATAGAAACTAGGGAGCGACCCAGACTTCAGTATTTATATACATCGGAGAGCCCAAGGCAAGGGTTTACTCACGTCTGTCCTAAACTTCCAACCAAATGTCTGGACGGAATTCTGCCCAAGTGTATCAAGGAAGAAGAATGACAAGATAAGAACACGCAGGAGAAACTGTCGAAGTAACTGCATTCTGGGAGGGCGGGCCTTGTGCGAGCCTAACACAGAATGGAATCCTCTTATGTAGCCTTCGTATAGCAGTGCCTGGGAATACGTAAAAGATGGGATGCCCTCATATACGGCTCAGCGCCCATGTCGGAAGGAGTGTGGCACGCACCAAAGGGGACGGACGGTACACCCGGTAAATTGAAAGATGCAGCACAGAGGATACCAGGACTAAAAAATATAGTCTGTATTGATTTGATGCCCCTTGATGAATGTTGGATGAAATGACGAAACATCTGATTAAAATTCTATTGCTGGCTTCGAGTAGTATCATCCGCGGACAGCCTCCCACCTGTGCATCAGGAATAACGACAAGGAAAGGGAGCGTCGCCTCTACAAACTCAATTGCCTATGCTTTGTCCAATCCCAAGACCATCGTACTTGTCACAGATGCCAGAGTCAAGCCCCAACCCTACCTCCAAGCTTGTCTCATAGCGGCTGGCTGGAAATCAGGCTTTCAGGCTGTATCAGGTCAGCCTTGAGCCAATCACCTGATAGCCATTACAGACTCCCTGTCAGCTGCCGAGAAAGCAGTCAACCCATCCCCTCACTCTGGCCAGGGCAAATCACTCATCTCATCACATCTCAGATTATTCTTTGATAGAGACATCAACAATTTTGGGACTGTCCTAACAAAGTAAATGTTAAACGATCAACTCAGCCTGATGAGCACAGAATGTACTGCATCTAAGATGATGAGAAAAACACTGATCGTTAGTTATCGAACTTTCTCTTGCGTCGACTTATATAGGTCTGTGGTAGTGTACAAGATACACACTACCGCGGACTGTGTTCGAGCACTATGTTACAATTTTAGAAAAACACCCACGGACAGACAATTTCAAATGTTAATGGATAGCCGACCCCGAGATACATGTAACAACACTGAGTGGTCATAACAGCAAGACGGAGAAGGCGTAGTGGAGCACAAGTTTTGGTTCAATGATATATCTTTATTTGACTAAGTATACCTCAAAGGAGGATCGACATCATCACATATAACGATTGTCACACTTATCTCTGAATAAACACTGTGAGCAATAACATCGCAAGATACCATCTTGCCCAAGACTTAGAGATGTGCTAACACCGCCTTTGCATCGGTGACAATAAGGTCATGCGGAACCGCTTCAACAAAAAGCGATAAAACTTTCTCGTCTTCTGCAACGATCACATAGCGCTAGATATTATCAAGATTGAGATGGTTGATATACACATTTCCGCAAATATATGTTTCTTACCTTCGAACGTGGCCCTCCAAGACGGGGTGTGGCGTCAAATAAAAGGCCCAAGGCAGATGTGAAAATCCCCTTGTCATCAGCTATAAATCGCACATCTGAAGGATGATATCTGAAATTCGAGATTATCAATACCCGGATTATGAAACTTACTTGTGCCGCCAGGGGCCAGATTATCTTTCCACGCCCTGAAACAGAGGTGTATATATGCGCCAGGAACCAAGAACAGCGCTTACTTCATTACATGAATATCATTGATAGAGACGACGTAGATGTTCTTGATGCCTTTGGCTTTGAAGTCATCATAAGCATTGATATAACCAGGGATCTGGGCACTGCAAGTCCCTGTGAACGCCCCCGGAACGCCAACCTGCGAGTCATGTCGAAACTCAAAGTTGTGTCAATCTGTGTAATAAGTGGCATATAATGATGTTTTTTCCACTGAGATCGAGACTCTTGGCCTCATCATCTGCGCTTTCCTTCAAATCCGAGATAGGTGGGATAGTTGCACCTTGTTGGATTTGAGCGTGTGCTGAGAGAGAGGCAACAACAGAATGAGCAGCCTTCGCAGATGCCGTCAAAAGAGAGGCCATTTTTGTGGATGATGTCGATGGTGGAAGAGAAAGCGCAGCTGACTGACATTCTTTTCCCAATGCGTGACGTCATTCCCAGGGTATCTAATCAAACGAGATATTGTTCTACCTCAGCGCCGTCTCTTTGAAGGCAAGGGCGCAACTTCAGGTCAAACAATTGAGGAGTCATTCAACTGGTAAACATTTGGAATGAGCGCGAGAAGCATGTGTCTATTCTCGAAGATACCGGTCGCCCGAGAGGGAAATGAAAGTTCATACGCTCACTAATCATCAATGAGTGCTAGTATCTCGTGTTATATTAAACAAGCGATATATGCTCCATACAAGTAGAGTAAGGAAGCTGAGGCACGCATGGTGTTTACCTGTATCTAGCCTGAATGGCTAAGTCCCAGCCCTAGTTTAGTTCAAACAATTTCATGTGCACCGGTTCTAAGACTCAATAATCCTTCAAAGATGTTGCCTTGACTAAATTTGAGCTTCCATAATTCTAACTTGTTTCATCAAAAAATAATCAATTAATAATCAATTAATATAAACTTCCACACCGCTCATCAATGACTCGGTTTTGGTCCAGTAAACGTTTCGGCTCCTACCGGGATAACCGGTCCGTTTTACGGTCCGACCCGAGCAAACACGTCGGGCACCTGAGATGCGTATCACTGCCGAGAGAATGGATGACTTCCCGTAGGCAGTCTAGGGAAATCTGTGTTACATAGATTTTCCTAGAATACTCCATGCTGAGATGCCGAGCACGAATTTCAAATTTGGGGGGTCTCCCAGACTTCCCTAGATATTTTCTAGCCTTTTATGGACAATCGGATCAAAGTTACATACCATATCCAGAATTTCTCCTGATGGCATCTACTGTGGCTTACAATTTCTTTTGCTGACTTACGAGTTTCTCCTCTATCAGCTCCATATGAGCTATTTCCAAAGAAAACACGGGTCAAAGCCAGTGCAAGTCTGGATCATTTTGTGGTATTGTCATTAAGCGTCACATGCCTGAATACTGGTATGATATTGTGTTGCAGCACAAACACATACAAGATGTGTGTAACATAGTGATGTTTTTTTTTAATTCAACAATTTATTACACGGGGCTCGGTGGCAGACCGTGAACATAGTGACGTTACATCTGGGGAGTGTTGCTACGGGAATTGCATTTTTCCCAGATTTACTCAGACCATAGAATAACGTTTATGTTACACTCCCAGATTCCTACGGGAAGTCATTCAATGATCAAAGTGATTCCGTAATAAGTTCGTGTATGAAAAACACACCATCTCTATCTTTCCCGACCCTGTGTAATACAAGCTCCACGAAGGTAAATTCTGTCGGACCCCTCATCCCTCCTCGCCAAAAATACTTGTGACGCTGGATATCTGTGCCTTGATCCTGTTAACAGTCCTGCAAAATTTGGTAATCCGCGCAGTTATTCACAATTACCCATCTTTTGGTCTACCCCGTTCGTGAAGTAGTAAAAAACCTGAGATTTAATTCTAGAATATCAATGCTTCAGTCGGTGCATAGCTGATGAGCATCAGCACAGGGGTAACATCCAGCACAGGGGTAACATCTGATAAAAGTAGATAGCGCAGGTAACGTTGGAACAAAAATGAACTATATATTTGAATCACTAGGATCCAGATAAGAAGGCTGGTTTGATAGTGAGCACATACTACATACCTAGGATCCAGATAAGAAGACTGGATCCTAAGGGATAGGATACATGACATTTATACTGAGAAGAATGCAGGAACATATCTAAACAATAAGATATCAACAACAACGTACTCACAATAACCCTATTTAGAAAACAATAGAAAGAACAAGTCAATTTACTCTTAACAACAACTTGCTGCCTAGACAACCTTGTTTCGACAACATCCAGCACAGGGGTAACATTCAGCACATCATGGAATACACTCAAAACAACCGTCCGGTTCCCTATCTAAGTGAAGATCGACAAGCCCTCTCTGTACTTCACGATGAGTAGACTTCTGTTTGTTAAAGACCGTTGCATAAATTTCCCAAATCAGACTCGTACTACCTGCTTGTTGCTCCAAAAATAGAGTCACCCTCAAACCAGTGCACATGCTGACGGACCTGGCTCCTCTTGAATAATTTGAGCGAGGAAGGGCTGCCTTGAATCGAACGCACTAATGGCCGAGAGAAGCTCCCAATTGGCACTCCGAACTCCAGTCTCCCGGCTGTATAATAGAAATAGTCGCAGATGGGCACGAGTTCTTGAATTCTCTCGCTGAATATTTTTGAAGAATGACCGGATTGGCTTCATTTCAATAACTTTCATTGTAGACTTCCCCTTTCTACAATCCTATGTAAAACATTGGTTACACGTAGTAAAGATCAGAAACACAGGACGTTGTTCCATTTAAAGATAATATACAAAGATGCACTCAAGATCAAGCAACAACCACAGATCAGAATGCGTTGTTCACGAGTAGTCCCTTAGATGTAAAACATAGTATCCTTCACATCTGGGTGTAACTGCATGAACCAAAGGTTAGTAACAGCACTCATCAAATCAAGCTCAACCTACCCCGCGCCCCCAGACTCTAACTGCCTCCTGGTATACTGCCTCTTTCTCTTCCTCTGGGCTCCTCCTCCTGCCTCCGGTTCTCATACTGACCGAACCGTCGACAACCAACATATCATTCAGATAACACCTTCCCCTCTCGCACGCTAAATCTGCATAATACGCGGGCGGAATCAAACTTACGGCTTTCGTCGCCCGAACGTAAAGGTAACTGAAATCATGAGTCCCTTTTTGAATCTCGTCGGCCCCAAATGCGTTCTCGTCATAGATAACGGTATAATGTGTTGCTTTCATTGAGCCTTGAAGACCCGCATGAGGCTGAAGGTAGAAGTCAAAGTCGAAACTGTCGATGTCCATTCAAATAAACAAGGAAACAAGTGAGTATGAGACAAGAGATAACCAGAGGAGGATGACGCGTACACTGCTGTTACACCCTTGTCCACGACTGTACCAGGTCTGGCATTCCCGTTTTTGTCGGCAAATTGAGAATCCGTGGGAAAGAACCTGGTATTTGAGGCAGCATCATTGGTTCATGCTCTACTATCTAGATAGCAGTAGCACAAATTTGCGATTACCTCGCATGATGTCGCTTCCTGACAAAAAGTCGAAAGTTAGTCAAGTGTATCATCAGGAGTTCAAGATGAACATTTTGCTCACCCGCAAATTACGATAGACAGAGTTGGCCTGTATTTCTTCCTTTGAGCAGTCTCCATGCTCCTGAAGGCCTTCAAGATGAGAGGCATTTCTTCTCTCAACACTACGTCAAATTGTCCCTGTAAAGTAAAATCAACCCAATTGCTCTTATGTCGTCAATCCAGAAGAACATACCTCAGATACACCATCTCTGAAAATAAATATTCTCTCGGGTAACTTCCTATCCTTCTTCTCATATAACAAGAGTCGTTCTACCATCATCTCGTTGAGATCCGTGACCATCTAACCAGATGCTTAAGCTTGACCTCAGACACGGCGGCAGACAGATTACTGACCTCCTTGGACTCCTTGTTATCATCGACCTTCTGCATCCTCATACTAGCAGGAAACTGAGCAAATGAGTCGTCTGTGCTAGCAACGACTGCTGCAATAGATGGTGTTCCAGAAAGAGCAGTTGCTCCAGCATGAGTGACATCAATTCCGACCATCATGGTTGGTTTCTTCTTGAGCCACTGGATTGCCTGTTCGTCTAGCTACACCCAGAGAGCAGTGAATATTGCAATCGCTCAAGTATGAATAGAATGTACCTAATGATTAACTCCACCAAGTTTGGTGTTTAGTTTGAGAGCAATGCTCGCAAAATATTGATCTTGCTTCTTCGGTTCTCCAAGTGCTTTCAAAAGTTGCATACAGAGCGTCGGTATACCCAGCTCCGTATCACAGATTTTCTAATTTGGTCAATCATATCAATCGGGAAACATCTCGTGGGATGAAGGAAGAGAACTTACCTTGACAGCAGGATATATATAGTTATCCCTCGTCTCCAGTAACACAAGGATAAATCCCGGCTTTTTCATCTTCTTGAATGTGTCCCTCAACATTTGTATGCTTCTACTTCTGCTCGAATCGTCCTGTGACTGATTGAGCAGGGCTACAGCTTGAATCGGCGGTGGACTCGGGGGAATACTCATCCCACAATGCCCCAATTTCCTCGCAAATCCCTCTACCAACTGTTTCAAATTAGGATCATTTGGCCCTTCCAGCATCTTCTTGCCATCTCTCACTACAAGCACATACCAGGACGAAATCTGTGCCGAGCGGTGAAACTTGACGTCGAGTAGGTTCCACGATCCGTTGAATACTCGAGGGGTATTATTTCCTCGATAGTTGAGACTCGGTGCAGGAAGTTCACGAGCTGGGATAACAGCCATATCTCGATCAATCTCGACACCGAACGGCGCAAGAGGAGAATTTGATGGCGTCTGTTGTTGATTGGATGGGGAGAGACCCAGAGAGGGGAAACCAATATCCACTATGGCGTCAGCATTCTCACGAGGACGTCGACAAGCCACTTTGATCATAGCTGCAGTTTCCGTATCGAGCAATCGACCTCGGTAAGCACATCCTGGCTCGATCTCTCTCACATAGCTCGGCAGGAACATAATTGGGCTTTTGTTTTGTGCCGAGATCAAGGACAGGTAGATTGGCAGGATACTTCAAAGACCTGTTGTACACTATAAAAAGGAAACGAGGTCACCGATAGTCATATAACGTTGACTGTGGAATATGTACCAGTCTTAAAGTAATCCTCTACACTGGTCTTCTTTCCATCCTTGTCAAAATAAGTGGTCCGGGCAGAAGTCGTCATAACCTTGAACTTCTTATAACCCAAGTGTAAAGTTCGAACCTTGATGCTCTTGGCCATTTTCTCCGGAAGAGAAGGCATGCCGCCTTTGGAGTTGTAGCTGAATTCGACCAGGATATCTGCAAGATTGCCGGGTTTCATAAAAGCTGACATGCAGACATTTCCGTTTTCAGACAGTGTTAACATTCTGAGAGATAGAGATAGAGTAAGACGTACACATTGACCATTAATTGGCCAAAAGCTGGTCGGACAGACATCGCAAATCCTTGCCAAGCCTCCAAGGAAGGTGAGAGGGAGGCCGGTGTGATAGGTTTGTCATAGAAATATTTAGGGAAATTACGGCCGACATGTATCCCGGACTGAGTAGCAGATTTCTGCGTAATCAAGTTGAGAGCTGAAATAAGCGGTGCGATCTCTTGATCACGTGCGCTGAGCGATCCATTAGTGTATCTATCCAAGCAAAACTCATCAGATGAAGAGAAGACAACGGTTATAGAACCTACTCGTTTAGGTCGGCAGTAGCAAGTATCTTGTCCAATCTGATCTCAACGATGTAATGATCGGCGTCATCACTTGATCCTTGCCGCTGTTCGTCGAAATATTTAATATTTATAGACAAAGGTTGCGGGAGCGGTCTCGACGAAACAAGTCGTTGTGACCTGTCGGGAGCGATGTGATTCTGGTAGGCACGAAAAGAAGGGTGTTGTTCCAAAAGCTCGAAAATCCGAATCTTGGTTCCTAACTTGGCTCCATCCTTATCGGACTTAGGACCAGAGATGGAGACAACATAGTCATAATAATGAGGGATATTCTTCGAGATCCTGAGTGGAAAAAAATTGGCACGAAGAGTAATCTTCGTCCCTAGAGTGCCAAAGCCAGGACGAAGGGGTCGTTCGGGGCTCGCTACAGATACTTTGTTACCAGAGACACGAAGAGAGCCGAAGGATGAGATGAGAGAACTGAGCTGAGGATCGGATAGTCTGTCTGGGACACGAGCAGGAGTAGATTCTTTGAAGATGAGGGGACCTGTAGGTGCACCGCCTCGCGGGCCGCCTCCGCCACGGCCACCATAACCACCTCGACCAGGTGGTCCAACTCTACCGCGAGATGGTCCAACTCTACCGCGAGATGGCCCACCTCCTCGAGGAGGTCCGCCTCTGTTCTGACCTTGACCTCTGTGACTCATAGGGATAGTTGTACGTTAGTTTCGTCGGTTAGTGTGAAAAAGTGTGTGAGTAATGTGGTCAGACTAATTCATCCATATGATGGGATCTGATTTGATGAGAACCTGGACTGCCTTTGTATCGCATTGATAAGCCCCAGTCCAAGGAGAATCGACTCTGATTTGAGTAAGACAGTTTGTGAGCTATCAAAGAGACTACCAGCCGGTGATAACCCGACACCGGAGGCTTGGGTATGCTCGGATCCTAGTTGTTCCGAGCCTAAATCACGTGAAGGTTATCAAGCGAACAGAAATAGAAATAGTTCTTTGTTGCAGACGACGATGAAGACAATTCCAAAGCACCTGGTGACTGCCTTCCCCAGAGTAAGGTCAAACAGCGTGTCCTCTTCACGGCTGTATTCATCATCCACCCTGTCGTTGTTTGACTCATCGGCACCTCCACCTTCTCGCCCTGTGCTTTCATCCAACAGACTGTATATCGAGAGCAAGCCAACCGAGGTCGAAGGCTCTCAAAACTCACAAAATCATTCTTATCCACAGCCTCCCTTTTCTTTCGCCCTTGCTCAACCTCACTCTTCTTCTGGCCAATCACTGGCCAACTCCAATCCACAGGGGCAGTACGCACTTTTTCCTTACTCGTCTCTCACGTATCCGGCCTATGGACAGCAACATACCCAGCAGACGATTCAAGACACAGATGCTCGTCCTAGACCCAAACGCCAGCGACTGAAGTACCAACTTGATGTTGGTGCGTATGGAATCCCGAAACGCTGTCGGGCTGCATCCTCGTCCAGGCGGCACCATTCTCCAGCTGAGGACGTACGTCTCTCTGTGAAAGTAGGGGAGGATGCCTATTTTGTCAGAGACAATGCTATGGGCGTCGCTGATGGCGTAGGGGGATGGTCAAAATCTCACTTGACACAAGCCTCCTCGACACCCTTTGCCTTGTTCGCTAGGAGGCTCATGCACTATTGCTCTGCAGAAGTTGAGTCCTGTTTGACACATTCCGAGAAGTCTGCAGCAACAGAACCCTATGCGTCTGCACTACGACAAGGATCCGGATCTCCTCTTCCACCCACACGACCTCAATTTTCTTTCACACACCAACTAAGACCTCAACCCTCTCCTGCTACTTCTGCGTGGAAATCTTCCCTGTCGTCATCTCTTCCTGCTTCCTTTACCTTCCACAGCGTTTTCAATCATGCTGTATCATCGCCACCTTCGCAAAATAATCACAATAGTCATTTCACATCCACCTATTCCTCCAAGGAGTATCCGGCAGCGGAGAGGGGAGACGAATGTTTTGGTACGGAGCAAGATCTAGAAGATTCACTGGAAGAACTAAGCGAGGGGATCGACGTTCTCCAAATCCTTGAAAGGGCGTACGACAAGACTCTCAAAGCACACGTTGTTTCTGGTTTTGAGCCATTGAATCCACGAGTCTCATCCGCACCCTTGTTGTGTGCCGATGCAATCGTATCTGCAGCCTCACTGTCAGAATCTTCTACATCTATAACTTCTGAGTCACAGGGGAGCCGGGAACCAAAATCTCTCCTAGAAGGATCGTCGACTGCTTTACTGGCCGTATTAGATCATCCACCACGTGCGAAGCACGTCGTATCAATTACGACTCCAGCGCCCATATCTGCTTCTTCATCCGCTATACCGACGAACTCAAGTTCATCCACTCCATCTCAAACAAATAAATCATCTTCATATCCGTTCTCTGCCCCCGTTGCCTCTGCCACCACTACTAATAATACAATCAAAACGTTGTCGAGTTCTCTACAAGAAACTAGAATTGCGCAAACCCCCCTGAAGGCGAGTACAGCCCCCTTGGGGTCGCGATCGACCTCGATAAAGTCATTCACTTCATCGAGCGGAATCAGTACTGCCGCATCTGAGTCATCAGCACCTGGAATTGAATGTGAGGCTATCGAGGAACCTAGTAAACAAGGAGATTATGATGCAGTGATGAAGATTGCACATGTGGGTGATTGTATGGGAATGCTTGTGCGTGGTGAAGAGATTGTATGGAGGAGTGAGGAAATGTGGTGGAGCGTAAGCTCTTATATCCTTGCTTATAGTTAATCACTCTGACTAATTATGTCTTTGCAGTTCAATACTCCAGTCCAACTTGGACCCTCAACCCGGTCGACGGTGACACCCAGGAATTCAGCAATGGTGATCACAATCCCTGTCAAGGCAGATGATATACTGATTTTGGCGAGTGATGGATTGAGCGACAATTTGTGGGATGAAGATGTACTAGATGAAGTCGTGAGAGTTTTTTGGATTCTGCTCCTGTTGGTGGCAGTGGTACATCAGAGTCAAATATGGTAGTCTCAAACGACTCGAGATACTCGTCAACTGAAGACAATGCCTCCTCTTCTTCTCACAGCAGCAGTGACAGCAAGTTGACAACGACGACGATGCTCAAGCGCAAGACGTTAGCTGGGATGTTATCTGAAGCATTGTGTTCCCGTGCAAAACATGTTAGTGAACACAAGGCTTTCTATCATTCTCCCGCTGCCACTTCATCATTGGAAGACATTGATACTGAGGTAGATGAGGTACCGTTTGCGCGGAGAGCGAGAGAAGTTGGGAAGAGGTTCACCGGAGGGAAGAAGGATGATATTTCGGTTGTTGTTGCTGTCATTTCACCCAAAATTAAATGAGAGAGGTCTCTCTCTCTCTTTCTTGCTTTTTGATTTTGATTTTGGCTACTCTCATCATTTTGCATATAATTTGAGGGTCATTCCTCCCCATGTACGAAAATGTATTTTTAATTGTATAGTTCTTAGTGTTTAGACCAATGTCGTAGTCTGTTTTTATATGACGAGGTTTTCATCCCTCTACTAATTTTCTCAAACCATAGTAAAAATCAATCTCAAGTCCATTGTCACATACTCATACAATCTATAATCTAATGCTATTGGATACTTCTTTTCTACGCTGACTTGGCAGCTACAAATCTCCTACCTGCGATTTATATGGAAACTGGCATTTCCTTTCCTTTCATAATGCTCATGGACAGGAGCCTGAATTCAGTATGTCAGAACATCAGGGCAGTGCTGAGAAATCATTGATCTAAAGGCGTGAGTCTCCCTTCAAAGGATGATCCAACAGTGCTTTTTATAACGGATGCAGAGAGTTGTAACCGGAGATCATGTCAGCTGAAAGGAAGCGGCCGAGCTAGTGGTTGTTCCCACACTTCACCGTGTGTTGATGTCTAGATGCTGTATATCAAGTTCACATTCACGAGGTAGGAGCGTCTGTGTCTTGTTCTTATCCATTTGATATACACCCCACACTCACGATTTCTACCTACTCTATCCAAAAGCTGAAACAATGGAAAAAGCTACTATGGTACGAGTCATCTGAGTCCGTGGTGAGCGGTGCATTGTAATCGGCTCCGTCGACCAGTTATCTCATTGCATCTCCTACAAGAATTCATTGGAGAGCTGAAGGATGAATTAAAAAGACCCCTTGTCGTCAAATATTCTGACAAGGAAGATAGTCCTCTTCAAAGTCTCGAACAAAAACTCGAGAACAATGTCAAAATAAAGCAGCATTTGAAGCTCACTGACAGTGGATTGTAAGTGGAACTTGAGCCCAGGCAGTTATCTATACTCATGTGATATAGGATATTTGAAAGGAATAGCCTAAATATTGAAATACTCGAGTATTTCCGACGGCCGAAAGTATTCAGGCCCAAGCACATCTCACAGGATGATTTGCCGTGTAAAGCTAATGTCAAATTCGATGATTTATGGGAACATCTGGTTTCCCAAGCACAGCGAGAAACCAATTGTGAGCTGATCTTTGCCTCAATCAATTTTCATTTACTTAGGACACCTCAGCGGACTTTAAGATTGAGTTCACTAATCCCATTTCAGGATTACAATTCTGGATTGTCGCCGAGGTATGCGTTTCGTGATCGTTAACACATAGATTCTTTCCTCAAATGTAATCTTAGGCCTACAACAGTGATTTATGCGCTCTACATGCACAAATCAATAGTACAATAAAAAGCTTGGAATCATTCAAACTACTTTTGAGTCGCCTTGGTCGTGCAGATGCTGGTGCTAGGATGGTGCTCGAGTTTGGCAAGGTCATCAGTGGGGTAATAAGTTATTGCCTGGCATGTACACGCATCATCTGACTTGAAACAGCTCAACTCTGTAGCTCAAATAGTGGTCAACTGCATTGACATTGTATACAAAGTTGGCCATATTCTTTTTTGACATGAATAACATGACTGATCAATTTGTAGCATTTCGAAATCCAAAAAAAATCCCATGAAGCAATGCAAGACCTTGCAAAAAGCATGAGTACCCTAGCTGGCCAGCTGGACAGGCTCAAGGACATTCTGGAATCAGACAAACTGCATTGTATCATCAGTGAATTTCCTGGAATGATGGAAGAAGTAGTGGACTTTATTGAGCAGTGGCTTGAAAGTTGGCCAGGTGGGTATTCAGTGGTGAAATAGATTTGTGACTGAGTCGTTGGTCGCAGCCAAACATATTATTGTTGTCCCTCATAAGGACAAAGCAATTGAATTATGGAAGAAACTAGATACTTTTGCAGGAAAGTTCGACAGAGATGTTCCGAAAGAGATCCAAGAAAAGCCAGGTCTAGTCTTCATGTCTGATATTCGTTGCCCAACTTGACTGATTTGTGGTTCATATTAGCCACCATGGCAAAAAAATGCGAAGACGGCCGCCGACGAGAAGGAACTAAAGGATTTAGTGAGCGCCCTTGGAGAGAATAGACTTCCCCTATGCAAACCATGTATGGAAAACACCCGCACCACCATTTTGACCAAGATTGAAAGGGAGATCAAGAGTGTCAACAGCCCCAATGTGATTTGGATAAGGGGATTTACTGGTGTTGGAAAATCAGCCTTGGCAGCTAGCATTGCCATTCGACTGCAGGAACAGCATCGACATGTAATATACTTCCGGTTCGACAGGACGCAATCTACAACGATCACAACAAAAGCCCTCTGGTGTTCTGTCACCTGTGATCTTGCCCGCCTGTACCCCTCCCTTCGAGAACACTTAACCCAAGTCAGCAGGAAGCTCATTTCATCAAACATTGATCGGCTTTTCAAATCACTCATCAAGACACCATTATCCATGCTGAATAATGTTCCACCTGAGGAACTTCCGGTGATTGTGATAGATGCATTGGATGAATGTGGTGGCCTTAGGCACGACTCCTCGGAGAAAGGGGATCATAGCGCTCTGTTACGCACACTCCAGCATTGGGTTAAGGTAGATTACCTGAAGAGGTTCAAGTTGGTCATTACAAGCCGGAAAGAGAACCGGATCACCAAAATCTTCCCCGAGCCCATCAGTATCCATGTTAATATCCCCTCTGGTAATGATGTCAAACCGGGAGATAGTGCTTCTGAAGACATCCGTATATTCCTTGAGTCACATCTTGAAGGTATGGGATTGAGGGTCGCATTGATTGAAAAGGCGCTTGATTGCCTGGTTCCTCATGCTGCTAGTACATTTATATGGGCAACAATTATCGCCAATTTCTTCGAGTTGGATCCCGAAGGACGGTTTGCCATGCTCGAAAAGGATGATGGAAAGGGGTTGAAAGGCTTGGATTCCCTGTATTCCCTATACTCAACGATCATCAAGGAATCATTCGGACATGGCCTCATAGAGGAAGAGACCAGGGCAGTCATGTCCGTGATGAATGCAATGATTTTTGCCAAGGAACCGCTTGATGACAATGCGCTTATCATGCTTCCCAAAGTCAAGATTCCGGGTTCAGATGTGGACAGGCTGGGGCTTATTCGAAAGGGACTTGTGCCTGTCATTGACTCTGGCCCTATCCTTCATTTCCATCACCAGTCTTTCGAGGATTTTGTGTTATCCTCATTCTTTCTACAACAACATCCTGAATTTTCAGATGTTCAAGATCGAGTCTATTATGAACGCCAGCTCGCGGTGTTATGTTTGAAAACTCTGACATCATCCAAGCTCCACTTCAATATGTGCAGCTTGGGATCTTCTATCATCAAGAATATTCAGGCTACTGCGAATACCACTATTCCTCCTCTTGTTTCATATTCATGTCAATATTGGGCTGATCATCTTGTTCACACTCCGTCCGATGAAACGTTGATGGAAGCAGTGAAATTTGTGATGTATGAGAAGCTGTTGTTCTGGCTAGAGGTGATGAGCCTGTCCGGTAAGGTTTATGAAGCGTATTTGATCCTGAAAAGGGCTTTAACTTGGAAGGTATGCCTCCAATTCATTTTCTGCAATACACCTCTGATGTTAGCTGGCCAGGCACTCAACTCTCATCACAAACTGACGTTGTTCATTCGCGATGCCCTCCGATTTATTTCTGCATTTATCACCCCAATCTCTCAATCTGCGCCCCAAATCTATCTTTCTTCCCTCTCATTTGCGCCAGAACAATCTCTTGTTGCCACAAAATTCCGTTCAAGGTTTCCCAGCACTATTGTGGTCACTGAAGGGAAACCTAGTCAATGGCCAATGACGGTATTCGCTGCAGAGCACCACAAGGATCGTGTGCACCGTCTGGTCTTTTCACCTGATGAGAGCACCTTTGCTTCCATATCTAATGATGGAATTATGTGTGTCTGTGACTCTGAAACCGGTCATTGCATTTCAGGCCCATTCGAGCTGGCTCACAAGCTTGTATCTGGTGCTTGCTTCAGTCCTGATGGGAGACGTATTCTACTCAAATTCAAGTATTATGCAGTAGTCTTGGACATTGTGACTGGTGAGAAGCAGTTTTGTATCAAGGGTATGGATTTCGTCTTCATTTGTCATGACGGAAGAATTGCATCAACGCATTGGATAGGTGGAGTTCGAACTGGGATTGTCGTCAAGTTATGGGATGGTAGGAATAGTGCCCTGATATCCGAAAGGTTGTTTGGGGCGAATGGTGCCACCCTTCCCACCCAATTCTCTCTTGATGGGCGTTTTCTGGCCGTAACAAGGGAGTCTGACAGCGTTATTGAATTATGGAGTCTGGAAGATGGCAAGGATCCCCGGCGATTCTCGCATCCTCCTGGCGATCTGTTATCATTCGTCTTTTCTCCAACCAGTGACTTTTTTATGGCCGTATCTCATAAAAAAGATATTTATCTTTGGAGACTGGACACACAAGAAATGATATCCTTCAGCCATGATTTCGGCCGTAGCTCACATGTTATTCATTCACCCCTCACCAATTATCTATTTGTCGAACGAAATTACACGGTGGAGATATGGGACGTCTCCATGACCAGCTCAAAACTGGTCTGGGAGGCCAAACCTCCAACCACTTCACGTATATGTAGTACTCGCCCATCACAAGACGGCCACGGGCTCTTAGTTGGATGTAGAGATGGAAATGTGAGGATGTGGGAACTGGACCTGGAGAATTTGGCGATGAATCAGGCTGACACTGTGGACACTCAAGCCGATACCAATGTGCCAAAATTTACTGGATTCTCACATTCTGGAAAGATGGTGGCTACAATATCAGAGCAATCTCATATTGAATTCTTGGATACAACTACTGGGGAAGTCGTATCGCGTACGGATAAAGATTACTATGGCACGAGGATCGTATTTTCCCCCGATGAAAATGAGGTAGCGTTTTTATCTGAATCTCTCATCATCATATGCGACACAGTGCACCCGAATAATCGCGTCTCATTCAACCCTTGGCCGAGAAAAAATGTTTGGATTAGGAAGGCTGCCTTCCAAACATGCAACGACCTGGTTATATGCGCCTCAGATGACTCAGATGGTGACTCAGCATTACTGCAAGTTCGGCGTCGGCAGGATCTCAGATGCACGTATTCTTTAGACATCAAGGGAAAATATTTGTGCCCATTCCTGGCACCCGATGGCTTGACCGTCGTCATCGTGCCTCGGTATTCCTCTGCCAAATGTTATTCATGGAATCACGACACTGCCCAATTTCATCCTATCGACTTTGTTGACAATCCAGTGGATATTCACAGGCCTGAGTACTCACCCGATGGGAGATTCTTTGCATGCTGGTCTGGGTATGACTCTCACGTCCGAGTCTGGGATACGTGAACCGGCCGACTCGTTTCCAAGTTTTCGACGTCCAAGGTGTATGCAATGGCCCTCTCACCTACTCTGGTTAAACGTTCTCCTAGCGACAGACTTGTCGCTCTTGAGCATCACTCCGAAATAGGTCTTTATGACGTCTATACCGGCCATCTGTACGCTAAGATTTTGAGTCGAAGAAACCGAGTCATGGCGTTTATACGAGATGGAACAAAGTTAGCGAGCTATTCATCTGACTTTGGCTTGAGAATATGGGACATGGCAGATCTCACAGATGAGCACTGGCATTCTGCTCATGGATATGAGCTCATGCCTTGCAACATGACAGATGGATGGGTAGTGGGTCGGGACAACGAGCGACTGTTTTGGGTCCCAGTCGAGCATAGGGAGAATCTATGCGTGCAATTGTCTAGGGTGATACCCAGGAAAAAGACAACAAGGGTGGACCTCTCTAAATCAAGGCTTGGGAGAAAGTGGACGGAATGCATCGACAAAGAGTGGTTGAGAGAAGTCGAGCGAAAGGGGAAGGAAATAGGAAACCTGTTGGAAAAAGTACGTCTTGTCCTCAGCTTAAGTAATTTGAGGTATTCAAATGGATAGGTGAACTGGAAAATAGGAGTCCCATAACCTGCTTTACTTGAACTTTTGTTCGTCTCTCTCAAAACATGTTTTTGCTTTAGCGAGGTTTAATTGTCCAGACTATTTACTATACCAAAACCTGTGTGGAAGTAATCAGAAGAATTGGTAGTTGTTACGGTTGGGAAGGAAGAAAGGCGCATATGGACAAGCGCTCTCAGCGGGTGAAACTGAGCTGTGGAGAAATCAGGAAGGGCGAACGAGATCAGATTAGTGAAGAGTCTGTTGTGAGCTTGATACAAAGCCTGCGCTCATGAGACTTAACCTCGGCGACAAAGATGACCCCGAAAACTGGAGGGCTGGGATGAACCCAGTCACAAGCACGCCCAAATTCATTCACTCAGAGTCCAAAGCTTCAGGTACAGTCTACTGGAGGAAGGTTGGCGATCTTACAAAGTTTGTGTAACGATTTATGTCCTATCGCGTCGACCATATGTTCGTTGTATGATATAGCAATTGCTCATAGCATAGGTCTTTAGCTTCGACCTGGTTATCCCAACACAGGATTTTAGGATCGTAATAGTCTTGACCTGGATATGTCTTATACTTAAGATTGACAGTTTCCAAGGCTTATTCGGCTGTCGTTCCTTGAATTCGAGTGAGCTTGACCGCCTCTCTTTCTGTGGTGTCATGTCCATGGGCGACCCTTTGGCATCTCAAGTACAGCCACCAGCCATCTTGCTCTCGTTGACCTCGTCAACCACTCTAATTCCCTTTCCGTCGTCGTCTGCCTCTCCCCACCACTCAATAATGCCGCCCCAGCCCTCGTAGAGTGGGGAACAGCTGCACGAGTCCTTGGAATCACAATGCCTCCCACGCGCAGCTCGAACAAGGCCTATCTCATCTTTCCCTTCGCCCATATAAAACCCTCCACCCTCACCCCACGATCCTCCTCTCTCCGATTCCTACTCTCTTTCCAGGTCCAATATCTCCCAACCTGACAAGGTCCCTAGCAGGGAAACAACTACAAAACAGGCCGCTCTAAGACTTCTCCACAGGCTTTCTCGTAATGCCCTGCAAGCAGCTAGGAAAGAATCAAGATTACGACCATATTCGGAGACATAGCTGATGCTCGCACCCCGTGAATGGTCAACGTTCTCGTTGGTAGTATCAATACTGATTGAATCAGGGAAATTGGATTGGTCTTTCTCGCCCTTTCTCATACCATCCGCTTGATTATGCTCAACACGCCAGGTCATTTTTCTCTTGCCGCTAACATATTCCCCAAGGAGGCCTCGACATCTGAGGTGTCAAAGAAAGTAACTTCCACTGTAGAGTAACAGAAAAAATTCTTGTTTCAACAATCTGCGGCTTTTCAACGGGAACTGTCGGCCCTCTAAAAAGGTTTCAGTAATTCCACACCGGGTCCCACCAACCACGGTGCCAAGAGTGAACTGAACGACGATGAATTGCATGAATTGAAGGAAAAGATTTAGGCTACGCAATCTGGTACCGCAGAGAGCAATAGGGAATGGAGAAGTTCCCAAGGGAGCGTTGACACCATGTACGCCCTCTCATCCTTTTTCATCGATAACTCCACTCACATACACTGTGCAGCTTGAGTAACTAACCTCAGTTCCCTGGTCCAATTCAATCATCATCATTCTCAACTCCCTCCGTTTTTCGCGACAAAACTTTCCATGATGTCAGTCACTTTGGTCTTGAGAAACGGCTAATTGAATACCTCGCGGCAGTCGGCCTGAAAGAACTCAATGCAGACAAGGAAACACGAGAAGCAGCAGCTATCACTGTAGCAGGCTAGGAACCTGCTGCCCTATTGATGCAGGTAAACCTGTCCCATAGACCCCACCTTCCAGTGAATGCTCGGTCCCTTTGTTGCGACATGACGCCATTGTTGTTAAGTGACATTGAGTTGTCTTGGAAACACCATTTGTCGGAGCACTTGCTCCGGATATTTACATATATAAATGGGAATGTAACTACAGTATAATTAAGTCTTCTGTTCTTTCCCTCTCTTCCCCTGCGTGCAATTTATTTTGCTGTGACACCTTTCTCTCAGTCAAAGAATAGCTTGTGCTCTCGGTTGTCCATTCCAATGCAGCTCTTCTGGTGGTGTCTGTGATGAAGCTGAAATTTGTGGTCACAAAAACACTTATGTTGTATCTGGTCCCAGACTCGTTGCTCAAGCACTCCGTAAAACCTCATGCATTGGCCCTGTCATTCTTTTCGACGAGATCAACAAAGTAATTTCGATTGAGATCTTTCCGCTGCTGTTCTAGAAGTCTATGTGAGGAGAAGTGTTTGAGAGAGTATGGAAGGAGATAGGTGGAAGAAAGCGAGGATTGTCTAGGAGAGGAAGAGGTGGTGTTGATATGATAGTGAGTTAGATGGTAGTGAGAGTGGACGTCAACGTCAACAGGATACGTTTCAGGGAGGTGTTATATGGGCTGGGAGCTGGTTGTGAATTGTGAAGAGGAGTAGGAATCTCTGGACTTATGGTTTTTTTTTTGCATGTGCTTGCTTGGTCGACTTCCAAATGGTATATCTGTCGAACTGTTGATTGTTTTCATGTAGGTTATGTTGTCATTACCAAAGGAAAACTGAGACCAGTTGTTTCAATCAATGATGAAATCGTTATACAAAGTCTTCTGCTCTGCAAGCTTGTAACACCGAAGTAGCAGGTAAAACTACCACACAGTCAGTAAATGAAATTTCTTGAGTTGGGAACAAAAGTTTTTACAAGAATGGTAACCGAACAACTCGAAATCCTCAAAAGCATGTCTCCCCCTTTCCAATCTCTTTTGATTCCCTCACTTGTTGGTCCCGTTTTTTATCTGACCTGAAACATAATACTGACTTTTTTTTAAATGAACTGACGTAACCTGTTTCGATGATAGAGACCTTTCGGAGGAATTTCATAAGCATGATAATATCAGAGAACATATGGATGTTACGAAATTGAAATGGACCACTTTTTGTCGAGGTTGCAAGGCAAGGCCAGATTTCGTTATTGGATCGTAGTTGGTATTGTTGTTAGGTTGGAAAGAGTGAAGGATTTCTTTGTTGATGGTTCTTGTGTTATCATAGGAGGAGTATCTTCCTCTTTCCGTCGTTTTCCTTGTCCTAAGAGATAGAAGGTACATCATTTCCAATTCTTGTTCCAGGGGACAAGATCGATATAGTATCCATTGAATGTGGTCTAGAAATCGTACATCAAAACAGCACTGAATCTGTTTAAAAAGGGCCAGTTGTAGGTTGGTATATACTGATCCAGAAGGATTTATAGATGTACGGAGCATGAATCAAGGTGTTCTGTTCGCGTGAATGATAGCAGAGGGATAGATATAGAAAAAAATACGAGGGCATGATAATTAAGCATAAAGTTATAGGAGAGGTGCTGTTCTCTGACAAGCAGCAGACGGAACACTTTCTGGAGGAATGACAGTGTTGATGAAAGCCCATAACTCAACATACTCTGAAACGGGCCTTCGCAAATAGCTACAGACCTGCCCCGATAGTAGGGGTGCCTCTCGAATATAAATGACAGCACTATGAGCCGCGGGGGGACAATGTTTGAAAGTCTCCCAAAGGAATTCAGGGTGGAGCCTGCGTATGGGAGCAATGTAGGCATGTACAAACTCGAGCTGTGCACCATCAGGTTCAAAGAAACCACTTGCCACCCGAAGTTGTGATATCTATTCTTCCACAGCTTTGGACTTCCTTTCACGCTCCTCTATGTGGGCTTGAATCCTGGTGACTTCAAAAAACTCGGAGAAATCAGTCCAGCTAGTGTGACTGCTGCTTCCCGCACTTGGTTGTCCGCATTGAGTTCTTTGAGACAAACTGCTGTGAGGTACTCAATTGACCATTTCTTGAGTTTTTGATCAATGTCGAGTTGAGTTTGAGCTGTTGTGAGGAGTGTTTTGTCACAAATTACGGAGGAGAGAGTAGAGAATGATCACGTTGATGAGTTGGGTTGAGCTGCATAGTATATGAGTGAAGCTGTCGATGAAAAGGATGAGAGGGCATACACAGCTCTTGATGACACCGTTTTCAACACTCCCTTAGAGGTCTATGTCAGTGGCAAGGGACAAATGAGCTGGGGTGTTGAGCATAGCTAAGCGAATGGTAAAAAGGGAGGGACGGCGACAAAGACCAATCCAACTTGCTACTGTAGTCAGTATTGGTACTGACAACGAGGACACCGATGATCCAAGGGATGCGAGTATCGGTTATGTCTCCGAGCACGGTTTTAATCTTGATGTAGTCCTCTTTCCTAGCTGGCTGCGGAGGATCACGAGAAAGCCTGTTGAGAGGTCTTGGACCAACCTGCTTTGTAGTTAGGGACTTTGTCAGTGGGAGTACATTGGACTCTGAAAGAGGATAAAGAATTGGAAAGAGCTTTTAGAACGAGTGGCAGAGACCTAGAGTGATAAACAACACTCAGAATTGTGAAACGAGACTGACTATATATTAAGAATTACCTAGAGTGATAAACAACACTGTAGGTATACTGAGTGACAAATCCTAGTCCATAATATAAATTATTCTTACCTCAGAGTCGTGAAACGAGACTGAGGTGCACAAAAAGTCAACCAATGATGAAAAATAGATTATGTAATGTGCGAGATGGAAAAAGGAACTATGTCTGAAAAAAGGCATAGCCACAACACGCCCACTCAGCAAGCAGTCATTACATAAGGCCTAGATGGCCTAGAAATGCAGGAAACTTCACTGGAGAAAGAGGCTTGGTGAGACCATCTGCAGGTTGTTCATTTGTGGGAATGTATGAAGTTGAAATACACCCTGATTCATGACGATCACAAATAAACCTATACTTTGTGTCAATATGCTGTGAGTGTTCATTGACATTTCCAGTAGTGATAAGATTGATGGTAGACTGATTGTTGGAATGGAGTGGAGTAGGTAAGGCAATAGGGATTTGAATAGAATCAAAGAAATTACAAAGCTTCTTGGCAGCTGTCATGACTTGGCTGAAATGCCTAAGTCATTTTGGCCAAGTCATGACATCACTCCCCTCTCAAGATTCCTCATCCTGAGGACTTATAGCTCATCATATGGGTCCCATAGGTTCCCTATCTCATTGTCTTCTTCTTTTGTCCACTCCCTAATTCTTGACTCTTCTTGTTCAATTTCTTCTTCTTTGATTGTCTTTATGGTTCTTCTACCTTTAGTTCATCCTCCTTTCCATCTTCTCCAATTTCTCTCAAGTCTTCCTTGTCATACCTCTTATCTGTCTACCCAAATAGCTTTCTTGCTATGAACCTTCCAGGTAATTCTCCTCTTGTGAATATTCCTTTATTCTCCTCTCTCTTTTGTCTTCTAATGTCTTCTATGTCTCTTTAATATTCTCTTTCAAAATCTTCAATCACCTCCTTTGCATTCTCTAAATTCTCCTTCCCTTCCCAAGTATCTGACTCTGCTGTAAATCCTCTCTACCATACCAAATACTTGTTTTTTCCTCTAATCCATCATTTATTGAGTATCTTCTCTACCTTCTACTCCTCTTTTCCCTCAATGACTACTGGAGCAGGTTGCTCCTTTCTCTGTCCTTCTACCTGTTCTACATATTTTTGTATTCTGCTAACATTGACTACTAGATGTATTTTTACTATACTAGGTAGTTCTAACTCTACTGCATTCGATGATATAATCTTTTTGACTTTGTAAGGACCCACAAATCTTTCCATCAGCTTCTCCATTCACCTTTCCACCATCTGATACTTCAAGTCCTTGGTACTTAGCATTACTAAGTCCTCTACCCTATATTTGTCTACCTCTGTTCTCTTCCTATCTGCATATTTCTTTATCTCTTCCTGTACCTTCTCCAATGCTGCCTTTGCCTCTTTCTGGATTCCCCTCATCTTCTCCACAAATTTATGTGCCCCCTCATACTTCTCCTTCTTTCTCATCTTGAACCCCATCCTAGGATCTTGCCCATAATTTACCTTAAAAGGTTATACCTTAGTTGATGAGTATATCTTGTTATTATATGCAAATTCCACTATTCCTAGCCAATCCAGCCACTGCTCTTGTCTGTGGTTGATGATCATTCTTAAGTACTGTTCTGGCTCCTGATTGACCCTCTCTGTCTGACTATCTATCTGAGGGTGGAATGCCATAGATATCTTACTCTCAATTCCCAATATCCCATTCAACTCTCTTATTATTTCTGCTGCAAATTGTGGTCCCCTGTCAGATATGATACTTTCAGAGAGACTGTGTAACTTTCACA
>Ga0153925_1000004_pt1 | contig 60839 bp, 43 predicted proteins | sample TSNJ009MetaG_FD_104684 | JGI IMG/M metagenome (GOLD analysis project Ga0153925, IMG submission 104684) | Attine ant fungus gardens microbial communities from New Jersey, USA - TSNJ009 MetaG | ecosystem: Host-associated > Fungi > Mycelium > Unclassified | place: USA: New Jersey, Wharton State...
ATAGAGATAACCTAACCATCTTAGGGCAGTCCTTTGTTCTATTCAAGGACAGATGATAATCTATGGATAAAGATCAGTATCATGTGCAAACATTGAGGACCTTGTATCTCCATGGGATCTTATTGCCTCGGGATCTATTTATACCTGAAAGAAGCGCATTGAAGAGAGCTTCACGATGGTCATTGAAGCAAACGATTACGTTAAGCGGTTCCTGAGATATCAGCAATTTAGTGTCTGGTGACTTGGTGATCACTGACTGATCTGCTGATAACTCGGTGAATACTGATTGCTTTGAGATGTTTTTGGTACCGTTCAAAAGGTCTTCTTAAGGGCTTTTGGTGGCCATTTAGATTGTTGAAATCAGTCAAGTATTTCTGGAGTTATGGTCCGAATGAAGTTTGTGATAGTTGTTTACAATTAGGCTTAGTGTTGTTAAGGCCACTCCCTTTGACATTGGGTGCATTATACTTATTACTGACTCTCTAGGTATAGCTAAAAGAGCAGTAGATACTTCTGTTCACTTAGAGCAGGCCTACTTCCTTATAGTTGTATATACTCTTAGAGACTTCTTTACTGGTCACTCAGACCATTCTATTGACTTCTGGAACTGTCTTAGTGTCCATGTAGCCATTGCTAGATAGAAACATGTTAATATATTTTTGCCAACTGTTGTTGGTTTTCTCATGCTCCTTTGACTAATCTATTGCTGTTGGTCAGGGACTTTGTTGAGTTTCTGAAAAAGCACTCCAGTGCATTTGCCTTTGTTCTCCAAGATCACTTGTTTTCTGAGCTTCTATAAATCTTCTTGGTTTCTCTTTTCTGTCTCTGTGGATAATTTCTTAGTCTCATCTCTCTTAGTTTCTCTTGACTTTGTATTCTAGAAATGATAGGTTGTCAGACCTAAATGGATTATTCAAAGATTGGTTATAAGTAACCTATATCTAGTTTTTTCTTCTCTCTGAAGTTAGATTTCTTCTCTGATACTGATAGTATCTTCTGCTAGTGATGGAACACCTATGGTCTCTGAGGTCTATATAGGCTATTTATTGTAGATAGTCTACCATGAACTATAATTGAGCACTGCATTATAAATTTTTGAACAAAAAAAAAAAAACCATAGTATATCCAATATAATATTTGTTCTTCCCAGATTATATATATCTATTCTCATTCTTTTTATATGATTTTTGTAATACATATTTATTTCAACCTAGTGTATTATAGCTCCTCTGCTATTATTTGTGCTATTTACATTTCTTACTATTACTGGTTTCTCTAGTTTTTACAGTTTGAATTTATGCTTTGTTACCATCTTTTTATCCATAAACATCTCTATTATACTACTACCCAAGAGTACTTTGACTATTATGCCTTTATGTGTATTTACCTTTTCTACTCCAATATTTAACTATACTTCTCTTAATATTTTAAATATTCTTCTGACGTTTTTTTGGCTAATCTTTTCTTTTGCTGTACTTTTTGGAATTTCTGTCTATGTATTGCTCTATTGCACTTTTCCCTCTATAGGGTACACTGCCACTTCCCAGTTCTACTGCAGTTTCTTCTTTCTTGTTCTACATTCTAGATATAGGATTTTTCTCTTTTCTTGTTCTAATACCCTTTCTTTTATTGTATTTTTTTATACACTGCACCCTTGTTATTTCTTCTCTTTTTGCTTCTTTCTCTCTCTAGTTTCATGCTTTCTGGCATAGATCACATCATATATTTCTCACTTATCTTTCAAAAAGAAATTCTTGTTTTCAGTTTTTATAGGTTTGAACCTTTTTGTCTTTATATTTTCTACAGTTTACATACATTGCTACTACCTCTTCTATCAACCATTTTCTCTCAAGCAGAAGTATGCCTTCTGGAGACATGTTCTCCTTATAATATTCCTGTACTTTTTTCTATGTAGAATATACTGGTTTCCTTTTTTGTTGTGTCTTTTGTAGTCTGGCTACATATGTTGCTTTCTCTTTTCTTCTTCTCTTTTTCTCTGGTACAATGTTTGGACACTTTTATTTATAGTACTTTACCTTCCAATATCTAAAATACTTTATTTTTTCTTTCTCTCTTTTCTGCCTTTATACCTTGACCTTTTTTTTTATTTCATACCTTATCACTTGATTCACTAATACTTCAGACTTGTTTCTAGGGATCAGTTTTCCCTTTTCTTCTTTAATGCTATTTCTATAGTTATGGGCCAGGTGCCTGAACTTCCTACAATTGAAACATTCTTTCCTCTCTCTTCCTTTTAGTTCTGCTCTTAATTTGGCAAGGGTCCACTGCTGATTAAATATATTGCTCATTAAAGAGTTGTATTGTCCAAGAGACATAGTGTTATGTCCCTCAAGGTTAAATAAGGTTTTGATCTTACTAATTACTGCTATGTCTGTTGGAGTACAAGATCTTCATCTAACCAGATACCTACTGCTATACTGACTACTGCCCTAATAAAATAGTAAACAATCACCTCAAGAAAAGGATCTCTACTCTAACAGTACCTTTCTAAGGGGTTAATACTATTTCTCTGTGTATATGACTACTTAAATAGTTTACAATCTATGGGAAATAATAATAAGTGAAGTTACTAGGGTATGCTCTTAGCTAATGGGAGATATGTCTGTAAGTTTCTTGTTGATTAGACAATGTTATTAAGGAAGCAGAAAGCCCTTGGGTTTATTTGTAAGAAGGAGACAATTTTGCTAAGGATGTACCCTACTAGGTTATGTCTGCTGAATTGTGGGCACTTGTGTAGGATGTAGTGGCGGGTTTCAAGTTGTACTATATTGCAGGGGCACAAACTAGCCTTGTCTGGAAAGAACCTAGCTTTGTATTTACCAATGGGAGTATAGTTGGTGATAAGACAAGTCACTTGGGTATAGATGAAGTTTGAAGTTTCTATAGTGTTAAGTTAGCTTCCTCCTTTGCTGTATGTTGGGATGACAAGGTGGTTGTCATTGTCATAGGTGTTTAGGAAATAATTTCCTTTGTATGGGGTATTTTCAAAGAACATTTGTTATTCTTTGATAAAGTCTTTACACTCTGTTTGGTAGTATAGTTCCCAGAAATCCTTATTGGGGTGCTAGATTGGGATATGGTAAGACTTGGCCTGTTGGTTAGCCCTGAGGTATAGGGGCTACTTGTTGTTACTTGGGCAGTTCCAGAATTGGATAGAGTTTGAGGGATTATTGTTGAAGAATGACCTAAGGCATTTTGAAACAGCAATTGTATATCCTTGTTTTGAGTAATTGGATGTGTCGAGGAGTTGCTGTACATACTGGATAGAGTTGGTGATGACTATAATGCAGTTGACTCTTTCTATGGCAGTGGCCTAGTTGATATTGTCCCTGATAACAGGGGTTTCTGCTTTGGCAGGATGACATTTATGGCAGCATGTTCTAAATTAAAAGTAAGTGTCTGGTTGTGCTATCCATGAGTGATAGAGATAGCTTAGTATCTTTTCTTGACACTAGCATCAGTGACAATGAGAATAGTTTGAGTCTGCCTAGCTGCTGCATGCATAAGGTTATTTACCTTTGAGATTTGGTTTCTTCTGGCAGTGTCATCTGTGTGCTTGACAGGGAAGAAGGAGATGCAATCAGAGAAGAGGTCTATTATATGGAAGCCTGGCCTAAGTTTTAGGTTCAAAGTATCAAAAGCCAAATGAACTTGGTTGAGGCAATGGTTGATGTTCTGAATAGGGCTTTTAAGTCTTGGGTTTTGCTTGGCCATTAGGTAGGCTGTGGCCATAGGATGAGATTCTGTGCCTTTTGAGTGATGCCTATGCAAAAGTGCTCTTAGGGCATGTTGTCTAGGGAGGAACTCTACCCTTAGTTGAGATCATCCAAGTAGCTTCTTGAGGTATAGGGAGGTTGGCATGAGGTCCACTTCTAGATACCTTCAAGTATCCTTTGGGTAGAGAATGGGGCCACTGATGTCTGTGAGGTCTAAGAGAAGGTTCAGATTGATTCTTGTCCTTGAGAAATGAAAGATTTCCAATTTTTTGTATTCCAGTACTAGGCCAACAGCTGTAAATAGATAAGAGATGACATTATAGCTGTATTTAAGTGTACTGAGAGACTTGTTATAGTCTCTTTCTTGTGAGATAAGGAGGCCATCATCAACAAACAAGAGAGTTGAAACATTAAGTAGATTTTCAGAGCATCTGGCTTGTCACTCAAACAAGTACAGGATAGGGGCAAGGTAGAGGGCTGAGAGGACTGGAGAGAAGGTAGACTCTTGTCCTACTCCCATGCTTGCTGGGAAGGGAGGAAAGGAGAAATGGTTCCAGTTGTAGGTAGTGACTCTATTTGTAAGGTAGTTCTTAAAGAATGCAACTACTTTACTATCAAAGCCTGCCAATTTGATAATGTCAGTTATGATTTCCTGGTTTAAAGATGGGAAAAACTGGGCAATGTTGAATGCAACAACACTTGTTTTGAGCTATTTTGTCTATTCTGCTTGGATTGCATAAATGAGAAATGATCTAGCATTGGTTGTTGACCTTTGAATAATTCTACCTAATTGGTTTGGGTGGAAAAAGGCTGACTGAACTGCTTGAAATTGAATACATCAGATCCTAGGGTTGCTTGTTGCTAGATGCAGTTTTGTGGATTTTGTCATTGAAGAAAGTTTATTTTGCTGCCTTGGTAGTTTGCCTAAACTTTGTCCATGCATCTTGGCTATTTGTGGTTCTATACAAGTTCAAATCCTATTGGCAATTGCGATTCCACTACTCTTTGGATCTTTTGTGGATGTACACTTCTTTGGATAGGTCATCCCATTGTTTCTTAAATACTGCAGCAATGGCTGAAGTAGCATCCTTGAGGTCTTGTGTAGAGAGAATATTGCCTATGTTAATCTGGCTGATGTCATCCATGTATTTGCTGATAAAGTTCTTTTTCTCATTGCTATCCTTGGGGATGGTTCTTTGACTGATGCTGATGTCTTCCTTAATAATGCTGATTGTGATGTGGAGGGGGTGCGGTCAGATAGTAATCTTAGTTTAGGAAGGATGTGGTGGTTGTTAAACCCTGAGTTGGAGCTTCAAAGGGATATCAAGTCTATGACTATGTTTGTATTCCCTTTATTATCTGCATATTTGGTGGGTATTGGTTGAGTTGGTGTAGACATGTTCAGGTCCAGACTATCTACTACTTCTCTGATAGTGTTGGCATATACAGAGTAATGGAGGTAGGATGGGGTTGTCTGCTTGGTATTCTCCTTTGCAGTTTATACATTTGAATAAGTGGGAACATGGTTTCCTTTGCTTTGTCTCCAGCCAGGGGGGGGTTTGCTTTGGGGTCTGCCCTGCAGCACCAAGCCATGTCATAGTAATGTTCAAACTTATAAGGCCCACTGTATTTGGGGCATCTCACTCTGTGTGCTCTGTATGCAAAGGTGGTGTGCCCCCATTTCCAGCAGTTTCTGTATTGGGGAACACCTGGGTTCATGTTTGTGCCTCTAATAGTAGTGATGTGTTGACCTACATTGATGCACCTGTTGATAACTGACTTAGTTTTAGTGCTGCTTTGAGAATTCCATATATTTATCCATATGATAGCCATATCAGATCTGGGGGAGGCTCTGATAACTCTTGGGCATGCAGCAAGGGTAATGTCATTGAACATGACATTATGTGACAAGATTTCTTTGACTTGGGTTGCAGAAATGGGGTTAGATGAGTTGTTGCTAAAGTATGGTACACCAAGGATTTTCAAGAATGATTTGGATTGGGAAAGATAGGGGACCAGGTTATTATCACTGTAAATGTTTTCTAGGTTCTTTAGGTATTTCTCTATGACTATGAGATCACTTGCTTTGGCTACTTTGTTAGTGGTAAGGGTAATGTCATCCCAGGAGGGGCAGATACAATCAATAGAGATATCAGACTTAGCATTTAATAGCTGTCTGTTTATTATGTTAATATGTGCATCTGCTGACTGAAGCTGTATTACTATTGTCTTCTGACATCAGAACCATATATGTTTCCTAGAGGGGCCTTTTGTGGTCATGTTCATTTTGGAAGAATAGGGTTTTGGTGCTATTGGTTTGAAGGCTGTACTGTATATCTCTAATATTTTTTGTGTTGGGAGAATAGAAAATGCTTCCCTTATCTTTAGGATGTTCTTGATGCTAGCTTTAGTAGCTTGGGTGAAGGTCTTTTCTGGTTTGGTGTACTTGGACTTTGCTAGGATGGCTGCACTTGGTCAAGGTGGAATAGGAGGAGGAACTTTGGATATTCTTTTCTCTGTTGAGTGGGTAGGTGCTTGGTGAGTTATAGGTTTCTCAAATTGCATTGCTATTTTAGTTCCAAAGGATTTGCCATTGGTACCTGCCTTGAGGTGGTCCCAGCCTGATTCATAAATTGCTGAGATGAGTTCCCATGCTGTAAATCCAATTTCTTTGAGTTGTGGGAAGTCATCATATATATAAGAAGGTTTGTGGTTGAGCATGAAAGTAAATGGTGGTAGGTCTATGGGGTGAGTGGCATGGATACTTGCACTGAGACCCTCCTTGACAATGTTCATTTGTTCTACCCATGTGCTATTTTGTGCTTTCATATAGGTTGCATAGTCTACTGACAATGTCTTACTGCTTTATGAGCAGGTAGATTGAAGTCTGTCATATGCGTTTGTTAGGGTATGGTTTGTATGCTAGTTACTTTGCTCATGACAGTGGTTTTTGTTAACTGAGACAGATATATTTACAAACTCTCTACTAGGCACTACCATCAGTGATGGTAGTATATGAGAAAAGTACAATGGCTATCTATCAGCTACTGGTTTGACTCCAGTCCATGTTTGTTCTGTTTATAGCTTCTTATCATAGTCAAGGCAACTGATAACACAATAGCTGAATATACTCATAACTCAAGATTCCATGGAGGAAGGTTACACACTTGATTTGAACTTATGTTTGAACATTCTACTAAACAATATGTTGACACTCCAGAAACTTTATTTATCACAGCCAACAACAGAATTAACCATATGGAGAATATTTGGACAAATGCCAAACAAGCACATGAAGTCATCAAAAATGTTATTAATCAAAGAATCAAAAAAAACTTCCAAATCTCAAAATAGGAATACAAGTTTGGCTAGACTCTTGGTATATCCAAATAGAAGGACCTTTGAAGAAGCTTGTGCCAAAATGATTAGGACCCTTTGAAATACTTGAAAGAATGGAATCTGTGAACTACAAGCTAAAATTACCACCAATGAACAAGTCAACAACTTCCTTCTGTCTATTGAACAATTCATTTGTGCACAAGGAACTGAGATACCCCTATTCTATTATGCATCTTACCAACAAATTGCTGCTGATAAAAGTTCTCCTATTTAATGATATGCATTATTTAACAATTCCTTGGCCCAGCTGTGGTCTACTTTCATTGGGAATATACTTACATCTTCAACATGTAGTAGACCAATGCTTCTACCAACTTCAAAGCAATCTCAGAAATCTCAGTGAGTTTTCAATTCCTAAAATCCATTGACAACTCTTATGTACCACTATAAGAAGAGTACAGTCCCAACCAAATACAAACAATCAGGACTCTGACTTACCAACTAACACAAGAAATAAAGAGAATGCTAGATGACTGGAGACTGGCAACCCATCAGCAGGAACTAGACAAAATCTGGATAATACTTGTGGAGATCCAGAACTTCAGAATGTTAGGAATGAAACCTCTTTCATTATAAATAATACACAATGCTTTGTCTGTGGTTGATGTGATTATTTCTTTGACCAATATCCTGACTATATTTGCAAAAAGTGTAACAGAAGAAACTTAGGTCACTACAAAAAATTCTGCCTCCTTTAACAATGACAACCTCAACCAAAATTCTTCATGGCAAACCAACAAGCTGAACAAGCCAGAATTGATTTTCCAGAGTTATTCTACAATGAACCATTTTCTATCTTTACCATTGGTCTTTTTCCAATATGACAAAAGTTCCTAGAACATTTTCTCACTGAGACCCCAGAGACTCAACATCAGAGAAGAAATCTGAACACTGAGTGCACTCTGCAGGGAAAAAGCACTGTCTGAACCCCCCAATGGGAGTGTAGTTGAGAATAGCTCAAGTTGCCCTGGCACACAATTTGACTGACTTGCCAATAAATGGAAGCCAGCTACCACCTTTGGTATAGGAGGGCTGGAGGGGCTTATGATTACCACCTTTAAGAGAAAGGAAGTGGCGACCTTGATATAAGGGATGGCTAAAGGAAGTTCTCCAGGTGTCCAGACATGAAGTAGTACTCTTAGAACAAAGAGCATCAAAGGAAGTGGATGGATGTTGACTAGTAGTGATCTGAGTGTTGGTAGCATCTTCATGTACCAAGAAATGAAGAGGCCATTGGGTCTTACTAGAGTATTCCCAGAAGTCAATGGAGTGATCTGAGTGACCAGTGAAGAAGTTCCTAAGGGTATATACAACTATAAGGGAGTGGGCCTGCCCTGAGTGCCCTGAGTGGTCAGAAGCATCTACTGCTCTCCTAGCTGCACCTAGAGAAATGGTCAAGGACCTGAATATGAGCCTTGATAGTGCTCCCTTTGGAGCAATCACAAGGGTGAAAAGAGACTCCTCAATCAGAGAAGTTGTCCAACAACCTGCATCCTGGACAAGCTTTAGAGTGAAATGGATCAAAGCATTCTGTAAGATTAAGTAAAGATGCTTCAGTATCCAAGAGAGGGCTTCTCAACTAAGCACTCTGGGCGTTGGTGAGAAGAGCTAATGACTGTAAGTGAGGGTGAGCACCCTTTGAGTTACAAGCACTAACAAGAGATATTAGTGCATGTTGAGAGGGAAGAATAGCTGCCCTAAGACAAGACTACTTAACCAGCTTCTTGAGATGAAGATGAATGGGAGTAAGGCCTGCCAGAGCCTCAATTCCACCAGTTGGTGAGGTGCAAAATGCACCTAGAATACAAAGGGCAGCCTTGCATTGCATGGTTGCCAAGAGAGAAACCTATGCCTTGGTAGGTGCTCCAGTAAAGTACCAGAGATGAAAACCATAAGTTGCAATTGGCACAACACAGAACCAATAGAGAAGTCATTTCCAAAGAGAAAGCAGACCTCAAGTAGAGTTGCCAAGCATACCCATTGCCTTTACAGTGGATAGTGCCTTAGTAGAGTAGTATCAAACGTACTCCTTGAAAGAAAGTCATTAATCAAAGTAGAAGCCCAAGTATTGCCAGTATGTCTTGGGCCTGAGAATGGGAGTACCAATAGCTGAAAGATCCAACTCTGGGTTGGTGTTATTGTGCACTCTAGAAAAGTAAAAGATCTCTGACTTGTTATACTCCATGACCAAGCCAAAAGAACCCATCAAGTCTGCAATTATACTATAACTATGAGAAAGCTCTGGCAAGGTTTTGTCATACATTTTTCCCTGGGAGGCCAAGAGACCATCATTTACATAAGAGAGAATAGAGCACAGAGAGAATAGGAGAGAGAGCAGAGTCTTGCCCCACACCAATATCCACATCACAGACATCAGAGAGAAAGGAATTCCAGGAGTACTGGGTTGATCTACCTACAAGATAGTCAGAAAAGAAATTGGCTAAGCAGTCTGCAAAGTCAGAGTGTCGAAGAACTGTAGTGAACATACTATGATTCAGAGAAGGAAAAAACTGTGCAATGTCAAAAGCCACCACACCAGTCTTGAGGCCTTTGGCCCAGCTAGAGCAAACCAAGTGGGTGAGAAAGAGTCCAGTGTCCTCAGTAGACCTCTGAGAGATACCACCAAGTTGGTTGGGATAAAGGACACTATGCTTGACAGTATCAAACTGAAGTCATCTAGCAATCATCTTCTCAATGAGCTTGCCCAGCATGTTGAGTAGGACAATAGGCTAAAAGGCCTTAAGAGTATTGTAAGCCAGTTTGCCTGGCTTGGGAATAATGACCAAAGCTGACTTCTTGAAGTGATGAGGCCAGTGTCAGAGATGTTAGAACAGGCCTTAAGGGTTTTGCTTAACTCCAACATAGAGAGATACACCTATGGCCAAGAGGCCAGGCAAGGAACATCACCTAGAATATCTGGTTGAACAGGACAGTTAGCTGTTGCATTATATGATACGTGAAGAGTATGCTATAGGTCAGAAAGAAAATTGCAGAAGGCCCTGATACCAAATGGCCTCCACTGCAGGTAACTTACGCTGCTTGACCCAATTTACAAGGTCCCATGGGTGCTTGTTAGTGGATGCAATCTCTGCAATCCTGTTGTCAAAGAAAGATTATCTAGCACTCCTTGTAGCAGAGCAAAATGAGTGCCAGTCCTCTCTGGCTGCTGTACATCTATAAGACTCAAGTGCATTCCTGTACTCATCATTCTACCACTCTTTGGATCAAGTCATAACAGTGATAGACCTAGCATTAGCCTCCCAAGCATTGGTAAATACTCTAGAGACAGCCTTAGAGAATGAGTCCAGGCTAGCAACCAAGCCCAGATCAGAGAAATTAAGAGCATAGAGTCCTATGTTGACTGAAAAGAGAAAAGCACCCTCCTTATCACTGTTGTATTTGAGGACCTTCTTGCTAAAGCAGATATTCTCTGGTGAAATAGGAAGGTTGACCAGTAGAGGAGCATGATCTGAGAGTAGTCTGAGATTAGGCTCAATGTGATGTAAGACCTGAGAAGCACTCATGTCTAAGAAGATAAGGTCTATGACTGAGTTAGCATGACCATCAGTGTCCAAATAGTAAGTAGGGACAAGAAGCACTGGCAGTGAGCACACAAGACCAAGAGAGTCAGCCAGGTCCATCAAGGCCTGACCAGCTATAGGATGAGCAGAAACAGATGGATCCCACTCTACATCTATGATGTTGAAGTTCCCACCCATGTACAACAAGTTGGGGATATCAATGACTTGATCCAGCATAAACTTGACAGCTGATTGGCAGTTGTTCAAGTAGACATTTATGAGAAAGTGACACTTTCTCCCATTAAAGAAAGACAGTAGTAGAATATCACAGTAATCAATCACATCTCTCCTCAAGCTAAACCTAAGTCTAGACAAGCAAGAGTAAATAAAAGCCATGACTCAAGGAACATCCTTAGAGTCCTTGGGAGACTGGACCACCTAGGTCCAGTCTAGGTGAATAGGAGCACCTACTACTCTGTTTCCTTCTAGAAGAGGTAGATGGTGCATAATGGATAAAGTTTCAGGGTAGCTCCTGGATGAAAAGAATATCATAATAGTCCTTTTGAGACTCTAGAAAAGTATTGACCAGCACATAGTTCTTGTGAATATTCTACAAATATATATGTAGTTTGGTTGTACTACACATGATTAGAGATTGCCTGCTCTAGGGTATTGGATGTTGCTGTTGCTGGCACAACTTGTGCACAGCTCAGCAGCCTTGTTGGAGTGCCACTGCCTATCAAAGCAATGGTGCCAGAAGGGACACTTGATGTCATCAGCAGAGTGCTCACCCTTGCAGTTTATACACTTGAAGATGTAAGGGCAAGGAGCACCATCTGTGGTTGCCTCCCTAGGAGAGTTGGCTTTGTAGTACCAAGCTATGGATCTATGGTTTTCTACTCTGTATAGTCCACTACACTTCTGATACTTAGCACCTTAAGCACAACATGTGTGGGTTAGATGTCCCCAGCACCAGCAGTTGCAATACTGGGCAGCTCCAGAATGCATAGCAGTTCCCCAAACTGTAGCTGTGTGACATCCAAGTTGAATGAATAGTTAATAAGGGTCTTGCTCTTGGTTCTCTTCTGAGAATCCCAAATATCAATCCAAATCACAGACATATCTGAGCTTGGAGATACCTTCATAATACAAGGACAAAAAGCAAGCACTACCCCTTCAAAGATAGGGGTGTTAGCAATAACAGCCTCAACTTGAGCCTGTGTGATGGAAAGAGAAGAGTTGTTGCCCCAATATAGAACACCCAAGATCTTCAAGAACAACTTGAACTGTGGCAGCTAAGGCACCACCACAATACTGGCTGTCAAGCCAGCAACTTTCTTAAGCCACTGCTTGATAATCTCCAGCTCTGCTACTGATGCAACAAAGTTGGTAGACATGGAGATACTATCCCATGCCTTGTGAACTGACTCAACTCTTAACTTAGAGTGAGCCTCAACTAAGCTTCTGTTACAGGACTCAACTGTAGAACCAGTGTTAGCCACAATGACCTCTACAGTAGGAGCATCAAGTGAAATTAACACTTAGCACTTTGTAGGCCCATATGTTGTTATTTTAGGTGCCCTTGAGGTACTAGAGTAAGCAGCACCTCCCCTACTAATAGAAGCACTTGCACCAAACCCAGACTGATACATAGCTAGAACCTTCTCTATAGGAAGGTTGAAGAACATATCACAGAGATGAAAAAGGCTCTCATACTCTGAATAAGTAGAGGCCAGAGCAAACCTTTGGGTGGACTGGGAGTTCCTACTGCATACCACTTGGGCAAAGGACTTAGGTGCCTGTTTGGACATCTGAGGGTGGTGGTCACTTTTGCAGGGGTGGACTTAGCAGTAGCCATCTTGGCTGGCTGAGGAAGGAGAGATGCTCTTGAGACCACTGTTACTGGTGGAGGCATGTTCTGAGAAGGTACAGAAGTATTAGTAGAAGGAGAGAGTCTTTCTTTGCCCTTGTCTTTCTTGCCAGTTACAGTAGTAAAGGAAGTTTCCTCCACTACTGGTAGTTCATTAACTACCATCTCTACATCCAGAGATGGCTCCTGAGGTAAGTTAGGACCATAGAGGGTCCTCATTGTCTCTACAAGAGAGGAAGTATCAGCCTGAGGTGAGATCTTAAAGTGATCCCACTCTGTTGCAGATACAGCCTGGAACAGATACCACATAAGAGAACCTGCTCCTATAATAGGAGGAAACTGTTCAATTGGACAGCTCCTATTAGCATGCTTCTAAATGAAGTGTGCAATATACAAAACAGACCAAGCAAGAACTCTGGCATCAGTTTCTAAATAGCTAGGATGACTAGAGAGTAATGTGATACAGTAGTCACCATTCCAAAAGTCACTATCATGTGTGATCTCAGGTGTGACAATGTCACTTGTCACTGGTTGTGATACCTGAGATAAACTGTCATTGTCACAAATGACTAATGCAATACAGTTATCTATTACACCACAGATGCCTGATCTTATACTGCCACCTTTCAATTAGGATAATAACTCAGCTGTTTTATGGTTTGTACCATGAGTCATCAAACTAGTTGATATAGGGGCCTGGAGAGCAGAGATTACCCTAGAGGCAATATTCTTGCTCTTCTCAAACACAACCTAGTTATTCCAACTTATAGAATATGTTCTTTTTTCAGAAGTAAAGGAAGAGAGGGCAACAGAAAGCTAAAGAAAAGCAACTCTATAAAAGAGCTTGTCTATAGTAACTCTTGAGATAATAGATATTTTAGAACCAAAACTAATCTCTTCCTTATCACTTTCCTCCTTCTCAAAGGTAAAAAAGAGCTCAGAAGATACTTTTCTAGAGTCCTCAATAACAGAGACACTCCTAGAGAAGTGTCTGACAGTGCAACAAGTATACAAGCATCCTCTAGGATAAATGTATTTACTAGCTCTAGAACTGGCATGAGAGATCACATTGAGTGAGTCTGAAGACTCACTAGTGCTGAGAGAAATGGCCTGAGAGTCAGGGGGATGAGCATTAGCAACAGATAATTTATTTTAAGTATTTGGTTTAACTATGATAGCAGTTATAGAAAAAGAAGGGATATTACCTTCAACTATTTCTTATACCAAGGTTGCTACTTCCTTTTCCTTAAAAATGGTAATCATAAACCCCTCTAGCCCTTCTATACCAAAGATGGCAGTTAGCTTTCTTTTATTGGCAAATTAGTCATATTGTATACTAGAACAACTTGAGCTATTTTCAACTATACTCCTATTGAAAAGTTTAGATAGTACTTTTTTTCTGTAGAGTGCACTTAGTGTCTATATGACCATTGCTAGATAGAAATACATTGACATATTTTTACCAACTATTGTCAGTTTGCTTATGCTCCCTTGACTGATCTATCACCATTAGTTAAAAACTTTGTATCAGGGCTTAACAAGATCCAAAGGTATAGTTGTCAATTTCAATATAAAATTGAAACTAAGGGGAAAACTTCTTGGAATTCAAGTTTTTACTCTGATTATATAATATAGTATAATTACTTAATAACTGTTGGTAGGTAGCAAAGATCCCTAACACTTTGTCAAGTTTCTCAAGAAACACCTTAGTATATTTACCTTTGCTTTCCAGAATCACTTGTCTCCTAAACCTCTATAAACCTTTTTAGTTTCTTTTTTCTGTTTCTGTAGATAGTCTCTTAGTCTTATTTCTCATAGTTTTTCTTAACTCTGTATTCTAGGCATGATAGGTCATCAGACCTAGATGCATTATTTGAAGGTTAATTACAAGTAACCTATATCCAGTTCTCTCTTCTCTTAAATTAGATTTTTTTTTGATACTAATAGTATCTCCTGCCAGTGATAGAACAATTATGGTCTCTGAGGCCTATGTAGGCTATTTATTGTAGATAGTCTACTACAAACTACAATCAAATACCATGTTATAAATTTTTGAACAAAAAAAAATAGCCATAGTATCTTGGAATAACTGAGTCATAAACCTAGAACTCCCTACATGAGAAGAAAAAAGAATAAGTTTACATCCTAAAGGCCTATTATTTTTTCTATTATGTCTATTATACATGGTAGTATTCTGTAATTCCTGGTAGAGCTTAAATCTGAGAGTATGTTGATATGTCCTAGTCCAGTTAAGTTTTTTCTGTTTACAGTTTGCCTATGTATTAACAACAAACTACTAGAATAGCTTTCTACCACAGAAGAAAGATGACTGAAAACCATCTCTAATATAAAGATAGTAGGCATAGTAGTATATGTCAAAAACCACCTATAAGCAAACATATTTCTCTTTATCTCTTTACCTTCTATTTTTCTCTTGCTTTTCTAGTTAAGTACTATAGATTGAAATTATTGGATGCTAGCCATTTTCACTCTTATAAAATAACAGAATATAATAGAAAACAACATATAAAGAACTATTTTGGCCTATTTGTTCAAATTGTCCTCCTCTTGCCTACAATACCATATCTCTATTATTTACTATATAATAGATCTCTTCTTCTGGAATAACTACAATCTCTTTAGCAATGGACAAATTGTGAGTTTATTGATCATATTGTAAATTAACATACAATCTAATTTTGATCTTCTATTGTTTATCTGCTGGTCTGTCCTTAATAAGCTTATATGTATGATGGTATTAATCAATATATAGATGACTGTCTAGAAGCATTATCTGTAGATTATCTATTACTACAGAATCAAGATTTCTGTTATTATTCCTTCTGATATTCAATTGTTCTACTATATCCAAAATATAAATTTGTGTATAAACAAGGTTATGGTTATCCTAAAGGAAAAGAGTACCTGTGAGATGGTGTAGTTCATCTTAGATCTTAAAACAATAAGAACCTGACTGCTTGGTTACAGAGTTGTTAATTTTCACTTTTACTGAAGTTATTGCAAATACAGTATTATACTACCAGATATTATTACAAAACTCTCTTAAGCAATAGTCATCTTCTGTTAAGTAATTCTGTAGAACTTTAGTTAGTATTTGCAAAAATAGCAGCTGAATTTGTCCTTGTAAACAGTATATTCCAAACTTGGAATAATTAACCTATAAAAAAGTAAGCTTTTTACAGTCAAAGTAAAAAGTATAGCAGTAAAAACAAACAATACCCAACATGCTCAAGCTACTATATTGTATATTGACTTCTAGAAATAACTATCCTACTAGTAAATGATATGTAGGCTAAATAGCAGATAGTAGAATATCATTTAGAGCAATAGTTTCTTGATTCTAGTTTAACTCTTAAGCATGTAGAATTTGGGTGTTCTAAAAATATTTCTGAATATTTCCTTCTCTAATATCCTATTATATCTAGTCAATATTCATATATTAACAATTAGTTAGATATATTACTCACAACTGTTAGAATATTTTCCTGTATATTTTTATCTATATATAAGTCTCCATTACCTTTTCTATTCTGCTACTTTTCATAATCAAAAGCATTTGTATTCTCATTTTTCCACTTTTCTATTACAAAGTTTTGATCTGGGCCTCCAGCCCAACTTTAATTCCAAGTAGAGTTAATACTGTATTGTTTGTCAGATCGCTGCACTCTCTTTCTCCAACAGTCTATGTAAACATAACAGTAAGTAGTCTTATATGTATACTGTAGTGCACTATACTCTCTTTCTCCAGTAGTGTTGTTTGTAGTATGTATAGCCAGTAGTACTATATACAATCTGTTATACTATTTTCCTTCAACAGTTTTCAGTTTGCTATACTTTCTTCTTCCAATAACTGCTAGTAGTCCTGTCTGTAGTTTACTATACTATTTTCCTCTAACAGTTTCCAGTTTGCTATACTTCCTTCCTCCAATAACTATCAGTAGTCTTGTTTATAGTCTACTATACTATTTTCCTCCAACAGTTTCTAGTTTACTATACTGTTTTTCTTCAATAACTGCTAGTAGTATGGCCTTCAGTCCACTACACTCCTTTTCTCAAATAGTCTCCAGTACCCTGTACTTTTTTCTTTCAATACTTTGCCTAATTTTCTGTACTTTTTTCTGAATTTTTTCTAATTTTTAATGAATTTATTGTATTTTTTAAGTGAAAAGAAAGAGTATGAGAAGAAATTTGATAACCAATTCTTAGCTAAAACTGACAAATACTTACATAATTTTTATATAGTCAATTACTTAGGTCCATCATTCTACATTTGGTCTTGCATACATAATAGATTTGATTAATTTGAACTATTTAAGCAGACTTAACTCTTTTTTCTACTTGTAGTACTTCTAACTGTTCTGCTAATCTATGCTGCTATAATAACTGGTCTCTTTTTACTTGTTCTTGTCTCTCTATTTCTGCTCTTAAAGTATTCTCTCTATATACATAGAAGCAGAAGAAATATTTTGGAGTAAAACAAATAAATAATAGTTTTCTAGAACAATTATATTATATTGTACTTATTCTTTAGTTTTTTTGGCTTGACATTTTAATTTAATAAAATCCATTTGTATATAATGATAGTTGCTCTATTAATAGCCAATTAGTTTATATTCCTTTACTTGAATTAAAATACTATCTTTGCTTTAGGTGATTTGAAGTTTATACAACTTATGGTAATGTTCAATGAATAAATACAGTAAGATTCTATTTATAATTTATATACTCAGTGAACTTATTATGTGTGAATAATAAGAGAGTTTTTCAATAGTATTCAATGAATGAATACATTAGTATACTACCAACAATTAATATCAATTTTCTCTAATTTTTTCATAATTTATAAAACTAATAGACTTACTAGAAATGATAATAAGGGTCTAGTAGTAGTGTTCAATAATAAAGGACTACCAGCAATTTAAATGTTAATTTTTTCTGATTTTTCTGTAATTTATTAAGCTAATATACTCACTATGAGTAATTTTAAAGGTTTATTAACAGTATTTTAATGATAATATACCAATAATCAAGTCAATCAATAGTAGTGATGGTACTAACTTAATAAAGTAGTGCCAACTGATGCCAATCAAAGTAGTGATGAAGCCAGACACTGTATCAACTAAGCAGTCAAAGTAGTCATAGTAGGATTAGTCACAAAATGTCAGTAGTATCAAGAAATAGCTACAAAAATCCATATATTTCAATACTTGAGCATAGAACTGTTCAGCTGAAAGAAAATATTACTATTTCTTCTTTTATAGATAGAAAAAGAAATGATTATAAACAAGATATATCTATAATAATCTAAAGCATGAAAATAGCTATTCATTAATTAATAGATTAGTGATTTTATTATCTTTTATTATTATTTTTATTTAAATTGTCTTTCAGTCAGTCTATTTTAGTTTCTTAAACTATCTATAATCAAAGAAAGTATATGAGACCAAATATAGGATGATACCTGCTGATACAGAACTGACTAAGCAGCTTCCTCATAATAGACCCAAGTAATTAATTATATAAAAATTATGTAAGTATTTGTTAGTTTTAGCTAAGAATTGGTTATTAATAAGTATATAAGAACAAATAGAAATTTGATAGAAGTTTGATGAATTACATAACTACTGAGTTTGAAAATTATTCCTACCATTCCTACCAAATTATGACCTACCCTAATGAAACATAAGTTTCTAATGTGTAATCTAATGTATTTCCCATAGTCTTTGTTGTTTTCTGTCTTATACTTACTACTATTATTACTATTGCTAGCTTTACAAAACTATAGGTTGAGTTTCTATTTCAAATATGGGTTCTGGGGGATGTTTATAAATACACTGCTTCTGACAAGAACAACTGACTTTTAGACATGTTGTTAAGAGTACAGACTTAGAGTTTGAAGTTCTGACCTTAACTAGTAACAATTGAAAAAAAAGAACTTGATAGAGTTCTTTGTTAGATTACTCCTACTATTTATACAAATATGCCATGGTCTGTGCACCAATTTCCCATAGTCACAAGACTATTCCTAATAGCTATATAATTCTTATATAATCTTGTCCTATGCTATTTATATCTTTCCTGCATTATATCTCTAGAGATTTTCCATTAAGTTAATGAATGCATGGGAAATATTTTCCTTCTTTGGAGTCAACTCATAACATGGCCCCTCTTTAAAGGTTTCTTATTCCAAGAAACTTTTTCACCTATTCCAATTTTCTTTCTATCTTTTTTCTTTTTTTCTTTTGTATCTTTTTCTTTTTCATCCATATACTAGTTTGGCCATAAATTCCCTTGGTAGTTCTTAACTAAACTCCTTTTCTTTTTCTTTTAGTTCCTGTTGTCTGACATTTTCAGTTTCTTTCCTATACCCCCTTTTGAACTTTTCAACTAGTTCTTTTGTATTTTCCAAATTCTTCTTTCCTTTCTATATATCTGCCTCTGCTATGTACCTCTTTTATTGTACTAAGAACTTGTCCTTCTCTTGTACTTTTCTTCTGTTTAGAATCTTCTCTACTTTGTACTCTTTATTATCATCTATAACTACTGGTTGCAGTGGTACTACTTTTTGGCCCTTTACTTGGGGTCTGTACAATCATACTCTACTTATATTGACTACTGGGTGTATTTTAATAGTCAGAGGTAATTCAAGTTCAATTATGTTTGTTGAAACAACCCCTTTTACTTTGTATGGATCTATAAACTGCTTTGTTAGTTTCTCCATTATTCTTCCTTTCATTTGCTACTTCAAGTCTTTTGTACTTAGTATTACCAAGTTCTCTTTTCTATATTTGTCTCTCTCTCTTCTTTTCCTATCTATATACTGCTTCATTTCTTTTTGAGCCTTTTTTAGAGCTGCTTTTGCTTTCTTCTAAATTTCCTTTATTTTCTCTATGAATTTCCCTACTACTTTGTACTTTTCTTTCTACCTTCCTTCAAATCCCATTCTTAGGTCCTATCTGCAGTTTGCCCTAAAGGGTAATATTTTTGTTGCCAAATGGATTTTGTTGTTGTAGACAAATTCTGCTGTTCCTAGCTATTCTAGCTATTGCTTCTATTTATGATTGATGAATATATAGAGATACTGTTCTAACTCTTGGTTTACTTTCTCTATTTGCCCATCTGTTTATTGGTGGTAGACTGTTAATAGTTTTATCTCGATCTCTAGTATTCTATTTAACTCCTTCATTACTCTTGCTACAAATTGGACCCCCTATTTGATATAATGCTCTCTGGGAGTCTATAGAGCTTCTATACTTGATCTTGGAACAATTTTGCTAGTCCCTCTGCTGATGTTTTTTCTATAGTAACGATAAAGTAGACCATTTTTGTAAACTGATCACATACTACTAATATTACATTGTACTCTTGAACTAAGAGGAGTTTTGTAATGAAGTTAGCACTAATATACTTCCATGGTTTTTCAGAGATTGTATTCAGCATTAGTTTTTCTACTGAAGCTTCTATCTAGTTTTTGTTTCTTTGGCAAACATTGTACCTATTTATGTATCTCTCTACTTCTTTTGTTATTCCTAGTCACCAATAGTTTCTTCCCACTAATTCTACTATCTTCTATTTTCCTCCATGCTTTCCTACTGGGGTGTTATGATATAGTTGTATTATCTCTGTTCTTAGATTTTCTTTCTCTGGTATATAAATTTGATCTTTCTTTAGTACCAGTCCTTTCTCTATTACTTATTTATTCTCCTTGAATGCCTTTACCCCCAACCTTTTTAGCTCCTCCACTGCTTTAACTACTCTTTTATTCTTCTGTTATGCCTTCTTTATTCTTTTCTTGAGACTTTTCTCCTCAATTAGTATTTTTTTCCCTCACCTTATTTTTTTTATACCCATTCTGGTTTTATTAGTGTCCTATTCTCATTATTATTTTCCATCCCCTTTTACCAGTCTAGTCTCCTACTCAGCCCATCCACCTTTCCTATGCTCTTTCCTGGTACATGTTTAAGTATGAAATTGAATCTGAATAAGTATAGTGCCTATCTTACTTGTTTATAGTCCAGTTTCTGACTAGTCATAAAATACTATAGGTTCTTATGGTCTGTCCATATTTCAAACTGCATCTTTACCTCTTCTAAATAATACCTCCATGTCTCTAGACATCTGATTACAGCTAATATTTCTTTGTTGTGAATTTTGTAGTTCCTTTCCATTGGATTCATCAACTTAGATATAAATACTACTGGCCTCCACTTTCCATCTTTACATTTTTACCGACAGCACTCCTTTCATTGCATAATCTGATGTATCTGCTTCTATTCATATTTTTCTATTTAGGTCTGGTATTACCAATACTAGTTCAAATGTGAATATCTTTTTTATTCTCTAAAATATCTCTTCCTGTTTCTTTCTCTACCTCCATTTTTTCTCTTTTCACACTAGTTGGTGCAATAGTACTGCTACCTTGGCAAAGTCTTTAATGAACTACCTATAGTAGTTGGCTAATCCCAAGAATTTTTGTACTTCCTTTACATTTCTGGGAACTGGTTAGTTGAGTACTTCTTCTACCTTCTCTTTCTGTATCTTTACTCCTTTCAGGCCAATTACCACTCCTAAGAACTCCACCTTCCTAACCCTTTATTTACATTTTTTGGGTTTTACAAATAAATCATTTTCTTCCAACCACTTCAATATTTTCTCTACTACCTCATTATGTTCTTCCTTTGTTTTGGTTGCTACAATAATGTCATCAATAAAGGTTGCTATAGTTCTCTGGTTAATTATGTCTTGGAAGAGGTTGTTTATTATAGTTTGGAAAGTGGTAGAAGAATTGATGAGGCCAAAGTATATGACTACAGGTTTATATGCTCTTATGTATATCATAAAAGTGGCCTTCCATTCATCTCCTTCCTTAATTCTAACATTGTTGTAGCTCTATCTTAAATTCAGCTTCATAAATACTTTCTTACTTCCTACTCCATCCAGGATATTGGCAATCAATGGTAATGGATAGCCATTTTTTACTGTCCACTAATTTACATATTGGCAGTTCTGTACCATTTGTTGCTTTCTATTCTTTTTGGCTACAAAGTGAACTGGAGATATTTATGGTAACTTTGATGGTTGGATATATTCTTTGCATAGCTGGTCCTCCACAAATGCCTGTACTTCTTCTCATTTTTCTCTTAATAATGAATATACCTTTACTTTTTTTGGTATAAACCTCTCTTTTAATTCTATAGTATAATTCCAGGCCTTTTGCACTAGTATGTGCTCTGATTCTGTCTTTCCAAACACTTTTTTCCATTTCTAAAACCTTTTTGGCACCAGCTCCCTCATAACTTTCTTGTTCAACTTTTCTCCTCTTCTCACTTTTTTTTTATCCTTTTGTTTCTTTCACACAGTAAGGAACATCTTGTCATTTTTACCTTTCCTTTCTCCTAGTCAATTTCAAAGTTGTATACCACTAGCTATGGTATCTCTAAGATCACTTTGGTCCTCTCTAGGTTACATATGTTCATCTTTACTTGTTCTACATACCCTTTGTAGTATAGATTGCATTCTATTTTGTATATCACTATTTCTTCCTTGTTGCTCGTTCCATCCACATTTCTAATCTAGATCAGTTTTGCTAGTTTCACCTTTTTAAATCTCTATTTCTCTACAAATTTTCTGTCTGCAAATAACTCTATTGCCCTACTATCTAGTAGGGTTCTAACAGATACCCCTTTGTAGATGTTCAGTTTCTCTACTTCTACTTCTATTTACACTTCTTTTAGTAGTTTCACTGTTCTTCTCACATCTCTTACTCTCTCAATGTTTTGGATATGCAATTTATTGTTCAATTGTACACATTTTAAAACATTGTACTTATTATAGAAGGGCAGCCAGGAGTTTATTGACCTCTATTCTCTTTTGATGACTTGCCCCTCTGGTTAATCCTCTTTCTTTCCCTGACTTCCTGCTTTCTGCTTCTACAATCCTGAGCCATATGCCTAAACCCTCTACAGTTGAAGCAAATTTGATACCCTTCTCTTCTTCCTACTCCATCTACTGCTATTGGTTCTGGCTCTGCTTCAGTTCTTCTATACTGATTTCTTCTATTTGAATATCTTCCTCTAGAGTTCTGAACCTCTGTCTACTACATGATCTGTCCTTCTCTCCCTTCATACAATCCTCCAAATACTTCTTTTTGCTGCACATTTTCCAATAGGCATGCTACATTCCTTCCTAGCATCCTCTCTTCTGCCCTACTTTGTTTCTGATTTCTATCCAACCCCACTGTCCTCTCCTGCCATTCTTTTACTAAATAGCAAAGACTTTGCTATCTCCACTCTAGCTCCTCTGTTTTGTTGTAATAGAGTAGCCACCTACTATTGTAGACTGGTGATAAGAATAAAAAGTTGCTTCTTTTGGGTAGAAGGAGCTTGTAATGCAAGAGCAGTGGATTGCTCCATAGATTGCTATTGCTGTTGTTGGAACATGTTTGGCAGTGGTGATGGCAATGGTGATGGTGATGATAATAATTCCTCATATAAGAACAAATGGTCTTTTTTGTCTAAACTTATAGCTAGTTACCGACTAGGAGGGTGAAACAATATTATCTCTAAAAAGGGAATTTCTAAGCTAGATGGGCCTTTAAGAGGTTACTGTTGTTCTCTTGCATAAACTGATTACAATAGACTAGTAGCATAGAGCAGATAGTGAAGAGAAGGTATGTAACAATACTAGAAAGCAAGGTCAGGTCTCAAAGTAAGAACAGTGGTATTGTCTATGTTTTTTACCTGCAGTCCCTAACTAATTACAAAGTTCTCTTTATGTCTAGGACCTGGTTTCCAAGAAGCTTATAAGCACTATGCTCACTAGCAAGGGCAATAATAAGAGTAAGTATTGACAAGGCCTCAAGGTAAGGGGTTACCTGAGATATTGAGTTTTAATATTAAGAGTACAGACTTAGAGTTTGAAGTTCTAACCCCAACCAGTGATGATTAAAAGAGAAGAACTTGAAAGAGTTCTTCATTAGATTACTTTTACTACTTATACAAATATGCCATGGTCTATATGCCAATTTCCCATGGTCACAAGACTATCTTTAATAGCTATATAGTTCTTATATAATCTTGTCCCATGCTATTTATATCTTTTCTGTATTATATCTCTAGAGATTTTCTATCAAGTTGATGAATGTATGGGAAATATTTTCCTTTTTTAGAGCTAACTTACAACATATGTAGGTTGGTTCTTAGATATAAAGAGGAAAGTTTGTCTTTCAGACTACTGAGAGCAGGTCAGTTTACAATAGCAGCTGAATCCTGAAGAATTTAGGATTGGTATAACATCTTTCTGAAAAACTCTGCAGCATGGATGGAAACTATGTCTGAGATCTGTCCATCTTTATTTTCATGTGCCTGGACTTCTTTTATAATTTATATTGACTATTTGACTATATAAATGTCATTTCTAGATGGATTTGGCTGAACAGGAGTATCAACTTAGGAGAGTTGAGAAATGAACTCAATGACAGCTTTATTCTTACTTTAAAATATTCATCCTACTCTAGTCTAGAATAAAGAAAGAGGGAGAAGAAAACATCATATATCTTCTGCTAATAGTTTACAAAATACTCCTGCCCCTAGGGAGAATAGAGGAAAAGGAAAAAAATAGTTTTTAAATTCTTTAGATGTTCTACAAAATCTTGAGGATGCTATAGCTGATCTACAAAGACAATAAATGGCTCAAATAAATAAAATAATAAATAGGTGGAGAAATAAAAGAAAAGATGGTCTAGATTATGAAGAACAACTGGTAAATGAGAATAGCAATCAAGATGTTAACAGAATAATGGTAGAAAATGTTAATAGAATTCAAACAGTAATAAGTAACAGATTTTGATATTATTAATTATAAATTCTTACAAGATTTTGCAGAATATTATTAATAGAGATGATTAAATATACCAGATTAATAATGAAGTTGTTGATATGGCATAATAATTTTTTGCTTATATAACTTTGATTACTAAGGATTTTGTTAGAACAATGTTTTAGAAGAAGATGATGGTGTTCTATTACCAATTCTTCAACCTGTTCTTTATTCTCTTACTGGTTAACCATTTTCAGAAACTAATATACAATATGTTGACTTGGATATTCTATCTGTTGTTTGCCCACACTGCCATGCACTTCATTTTGACTGTAAAAAGCTTAAAATTTCACATTACAATCATCCCAAGTTTGGCATATGTTGTTCTTGAGAACAGATTCAGCTACTACCTCTTCAAGCTCTTACTGGAGTTCTATAAAACTACTTGACAGGAGATAATTATTGCTTAAAGAATTTCCATAATAATATCAGGTAGTATAATGTAACATTTGCAATAACTTCAGTAGAAGTGAAGACCAACAACTCTATTACTAGACAATCAGGATCTTATTGTTTCAAGATTCAAGATGCACTTTATCATCTCACAGATACTCTCCTACTACATGGTAATTATACTCCTACCTATACACAAATCTATATTCTTGACATAACAGAGCAGCTCAATGTCAGGAGAGACAACAATTATAATCTTGATCCTGTGGTAATAGAGGATCTTCAAATAATACTCTTGAATAGTTATCTATATATTGGTCATTACTGTCATGCCTATGAACTTATTAGAGAAAAGCTAGTAGAGGAACAAGAGGTGATCACAATTAGGCTACATGTAAACTTACAACAAGATCAGAGAACTCATAATCTTCCTACTACTAAAGAAATTACAGTTATTATTCTAGAAGGAGTATTATGAGATAGCTCCTAAGAAGAAAACTTTTTTTCATATGTCCATTAACTTAAAGGACTTTACTAGTTTCTATAAAGGACTTAAATTAGAAATGGTGTGGGAATGCTTACATAAACTATATAGTACCTAGTAAGAGTCTTGTGATTACAGGAGACAAATATACAGACCATTGAACATTTGTACAAGTAGCTAGTAAATCCAATGGAGAACTCTATTGAGTTCTTTCTGAACACTTACCTTGAGTGGTCCATAAGCCTTCATGACTAAGCAACAACACAAGAACTTGATCACCATTGTCAACCCTATACCTTGCAGCCTCAATATCTCTATTTTTACTTACTCTCTTATTATCCTTGCTAATGAACACAGCACTTGAAAGCTTTTTGGAAAGCAGGCCCTAGCTGTAAAGGGGACTTCACTGTCCCTAACTGACAGTGGGTAGATGGCCTGGACAAAACTCATCTCTGTCCAAGACCTGATCTTCATATCAAGTGGGCTTGTATTTAGTTTTCACTATCAGCTCTATGCTACTGGTCTATTGTGATCAGTTTATGTAGGGGAATGACAGTAACCTCTTAAAGCCCTATCTAGCTTAGGGATTCCCTTCTCAGAAATAATATTCTTTCACTCTTCTTAGTTGGTAACTAGTCATAAGTTTAGACAAAGAAGACTATTCATCCTCATATGAGGAACCATCACCATCACCATTACCACCATACATATTTCAGCAACAGCAACCTACAGAGCAACCCACTGCTTCTGCACTACAACCCACTCCTCTTACCCAGGAAAAGTAACTCCTTTCTCTAATAACCAGTCTGCAGCAGTAGGTGACTTCCCTTTTGCAGCAGAATGGGGGAGCAAAAGTAGAGGTAGCAAAATCTCTTTTGTTTAGTGGGAAAATAGAGAAAGTGAGTGCATTTATCAATACAGTTCACTTGTATCTTAGTATGAAGATAATGGGGGAGTTGAAGACGATGAAGATGGCTTAGGTGCTATCTTATGTACAAGGGAAAGTGGCAGAAGCATAGAAGAACAATCTGCTAGATGAACTATCAAAGAGAGAGTCAAAAGCAGAAATGGCAGAGGAGTTGTTTAGCAAAATAAGAAACAAATTTGGGAAAACAGCAGAAGAAGAGAAAAAAGTAGAGTAGCTAAGGACAATAGAACAAGAGGAAAGGACATATAATGAGTATGTTCAAGAATTTAAGAAAATTGTAAGAGAAAGTGGATATGAAGAATAGCCTCTTATAGAAGAATTCAAGAGGGGGCTGAACAGGGGAATCAGGAGGAAGTTGGCAGAGGCAGAAAGCTCCTCCAGTACAATAGAAGAATAGCAGAAAAAAGCAGTCAGACTAGACAGGAACCAAAGACAGAATAGAGCAGAGAAAAGAATGTTGGAGAGGAATGTAGTACACCCACAGGAAAATGTACAGTCTAGGGAAGAACTTAGGGGAGGATTATATAGAGAAAGGGGGGATAAAATCACATAAAGGCTAGTATAGAGCAGGATATCAAAACAGAGCAGGACAACAGGGGCTAGAAAGAGATCCCAATACAATGGATATTAACAAAGAGAGAGGGGAGGACAGAACATACTTTGTTTGTGGAAAGTGGGGCCATATAGCCAAAAACTATTGGCAGAGAAAAGAAAGAGAAAAAAGAATAGTAGAAATACTGCAAGAGTTGGCAAAAAACAATAGAGGACAGTGAGTTTCTGACTGGCCTTCTCAAATACATACAGTGTATTGCATCCAGAAAATCTAGGTAATAAAATCTATTGTCAAAGTAATACTGAGAGAGTAAAAGATGTGTGGTGCACACTGTGGCTGCTAAGAGAAGTTGGTGTCAAAGAAATTTTGGAAGTAGAAAAAGATATTTGGAAAGTCAGAAAGAATGCCAGTGCAAAAGGTCTGGGATCATGCTATAGAGTTAAAGGAGAGCTTTGTACCTAAGAAAGGGAAAGTATATCTGTTGTTGAGGAAAGTGGAAGGAGGTACAAGTATTCGTAGAGGATTAACTACAAAAAGGATATATCCAACTGTTGAAATTACCACAGACATTGCCAGTACATTTTGTAGCTAAGAAAGATGGCAAGCAACAAATAGTATAGGATTATAGTCATGTGAACTAGTGGACTGTCAAGAATGGGTATCCATTACCACTGATTGCTGATATCCTGGATGGAGTAGGCAGTAAGAAGGTTTTTACAAAGCTAAACCTGAGGTGGGAGTATAACAATATTAGAATCAAAGAAGGAGACAAATAGAAAGCAACATTTATAATACATATTAGAGCCTATGAGCTAACTGTAATGTATTTTAGGCTCACAAACTCCTCTGCTATCTTCTAGACAATGATAAATGATCTGTTCTGTGACATAATAAATCAAGGAAACACAGCCACCTTTATAGACAATATTATTGTGGCAACAGAAATAGAGGAGAAGTATGACAAAATAGTAGAAGAAGTATTGAAGTGACTCAAAGAGAATGATTTCTTCATGAAACTGGAAAAAGTGTTAGCAAAAGGTAAAGGAGGTGGAGTTTTTGGGAGTAGTAATAGGACCAAAGGAAGTAGAAATACAGAAAGATAAGGTGGAAGGAATTTTAAACTGGCTAATGCCAAGAAACATAAAGGAAGTACAAAAGTTTCTAGGACTTGCCAACTACTACAGATGATTTATCAAGGACTTTACAAAGCTTGTAGCACTACTACATATACTAGTTAGAAAAGAGAAGTGGAGGTGGGGAAAGGAACAAGAGAAGGCATTTGGAAAGCCAAAAGAGGTATTTACAACAGAGCTGGTCTTGGTAATACCAGATCTGAACAAAAAAATACAAGTAGAAGTAAACACATTGAACTATGCAACAGGGGGAATGTTGCCAACAAAGTGTGAGGATAGGAAATAAAGGCCAATAGCCTTTATCTCTAAGTCACCAAATGCAATGGAACAAAACTATAAGATTCACAACAAAGAGATGTTAGCAGTAATTTGATGTTTAGAAGCATAAAAACACTATCTAGAAGGGGCAAAAATAGAGTTTAAGATCTGGACAGACCATAAAAACCTCCAGTATTTCATGACAAGTCAAAAGCTAAACTGTAGACAAGCCTGGTAGGCCTTGTACTTGTCACGCTTCAACTTTATCTTAAAGCATATCCCTGGAAAAAGTATGGGTAAAGCCAATAGACTAAGTTAAAGAGTAGACTGGCAGGAGGGAGTGGAGAACAATAACAAGGATAGGACATTGATTAAGCTAGAGTGGATAAGAGAAGTAGAAATGCTAGTAGAAGATGGAAGTCTGAGGGAAAAAATTAAGAAAGCGCAGAAAGGGGACAAGAAAGTAGTAAAAGCAGTAGAAGAGTTAAAGAAAGTGGGAATAAAAAGCCTTAGAGATAAAGAATAGTCAATAGAAGAAATAGTTATGAAGGAAGAATGTATATATATGCTAGAAGGAGAACTGAGAGGAGAGGTAGTATACCTATATCATGACATACTAGTGGGAGGATATGGGGGAAGATAAAAAATGATGGAGTTGGTCACAAGAAATTACTGGTGGCTAGAGATTACAAAGGAAGTAGGAAAATATGTGGATGGGTACAATGCCTGTCAATGATATAAGAATAGAAGTGAGGCCCTGGCAGGAAAACTTATGCCAAATATGATCCCAGAGAAACCATGAAGTTATATTTCAGCAGACTTCATTACAAAGCTATTACCAGCTCAGGAATATAATGCAATTTTAGTAGTGTGTGATTGGTTCAGTAAAATGGCACACTTTATAGCTACCACAGAAAAAACATTAGCAGAGGGACTTGCTAGATTGTTTAGAGACCACATCTGGAAGCTCCATGGACTTTTGGAAAGCATTATATCAGATAGAGGAGTACAGTTTATGGTAGGAATAATAAAGAAGTTGAACAAGCTGTTAGAAATACAAACAAAACTGTCTATGGCTTACCACTGCCAGACAGATAGGCAGATAAAGAGGGTAAACTAGGAGTTGGAACAGTATCTAAGGGTTTTTATTGACTATAGACAAGAACAGTGGCTGGACTGATTAGGAATTGCTGAATTTGCATATAACAATAAAATACATTCAGCTACAAAGATTTCTCTATTTGAGGCTAATTACAGTCAAAACCCAAGAATAGAATTCAAAGAAAGAAGGAAGGGAAAGTACAAAGCAGCAGGAAGGTTTGTGAAGAGAATAAAAAGGATCCAGAAAAAAGCAAAAGTGGCACTGAGTAAAGTACAGGAGGAAATGAAAAGATTTGCAGATAGAAAATAGAGTGAAGAGGAGGAATACAGAGTAGGGGACCTAGTATTGCTAAGTACCAAAGATTTAAAGTGGAAAATGAAAGAAAGAAGATTGAAAAAACTAATGGAGTGCTTTGTGGGGCCTTATAAAGTAAAAGGAATCATCTCAAGTAATGCTATAGAGTTAGAACTACCTAGTTCTATTAAAATCTATCCTATAGTTAATGTAAGTTGAGTATGCCTGTATAAGCCCCAGGTAAAAGGACAGAAAAGAATGCCACCAAAGCCAGTTATCATAGAAGAAGAAGAAGAGTTTGAAGTAAAGAGAATACTAGATAAAAGAATAATAAGAGGAAAGGAGAAGTTTTTGATATAATAGAAAGGATATATGACAGAAGAAGATATATAGGAAAGTAAAGAAAATTTGGAAAATGCAAAAGAGTTGGTAGAAGAGTTTGAGAGGGAGTATAGGGAAGAGGCCAGAGAAATAAGGAGACAGGAAAAAGAAGATAACAAGAAGGTATTCTTAAGAGAATTACCTAGAAGGTTTATAGCAAAAGTATTGTGAGGATGGTCAAATAAAGAGTATGAGAGGCAGAGAAAGAGAAGATGGAAAGAAAATTAGAATCAATAGAAACATTCCTTGGAATGAGGAATCTTGAAAGGGAGGCCATGTTATGAGATAGCTCCTAAGAAGAAAACTCTTTTTCACATATCTATCAACTTAAAGGACTTTATTGGTTTCCATAAAGGACTTAAATTATAAATAGTGTGGTAATGCTTACATAAACTATATAGTACCTAGTAAGGGTCTTGTGATTGTGGGAGACAGGTATATAGACTTTTGAATATTTGTATAAGTAGCTAGTAAATCCAATAGAGAACTCTATTAAGTTCTTCCTGAACATTCATCTCAAGTGGTTTATAAGCCTTCACAACTAAGTGACAACAAGAAGTATATCATGCAATAGATAATAGAAATGTGGTTTTATAAGCAAAAGGAGAACAACTTCAAAAAATTAGCCAAAATAATTCTTTATATACTGCTTTTCACTATATTTTGCTTTTTCTCAAGGGTGAAAATGGCTGGCATCCAAGAATTCCTATTCATGGAGCTTAACTCAGAGAGAGAGGTAAAAATACAAGATAAAGAGAAGAGGAAGAAAGAGCTAACTTATAGTGTGTATTTGATATATGCTATTATACCTATTATCTATATGTTAGGGAAAATCCTCAGCTATCTTTTTTTTATGGTAAAAAGTTGTTCTAGCAATTTGTTGTTGATACATGGGCAAATTGTAAGCAAAAAAAACTCAATTGAACTAGAATACATTAGCACATTTTTAGATCTGAGCTTTATCAAGAACTCTAGAATACTGCTATATATGATAGATATGATAATGAAGATGCTAAACCTTTGGAATGCAAATTTATTCTTCCTTCCTCTCATGTAGAAAGTCCTAGGTTTATAATCCAGCTTTTCTAGGATACTATAGCTATTTGTAGACATTTTCACAAACCAGATCTCTTCCTCACCAAGACTGCCAATCATAAGTGGCTAGAAATTATTCAGTCTTTTTCCTGGACAAACAGCCACTGATTATCCTGATATTATATTACATGTTTTTGAGAAAAAGAAGAAAGCACTTCTTAAACTCATTGACAGTGGTTTCTTTAGTATTCCTGTAGTTTATATTTATATTATTGAGTTTCAGAAAAGAGGTCTTTCCCACATTCACTTGCTTATCTTTCTTCATCCTTAAGATCATATTTGAGATTCTCATCATATAAACTCTATGATTTTAGCACAACTACCTAATCCTCAACTATAGTCACTTTTTTATACAAAAGTCACCAAATATATATTGCATGGTCTATATGGTATTAACAATCCCCAAGCCAAGTGTATAGTCAATAGATGATATAGTAAACACTTTCCCAAAGACTATAAAGAGAATAGACTAGACTGAGGACAGTTATCCACTCTATACTAGGCCTGATAATGGCTTGGTTTTTGAATGCAATGGAGCCAGGTTTACCAATTAATATATGGTTTCTTACTGTTCTCAACTTCTTCTTCTTTTTGATTGTTATATTAATGTAGAAGTCTCTGCTAGATTGGGAACTGTCAAGTATCTCAGCAAGTACATCTATAAGGGTTCTAATAGAGTAACTATAGAGATTGGTGGTGGAATACAGGATGAGATCAAAGCATACTTGGATGGTTAGTTTATTGGTCCAACTGAAGCTTGCTGGAAGATCTTTGAGTTTAATATGTATAGAGAGTTACTAGCTGTCCAATATCTTCCTGTTTATCTTTCTAATAAGCACTATGTTAACTTTCATATACACCAAACTGTTAATGAAGTATTGGCCAGGCAAAATATAGAGAAGACTCAGCTTACTACTTGGTTTGATTATAACTCTATATATAATAATGGATTAGGCCTTACTTACTGGCAGTTTTCTCAACACTATACCTAGAATACTAAAGTCAAGTCATGGCATCCAAGACGATATGCCAAGATAATTGGAAGAATATACTTTGTGTTACCATCAAAGGGAGAGCAGTTCTTTTTATAGTTTCTCTTGACTATATTTAAAGATAGAAAAAGTTGGAAGCATCTGAAGACCTGGAATAGCCAAGTGTTTGTTATATTCAAGAAGACATATATGGTAAAAGAATTACTGGAGAATGATCATGAGTGGAGGATTTGTTTGAAGGAAGCAATTGCAATACAGTCTGGAGTAGCATGTTGTTGGTTGTTAGTAGTAATCTTGCTGACTGATGAAATAGCTGAGCTTCATGTTCTCTGGGACCAATTTAAGGCTGGATTGTGTGATGATGTCAAGCACAAACTATATCATATGAACCACTACCAAGCTGACCAGAAGATACCAGAGAATGATATTTATGATTATAGTCTTTGGAATTTAAACAGAATATTGGTAGGAATGGGAAGAAGTCTTGTTAAGTTTTTACCTATACCTCTTCAACAGTAATAGTAGGGTCACAGAATACCCAATCCTCTCTTACAGGCTGAGCAGTATGATGTAGATGAAATAGCAACTTTGGTAAATAAGCAGAGAGCAATATTTAACCCTGAACAAGCTGCTGCTTTTGATACTGTTTTGGAGTCTATTACCAACAATCAAGGTCACCTTTTTTTAATTCATACTGCTAGTGGTTGTAAAAAGACATTTCTTTGTAATACTATTGCTGCTAAGGTTAGGAGAAGAGGACAGATAGCACTATGTGTAGTATTATCTGAAATTGCTGCTCTTTTGCTGGATGGAGAAAGGACATCTCATTCACACTTTAAGATTCTTCTTTCTATTAATGAGGACTCTATTGCTGGACTCAAACAGAATAGTTATATGTTTCCAGTTATTTAACAGACCAAGGTTATCATTTAGAATGAAGTTCTTATACAGCACAAGTATGATATTGATGCTGTTGATCAATGCCTAAGAGATTTACTTGAAGTAAGTGATTACTTGCACTTGATAGCTGTTGAATTGATATATTATCTAGAATGATTATCCATTTAGTGGAATTAAAGTGGTATTTGGAGGGGATTTTTGTCAAACTTTACCTGTGGTGCCTAAAAGAACACATTAACAAGTAGCAGCAGCATTCTTTTGTAGAGGAAATCTATGAAGACATATCAAGTTCTTACATCTCAGACACAATATACACTTGGACCACTCTAAAGCTGACAATCAGCATACTCAGTGGTTGTTGAAAATTGGTGCTGGATCAACTATGGATGATAATGAGATGATACAAGTTCCTCAGTCTACAGTTTGCACTAATTTCAACACTTTTATCAATAGGATCTATCCAGGAATTGGAAACCTAAGAGTTCAAGATAACCAATACTTCTTGGATTGCATTATCCTCTGTCCTAGAAATAATGAGGTGCATAATATTAATGAAGCTATTCTCCAACAGTTCAACCCAGTACCAAATACAGAGGTCCATATACTGAGAAGTATGGACTCTGTATCTGAGGAAGATGGAATGCACTATGCCTATCCTGTAGAGTTTCTTCAACAACTCAATAGTAGTGGATTGCCTCCTGCTTTACTTTGTCTCAAGGTTAGCTGTCCAGTTATCTTACTGAGGAACTTGGATCCAGAAGAAGGACTTTGCAATGGAACAAGAATAGTGGTATTGAATACAAGGAGAAAGGTGCTCTAGTATAGAATTATTAGCAAGGATAGGAGGTTTAGAGGAAAGGTTATATTGATTCCAAGGATCAGGTTATCACCTAATGCAGACACATTGCCTATACCACTCAAGAGACTTCAATTCTCAGTCAGGTTGGCCTTTGCTATGATTATCAACAAGTCTCAAGGATAATCAGTGGAGCATATGAAGATTAATCTACAGACATCAGTGTTCTCACATGGACAACTTTATGTAGCATTTTTAAGATGTACTCCAGCATTAAACATTTCAGTACTTCTTCTAGAACAGAGCCAGGAGAGTAGAAGAATACTTAATATAGTATATAAAGAGATATTCAATAGTATTAGATTATAGATTGTATATATATGGACAATAGACTTGAGATTAATTTCTACTATAATATTAGAAGTAAATAAGGTCAGTTAGAATAGTTAAGTCAGTAAGTGATTGAAAAAATATGACAGAATACACAAAAAGTTAAAGAAGAGAGTATAGTGGACTGACTTCAATATATACTTAACTATTCAGAACTAGTAGAGGATTTAAGTCAGGCCATAGACCCAAATGAAAGCCTTGTCTATTAAGTATATAAGACCAATGTAGGAAGATGGCTGCTTAAGCAATGCTTAGCCAATGCTTTACAAGCATTTGTTAGCACACTTTCTCTTTTTTCCTCTATTTTCACTCAAAAAATCCAATAAATTTATTAAAAATTGAAATAAATTCAAAAAAAATCAGAAAAAACTACAAATTATTGGAGAAAGGAAATATAGTGAACTATAGACTGTTGAAGGAAAATAATATAGCAGATTACAAACAAGACTTCTAGTAGTTATTAGAAAAAGAAAGTATAGCAAACTAGAAACTATTAGAGGAAAGGAATATAATATATTGTATATGGTACTACTTACTTTATACACTGCAAACAATACTACTAGAGAAAGGGAGTATAGTAGACTGTAGTATATACACAAGACTACTTACTGTTATATTTACACAGATTGTTGAAGGAAGGGAACACAATAATCTAATAGGCAATACAATATTAACTTTACTCAGAATTAGTAGAGGGTTCAAGTTGGACCAGAGGTCCAGATGAAAACTGTAAGGGGACATCTTAGGGACATACTTAGTTATTAGATAAGCCCAGTATCTATGGACTAAGTATATCTTCTACATTGTGTTTTTACTATCTTCTATACTTCTTCTGTTTTATGTTATCATGGTAATGCCTGTTTAACTATATAAGAACATTGTGGTATTATTGGTTAGTATTCATGTGATTGTGCACAGACTACCTATTGTAGTATATATAACAGCTTGTATGAATAGATTTATTTTTACTCAAATATTACACTAGCTTCCAGAATCTTCTCTTAGCTTATTGGGTAACTACCTCTGAGTGTTCTCTTTATAGTCTTTTGGAACCTTTGTCTACATACTACTTTCTCCTAGTTCTACATACTCTTTTTTTTCCTATGCTATATTTTAGATATAAGATTTCTCTTTTTTCCCATTCTAATACCTTCCTTACAATTGCATTCTTCCTTCTATATTCTATATATTGTATTTTCATTATTTCTTCTTTTCTTGCTTCTTGACATAAGCTACACCACATGTTCTTTACTTGTCTTTCAAGAAGGAATTCTTGTTCTTAATTTTTGTAGGTTTGTAGGTTTGCACTCCCTTGTCTTTGTATTTTCTATAATCTACATATATTGCCACAGTCTCTTCTGTGATCCATTCTCTTTCAAGTAGGAGTACACTCTCTGGAGGCATACTCTATTTGTCATAGTACTCCTATGCCTTTTCCCATGTAGGATACACCAGCCTCCTCTCTTGCTGTACCTTTTGTAGTCTAGCTACATATACTACCTCTTTCTCTTTTCTTCTTTTCCTTTTGACTTCAATATTTGGACATTCTTACTTATAGTGTCCTATTCTCCAACATCTAAAACATCTTATTTCTTTCATTGTCTTTTGTTTTCTTGCTTTTACTTTTTTTCTTACTCTACATTGCATTACCCTACTTGCCATTACCTTGAATTTATTGTAGGGAGTTGGTTTCCCTTTTACCTCCTTTTTATTTCTGTAGTTATAGGCCAGGTGCCCAAACAACATTAACACATCTTTCTTTTTCTTCCTTTTAGTTCTACCTTTAGTTTAGCAAGGGTATGCTTTTAGTTGAGCAGGCTGCTTATAAGAGAATCATACTAAGATTGAGATATTGTATTGATACCTTAATGGTACAAAGTGAATAGTTGATTGTCTAAGTTGATAAAAAGAATTTGATAGAGTTCCCATTAGATTCTATATACTACTTATACAACTACTACATGGTCTATGTACTACTTTTTCATACTCATCATGTGATATGACCCTGTGACATACAACATTGTCATGTAATACTTTCCCACACTCCTTCCTTGTATAGCAAGTCCAAATGAGAAAATATATATATATATAAATAATAACTTAGCTATTTTGCCAAGTTATGACAAACAGCTTATATTTATCTAGCATAATAATAGTAAGTAAATTGTCTAGGTATTGAATAGTCATCATCTTAGATGTACTCAAGTCTTACCTCAGATATTAACAAAAAGGTTAACAGTTAAAATACCTCTTATTTTACCAAGATTTTTATACTTTTCTTTCTAGATATTTAGCAAGACATTTTCTAACTCCACTTGCTATGGTGTAGCTATTGCAAAACCTATAGTAGGTATGGTAAAAAATCAGTTGTAATTGACAGTAGATATTGAGAAGGGATTGGTTATCTCTAGTAGAAATAATTGCAGATCAGTTGGTTGAAATAGTAGTTTTAAAGAATGATTGGTACTATTTGTAGTGCAACCATTGGATTGGACTAACCCTAGAACTGAGTTGTCTTTTATTTGGGGTGAATAAAGAAAACTCAATAGAGTTTTTCTTAAATTTGGACTACTACTTATATCTTTTACACATGGTCTATACTACTAACCCTAACCTACTAATGATTTAATGGAATTTACTAGAATGTTCCTTGACATGTGACCTATGTATGATATGGCTGATCATATGACTCTTCTATTATCTAATTAAAAGAAAAAAAGTAAAAGATAAAGAATTAAAGAAATAAAAGTTATTATGGCCAAGATAACTTATAACACTATTCATCTTGTTCCTGGAGTCTGTTAAGAGGCCATGTTTGGGAGTGTTGTAACAGCTATTATATTCTTCTAGAGATTTTCTTAATTATCTACTTATTTATTTTTGGTCTTTCCTAACTATGAGTACTTCACTACCTTGGAGCTTCTGTATTCTACAGTAAATATGTATATATCTACAATCTGGTATTTAGGTAGCTATTCTGTATCTCTGAGATTTAGTTTTCATGTCTGGATCTTAGATGTACATTTTATTTTTTATTTTTTCAATACTTAGTCTTCATTTTTGAATCTCAGTTTCAGTTGCATAGTATTTTGAGTGACATTCTATACAATATATATTCTCCTATAGATCATAGTATCTATTAGTAACATATTCTCAATGCTGAACTTTTCCAAGATGAATAGAAATAACTATAATGCCTAGTCAAACAATATGATATCAGCTCTACAAGTGAGACTTCTTTGGCTTATTGTTGATAGTCAATAACTTTTCCCCTAAACTTCCTTCTAGTCCTTTTACTGATGTTACCACCACCAAGCTATCTGTTTTCATTACTTCTGCTGAGCACTAAGCATAGGTTGCTTGTAAAATCAATATATGCAGTAGTTAGAATTTGATTTTGCTACTATAAGCTTGATGTACAGAGCAATTGAATTTGGATAATATAAACATATTCAGACAGCCTGTCATATACCAGAAATTCAGTATTATTTATTATTTATATTTATATTTATTTCATTTTCATTATAATTTGTGCTCTTGAACTCCTAATTTGTCTACTTCTATAAGATCATAATATAGACCAAACACTTATACTCTAACTCTTATTCTGGGATTTGTATAAATACTCTACTAGTATATTATAATTCTCTAGTTTATAGATTAAAGTTATAAAGTCACCTTTTCCATAGTCTTGTAGTGCTTTTTCTCTTTGATATATACTTTCCAACTTCATTACTTCTGAATTTACCTTTTTTTTGGACAATATTCCACTACTCTGAAATATGTGACCACAACAAGTAATAGGAGATCAAAGTACAGTACATAAGCTAAAGCCAAGGTCATTCTACTGTAGTATGACCATTGAGTTGAGCTAACCCTGGGACTGAGTTGTCTTTTATTCAGAGTGAACAAAGAGAACTCAACAGAGTTCCCCTTAGATTTGGGCTACTACTTATACCTTTTACACATAGTCTATACTACTAACCCTAACCTACTAATGATCTAATAGAATCTACTAGAATATTCCTTGATATGTGATATATAACCTGTATATAATATGACTGATTATGTGACAAATGTAATAGGTCATGTGATCTTGATCATGTGACTCCTCTATTATCTAATTAAAAGAAAAGAAAAGTAAAAGATAAAGGATTAAAGAAATAAAAAGTTATTATAGCTAAGATAGCTTATAACATCCATTTCTTTGTTGTCATTATATTTTTTCTAAGTTAGCTATAAAACCATGGGACCAGAAAGCAATGTCTCTTATTTCACTTAGTAGTGTGTTCTATTCTTTGACTCCATTCTTTGTATTACTTTCCAGAACTGTTATGAGCTATTTTGACTATAATAACTTTTTATTTCTTTAATTCTTTATTTTTTACTTTATTTTTCTTTGAATTAGATAAAAGGGAGTCACATGATCAGGATTACATGACCTGTTACATTTGTCACATAATCAGTCATATTATACACAGATCACATGTCAAGGAACATTTTAGTAAATTCTATTAGATTATTAGTAGATTAGAGTTAGTAGTATAGACTATGTGTAAGAGGTATAGATAGTAGTCCAAATCTAAAGGAAACTCTGTCAAGTTCTTTTTGTTCACCCCAAATAAAAGACAATCTAGTCCTAGGATTAGCTCAACCCAATAGTCACACTACAGGAACCTAGAGTATATATTTATAGTAATTTCTAGTATATTCTTAGTCTTTCTACACTGCTATCCCTTTCTATCTGATATAGCCACTACTTTGAAAGAAATATGGAATAAACTGTGTCAGCTTTATATTATGTAACAATAAGACACAAATGTCTACTATTATCTTTAGGAACTATACTTCAAAAACTAGAACAAATATATCTCTATGTCAGACCATATTAGTTTTTTCTTAAACTTGAAGTATTGTATTACTAAAGCTAAACATAAATTAGATGATATTCTTGTTGTTTATACTATTCTCCATTCCTTATCTTGCTCAAATATCTAGGATACTGTTAAATAGAACCTTCTTGATAAAAAGAAAGCACTTACCTTTGATTTCTTTCTCAGTGCTAAACTTATATTTGTCTATAATTATACTAAATATAATTGTCAAGCCAACAAAAATAAGAAGAAATCCAAATCTAATCAAATGCTTCTGTTGACCAAATCAAGTAGCAAAGGGAACAAGAGAAAAACTCACTAATCTAGTGGTTTTGCAAATTTAACTGTTGATTATTTATAATCTCTAGGTAAATATAAAGTGAACAAGATGTTGATAATAATTGGTGACTTATTCTCCACCACTGGAATACTTCTTGTAAGGACAATCAGAACAGAGTGAATTCTAGAAGAATTCTTGGTAATATTATACTTCTAAATATATTATAACTTACCTCTAGGAAAATCTTTAGAAATTAAAATAAGGCTTCTGGGGTATACTCTACAGTATATACTTCTATAGTCAAGACATCTCTGATCCTAAAGTTCTGTTAGTCAAGGTTAGAAATCTTCAAGTCAAGCTAAAGACAATTAAATATTACTATGTAATATTTAATTAGACACAAGGTTGTTCTAGAAAATAGATCTAGTGTTCCAGAGATGGTATTAATAGGGTTCTTTTACATTTACTCTCTTTTCAAAATTGCTGTATCTTAAAGCAATAGTTCTGAAATGAAAAATTGCATCAAAGTTCACTCAACAAATATATCTAGGTATTACGGTTTTTTGTAGTCATTTTCTTATTTGTCTTATATCTCTTATTGCTGATGGCTGTTATCAGTAAATTAGTAAGCTAGGAGATTTTTCACCTACTGTAGCTTTTTATACCTTAGTTTTGTACTTAAAGGACTAAAATGAATATTGTTATATTTTCTGGACTATTTACAAGTACTGACTATATCTAGTTGACATCTTAACAGGTACTTAGAATATATAAGTTCTGCACTTAAAAAACTGAGTTGATATCTTAATAGGTGTCAAATTGCTATCTTAGTTATAGTACACAAAACTAGGGACCATAGAATAGTTGTGATAGAATTTTACTACAAGATCTGGTACTGGAACATCAAAGACTATTTTCCAAGAGTTGTGTTCTCTTTTGAATTCTTTCTACTTTATCAAAAACTAAGAACTAAAATCTCCTTCCATGCCAGCAACTGTCCAAGATCTCTTTTACCTTCCACTCCTCTTCTTTATTAATGACAATAGATGGTAGCAGAAACTTAGGTCTTCTTCTAGAGATTAGATTGTCTAAGGTGGTAGACAGCTTCACTATGTTAAACATAGGATAGAGCTTCTTCATTATATGGGGCAGCTTGAGATGGTAGATAAGAGATCATTCTATTACAAAGAGTCTAAGACGATGATATGATAGTTTCAGAGAGAAGTATTGTTATAAACTTCATTTGGACCATAACTCCAGGAATACTCAACCAATTTTGACAATTCAAATGGCCACTAAAAGCCTTTAAGAAGACCTTTCCAACAATACTAAAAATGTCTCAAAGCAATTAGTATTTACTGAATTATTAGCAGATTAGTCAATGACCTCCAAGGTACCAAATACTAAATACTAAATTGCTAATATCTTGGAAACTGCTGAACATAATTGTTTGCTTCAATATTCATCATGAAGCTCTCTTTAATGTGCTTCTTTTGGCCATAAATAAATCCTAAGGCAATAAAATCCCATAGAAATATAAGGTCCTTAATGTTTGTATATAATACTAATCTATTACCTATAAATTATTATATGTTCTTAAATAGAACAAAGGACTGCCCTAAGATGGTTAGATTATCTCTATTTCAAGAACAATAGAACTTTTATATATAAAACAATAGGTAGTGATCATGTATATAAGGACTCTATATCTGATAATAAACCTTAGACTTAATAACATCTTTTGTTACTATCTAAATTTCACTTCTAAGCCTTTTTTGAATTTATATTCATTAATCACAAATCAAGTAAGTAACCTTTTGTAATAGATGTGTAGTCTTTATATCAGTTGTATCAAGGAATATCTGATCTCTAGAATAAAATACTAGAATAGGAGATTTTCTTTGGCTGTAATATTGGGTTATGTTCTCTTATACTTTCCAAATTGCAGACTTGATCTCTTTGACTACTACCTCTATTTGCTTCATGAACTTGTTCACCATCTCTAATCTGGAGGAATATTACCTAGGTTTGAAACCTATGTAGGAGTTTGTTTAGTATCAAGCAGGAATGGAGTTTGCTGGATAGAAGCATTTATATAGTTGTTGTGCTAGAACTCTACTATAGGCAATAAGTCATACCAGTTATCTTGTTGCTTATTGATAAAGAGGTGTAGGTATTGGTTAAGTTTTTGGTTAACATATTCTATTTGTTCATCTATTTGTAGATGCTAAGTTGTAGAAAATGCCAGTTGTATTTCTAGTAGTTGGTAAAGTTCTCTTGTAAAGAGTACTATAGATTGAGGTCTACAGTCTAAGATTATATGCTCAGGTAATCTGTGGAATTTTCACATGTTGTATAGGAACAATTTTGCTGCTCCTTCTATAGTTACCATTGTGTGTGTCAGAATAAAATAGGCTTTCTCTGACACTAATTCCATGACTGTTATAATGGCATTACATCTAGAGAACTCAGGGAGCTCTACTATAAAGTTAACACTGAGAATATTCTATCTGGTGTCTGGTACTAAAAGTAAGTGGAGCTCTTTGACTAAAGGTTGTCTTACTGCTTTCATGTAAAGGCAGAGATTGCAAGTGCTAATATACTATCCTGTGTATCTTAATATCTAAGGCTACCAATAGTTCTGGGATACCAGCTCCAATATTTACTGGGGTATTCTACAACTGTTATGAGTTGCTTTGACTATGACAAAGAGCTGTAAATAAAATAGACACAGACTGGAGTTAAACTAGTAGCTGATAGACAATCTGTAGTTTAAACAAGAACAAATAGTATACTTGTATATATAGTAAACTGCAATTGAGCAAAAACCCCATTGAGTTTTTTTTTAACCCTAAAGAACTGCCTTGAATTTAACCTTAACTTAAGGTTCTCAAGTTAGTCATTAATAGAAAAACTCAATTTCATACTCAAGACACTGTTTGTTTTGAACCCTGCCTAAACTATATTCTTTTATTGTCCTCAATTGGTAATCAGCTTGATCATTGGTCTTTTTGAATAGTATAGCAACTTAGCCTGAGACAACTTAATCACTTTCCTAGTCTAAGTTGACAAGGAGAACTCAATAGAGTTCTTATTCAATTGTTATATACTACTTATATATACTTTGTATTTACTTTTATTTATAAAGTTCCATGCATTTCTTTTGAGTTATTCCCTTCTCATATGTCTATTGATTTTCTAATTAAAGAAAAAAAAAAGAAAATAAAAGAAATATAAATATTGATTTAGCCATTTGGCCAAGTTATGACAGATAGCAGGTCCTAACTATAAAGAGAACTTGGTAGTCAGTTAGGGACTGCTAGTAGATATTATGACTTGGCAAAACAGCTAAGTTATTATTTATATTTCTTTTTTTTTCTCTTCTCATTTGGACTTACTACAAGAAAGGAGTATGAGAAAGTGTTATATGATAGATATCACATATCACATTCATATACTAGGATGTCACAAGGATCACATGATATGGTGAGTGTGGGAAAGTAGTATACAGACTATGTAGTAGTTGTATAAGTAGTATACAGAATCTAATAGAGATTTCATTGAGTTTTCCTTGTTAACTTGGACTTGGAGTATGATTAAGTTATCTCAGGCTAAGTTGCTATAGTAGAAACTTGGTATCAAACCCAAGTATCATGTTTAAGACCTGACCTAGCAATTGAATAGTATTGTTTAGTAAATTATCTGTACCTTTTTAATCAGTAAAAGCCTTATGCTGGGGATGTATTATTATCTATACATGCAAAGGTTTAGAAAAGTATAATTAACTCATAAGCAACATGTTCAACCAATAGTGTACTCTCACCAAACTAAAGGCAAAACTAGAAGAAAGAGAAAAATAGAGATATTTTAACTACAAAGGGTTTAGGCACCTGGTCTACAACTGTAGAAATAAGAAAAAGAAAAAAGAAAAACTGATTCCCCAAAATGAATTTAAAGTATTGGTAAGTTGAGTAATAAGATATAGTGTAAGAGAGAAAGTAGAAGTACAAAGGTAGAAGACTAAAGAAGAAGAAAAAAAGTATTTAGGTGTTGGAAGCTGGGATACTACAAATAGAAGCACCCAAACATTATAGTAGAGAAAAGAAAAAACAAAGAGAAGAAAGCAATGCATATGGCTAGGCCACAAAAGACACAGCAAGAAAAAAACCAGTATATCCTATATAGAAAAAAGCACAGGAATATTATAAGGAGTAGAGCATACCTCCAGAAGGTACACTTTTGCTTGAGAGAGAATGATTGATAGAAAAGATAGTAGCAATGTATATGGATTGTGGAAAATGTAAAAGCAAAAAAGTCCAAACCTACAAAAACTAAAAGCAAGGATTTCTTCTCAAAAAACAAGTAAAAAACATGCAGTGTGACTTCTGCTAGGAAGTATGGAAAAAAAAAAAAAGTAAAAAAGGAAGAGATAACAAGGGTGTAGTGTATAAAGTATAGAAGAAGAGATACAATAGGAGAAAAAGTATTGGAACAAAAAAAAAGAGAGATTGTATATCCAGAATGTAAAACAGAAAAGAAAAAACTGTGGTAAAACTGAAGAGTGGTGGCATGCCCCATAGAGAAAAGTATAGCAGAGCAGTACACAAATAGAGATTCCAAGAAGCATAGCAAAGAAGGAGGTTAGCCAAAGGACTATCAGAAGAATGTTTAAGATGTTGAAAGAGATGTGGTTGAATATTGGAGTAGAAAGGTAAATATGCTTGAAGATGTAACAGTCAAAGTACTCTTGAATAGTGGTGTGACAGAAATGTTTATGAATAGAAAGATAGCAGCAAAGCATAGATTTAGACTGTAGAAGCTAGAGAGACCAGTGATAGTAAAAAATGTAGATAGTACAAATAATAACAGAGGAGCAATAATATACTAGGCCAAAGTAAACATATATTACAAAAATCACATAGAAAGAATAAGGGATATATGTAATCTAGGGAAAATGAATATTATATTAGGTATGCTATGGTTACAAGCATATAATCCAAAGATAAATTAGAAGATGGAAGAGATCAAAATAATAAGATACCCACCAATCTATGAAAGAAGTCTAGCAGTAAAAGAAGACACAGAAAAAAGGAAAAAGATAGGAAAAAGAGTTAAAGCAGTGGAAAAGGCAGATAGAGATAGATAAAAAATATCATTGGAAAAGAAGTTTAATGATAAAGTCAAATTAAATAGAGAAAAAGTAAGAAAGATAATGCCACAGAAATTTCACAAATGGCTTAAAGTGTTTGAGAAGGCAGAATTAGAAAGAATGTTAGTGAAAAAATCTTGAAACTATGTAATAAATCTGAAAGAAGATTTTATACCAAGAAAAAGAAGAATATATTTGATATTGAGAAAAGTAAAAGTGAAAGTGAGAGAATTTGTGGAGAAGCAGTTGAGAAAAGGGTACATTAAACTCTCAAAGTCACCTTAGACTTTGCTAGTATTTTTTGTAGAAAAAAAGGATAGAAAAAAAAATAGTATAAGATTATAGGTATTTAAATAAAGAGACAGTTAAGAATAATTACTCTCTATTTTTGATTTTGGACTTAATCAATACCATAGGGACAAAGAAGGTGTTTACAAAAATAGACTTGTGCTGGAGATACAACAATACATAGATAAAAGAAAAATAAGTAGAAGATTGCATTCATAATGTATCTTAGAGTATACAAGCCTACTATAATGTTTTTTAGTCTCACAAATTCACTAGCAACATTTCAAGCAATGATGAACGATATTTTGAAAGACCTAATAGGTATAGGAGATGTGGTAGCATTTATAGGTGATATATTGATAGAAACAGAAGACAAAAAAGAGTATAATGAGATAGTGGAGGGGGTACTGAAAAGAATAGAAACAAATGATCTATATGTGAAATCTGAGAAATGCATGTGAAAGGTTAAAAAGATTGACTTTCTAGGATTAGTAATGGAAACAAAGGATATTAAAATACAGAAAGAAAAAATAGTAGGAGTTCTGGAATAGCCAAGATCTAAAATGGTTAAAGATATACAGAAGTTCTTGGGATTAGCAAATTACTATAGGTGATTCATGAAAGATTTTGCCAAAATAGTTAAACTGCTGCATAAGCTGGTTAGAAAGAATAAGAAGTAGAATTAGAGAGAAAAGTAAGAGAAGGCATTTAAGAAGTTGAAAAAGGTATACAATATGACCAGTATTAATGGTGCCTGACTTAGATAAAGAGATAAGAGTAAAAACAAATGCATCAGAATATATAACAGAGGGTATACTCTCAATAAGATATAAAGATGATAAGTAAAAGCTGATAGTCTTTATTTCAAAATTGTTGAATGAAATAGAAAAAAATTACAAAATTCATGATAGGAAAATACTAGTAATAATTCAATATCTAGAAAAACAGAGGCACTTGCTAGAAAGTATACAGACAAAATTTAAAATCTGAAGTGATTACAAAAATTTCAAGTATTTTATGAGTAGTCAAAAATTGAATTGAAGACAAGCAAAATAGATATTATACTTGTCTAGATTTGATTTTACACTGAAATACATACCAAGAAGCAGTATGGAAAGAGCTGACAGCCTTAGTAAACGTTCAGACTAGTATATAGGAATAGAGAGAGATAACAAAGATAAAGTATTGGCAAAAGAAGAATAGTTGGAAATTAGAGTAATATAGGTAACAAAAGTGGTTATTGAAGAGATAGACCTATTAGAGAAGATTAGAAAATCAGAGACAAAAGACAATAAGGTAGTAAAAGTTATAAAAGAGATGAAATGAGCAGGTGTTAAAATATTAAAAAATAAATAGTAGCAAGAAGAGAATGGATTAATGTTGAGGGATAGAAAAGTATATGTTCCAAGGGACAAGAAATTGAGGGCAAAGGTAATTTAGCTACACTATAATACACTAGTAGAAGAATATAGAAGATAGTGAAAAAGACAGAGCTGGTAATGAGGAATTTTTGGTGGTCTGGGATCACTAAAGAAATCAAAAAGTATATAAAAGAATATGATATATGCTAAAGGAATCAAAATTGTACAAAGGTACCTGTAGAAAAACTTATGCCTAATACAGTACCAGAAAAGCCATGGAGTCATATGTTGGGAATTGATACAAAGTTGTCAACAGTCTACCACCCATAAACAAATAAACAGATAGAAAGGATGAATCAGGAGTTGAAACAATACCTGAGGATGTTTATCAATCATAGGCAGGAGCAATAGTCTGATTAGTTAGTAATAGCAGAGTTTGTATATAATAATAAAGTACAGACTGGTATAAAAGTATCACTATTTAAGGCAAATATTGGATGAGACTCATATATAGGATTTGAGATGAGAAAAAAGAGGAAGTTTGAGAAGGCAGAAGAATTTGCAACAAGAATAAAGAAAGTTCATGAGAGGGCAAAAGTGGTACTGAGAAAAGGTTAGGAGGAAATAAAAAAGTATACAGATTAAAAAAAAAGTGAGGCAGAAGAACATTGAGTAGAAGACTGAGTGCTCTTGAGCACAGAAGATTTAAAGTACCAGATGCAAGGAAGAAGATCAGAAAAATTAACTGAAAGATTTGTTAGACCTTATTAAGTAAAAAAAATAATTTCAACAAATGCAATAGAACTAGATTTGTCAAGTATAGTAAAGATACATTTGGTAGTTAATATCAGTAGAGTATATAAGTACAAAGATCAAGTAGAGGGTCAGAGAAAGAAATGGCTATCACTAGTAGTAATTGATAGAGATGAAGAATATAAGGTAGAGAAGATATTGAACAAAAGAAAGTTTAGAGAGAGAGATAAATACCTAGTGTGATGAAAAGGGTATATAGCAAAAGAAGATATATAGGAGCTAAGAGAAAACTTGGGGAATATACAAGATTTGGTAAATAAATTTGAAGAAGAAAAATATAAGAGAGATATCAGGTAAATAAAGAAGAAGAATACTAAGGAAGATCAAGAAGGAAAACTACTAGGGCAATATACAGCAAAGTTATTATACAGATAGAATAATAAGAAATTTAATAGGGAATATTGGGAAAAATTGAAGAGAAATTGGAAACGATGAAAAACAGAAAAAACAAAAAAAAAAGCAAATACTAGAAATAATTTAGAAAAAAGACAAAGAAAAAAAAATCAAAAAGAACAAAAATTGAAAGAGAGTGGAATAGAAAAATAGGACAAAGAAGATGAGATAGGTAATTTATGAGACCTATATGATAAGCTGTAAAAATCCTTGGAACAAAAACCCTTAAGAGAGAGGTACTATCATGAGTTGCCTTGACTATGACAAGAAGCTATGAATAGAATGGACATGGACTAGAGTTAAACCAATAGCTGATGGACAACTTGTAGTTTAAGTAAGGACAAATAGTATACTTGTATATATAGTAGACTGTAATTGAGTGAAAACTCCATTGAGTTCTTTTCTAACCTTAAAGTGCTATCTTGAGTTAATCCCTAATATTAAGGTTCTTGAGTCAGTTGCTAACAGAGGACAAACAACCAACAGAGAAAGTGGACATACTGGAGTAGAGCAGAGAGAAAGCTACTTCTAGTTGAACTAGAAGGTCTTGTTTACTAGATGAGCTTGATTTATTCTTTTGACCATCTTGTACTATGTCTTTAGATCTATATCACTGGGGCATACTACTGGCATGGTCACAATTTGGTTCTAGATATCTGTTTATAGTTCTTTCTAGACTTGACAACAAGGGTTCTTGAATTGGAGTAACTAGCATCTAAGACCAGCAATTGAAAGAAGTCTAAGTAGTCTTCTACTGTTTAATTGTTCTGATAGTAGATAAATGTAGAAATATGATAAACTTGTGACACTCAGTCTTCATGTGTAAATAACTATATATAAGAAAATACCTTGTGATACTTAGTCTTTATGTGTAAATAACTGAAGTATCAGTACATGTTCTAGCTACTTATATATATTCTCTGAATACAATAGCAATAATAGATAATACAAGATTTCAAGGATACAGCCTGTAAATATAACAGTTTCTACTATGTGAACAATTGCCACTTTGTATAGAAGCAAAGTGCTTGACTTTTGGTAATAGTAATGCTCCAGTAAGAGTGTCTACAATCATTTTATCTGTTAGACAGTAAACTAACTTGATTTGGCCTTCTTCAACAATCTAGCAGATAAAGTGGTCTTTTATATCAATATACTTGGTATATGCATAGTAACAATGTTCTTTTGTCTATGAGTTCAATAGCTGATTTGTTATTAGAATAAAGTATTGTTGGGTCTAGTGTTATGCCAAAAATTTCATGAATAAGAGATTACAACCAGAGGACTTCTTTCATTGTATGAGTTACAGTAATGTACTTACTTTTAGTAATAAATAAGCTAATGATTTCTTGTTTTTTAGTGCTCTAGGATACTACACTACCATTCAAAAGAACTGTATATCCAGATAAGATATGTTAATCTTCAGCTATATTGCCATCTGTATTACTATATGCATGGAGTTTAGGATTTATAACATCATATCCATAGATGAGCTATAAGTTTTTTGTTTTACTAAGATAGCAAAATATTCTTTCAACAGCTTACTAATGCTCAAGTCCAGAGTTATGCATGAAGCACAATACAGTTTGGATAGTATAGAAAATGTCTGGGCATATGCCAATTATAATATAAATAAGCTCTCCAACACATTTATAGTATAATATATTATGTATTCTTGCAATCTTGGCAGTAGTGCTGGGACACTGGGCTGAGGATAGTTTCAGGGATATATCCATTGGGATAGATATAGGTTTAAGACAATCAAAGTTGTAGTGATGAAGGATAAAGTCAATATAAGAGTATTGTGAGATATTGATGGTATGTAATTTGTAATTTCTTGTAATCTCTAATCCTAAAGGCCAATGTAGCTAATTTATATCAGTGATTTCAACATGTTCCTGGATTAAATTTTTGAAGTGTATAATATACTCAATTAAATTTGATCCAATAGTACAGTTGTTTATATATACTAGAATTACAACAAAGTCTTCATCAATAAATCAGTAGAAAATAGCTTTATTAATATAGTAGTGGATAAACCCAAGATAGTATATAAGTATGTCAACTAGTTTTTGGTACCAATGATGTTCTGATTACTTTAGTCTATATAGTATTTTCCATAAATAGTATACTTTGTCTTTAGTATCTTTTTCTATATATTCTGGTAGCTGCTTTATATGAATATCTTTGTTTTTAGTGAGTTTGATATTTAGATATACTTTTTTGATGTTAATTTGATGCAACTCAAAGTTTTCTTCAGCTACAATGGCAAGAATGATATAAATAGATTGTAGTTTGGCTACTGGTATAAACATATCAAAATAATTAACATCTGGGACTTGAAAAAAACCTTGTGCTACAAGACAAGCTTTATAACAGATAATGATACTACTTGTATCCTTTTTGATGTAGAATACCCATTTGGAGCCAATAATATTTGTACCTTCAGATAGGTTAACAAGTTCCTATGTTCTAGCTGCTTTGAGTGTTACTAACTCTTCTTTTATTCTATCTTGTCATTGAGACCAGTCAGGTTGACTCTTGGCTTCTTTCAAGGACTATAGTTCAAAGGTTTCTGCATTGCTGATTTCTGTAGCCAAAGCATACTTATCTAGGTAATCTATAGACATCATCTGCTCAGCTGCTTTCTCTTCCTCAGAAATAATAGATGGTTGGGAAATTTGGACTCCCTTGGAAATGATTGGATTAGATGGCCAGTTTGAAGCAGTTCCTTTATTATGAAGTAATTGTTGTATATGTTCACTAGGTTTTCTTATTTTTGTAACTTGTTGATCTGACTTTTTAGGTAAAGCTGTAACTGCTAGTGCTTTGGTTTAATAGGAGGTAACAGGAATAGGTTGATCAGGTTTTGTTTTAATAAGTACTGGTTCTTCTTTCTCTTTCTTGAGATAAGAAGCTGATGTAGCTAACTTGTCAAAGTAAATGTTACTATCAAGCCCTACTAGAGAGGGAGTAACAGCATTGCAGAGGAAGGTTCTAGAAGTCAAGGGGGAAAATCCTATTAGACTAGTAATAAACAGGATTGCTAGGTTGAGAACAAGACTAAGGGTATTTTTAAGGGCCCAAATAGTATATATATATATATGTCAGTAAGAGAGGGATCAATTTGGAATAGTAGAAGTGTTTCTATTAGTGGAGCTAGAACCAAGAGAGAAGTTGAGTTCTAGAGGGTAGCTTGTTACTCCTTTGATAGCTTAGATGTTATAGTATATAATAGTGCCCTCCTCCCAAAGCTATGTTCTTGTGGCCTATTAGCATGTGAACTGGTAACCCAAGTGAGTAAGGTGGTTATCTACTAGTAAATTAGAGTTCAGGTATAAGGATAAGTAGTAAAAAAATTGAGGTCTAGACCTAGTTTGTCAGGGTTTTGTAGATGGAAATTCTGTACTAGTTTGGGTATGTTAATGAGTTCCAATGCATCTAGCCAAGAGAATTCATCTAGAGTGTTCTCATAGCCCAACTATTAGATATAGTAGAGGAGAAATACTCTTTTGTGGCAATTTATCTTTGAGTCTAGTACTTGGGTGATTTCAAATTTAAGATCACTATTTATAATTACAGGTGGATTAGTTCATCTAGAGATGTTGCTAAGGGATACTAGTTTAAGCTACAATATATGGAATACTGGGTAAATGTAGTAGAGGTGGTCTAGTAGTTTTATCTGGTAAGACTGCAGACTTAGTTTACTAGTTATCTCAAATAGATCTAAATACCTTTCAGCAAGTTTCCTGGAGGGTCAGATAGTATTTATAAACTTGGCCAGCACAAATATGGTATCTCCTAGTTGGATGTCTGGGAGTAAAGATCCTCTTGAGTCTGTTAGTCCCTGGTAATATCATTAGGACTTCTTGATCATTCTTTTTAGCTAGTTGTGGATCTTGTCCAGTTTGGCAACATAGGTTTGGGTAGCTAGGGAAAATAGGTTAGAGGCTAGCTGACAATGTATGTAGAGATAGTACCTTTTGTTTGCAAAGAAGGGTAAAAACCTAGTAGTCAACAAGAGAGCATTATTGAATATAAATTCTGCTAAGGATAGTAAATGAGCCCAATTGGCCTGTTGATAGTCACAATAAATATATAAGTATTGTTCCAAGGATTAATTAGTATATTCAGTTTGTCTATCAGCCTCAGGGTAGTGATCTAAGATGAAATATAATCTTATTCCTAAGACTATGACCAAGAAGTGGAAGAATCTAAACACAAATTTTATGTCCTGGTCAGAGGTAATTTAGGTTGGTACCCCATGTTTTGAAAATATATACTGAATGAATAGTCTAGCTAAGCCCATTGAATCCAGCTTACTGTGAGTGAGTATAAAGATTGCTTACTTGGTGAGTCTATTTATGATTACCAAGATGTCTGTGAATCTGTCAGATAAGGATAAGTATTCAATAAAGTCTATTGAAATAGATATCCAGAGTTGTAGAAGGATTAGAAGCTGTTGAAGATGTCTATAAGGCTTGTGGTACTGGGTCTTGTTGCACATACAAATACTATAGGACTTGATATAGTCAATGACAAACTTTCAAAGTCCTAGCCATATAAGAGTGACCAAAGTAGACTCTAGAAGAAACCTTAATATATAATTACACTCTAGAATACGTTATAACTTATCTCCAGGAGAAATCTCAAAGAATAGAATAAGGCTCCTAGAGGGTGATCTACTCTATATATATTGCTTCCTTAGTTACAGATGTCTTGGCTGTCAAAGATAGGAATTACAGGAGTAAACAACTAATTAAACCTGGAATAATGCTTATTTAATTAGTTGTTAGAGTTACTCTGGTCTATTGCCACTGGTGTATTAGGAGTAGAATTTGGTATAATCCTCTTATAGGCTATGTATATCTGTATCAAATGAGTTTGGATATTTTTATTTGACTAGAGTGACCTACAAGAGGGTAATTATAATAGGTCTTCAGAATTTGGAGTTGTAAATTATTATAATTAGGTACAAATATTTGGTCCTCGAGATATACTAGTTTATCTTTACCTAAGAACCAACAACTCTCATGGATAGTTCTAGGGAATGAAATAACTTTTGCTAATGTTAAGTCCAGCTTTAGGGCATCTCTGATATCAGTATGTAAGATATTAATATCTAGAAAGTCTATAGGAGGGGTTGAGAGGTAGGAGACATGACCAGCTAGTTAATTGGAGTTGAAGATAGATTGGTAGTTTGGAGATATGACTATTTTACTCTCTACTTCTAGTTCTTTTAGTAGTAGGTCCTAACATCTTGTCAATATGTCTGGCTTGGTATCCAGTTTACTGGATCTAAATTTGATATTCAGGTTAAACTGTGCCAAATATTCTGCCTATTGGGCTTGATAGTGCAATAACAACTTTGAGGAGCAGAAATATATCAGATTCTTGTGATCAGTAATAATGTCCACTGGAGTAGCTATCTTCTCTAAGTAGTAATGCCACTTTTTGAAGGCTTCAAAGATGGCCAATAGTTCTTTATTATGGACATTGTAGTTTAATTCTACTGAGTTCAGAGTTCTTGAATAAAATATGATTGGGTATATCTTGTTTCCAAGATGTGTTGACAAGATAACTGCTATAGTATGATCAGAGATATTGGTTTTTAGTAGTAAGGATGCTTCTAGGTTCCAATGAGTGAGTAAGGGTGCTGAAGCAAATACTTTCTTCAAGGCATTGAAAAAGTTCTTATAGTTGTTAGTCCAGGACCAAGGTATGTTCTTTTATATGAGGTAGTTGAGTAGTAGTGTTAGTATAGAGTAATTGTGAATAAATCATCTATAGAAGTTTGAGAAGCCCAAAAATGCCTATATATCCTTGACCTTGTAAAGGGTTGGCTAGTCTAAAATGGTCTGTACCTTGCCCAAATCTATTCCTAGACCCTCAGGACTCAGTATAAAACTGAGGAATTCAACTTGGTCCTGGTGCAAAGTATACTTGTTGGGAGAAGTGTATAGTTTATTAGCCCTCAAGCATTATAAGATCTTTTTCATATAGTCTTTGTAATCTTTTAGGTTGTCAGAGTAGATAAGGATATTATCTAGATAAACTACTATGCAGATATCCAGCAGGTCAAAGAAGATATTATTCATAAAGCACTGAAATGCAGAAAGAGCATTAGAGAGTCCAAATAGTATAACAAACTACCTATAAGATCTGTAATGAGTTTGGAAAGCTATTTTCCACTTCTCACCATTGGCAATATAGACCAAGTGGTAGATATTCCATAGGTTTATCTTGCTGTAAACTCAAGCCTTCTTCAGTGCATCCAGTAGGTCAGTTATTAGTAGGATTGGGTAGTAGTCCTTATGGGTAATCCTATTTAATCTCCTATAATTGATATATAGTTGCAGTAAACCATCTTTTTTCTTCACAAAGAGTACTGGGGCCCCACAGGGTGATTTAGAAGGTCTAACAATGTCTATCTTAACATTTTTCTCTAGAAATTCTTGTAATGTCTGCAACTTAAGGGTAGATAGGGAATATATTGGTTCTAGAGATAGAAGTTTTTTTTCTCTATGGATATTGTAAGGTCATAGGCATAATATTTGGGTAATTGTTTGGCTCCTTGTTTGCTGAAGATGTTAGCAAATTGATAATAATCCTTGGGTATATTGGTCAAATCTGGTAATTTGTTCCCTAATTTGCTTATGCATCCCCAGATTAGAGAATATTTGTCTAAAAGGGTTGGTAAGTCTTTGATTTTTTTTGTCTGCTAGCCAGTTTGAAAGCTACTGTATTAACCATGGATATCTTAGGTAGTGAGCCATTACTTTCTATAGTTTCCAAATCTAGCCCTAGTTCTCATGGAGTTCTAGGTTATGTAGGGGAAGTGACTGGTATAGTATTCTGTCTGTTGTATAGTGTTAATGTACCAGTACTCTAATCAATCTTAGGGTTGGCCTAATACAACCAACTATGATCCAGTACCATTGAGCAGGACCTATCCAGTAGAGTTGAGTAGAACTCAAGCTGAGTATAAAAACTACACAAAAAATGAATTAGAAGCAACACAATCTCAGATATAGTATGGTTAGTAGTACCATTTAGTAATATTAGGGTCAATAGTTTGATTTTTTTGGATAACAGCTTGAACTTAGATACAAACAATATATCCATAAAGCAGTCTGACAGACCCAAGTCTACCAATACTTGGAAAACCACTAGGATAACCTCTGAGCACAGTAGAATCTGTAGTGTACTCAATTCAGCTAGTACTACTGTATTCAGACAAAGTCTGGGTTCCCAGGAGGGGGTTCAAATGGTCATTTCCTCTTTTTTTTGGAGGTTATCTTGGATAGGTCTCTTTTTCAACTAGACTGCTTGAGCTCTCATTGTGACATTGGTTAACTGTACCTGTTTTGGATGTGCTTGAGCAAGATAACCTAACTAACTACACCTCATATACAATCCTAGATTTGAATGACATTGGTGTTCAACTGCCATTAATTTTCTATTTGGGCCCAGAATACTGCTCGACAACAATAGTGCAGGAGAGTTTTGGTTAATGGCCCTAGAGACAGCAGCAACAGTTCTAGAAGACTCTCCAGGATCTGTCTTGAGTATTCTAGTATATTTCTGTTACTCAGGGTTTGGACACTTCTGTATAAACATTCCTTGGCAAGTGACTTTGCAAGATATAAGCCAATTTCTATTTGTTCTTCTCATTCTGAAGTCTTCTTCAATAGTCATTATCAATCTTTAAGACAGCTCATTTAAACCCTTTGAATGTGAATAAGTCTTCTTTGGTATAGTGGAGTTCCTCACTTATATATGAGGGAATTGCATCCTTCATAACCTTCCTGAGGGAACAGTCATCCCAGTAAATGCAATTTTGGTACTTTGCAAACTGTATAAAGTAACTGACTGTCTTTCCATCAGGGGAAGATAGAATGGCAACAATTGCACTCTCATTGTTGTCCTTAGGTGTATATAAACCAAAAATATTGGATAATTTCTGGATGAATACTAACCAGTTGGACAAGAAATCAAAATCCTGGTAGGAATCTAGTAAGTAGTCATTCCATAGAGGTTACTGACAATTCCCTGAATAGATTTGGGCACAAGCAGTTATGTCTAACACATCATTTGAGTTGAGCATCTGAGTTTAGAGGGGATTAGGACATAGTGCCAAAATTTGTTTGGTTGGATCTAGTAGAGTACTAGATGGAGTTAGTCTTATTCTACTATTAAGCCTTACTAAAGAGGGGATAATGGCATTATAGAAGAAAGTTCTGGAGGTCAAGGAAGAGAATCCTATTAGACTAGTGATAGATAGGGTTACTAGGTCGAGAACAAGACTGAGGGTATTTCTAAGGGCCTAGACAGTATATATATATATATATCAGTAAGAGAGAGGTCAATTTGGAATGGTAGAAGTATTTCCATCAGTAGAGCTAGAACCAAGAGAGAAGTTGAGTTCTAAAGAGTAGTTTGTTACTCCTCTAGTAGCTCAGATATTATGGTGTATGACAGCTATACTCAACAGATATAGTTCACTTGTCTGGCCAATAGACATAATAACTCTTGCTTTTGTTATCCAAACCAATCCAGCAGCCGGTTTGGACTCTTTTACTAAGTTTGTTACTATGTTCTATTCTTACCCAATACTTCTTACTCCACTCACAAATATTGCTAAGGTCAGGTTTTGTGTTAAAAACTGTTTCAAGTAGTGTCATGTCCTTAACAGAGCATATTGAAGTTCTATTCATCAACTAGACAATATATCTTGCTACCTCACCCTACAAGAATTTAGATAGACTACTTTGATAGAGAAGAGCATGAGTTTGTTCTAGAATATAGCAATTTCTCTATTCAGCAACACTATTGTGCTATGGAGTATCATGTACAGTGAGCTTTTGTTCCATTCCTTGAGATTTTAAGTATATACTGAACTCTCTTTCTGTGTATTCTTCTCTTTGATCTGAGTGCAATATCTTAATCTTCTTGTTAGACTGCATATGACATCAAGCTTCAAAATCATTGTAGGCTGTTATTGTCTTGTTCTTTGACTTCAGCAAGTTGAGTCTAGTAAGCTGTGTCTTGTCATCAGTAAAGGTAATATAATATCTTCATTTTTCTAATGTATTTATAGGTATAGAACCCCATAAGTCACTGTGTATTTCATTACCAAAGTCTTCAGCTTGTTTTTCTTTATGTATTTTTGGTATGGGCTTTTAAGTTGACTTTGTATATGTATATGTTTTACAGAAAAATAAATCATTAGAGTTTGTTGTTATGAGTTGAAGGTCAGTGATCAATCTGTCAATGATTAACTTCTTTGCAATATCAGGTGAGATATGACCTATATATCAATGGAGTTGCTGTAGGGTAACCTGTTTAATAGCATTAGTTGTTGGTAGTTCACTGGTATATTTGTATAGGTTATAGGCATTTTTGGGAATTTCATCTATCTTGTCTTCTTTCTTTGTAAAAATACTGCACTTTCCATTGTCAAAGAAACATTGAAAACCACACTCATCAAGTTTCCTAATTGAAACAAAAGTATAGCCAACTTCAAAAGAGTACAAGACTTTGGTGAGTTTAAGTTCAGAGGTTTTTGTACTATTTGATACTTTAATTGTCATATCTCTTTTTCTAATAGCATAAAAGCTTTGTTTGTTTGCTATGTTCATAGTTTTGGGTATGATTCTGAGGTAGTTTTTGAGATGCTCATGGTAAGGTGTGATATAGATACTACAACTAGAGTCATATAGCTTAATATGAGATGCAGGTTTAGCCTTATCAGATATAATAGCTATGGCTTTTTCAATAACTTTATCTTTAGCATTCAATAACCAGTTGTCATCTTCTGCCACTTCAAAAAACTAGTTCTCATCATTGCAAATACTTTCATGAGAATACATGCTGTTATGCTCACTATCAGAGTTGTTTGAGTTATAAATGACTGCATAAACTCCATTAGCTTCTAAGTCAAAGTCGATAGCATTAGCAGAGTTATTCCCTTTCTTAAAGAATCTCTTGTTGTCCTTTTCTTTCTTATTCATTGAAAATTTAGAATATCTACCCTATGGTGGCTCTTTTCACCACAGTTCCAGTATGATATAACTTAGACTCCAAATGTGTTTGTTGTCTAAGAATAACTAATAGTTCTTGTACTATCACTTTCCAAGTGATATCCTGTTAGGGTATTTCAACAAGAGTATATTCAGTTGTCTTTCTAGTTAATATTCACTCCAGAGATGATTGTCAGTTATGGAAATACTTTCTTGAAGTGTTCTTCCAAACCAAAGATTAAGGAAAGAAAAAAAGAAAGGAAGAACTTAGAGTTCTTTACTTTTTCCAGATGTATTTATGAACACTTCTACTAATCTATCCTAATAGAGAAGTAGCTAATACTATCTGTGACTGTTATTGTCCAGGTTACTACCAATGTCTATTTTAGGATTTATAATTGTTTATAAGTCTGTTTTAAGTGTTCTTCTGTTATAGTTTCTATTTAGGTTGGTTTTTTTCTAGGCCAAAGTTGGATCTGGATCTATTAAAGATCCTGATCAATAGTCACTATTGATGTCAGCTAATCATAATTATTGAGAGCAGTGGTCCAGTCCTCCCATCCTCTCTCTTGAGCTCCTTTCCATTCATCCATTCATAATTATCCCCTCTGAGATAATCAACTTCATAATGATCATCCAGAGGGAGATTATCTTTCCATCCATCATACTCCTCTTCATCTTCTAGAGGATTTGTCATAACACAGCAAGTACCTCTCAGCTTTTTATCTCTGGCATCCATAATAGCTAATGCTTTGTTTCAGTTAGTCCTTGATTTATGATCCCTTTTGGTCACATGAAGCCTTTCAGTTTGTCTCAATTGGTGGTCATACTCTTTAGAAATCAATAAAATTAACATGTCAGGGTCTACTTTCTTTGTAGAATTGATTAGCCAAGCTGCAGCTAGCTATAATAATGCAAAATTTGCAAGATCTCTAGACAAGCAGCTGATAATTGTTGATCTATAATCTTTTTCACTAATAATAACACCAACAGTAGATAATTCTTCTTACTTAATTATGAGTTTCTTAAGAAAATTTCAAACATTCTTGGAGTCTTTACACTTTATGTCAAGAAATTATATGCAAAGATTAGTTTGGGCATAGATTTCTTTAGTTGTATATTCTTTGACAATTAGATTCTATCGATCCTTGACAGTTAGTTTAGAGTAAACTTTCATAAAGGTTGAATCAGGGATTTTCTGAGTAAGCAATAACTTTATAACTTTCTCATCCTTTTTTTATTGAAGACTGTTGGCAATCTCTTCATCTGTAGTTCCAGTAGGAGGTTTTGGGCTGGTACTATCAAAGTGGCCCCAAAAGCCTTTTGCTTCAACAGTATCTTAAAAGCAAATGTAGAAGATAGCTTAGTTGAGACCAAAGAGGTCAAGTTTAGGAACTGTGGTAGGAAAGGAGTCAGCAAGGGATATAGTAGTAGTACATGGCAGTTATTCTGTACAATAGGGCTCAATAATCTATAGAAATATAACAAACTTATAACAATCAGTCTTCATGTGTAAATAGCTGAGATATCAGTATATGTTCTAGCTACTTATATATATTCTCTAAATACAATAGCAACAATAGATAGTACAAGGTTTTGAGGATATAGTCTATAAATACAATAGTTTCCAATATATAAACAATTGCTGCTTTATATTGTGACCACAAGTAGTTACAATTATATTATCTTGGACTTGAAAATGTTTGTCTGCTTAACAATAAACACCTCTAGTATATTGGTAGCATCCAGCTCCATGTTGATAGGAAAGAACTGGGCCTAGAACTGTTGTTTAAAGACTGACTAAGATTGCAGAGGGTAAATGCTGGTGTCTGTCTCCTGGCAGAAGAGATTCTCAAACCACTTCACTACATACCTATTTTTAAAAAATACCAAGGCCCAGAAGACCTGTTCTTGGTCTGAGTCAAATTATTCTGGAGCCAACTATATATAAAGTATATAGAAGTTCAAGAAGGTTTGACTATAATTCCACTCTCTATTGAAGTCTAGTAGTAAGGGAAGTTTAGACTATACTATAAGGGGATATCCTAGGGATATGTTTAGTTATTAGGTAAGTTCAGTATCTATAGGCTAAGTATATCTTTTATATCATATTTGTCATAAGTTGCCTTAATAATGACAGAGAAGCTATAAATAGAATGGACATGGACTAGAGTCAAACTGGTAGCTAATGGATAGCTTGTAGTATAAATAAGGACAAATAGTATACTTATATATATAGTAGACTACAATCAAGCAAGAACCCTATTAAGTTCTTTTCTAATTCTGAAGTGCTACCTTGAGTTAAACTCTAGCTTAAGATTCTTGAGTCAGTTGCTAACAATTTACTGCCCTAGTAATATGGTTATACTATCACTCCAAGGAAAGGATCCCTAACCTAAATACCTTTCTAAGAATACAATATTACTTCTTTGCATATACAGCCCACAATGGGACTTCAGCACAAGGTTTCTACTAAGAACAGCAAAAGTATGCTATACAACACTACTCAATTGTGAGGTTAGGTCTCAGACACAATATCTGAGCTTGGTACTATACTTCCACTGATAGTCCCTAACTGACTATCAAGTCCCCCTAAGCCTAGTGTTATAAGCTGTCTTGGGCCATAATAACTTTTATTTCTTTAATCCTTTATCTTTTACTTTACTTTTCTTTTGATTAGATAAAAGGGAATCACATGTATCACAACACATTACATTCCTGTAACAAATTGATCACAAGATCAGTCACATCACACAGGTCACATATCAAAGAACATTCTAGTAGATTCTATTAGATTATTAGTAGGTTAGGGTTAGTAGTACAGACCATGTATAAAAGGTATAAGTAGTAGCCCAAATCTAAGAGAAACTCTGTTAAGTTCTCTTTGTTTACCCCAAATAAAAGACAACTCAGTCCTAGGGTTAGCTCAACCCAACAGTCACACTACACCTAGGGCCTGACTATGTCATAGTAGTCCTGAGTTGTGTTATCCAGGTACCAAGGAAGATAAGAGAGTAAGTTAGCAAGGCTCTGTAATGAATAGTGCTGATGAGAGAATTGAGTTCTGGTATAAGAACTTAGACTGAGATGTCTTAGAACTACTCCTAGTCCAAGTTGACAAGGAGTAGTTCTAAGGCATCTCTGTCTAAGTCCTTACAGTTTGGCTGTGTCATGATATTGTATTGGAGTAGTAAGAATCCATGTTGGGGCAGCTGTGGTCATCTACTAGGTGAGTTTTGCTGTAGTGATCAAGTAGTCCTCCAAGGGAATAGTTTAGTTGTCTTGGGAGGCAGTGGAGTTGTCTTAATCTATAGTATTAGTCTGAGGGGATGTCATCTTGGCCTCTATTCTATATCCCTTACCATCTATGTTCTCATTACCTAGTGTACCAATCCATAATCCAACACTTGGTTTTTGTCTCTAGATCTTAGTTCCAGCTGCATAGCATCTTGAGTCACATACTACACAATATATATTTTCTTATAGAGTCTCGTTTCCTGTATCTCAGAGGGGTTTTGACCCAATTTTAATATAC
>Ga0153925_1000005_pt1 | contig 60388 bp, 64 predicted proteins | sample TSNJ009MetaG_FD_104684 | JGI IMG/M metagenome (GOLD analysis project Ga0153925, IMG submission 104684) | Attine ant fungus gardens microbial communities from New Jersey, USA - TSNJ009 MetaG | ecosystem: Host-associated > Fungi > Mycelium > Unclassified | place: USA: New Jersey, Wharton State...
ATCCAACTAGCCGTTTCTTGATTTTGTCGAGACCGAAAATGATTGACATCATGGAAAGTTTTGTTGTGAATAATGGAGGTGGGAGTAGAGAATGATGCTAATGATGAGTTGGGCCAGGGAATTGAGGTCGGCCACTCAAACTGCACGGTGTATGTGAGTGGAAATTTTTAATTGGAAAAATGGGTGTACATAGCTCCTGACGACACCATTTTCAACACTCCTTTGCGAGATTCTCTTCTCTGTTCCCTAATGTCGATCTTCCTCTCCATGGTGCCAGATTGCATAGCCTATATCTTTTTCTTCAGACTGTCTCATTCATTGTTGTCCAATTCACTCTTGACACCGTTATTGGTGCTCAATGCAGTCAAATTACCGAAACTTCTTCAGAGGACCGACAGCTTGCGCTGAAAAGCTGCAGATTGTTGACACAAGAACAATCCTTTCTGTTGCTTTGACAGAGACTCATCTGCGGCGCAAGGTATTTTTTTTGATACCTCAAATATGGAGGCCTCCTCGAGGAGGATATCAGCGGTAAGGGGCAGATGAACTAGGGTGTTGAGTATGGCCGAGGGATGGTATGAGAAAAGAGAAGGACGGTGACGAAAACCAGTCCAACTTGCCGCTGTAGTCAGTATTGGTACTGTCAACCAGGGGGTGCAAGCACTGGCCGTGTCTCCGAGCATGGTCACAGTCTTGATATAACCTTCTCTCATAGCTGGTTGCAGAGCATCATGTCTGTTAAGAAGTCTAGGCACGGCCTGTTTGAACCATACAGTTGTTTCTTTATTTGGGACTTTGTTTTCAGGGTGATACTGGACTTGGAAAGAGAATAAAGAACTGGAGAGGAGGATTGTGGAGGGGCTTTATGTGAGGCCGCGGAGAGAGACGAGACAGGCCTAGTTTGAGCTACGCATTGGAGGCTTTTGATGCCAAGGAGTCATGTGGCTGTGCTGAAATCCGCAAGGGCTGGGGCAGCATTGTTGAGTGGTGGGAAAGGGCAATGATGGCGACGACAGCAAAGGAGTCAGCGGGTTGACAAGGGTCAATGAGAGCGATGCCAATGGTAACATTGGGAGAAAATGGCCGGTAGCTACACAGCGAGGAGATGCAGCACAGACAGAGTCATAACCCAAGACGAGATCTGATCTGCAAGTAGTAAGACCGCAGAGACTGACTGCTCAGATGTGAGTCGCCCATGGACTGGTTCACTAGATGAGCAATAGAGGACCACAAAGAAGAGAGACCTTGCCTTGAGGGTAGTCCAAGTATACCGAGCAGCAGGGCCATATTTAGGAGGAACAATATCGTACGGAAGGGTGATGCCCATTTAAGCATCAAAATATGTGTCTTATCAACGAAAAGACAGCAGCTGTAAATAAGCAACAATTCAAGCGGCGACTTGTCATGGTCCACCTTCAGGGTCCTGCATAGCCACTCACAGTGTTTCAAAGATAACAGCATTTAAAGTGCAGAAGTCATTTCCGAGAGTGCCAATTCTATACTGTATGGTGTATTCTACAGTTGAATATATAAAAATCAGCAATTTGTGCTTCAGGACGAAGATCTTGTACAATCTGCTCTCATGACTGCCTTCCAAAAACGACTGGTTTCACTGTCGTGTCGATTTTCATGCGGAGTTTCAAGTTGTTCATGCCGCTGTCCCTAGGCGTGACTAGATGAGACTGGTCAAAACGGGATAGTATCCGCCACGTGTGCCACAGCTTTCTTCGCGCGATAATATCTCCCACTTTATCTTCTCTCTGTGTATTCAATAGTTGAAGTCATGACAAATCCACTCGAACTATTTTCAGCCATCCAAGTTGACAGTGAGTGTCACTTTGTTCGATCGTCGATCGGCTCAGTCGATCAGGGGCTAAATTGATATTTAGAATTAATTGGAAAGCTCAATAAATATCCACACTCACTCATTGTCACATGTTCTTACAATGTCAATGATTGCATTAAAAGAGAATTGCGCAAAAGGATCAAAGGTGAACAGCGATTGAAGCTCACCAAAAATGGGTGGTAAGTTGAGGTCATTGTGCTTGATCAGTCCTACATGTTCATGTGGTGTAGCATGCTTGTGGAAGGAAACGAATTGAATATCGAAATACACAAAAAACGCTCCTAAGGAATATTCACTCGTCAGCGTGGTTCAGAGGAGGGACCCATATGTAAAGCTAAAGTCAAGTTCGATGACTTGCAGAAACACCTGTCTTGTAGAACAGGAACCAATTGTGAGGGAATATTTACCTCGATTGCTCCTGATTTGCTCACAGAATTTCAGCAAAATTTGAGGTGAAATTTGATAATCCAATCCACGAATTACAGCTGTGGCTGGTCATCAAGGTACGCTATCATTATCGCTGCTATAAATTCCTCTTCAAATACAATTGTAGAGTCGCAGCATTGATCTGAATGCCGTGGATCCACGGATCAAGAAGCTGGCGGTAGAATTGGACGAGTTACAGTCCGCTCTGCATTGTTCTGCTTCTGCAAACGATGCTGGGATATTCATCGGTCTAGGGACCGCAATCAGTAAGGTAATTGATTGTTGACTATTATTCCTGTATGTTGTCTGACTTGAAGCAGCTGAATTCCGTCACACATGCCATATTCTCTTGTATCGAGGTCGTATACAAAGTTGGCTCTTTTTCTGTTTTCAACATCAATAAAATGACTGATTGTTTTGACAGCATGTGAAGACTCAAAATGAATTGCATGAAGCGATGAAAAACCTTGCAAAGAGCATTCAAGTGCTTGCTGGCCAGTTCGACAGGCTGGAGGAAGTCCCGATATCAGATCAGCTGCATAGTACTATGAGAGAATTTCCAAATATGATGGAAGAAGTGGTGATTTTCATTCGGAGATGGCTGAACAGTTGCATGTGTACGCGTCCACTCATCTTCATCTGGGTGGATTTGTGACTGATGAGTTGGCTCTAGTCAAGCACATATTTGTTGAATCTCAAATGGAGAAAGCAATTGTGCTGAAGAATAGACTTGACGCTTTCAAAGATGAATTTGACCGACATCTTATTATAGATATCCTAAAGCAAGGTCTGGTTTTTGTGCCTGATATTTAGTGTGCAACCTGACTGATTTGTGGCTAGTATCGGCCACCATGGCAAAAAATGTGGAGACGGCCATCGACAAGGAGCTTCGTGATTTAGTGAGCACCCTCCGGGATCATAGGCTTCGTCACCACGAACCATGTATGGCAGGTACCCGCCCGGGCATCTTACAAGAATTTGACCGAAGTCTTATTATAGATATTCGAGTACCGGTCTTCGTGCCTGATCCTTTTTTTTATTTTATTTTATTTTTAAAAAACTGGCAAGATCAATCAATCATCAGTCTAGTAGCCATCGCTTTTCTCCCACGTACTACCATCAGAAATAGTAGTGCCTGTAGAAGAATTTGCGAATATACCAACTTACCCCCCCCCCCCCACCACCCCAACCCAACACCCCCCCAACAACCACCAACCACAATCCAACGACCCCCCCCCCCCTACTTCCACCCACCAAAAATGAAGTGCCCGGAAAAAAAATTGCCAATAATCCAACCTCCCCCCCCCCCCCCACACACACAAACCACAGACCCACTGAATACTCACAATCCTAATATCAATGCCCTCCCTCCCTCTAATACTGACCATAGAGGATGTCCCCTGTCTGTCTACTCCAACTCCAACTCACAAAGGCTCCCCTCAGAGGAATCCAATATTACCACCTCATCATTAGATTATGTGGAAAGAATGGAGGTCCAATCTACCAATGTATCATGGGCTGACCAGGTCAACATGGAAGAAGATATTTCCTCCCCCAAATCAACTACAAAGACAAATCCTCAAAGCTGAAGCCATCCCCAATCAAACAATGTCCAGTTTCCACCCCACAGAACACAGTACCATAGAACCATACCCCAACACAGAACCAACCATCATCCTATACCAAACCAATAGTCCTGTAGATCCCAACCTATGGGATGGAAATTTTACCCCTGTCTCCCTACTCAGTGTTGATGAATGTCTTAATGGTGATATAAAAAATATCTCATGCTCCCTTCAAAGGATAGCCATATTTATGAAACAATACTTGCTAACCAATAGGGATATCAATCAATTTCCCCAGCTTATGGAGATTGGCCACACCACCTGGAAATTTATTTCAGCCATATACAAAGCTGGTTGGAATAAACTCCTGGCTGGAGAAAACAACAGATCCCTACAACAAATGGTAGCATCCCAATTCAACAGAAAAAGCCAAGACTCCTTTCCTTCTACATTCTCAAACAATCACAACAGAGTGTCCAAGATCCCACCCCCTATCCCTCCAAGACCCAGTGCTGCTATGCTTGCAAAATCCAGGCACAACCAAGGTACCAAAACTTTTGCCCAGGCTATGAAAAGTAATACATCAAACATATTAAAACTTAGAGAAGCCTTCTTCTCTCTTTCGTCAAAAAAAGTCATTGAAATTCATAACACAGCCTTTAACAACAACTTCTACAGCTGCCCCAAGATCAGCATGACTACCAAGAGCCCATCTCAAAGGCATGTTCTCATTCCAATGAATGAGGACAACAAAAATATCATTCTCCACCAGGCTGATGTCTATATAAGAATCATAAATAGTTACTTTAAGACCTGCAAATCAGATACAACAATTGACTATATCAGAGTAGCATGGAATGACATCACTGTCACCACCAACAAAGTTGCTGCACCTTCCAACCTATCCATTATAGAAAGGTACTTCAAGGGATTAGAAGATATCAATGTTGATAATAACTTAACACCCTGACTCCCTCAGTCAAAATCTTATCTCAAAATTCTAGAAATTCTCTTCTATAGAAACAATTCATTAGCCTCCATCACCAACACTCAAGTTGAAGAGGTACTGTCTTGACTAAGTATATTTAATGGTATTATCCTAGCATCATGCCTCCATGTTGTCAGAGCATCTCCTAAATCTAACATAGCTGTAGTATGGATCAATATCTGGGATTTATAAAGTGGTACAAAGACCAAGACTATTGTCAACAGGAGTTTCAATTTTGGATGCCATGTAGCCACTTTCTGAGGTACTAACATAAACTCTGGGATTCTGCAGTGTAAAAACTACTGGAAATGGGGACATACTATACATGCATACCAAGTACATGGTACTAGATGCCAATAGTGTAGCAGACCCCACAAGCTTGAACATCACCAGCAAATAGTATGGTACTGCAAAGGAAACCCTAAAGTAAACCCACCTATACCAGAAACTAGGCAAGATGAACTCTATCCATATACATTCAAGTATATCAATTGCAAAAGCAACTACCTTGCTAACGGTACCAAGTGCTTCTACTAGAAACATTTGTTTAATAGGGAATGGCATACTAAAAAGGCCCAAGAGCTCAGAGAAATCCAAGCTAATTCAATCTACTCAGCTGTAAACAGTGAAAGAATATAAAAATCAAAAGCCTAAAGATTTACTCACAGAACATGCAAAGAAAAAACCACTTATGGAAATTATCTTAGAAAAACATAAACTCAAGTATGATATTATATTCCTATAAGAACCCCCTTGGTATCCTATCAGGTAGGTTCCCAGCTACCTATCAGCCAATGGCAAACTAGTTGTAGGAGCTCCCCACCATCCAGAGTAGAGCCTCTTTGTCCAAACACCTACCAACAACAATGACCAACCAAGAGTACTTACATATATCAACAACCAGCTAGAATTTCTCAGGTTTACAATATATACTGATATTCTAAACTATAAAGATATCAGCCTTATCTCCTTTATAAACAAAGGCAGCACATACTTCATACTCAATGTATATTCAGATAGACAACAGAATGCCCTAACACACCTTAAGAATACAGAAACAAATCTTAGTGATGTACTTATCATGACAGGAGATTTCAACATTAGAGATTCTGACTGGGACCCCTCTTTCCTCTATTATTCCTCCTATACTGAAACCCTCCTCAAAATTGCTGATAATCTAGAACTTCAACTATTAAACCCCACTAATTCAGGCCCTACCTGTTATACCAATAACCTGTTAGACTTTAACTCAGTCATTGACTTGATGTTTCTTCAACACAATAACTCTGCCCTCCACAACTACATCATAATACCCAACCTCTGATATCCTTTTGACCATGCCCCTCTCACAGTCAAAATTACTGTCCAGAAGGAAAGTAACTGAAATGTCAAAAGTACTCTGGTCAAAGACAGTGACAAAGAAGCCAACTTTCTCCAAGACCTCTCTCATATACTTTGTAATATTGATACCATTAACATCTGCAGTGCCACTGATCTCAAAAGTGCCATTAACACCTATGCCACAGCCATAGAATCTCTATGGTCCAAGTACTTGAAGTGCCTAAATATTACTAGACACTCCAAAGAGTGGTAGAATTCTAAATGTTCAAGAAATATTGCCCAGTACTGCTTTACAGGCCAGCCCCAGGACTGGACTACATTCAAAAAAACAGTCAAGGATGCAAAACAACTGTTCTTTGATGAAAAGATACAGGAAATCACAATGCTCAAAAAAAGACTATGGAACTTAATGAACTAGGTTAAGAAAAGGAAACTTCCAGCTACTGAAACTCTACTATTCAACAATCAACTATACACTGACATAGATGACCTCTAGAATGCACTTCACTCAACCTACAACTCAGTCCAAAATAGACCAACAAACCCCAAAATTCTCCAAGAAATACCAACTGTTTTCATAACTGAATGACCTCTCTTCTCAGTTGCACAACTATGCAATGCTTTAACCAAGTGTAATAATAGCTCAATTCTAGGACCCAACCATATTTCATGGTAGTACCTTAAAATTATTCTCCTCGATCCTAAGTATGTTACCAGTGTGATCAATATAGCTAACACATGCATCAGACTTAGATATTGGCCCAAACACTTCAAGAAATCTACTTCAATTATTATTCCCAAATCTAACAAAGCTAACTACAGTTCACTAAAATTGTTCTGTTCTATCATTCTTCTTAACACCATAGGTAAGCTAATAGAAAAGATAATTAGCAAAAGACTCCAAATCCATACCATATCATCTAATTTTCTACACCTAAACCAGCTAGGCAGTATCAAACAGTGCTTCCCCACCAATATAGGCATTCTCCTTATCTACATCATTAGAGCAGGATAGATCAAAGACCTAAGAATAAGTGTTCTTGCCTTTGATATTGCTCAATTCTTCCCATCTCTTAACCATCAGCTGCTGTCTATAATTCTGGCCAAAGCTGGTTTGGACACTAACATTGTAGAATTTCTTGTAGATTACCTTATAGAAAGGTATACACAATATATTTGGAACAACTTCACTTCCTCTTCCTTCCAAACTGATATTGGAGTTAGACAAGGATTGTCTCTCTTATTTATCCTCTTAGCCATCTACCTTGCCCCAGTTATCAAAATTTGGGAAAAAAGAATCAACAGCTTGTCTATCCCAATCCCTGCCTCTATACTGTCCTTTGTCAATGACAGTCTACTTATATCACAGAAGAAAGACTTTGAAAAGACAAATGCTATACTATATGCAGGCTTTAACATTTTCTCCCCAATTCTTTGTAATTTTGGCCTTGTAGTTGAGCATACTAAGTCTGAAGTATTTCATTTCACACAAGCTACCAAACAATCTAATCCACCCCCTCTTGATCTCTCTCTACTAGGAGGGCCTATCCTTAGACTGAAAGATATATAGCAATACCTTGGTTTCTTCTTTAATAAGAAGCTTACATTCTGGTACCACACTCACTACTATTCCAATAGAGCCATGTCAACAGTCAGAAGCATGAGAATACTTGGAAACTCTAGCCATGGTCTATCTCCCTTACAAAAGTATCTTTTCTACTAAATATATGTACTTCCCATTGCTATATATGAATTTCAGTTATGGTACTTTAAGGGTGCTCCAGTCCACTACCCCCTCAAAGATGCAGCAAAGAGCTACACTATGGATAATGGAAGCATTCTGTACCTTTCCCACATAGAACATAGAAGCTATTGCAGGGCTAATTCCCATTCACTTACATCTCAACAAACTGGGTGGAAGACACAATCTATAAGTGGCCTCTCTTCCATATTAACATACCATCCATACCCTACTTGACCCCCAATATTCCAAATTGGCACCCCTCTACTGCATGACCATAAGCCAACTCACTCCTAAACAAAACTACTGACTAAAGAGCCCCATAGCTAATATCAATCATAGACTGAACAGAACACTCCCAGCCTTTGACAACTTAGATAGCAAACTAAAACTAGGTCAATGTCTAGTAGACTTATTCCCTAACAGGTTCTCTTTTACTATGGTTAAGTAATCTGACCCCAAAGCAAGGGCAGTCCACCTCAGGAAACTCAATGAGGTATATTTTATGTCACAAAACAAAGAAAACACTACACTAGTAGTGGCAGATACAGGAGTTAAAAACAATATAGCTACAGTAGTCACACATATCTACAGAGGCCATTCTGTCACCAAAAGAACCCTCTACCAGGCCATGAACATTCTACCTGTAGAAGCTAAGCTTTTCTCTGTTAGATAAGATATTAACCAGGCCATAAGCAATCCAGGTATCAACTGCATTGTTATTATCACTGATGCTATTCATGCAGCAGAGAAAATATTTAACACTTCATACCATCCTTTACAACTCCATACTATTGCAATCTCACAAGAACTAAAAAACTTCTTCTAAGAAAGTCTAGCTAATCACATAGAGTTCTAGGATTGCCCAAGCAATGATAAGTAGCCACTACACCATGCTGCTGACAAAGAAACCAAATCCCAATCAGCATACTTCTTCTACCCCAGCCAAGTTTCCTGGGATCTTAGCTAAAAGGATGAGTGTGATTCATACATTAGGACTTGGCAAATGTATTTCCAGACCTCAGACTACAAGGGAAAGTAATTTCTAGACCTTGACAATAATGATAAAACCATAGCCCCCACCTATATCAAAGAGGGAGCCTAGCTCAAGTATATAGGACACTCAAATATTCTCACTGCAAGAATTACTTGTTTCATAACCAACTACGCTCCTACTAGTAAATACCAAAAAAGATTCTTTCTGAACAAACCATATATATGCCCATAACAAAAAGCCCTTATTGAGACAAGACACCATATTTTATACAAATGTAAATATCACAAGCAGTCATGGAATCCTCTATGAAGGTCCATCAACAATATTATAATGTTCCTAAAATTCAATCCTAGAGCCTTTTCTTTCCAAGATAATATCTCATAGAAACCCCAGTGTCAATCAGAAGTATTTACAAATATATAGTATATAATCTCCAACATCTTCTCCTTATGCTACCTAATAAAAGGCCCTAGTTATGTCCCCCCTATTTAAGTATATACCTAGTATAGATACTGCAGACTGCCATTGAGTCCTGCATTACAAATAGATAATTTTTAAAAAAAAATCATTAGTCTAGTATCTAGTCAATATCAATATCTCAATATCACTATATATTACTATCACTAATCACTGATTATCTAGTTATTATTATTATTATCATCATATATAAAATGATTAGAAGAACAAGATCTTTGTTAAATTTTCTTGCTACTATGGTAAGGATATACACAAGGTTGCACATGAACATGGCTTTGCTCCAAAGCTCCAATTGGTTAGTGCTTTGCAGATGGTTGGATGATGGTAGTCATGAATGATATCTCATACCAATATTGTAGGATAAAGAAAAGATAACTAGAAAAGGATATGTATAAAGCAGTTAAAGAGGCTCTTACCTTATTCCATAAAGATGGGTATATCCATGGCAATCTGTGGGAAACAAACATAATAGTCAAAAGAGATGGAGTGGACAGCAAGGTTCTGGGTAATATTATTCTTGTTGATTTTGGCTGGACTGGGAAAGAGAACACCATTTGATATCTATTCAACATCATATTGAACTACCCTGATATTCTATATTCAATGGATATCAAACATGGAGGCTTGATTTCTTCTGCTCATAATGACCAGATGCTGGAATTTCTATCCTAGTTTATATCCCCAGTATTGAATTGGAATACAAGTTATTTTCCCAGTTTTCATATGTTAACTTCTATCTTGTCTGAAAAAAAGTTTGCAAGTGACACACCTTTTGTAGATGGTACATCAAGCTCTTTCTAACATCTAATAACTCTTATTCCAACAAACCATGATATGTAAAATTTTTGTCAAGAATGTTCCCCCAACATTTATGCCAATAGGTAACTTTGTCTTGATTTTCTGCAGAATAGATTCTAGCAGATCAACAATCAGAGTAGGTAACTGGCACTGTGATATTGATTCTCACTGTCTCTAGACTATATCCATTCTTACTGTCACCCTAACTCTTTGAGAGGTGCACAGAAGTGACCTAGTAAAAGCATCCAAGATAGTGCTTTCACTTGGATAAAAGAGATCAGACAAAAGGAGATGTACTTTTGAGAATTTTGAGTTGTTTAGTTACCATTGTAAAAAACCATTATTGCAAACTCATTGATTCACTATAGGATAGTTGTATCTGCCACTTCTGTATTGAAGCATTGTTCCAGAGGAGACTTTGTATAATGATTTAATTATTGGTCTAGTCCCAGTTGCTGAGCAAAAAGGTTTCTCTTGGTAGTGATAACATGAAAACAAACAATAGTTCAACAAATGCTAAAGAACTAAAGTCTAGAGATTTCCACTCAACATGTATCCTTTTCATATTTTACAACTAGCTCCTAGCTGATACAATACCTTTTCTCTCAAACATATCCTGTCCACATTCATGTCCACTCTCACTATATTGTGAGGGAATATCTACCTTGATTGCTTCTGATTTACTCAGAGTATTTTAGCAAGATTCAAGGTGAAATTTGATAATCCAATTCATGAATTACAGCTGTAGCTGGTCATCAAGGTATGCTATCATTATCACTGCAATGATTTCCTCTCAAAATACAATTGTAGAGTCACAACATTGATTTGAATACTATGAATCCACAGATCAAGGAGCTTATAGTAGAACTAGATGAGTTACAGTCTGCTCTGCATTGTTTGGTCTCTACAAACAATGCTAGGATAGTTATTGGTCTAGGGACCACCATTAGCAAGATGACTGATTGTTGACTATAATTCCTATATATTGTCTGACTTGAAGTAGCTCAATTCTGTCATACATGCTGTATTCTCCTATATTTAGATTGTGTACAAAGTAGGCTCTTTTTCTGTTTTCAATGTCAACAAGATCACTGATCATTTTCATTTTTTCATTGAGGATGTCACTAGTGTTATTGGTATTATCAATGCTGTCAATAAGAACTATACTAGTAATGCTAATAATGGCAGTATGAGTGCAATGGTATATGACCCTGGTTACCTTCCTCCTTCTCTCTAACTTGTTCTTGTTCTCGACCTTAGCATTTTCTATTGGTGTGAGTTGTCTCCAAACCCAGCCAAGAACAAACCACTTGTATTTCATTTCACTTGTAGACTGTGTTATTCTTCTAAGTCAATAACTACCCCATAAACCATCATTGGATTGTACGCTTTTGCTTTTTGTAGATAGATTTGACCTTTGAGATAAAGTTTATTGTTACTGTTATCTTGTCTTGGATAATGACAGTTATTATACAACTAGACTTATCATCAACCAATAGCCCTATGTAGTGCAAGTCTTCCTTTTTTGCTTTTATATACTAGCAACTTGTTTTTCTCCCCTTTTTTTCATTACCAACTCCAGTGAAGCAATATCAGCCAGTTAATAATTGGATTAAGTTGGATTCTGCAAGGGAGATAATGGATAAGTGTATGATGTGACTGCCAATAGGTACAAGGGTTAATTTCAATATGGACATAGATATTGTAGATAAATACCATATCAATGTGACTGGCATAACAATGTGTATAAAGATGGCAGAAACTTGGCAAATAAAAGTTGACATATACCAATTGTAGTAGAATGGATGGAGTTTTTCTTTTCTTTTGTCATCACAGTGTAATGCTGATATATGGCACCTGACTCACTCATAAGAAGAAAATCAGCTTTATATTCTTTGAGTCATGAGTAGACTTTTGCAGGATGGATATTTGGGCTAGGAAGAAATAATAATAAAAGACCTACTGGCAAATGAGTGATCCATAAAGTATCATAACAATTGTTGTCGTAAATTGTTCTTGGAATATGAAATGATTACAAAATTAAGGAAATGTGTAGCTATGGAATTGATAGTGTGACAAAGGACAAGAGACTACATGCACCAAAAAATAAGTTGCCAGAGGATATAAATGAGAAATATGTCAGAATGAGACAAAACAATTCTGAAGTGAACTGTTTTTCATACATTTGGTGTGGAATTACCTTAGTGGTCAAGATGCAGTTCAAACTCCTACCCAATTGCTTCCACAATCAGTAGTGTGCCATTGCAAACTCACCTATCTTGCCAACACAGATCTATCAACTTTCTTGAACAAAACACTTCATAATTGTTATCCTACTATGCACAGAGCTATACTTCCATGATCTTGGGGTGTATTGATTTGTTGATTATGAATTCTCTAGTTCATTGGACTATAGTATTAGCTCTTCTAGGTTCTTATTTACTTTGATGACACACTACTGGACAGGTCTGATAGTTCACAAGATATAATAGTGGTGACTGGAGAAGAGGTGAAAGGAGTTGGAAAACCTCACACATAAGTGTAGAGATATATCTATATTGCATCAAAAGTATATTTTTCACTGCACATGACAATTATGGTCAATTTTAGATATTGTATAAGATAAAATTGACATCCTTTCTATTGGCAAGATAGCTGAGTTTGCCATAGCACACTACTAATTGTAGAAGTAGTTGGGCAGGAGTTCAAACCACACCTTGACCATTAAGGTAATTCCATACTAAATGTATGAAAAACAATTCACTTCTAAATTGTTTTGTGTAAGAGCAACCAGAGTGGAGTGAACTCCAGGAGAATCCTTAGTAATATTACAAGTCCTAAATATATCACAACTCACCTCCAGGAGAATCCTTAGAGATTAGAATAAGGCTCCTGGGGTGTACTTCTACAATATATATACTCCTACTGCTGAGGTATCCCTGAGTCTATAGTCCTGTTAGTTAGGGTCAAGGGTCTCCAAGTTAAGCTAAGGGGAATTAAATATTACATAGTAATATTTAATTAAGCATAGGGTCACTCTGGGCTATGAGTCTGGTGTTTCAGAGACAGCATTAGTAGAGTTCCCTTATATTTTGCCTCATCCTAACACCTTTCTCATCTATATTCTCTACTCTAATTCTTTATATTTTCTCTTTTTCAGAGACAGCATTATCAGAGATAGTGTGACAAGTTGTCACTCCATCAGTGATACATCAAGTCATGTATCATAGTGATCCTCTTGAATTGATATCAAATGTTGCTTAGACAAATAATACAAACTGAACCACTGTGAGGCACAAACTGGACCACTGTGAGGTACAAACTGGTTATTTGCATATCTAAACTTATAAAATTATGATAGTAATCTCAACACCAGCCAGCAACCATAGTGCTCAAGCAAAATCTAGGAGACCAACAGAAACTTACCTTGGACAGAAAACAATAGACCATTGAATAATAACTAACCTGTAATAATTTTAAGGCACAAGTACATCTATTGCTTACTTGGCAAATTTTGGTCTAGTAAAATTTGGACTTGTACAATAATAAGAGATACTATTGATTAACAGCAATCAAAACTACCTGTCTCACTCTATTATCTCTTCAGCCTACTTTGCATAATATACTAGTAGTATACTGGGGTGTCTTTTGCTAAGGTCAAGTAGGTCTGTACTACATTTGCTAATAGCTTCTCAATGACCCACTTATCAGAAAATTTAACATATACTGTTTGTTCTCTGGATTGTATGTCAAAAAATCACTTATTTATATAAGTTTTCAAGAATATGCTTTTCTAAGTATTGCAGAGGCATCCAGTATAGAACACAAATGACATCCCTGATAATTTTGCCACCAGATCTCTTTTTGATCTCTTTTTCTGATGCATTCCATACTAGCATATACTAAGCAACTGTATATAAACACCCAACCAACAGGAATACATGAGGTATTTGGTTTGGCACCTAGCAAGTTATATAGAATATTGGTTACACCTAGACCAAAAATAAAAATGAAAATATGAATACCAATCACAATGCACACTTGAATGGTACTAGGCCATGATACAACCACCATGTTTTTTGTTTTTCAGATAAAAAGATAAGCTTGTCTTTGACTATTCCTCCAATTTCTAGTCAGTCACTACCACCACCATGTATACAACTAGTTACCTCTGCCCATCTGATCTCAACTGGTTCATAACACATTAGACAATCCAAAAGCTTGAGCTCGATGATGAGCCAGTCCACTTTTATATCAATAATATTGAAGAGTATAGTGATATTATGCTAGATAGTCTTTTTAGGCAATTTAAGTGATATTTGTCACAAATCTATACTATAATTCAGCTCAAGAAGCAAGTTTGACTTTCCAAATATAACTACTAGACACCCAGTTATAGACTCATATACACCACTTGAATAGTAGAATAGTGGCTGTGACCACCACTATCTAAACCTTATAGGAACAGCCCAGAGAATTTCATAATATATCTATAACAGAACTCCTCTCTAGAAGTGCTCTCAAGAGTAGACAGAACCTTTGGGAGCTTGTTCCCTATTATAATAATGTCATGTCTCAGCAACTGTTAACTTTTAGAAAGAGTAAGGTTACTATCAGATCAGGGCCATCATTCTTGATGGCTATCTATAAATAGAATTGAAAAGAGCAACCTCTTGAGAGAACAGAGCAGACATACTTGAAGAAGATTTGGAGGGGAGAAGTATGAGTATAAAAGTAGGAAGAGTGAAAGTATAAATAAGAGAAGTTGATTGGAGAGGTAAAAGAGGAGAGAGATAAAAACATTGTATTCTAGAGTGGTCAGACTTATATCTGATTCTGCTCTTCATAGACCACCAAGAGGCTTATAGCAGCTATACCAACTGGAGAAGGATACTGGGAGCAGGACTAGAGAGATGGAAAGGGATGGCTGTATGATTGAATAAGACCCTTTCTCATTATTCCACTCTTGCTATCTTTGGGAATTTAGAGGTTTTCTTTTGTTCTTTTCTTTTGTTGTATCTATAATTTGTAATTCTAATAAAATACTCTAGTAGCATAGAGTAGCACTATATGAATTACCCCCACCATCTTATCCTCTGTTGCTCTAGAGCTAAAAGGCTACTTTGAGTAGTTTGAGATTTATTTCCACTTTTCTTTTCTTGTAAAACTCTATAAAACTTCTCTTGAGGGATACTTAACTTCAAGAAAGACTTGGACATTCACTTGGCTAGGAGTTTAACTACTCGCTACATGTTTTCAAAGTAGGTTTCCAACTATACAGTCAGTTAAAGTAGAGCCTACACAAGGGCATGGGAATTCTAGGTAGTACTGCTGTATTGATGGCAAGCCAGGCTGCTAGACTAGACTGAGAAGGGTAATGTTATGGTACAAGATGAACATATATCTTTGAGATCCAAAATTGGTGAGAGTATTCTTGAGTAGATACTAAAAATATTTTATCTTCTAGGTTTCTATTGGTTTCTCTTATATTAACCTTTGTAAGCTTTCTATTATTTGATTTACCTTCCCAGCACCTACTCAATTGCATACAACTATGACATAGCTCAGAGATTTCACCTCTCTGACCTGTCCTATTCACCCTTGCCATTTCATTTTCCCATCAGTAACAATTGTTCACCTGGTCAACACCAAACAACAGATCTACTATTTATACTATTCTATTTCAGCTCAATGCTATACATGAACTATACTGATATGTAGAGAGTATTGAGGTCTAGAACATATAAGCTGGTCAGTCCAGATGGTGAAATAATTCATTCAACTGGAAAGATATAACACACTCATAGTAGTACTTGGTCTCCTTTGAGAACAGGATCTGTTCCAATCTACAACAACCACCACTAACAATTGAACCTATGTTCTCTGTCATTGTTATCTTTCTTACCCTTGAATAAGAAAGAAAGGCAGATTTATCACCTATGTAAAAAATGCACAGATCTCACTTCAATGTATTTATTAGACTCTTCAGATTTGGGCTCTGATAACATATATGACACCACTTTTGTATGGTCACCAACTGCCATAAAGATACCAAAACATGGTTTAAGCTGTTTGAGTAGAATTATAAGATGAATAGAAGATTCTGGTGTATGGTACTTGTATCTTTTTTCAGATTGACACTGATGATTTATTAGCTACCAAATCTTAATTTTCTCACTTCTAGTTTATAATTTCTGAACTCAATAATATCTTCATTGCCATTTTCTTGACTTCTATACTTGTTGCCCAACTCTGATAAACAAAAGGTGTGACATTTGATATCTTTGTAAACATTAGCCTGTAATCTCTCAGATAGATAATACATTTTGCACTTACTATATAAATAAAAGATTTTGTTTCTCTAAAATGCAGTAGTCTTATATGAATGTTGTATAGGGCATTGTGCTACTAAAGTTGCATCTGACCAATTATGCCCTATTTATACTCACTCTTATCACCTTCAACTATATCCTAGAAGGTATCCATAGTATTATTTGCTAATAGATGTGGTTTCTTTGATTTGTTTTTCTATGGTATTTTGAAGAGCTGATGCAAAAAGTTCCTATCTTGGAAATCAAGTAAATAAGGATAGGCCAAACAAAGAACTCCTATAATATGAGGTATCAAACCCATTGGGAACTGAAGGTTAGGAGTAGAACTCAGTTGTAAAAGACATCCCACTACTTTTTTATAGAACTACATAATAAGCTAAGGGAACATCTATGCTTTTCTATAGCTCAAGTCTAGTGAATGTCTCTATTCCATTCTGTTAGGTAATGAACTTGTCCTGCTTTCTCTGTCCAGTCAAAATCAATCACCCTTAGATCCACAGATATAGTGCTTATATCCTTTTAATGTTTGTACACAATCTCTGACAAATTCTCAGAACCTAATAAAAGATGTATGAAGTCAGCATAGAGCTCCAGCTTTTGGCAGCTGTAGGATTCTAAACTTGTGTTGACTGCCTTGATAAATATAGAGAATAATAATCAAGAGGACATCCTAATAGACCTGAAGCCTTCTAGGCAGTTTAGGCCATTGCTATTATCCAACCAATTTGGAATCTATTGCACAAGAAATATTACAATACATTAGCAAAATAAGAGGGCAGACCACTCATATACAAAAAGATAGTTTGCACAGATTTTTCATTCTTATAGCTTTCTACTCTCTTCACTAGTCTTATTCTAATTACAATAGGATATCTGTCAATTTCTTGGCATGGAATTATCTGCTCCTCACTCTTTAAAGATAATAGGCTTAAGTAGCAAGATGACCCAACATTGAATGATAGAACTAGAGTAGTCAATTACCTTTGTAGGCATATCTAGTATAGGTACTCATAGAGTTCTGTTCTTATTTCCAAATTCCAGAAGATAGTCAAGATATTTTGTGGAAAAATATCATTTCTTTTCCACTAAGTAAAACAATTAAGAGAGCTTTTGCTTTTTCTATAGAAATTGAGGGTAATGTAGTAGAAGAATATACAATAGAAGATCCCAAAGCTTTATTGAATGATAAAACAAGTTCAAGACTACCTAACTCTGCTTGCAGCTAAGAGAAATAACACAAATAAGATTGAATATGTGAAGAAGAAGAAAAGCTTACCAATTGGACAAACATCACTGTGTGAACCAGCTTTCAAAGGTTTAGAATATCAACTTTTACTATCAGAATATAGATTCCAGGCTCTTGATTGTTCCATCTGATGGTATATAAACTAGTGTCTGGTTGTAATTATACAATGCAATATCATTCACCAATCTAAGTGAGCTTCAGTACATTGCCAGAAATAGCTGTGCTATGAGAAGATGTTTTGAGCATAAGAAAACCTTAGATCTAGAAAAGACATACAAAACTCAATTCTGTTGCTATACTAATCATCTTCTACTGTTAATCATATGGCATCTCTCTAGATCTAGGTTGAGACTAGTGTTTTTGTAGCCATTCAATGTCTCTAAGTATGTAGCTATCTTTATCTATAACCAACCAAGAATCCTTATTTTTGCATATATTCATATACCACACCAGTTCTATTTGGTCTCTTTTCTCTACTTAACCTTTACTCAAAGTTTTCTACTCTGGTGATCCTTCTAGCTTAGTATACTGAGTTAGTATAGAAGGGTGTATTAATGACAGTGACCAAAAGTATATTGTTCTTTGTCAATATCAAAACCTGGATTTATCTCACCAGTATCCAGAAATACAAGTGCCAGTAGTGATAGTGGTAGTAGGTTGCATATATACCAAAGCCATCATTATTAGGCTAAAAGAAAATCAGCTACTTTAGAAAGTGCAAATAAGATTGTTATTATGGACAATCAGTTACTTTAGACTGTAAGCTAGAACATCAAGTGTCAAAAGGTGGAGAATTCCTCATAGACACTCAATGAGGGTTGTGCCAAGAATTTTGTGTAATAATAGGGAGAGAATTCTCTTTGAGATAGATTCTCCAATAATACAGAGACCACTTAGAATAAGCTTACCTTCCTAGCTATTCTCAAGTGTCCTGAAAAGGGCCAAACATCAAAAAAAATTGTTGATAACCTTATGTACAATAACAAACCAATAAACCTCAAATAGGTATTTGTTGTACATATACAAAGAACAATAAAAACAGATTTTAATTCCCACAACTATAAAGTTTAGGATTAGGTTCTTTTGCAATTTCTTGCAATCTTCTGATATCATTTCTATCTGTTTGGAGGATCAAGAGGACTTTCTTTAGACCTCAGTGATGTAGTCTACAAGAATTATAAAATAGAGTTCAGAAGCACCAATATTGGTAAAAGCCATCTTTACTTTTTTATATTGGTTCATTTCATTTGTATCAAAGCATTCTGTTGAAAGTGATTAATGGTTAGTCCATCCCAGTACCTGTAGAACCCTTTGAAATACTTGCTAAGCAGGTCAAAGGTACAATGGCAGAAGACAAAGATAGTGGTAATCTCCTCTGTGCTCCTGAACTATTGTATAAACATCCAAAATAGCAAACCTTGAATAAAGTTTTGCTCCTTCTCCAAATCAAGAATGGTAAGTGGTTGAATCTAGAATAAATACACTAGAAGAAGATGCAGCAGAAAGACAGGACCACCTTATACCATTAATAACCTCTACAAGGGCCTAGCAGACTGGTTCAAGAATAATTCTTCTTAAACACCTTCCTTAGCAGCTAATACAAACCAGTTCAGGAAATGTCAGGAGCGATCTAATAAAATAATCTTTTGTAACCACCCCTACTTTGTCTTTGAAGCACTCCCTCCTATATTACTGTACTCACAATTTTTCCAATTTATGATTGACCTTGAGAATTCTTTCAGACAGACTACTGCAAGATTGTCAAATAGCTATTTCTTAATTTTTTTAGGACAGAAGTAATTGCCATCAAGTTGATTTTAGGCTTTTGTGAGGAACATTTTGTCACAAATAACAAAAGAGAGATGATTATGATAAGTTGGGCCAGAAAATCAAAGTTGGCCACTCAAGCTGTATGATATAAATGAGTAAAGTTTTATAATGAGTGGCAGGGACCTAGAGTAATAATAAACACTCAGAATTGTGGAACAAGACTGTAAATGTATTAGGAATTATCTAAAGTGATAATAAACACTATAGGTATACTGAGCAACAAATCCTAGTCCATAGTATAAAATATTCTCACCTCAGAATCATAGAACAAGACTGAGGTGCACAAAAAGTCAACTAACATTGAAAACTGGATTATGTAATATACAAGATAAAAACTATGTCCAAAAAGGCATAACTATAATATGCCCACTTAGTGAGCAGTTGTTCATATAAGGTCTAGATAGTCTAGGAATATATGGAACTTCACTGGAGAAAGAGACTTAGTAAAGCTGTCTACAGGTTGTTCATCCATAGAAATGTATGAAGTTGAAATACATCCTGATTTATGATGATCACAAATAGACCTATACTTTGTGTTAATATGTTTTGAGCATTTATTGACATTCCCAGTAGTAATGAGATTGATAGCAGACTAATCATTAGAATAGAGTAAAGTAGGTAAGGTAATAGAACTTTGAATAGAACCAAAGAAATTATAAAGCCATAGTGCTTCTTGACACCCAGTGGCAGCAGCAATAAACTCAGCTTCAGTTAAAGATGTAGAAACACAAGCTTGCTTATGCAAAGCTCATATTATAGCACCATTTGAGAGGCAAGTCACAAAACCAGTAATAAACTTCTGATCATTGTGATCACCAGTCCAGTCAGAGTCTAAATAGACAACTGGTTCATTTGGACCTTCAGTAGATTGATAAATAAGCTTGTAGTCTAAGGTACCACACAAGTAGCAGTAAATGTGCTTAACTGCCTTTGTATGAACATGACCAGGTGCAGAGATATAACAAGCTACAACCTTCACTGCATAGAAAATGTTGGAATGAGTGCAAACTATAGCATATATAAGTGAACCAATAAGCTGCTGGTATGTTGTAATGTTAACTTCAGGTTTAGTGAGAACAGGAAGAGATAGTCTGTTCTCTATTGGGGCCTTGACTGGATAGTAGTTGGCCATGCCATGACATTCAAGGATATCTTCAATATATTGAAATTGTGAAAGGGTAACCTTCTTTCAATTATTACTTTATATAACCTCCATCTGAAGAATCCATTTTGCATCTCCAAGATTTTTTATGTCAAAACAAGAACTCAGCTCAGACTTAGTATATTGAATAGTGTTGATGTTGGAGGAGAAGATGAGGAAGTTGTCAACATAGACTACCACTATAACAAGCATTCTATTGTCATTCTTAGTAAAGACACCATAATTAGATATGCTCTGAGTGAAACCCAAAGACTTAAGCTCAATGTAAACCTTCTTGTACCACTCTTGGCCAGCCTGTTTGAGTTCATAAAATACATAATATTATGAGTGCTTGAGCCAGGAGGTGCCTTTATATAGATCTCAATTATAAACTGTAATACAACAGACTCAGATGTTACCAATGTAGTAGATGACTGAGTGAGCCTAAGTGCAGTCTAGGTATTTATACTAAAATAAGTGTTTCACATTTATTATACAGGTGAAAAGAAAATAAAGAGAAGATGATGTCACTATTGATCAGTCCTATCCAATACTTCTCCTAGACTGGTCAAGTTGGTAATCTCCTAGGCAGATTGAGTTGTAAAGTAAAAGATTGGACTTTGTTCTATACAAGAGACTTTATAAAGAGATCTGCAATATTATCAGCTATGGAAATGTACTTGAAAATGATATTTCCTGATTTAACCTATTTCTTGACAAAGTGGTATTTTATATTGATATGCTTTGTTTGTCAATGGTTTTTATCATTCAGACAATAGACAATCAATCTCTTGTTATTAGCATGAATGGTAATAGATTTGATAAGTGACAATCTAATTTTACTGAAATACTTGCTTATCCAAAGTACTTGGGTTGTAGCTTAAAAGAACACCATATACTTGGCCTCCACAGTTGAAAGCACCAGTCTCCTGTTTCTTGCTTTCTTATGATATTGGTCCTTCTGCCACCAAGAAAATGTTCCCTTCAGTTGAGTGTCACAAGTTCTTACATCTAGCAAAATCAGAGTCAATATAGTCTATTGGATTCAAGTCTCCAGCTGCCTTGTATGTAATCCCATAATTTAGGGTTTTCTTGATATATCCCAGAATATACTTAATAGTATTCCAATATGGCTTTCCTGGATTGTGAGCAAAGCAAGATAGGACATTTATTGCATAGGATAGATCTAGTCATGTAGCAACTTGCAGCTACATAAGTGAACCAAGTGCCTCACAATATGATATGTTTTTTATTTTGTTCACCTCTTTAGGTGTTTTTGGACAGTTGTTAGCTAAAAGTATGATACCTGTTGGTAACAGTGTAGATACAAGTGCACAATTATCCATCTTGAACTGTCAAAGTATATATTTGCAATAGGTCTTTTGTGATAGAGTAATATCACCAGATAGAGGATCTTTGTTAATTTTTATTTCTAGAATTAATTTTGCTTCTCCTAGGTCTTTAAGCTCATAACTTGTAGCAAGTTGTTTTTTTGCTAAAGTTTTCCCTTAAAGAGTAGACAATATCTCTAAGATATCATCTGTCTAAGTCAATATTAGTATGAACTTATTGTCCTGTACTCTCAAGTGGATTTGAGAATCAGCTTTAGATCTATAATATCTATATCTTTCAAAGATAATATCTAAGTTTTGTGTCCAGTCATGTGCACCCTGTATTGTTCTATAAAGAGTTTTACAAAGTTTCTACATACAATTCTTTTCTCCCCCTTTCCCAAATCCCTTCAGTTGTTCCATATACACCTTGAAAGGATTATTGCTATTCAAGAATGCTAATACAAAATCAACCTGCCACAGACAAAGATTTTGAACTGCTACAATTACACATACCAAACAAACAGACTCTAACCTTGCAACTAATACATAAGTTTCTTTATAATCTTTCCCAATCACTTGTATGAACTATTTTGCTACAGTTCTTGCCTTTCTCTTTTCTACTCCACTATCCTCTTTCTACTTCACCATGTACATCCATCTTGAACCTACTATATTTCTTCCCTGTGATCTCAGTACCACTTCAAAAACTCTCTGCTCTCTTAGCATAAAAATCTTAGCTGCCATTGGTTCCTACCATAGGTCTGGACATGTCATTGCCTCAACATAGATCCTAGAAACCCATGTTTTAATGTCTACTAAATTGACAGTCGATCTGTTTAGGTATTCAAAAGAGTCACAAAGTTAAGCACTTGATATCAGTATTTGCTATGTTCTTCTTACAGCCAATGATGGCTCAGTATTAGCCTATAGTAATACAGTTTCTTGTGGTATGTTCTCAGTTAGTTGATGCTCATACAACTCTTGAATTTGGAGAGGCCTAGAAGCTATTCTAGGCTGATTCACTATGTCAGTATCTTGCTGTGGGAGGGGGTTGTCTTTTCCAATCCTGTTAAGGTACAACTATGTTTATCTCCATTAAGAATAATCAGTGCAGATAGCTTAGCAAGATGAGTTGGTTCTTTCTCGAAGATAATATCTCTTAACAAAAATATAACTCCATTGCTTTTGTTGAGCAACTTGTATCTGTTTTGACCATTATAACCTATAAGAGTAATGCATACAGATCTAGACTGGAGTTTTGAGATATTTAGGTCCAGTGGTATATAAGTATATGCTGTATATCCAAAAAGTCAAAGGTAAGAAACATCTTGCCTTTGTCCATGGCACAACTCTGCCAGAATTTTATTAGATTGTCTAGATGTGGGTATGAAATTCTTTACATACACAACTGTCTGTATTACATCTGTCTAGTATTTTGTAAGAAGCCCAGATTCTGCCAAAATTGATCAAGCTGTCTTAAATATTGTTCATATTCCCTTTTCAGCTATACTATTTTGCTGATGTGTGTAGGGTATTGTAAACTCAAATACCAGTCCTTTCTCACTCCTATATTGTTCCCAGGTCTGGTTAAACTATTTTCTCCCTATATCTAACCTTACTCTCTTTAACTTTCTCCCAGTCTGATATTCTGCCTCCTTATGATAAGTTTTGAAAATTTTTAAGGTTATTTTGGCTGATTTTGATGTAAGAAAAGCAATGGTTTAATATAATGAAAAACCATCTGTTATTGCTATAAAATAGTGTGCTCCCTCTGCTGATTGTAGTTGTGCCAGTTCCCATAGGCTAATATGCACATGCTTGAGTACCTCCTTTTCTTTGACTGTGGTACCATTGTGTGGACTCAATGTATATTTTCCAAATATACAATCCTTACATATTCCTTCTAGTACCATTTTGCCATGAGTGTTCAAACCATTGACCAGTTTGTTATTGATTATATTTTGTAGTATATCCACTCCAGTATGAGCAAAGTGTTAATGCCATGTAGAAAAATCAACTGACTTCAAGACTGATTGACTTAAGTATACTATGTAGTCATCTTGTTCAATATCAATGTAAAACAAGTTTCCTTTTCTTTTTGCAGAGAATAATGTTGGTCTATTTGGCATTTTGATAGATACCAGATTATCAGTAACCAAGAAAAGTATGTTAGCTCCTTTCTCAAACAGTTTCAAGATAAATATTAAATTTGATCAAAGGCTAGATGTATATATTGTATTGTCAAGAGTAATTGTTTTTAACTTTCTTTCCACTCTAGTTTTGAACCTTATGGTCCCCTTTCTAAGAATATTGAATGTAGAATTTATACTGGCAGATAAACTAGAGATGTTCTGATTTAAAGGAAAATATAAAATAAAAAGAGATTTGTTTGCAAAGCAGTAATCACTTGCTCCAGAGTCAATCAAGGTGTAAATGGTGTATTTATTTATAGAGTCCATATGTATTACAAATGATTTTTCTCTAGGTAATTCTTTATTAATTTCTACTCCTATTACTTTGTTGATTTGGTGTGTGTAATTAGGTGAACTGGGGGAAAGATTATTGTTAGGACTCTTGATTGGAAGAAAAGGTTGGATAGGGGGTACTTTGAAAAAAGTCTCTTCCATATTCATCATAGCAAATGATTCCCCAACCTCATCTGTTACAGTGGTAACATTTGTAGTTGGCTTTGGTTTATAATCATCCTAACAAGTTTTGGCAGCTGATCCTTTCTCTCTACCTTTCTTTCCAAAACCAGATGGAAATTGGCCCTCTTTTTCTCCTTCTAGCCAGTAACAAACATTAATGGTATGTTTGTGCCATTTATACTTTGGGTTTGTACATACTGATTGGTTTTGATTGCGATATTGTAGGTTAGAGATATGAAGAGCTGTTATGGATTTCAGTATATTTTGGTTGTGATTCTGGTATACTCTTAACCACCAGGCATGTAATTTGGAGATGATGTTGCCAGAAAAGTCATTTTCAAAAACTATCACAACTATAGAATTCTAGATAGGTGGAAGTGAGTTTAGGATAATAGTAGTGAAATTGGCATCTAATATATTGGCTCCTATAGCTCTGGCATGAGATAATTTCTTCCTTAAGAGACTAATATAGGCTGGAAAGTCTCCATTTGTCACCAGAAAAATATTTCTAAGTTCTATTTCTGTATTTAAGCAGTTTACTAATGTTTTTTTGTCATATAGAGTAATATAGAACTTCTATATATCTGCTACTGTTCCTTCAGTACCTATCCCAAAACCTGTTGGCTCAATAGTATTGAATAGTAACAACATTTTCCCCCAAGAGTTATGGTTTCTCCACTCTCTAGCAGTTGAGGTCAGTAAATCCTATGGAGTCTTAGCAGTAATTGCCAGTATTGCCACAAGACTTGTTGTAGTGCTTGCTAATCCTGATGCCATTGTAGCAGTAATAAATGGCAGTTGATTTAGAGTTGCTGGATTAATTATTAAGCTATCAAGATAACCTTCCACTCTCTGGAGTTGACTATCATCATAATAGTCTGTTTCCAGGTAGACCAGTTCATTCCATTGAATTTTGAATGCTCAGATAAGAGTGGTACAATATTAGGTCCAGCGCTTGTCATAGTAAAGTAAAGTGGTCATGATATGGATGTTGGATATATGTTGGAAGTTTGTGGATGTATACAATAACTTGACTGACTTGTTGTTTAAGCTATAAGGCCAGGGCCCATAACCAATTATAAACTGTAATACAATAGACTCAGATGTTACTAATATAGTAGATAACTCTAATTATTTATCTATAATACAACAGACTGTAATACAGTGATGAGAGCCAATAATAGTAATAAAGAACTATAGCTCACCTCAGACATCACCAATGTAGTAGATGACTAAGTAAGCCTAAGTGTAGTCCAGGTATTTATACTAGAATGAGTGTTTTACATTTGTCATACAGGTGAAAAGAAAATTAAAAAAAGACGACATCACTATTAATCAGTCCTGTCTAATAATTTCTTTACTAAGATTGCCATTTAGAAATACTGTCTTGGTATCCATTTGATAGATATACTACTAGTGCTTTGCAGTAAGTGCAAGTAGAGTCTGGTATCATACTGGGTAGCCTTTTTAGGTAATTTAAGTAATAATTATCACAAATCTATACTATAATCCAGCTTAAGCAGTGAAAGTGATACCAATTGTATACCACTTAACCCCCAGTCTTGGACTTGTATATATTACCTGAGTAGCAGAATAGTGGTTGTGACTACTACTATACCAGTCTTATAGGGCCTATCCAGCTATTTTGTACTAGATACAAACCAGAAATCCCCTTTAGAAGCTCTCTCGAGGACTGTCTGAACCTTGGAAGAACTAGTCTCCTCTGGTAAAATGACATTACAATTTGGTGGCTGTTGTATTTGATAGTTTAGGCTTTAATGTTACTATTAGACCTCAGCAGTCATTTTTGATGTCCTCTATAATTAGATGTGTTGTAAGCCATCCTCTTGAGGGCAACATCATTAGGGTACCTGGGAAAAAAGGGCTATCCAGGATAGAGAAGAAAGATCAGGAGTCTGGAAGAATAACAGAGAGAGATCAAGGAAGTTGGAATTAGAGAGATTAATAAAGATATCAACCTTGAGAGTAGATCACCCATACTAACTTTGAGGTTCCTTAAGCCATGTTTGAAGGCTAGATTTGATGGAAAGACCTAAGAAAAAACTGGATAGGAGAGTTAGAAGGGACAAGGAGCACTGGCTGTATGATTAGAAGAGAACCCTGCTTTATCATTCTACTCTCTACTATAATAGGCCATTGGAATGTTTCTTTTGTTTTCTTAACTGTTGATTCTATAATTTGTAATCCTAATATATACTCTAGGAGCACAGAGAGGTTTAACAACAACTTACCCCTATTATCTCTTTCCCTTTGTCACTCTAGAGCTCCACTACTATTTCTGAGTGACTGAGTTTCCTGTTTGTTCCTTTATAAAACTCTATAAAACTTCCCTTGAGGGACATATCTCATTTTGAGGAGGACTTGGGCATTCACTCAACTAGAAGTTTAATCACTTGCTATATGTTTTCAGAGTAGGTTTCCAACTGTACAGTCAGTTGAAGTAAAGCCTATACAAGAACATGGGAGTTCTAGGCAGTACTACTGTATTAACAGTGAGCCAGACTGCTAGACTAGCTTGAGAAGGATAGTGTTACAGTACAAAACAAATATATACCTTTGAGATCCACAATCAACTAGAGCTTGTTCTCAAGCAGATATTAAAAACATTTCATTTTCTAGGTTTATTTGTTTTCTTTATAGCAACCTTCATAAGCTCTCTATTATTTGATTTACCTCTCCAGCACTTACTTAATCATACACAACTGTGACACAACTTAGAGACTTTGTCTCTCTGACCTGTTCTTCTCACCCTTGTTATTTTATTTCCCTATCACTGGATGGTGGCATGGTGAGTTACAGGAGCATAGATCTCATAGTAGTCAATATCTTTTACTTGGAAAAAACCCTAGGCAATCAACTGAGCTTTATAGTATTCTACCTGATTGTCAGGGCCTAGTTTATGCTTGAATATCCACTTGCAGCCAACAATATAACAATCCTTGGGTTTTCTAACTTCTGTAAATAGTTTCTTCTTTATAAACTTCTCTAACTCCTCAACTATTGCTTTCTTTCAAGATTTGTCATCTGGGCAAGCCATAGCATTGCTGTATAACACAGGATCATGCTCAAGAGATATAGTCCAAGTGGTTTTATCACCCACTGAAGTTCTAACATTGTAGTGACTTAGCCTGAGATGACTTAATTATTCTTCTAGTCCAAGTTGACAAGAAAAACTTGATAGAGTTCCTATTTGATTGTTGTATACTACTTATACACATTCTTGTATTTACTTCTATTTATAAAGTCCCGTGCCTCTCTTTTGAGTCATTTCCTCTCATATATCCATTGATTTCCTAATTTAAAAGAAAAAAAAGAGATATAAATAATAACTTAGCTATTTAGCTGAGTTATGATACTACCCCCCTCTCAAGGTTCCTCATCCCAAGGATTTTACAACTCATGGTAGGGGTTACAAATATTCTCCATTTCATCATTATTATCTTCTGTCCATTCTTTAATTCCCAATTTTTCCTGCTTAATTTCCTCCTTCTCTTCCTTTATTATTTCTATTGTTCTTTGCCCCCTTGCTCTTCTTTCTTTCCATCTCCTCCAATTTCTTTCTAATCTTGCCCAGTATTCCTTGTTGTACTTCTTATCTGACCACCTGAATAATTTTCTTGCCATAAACCTTCCTAGTAATTCTCCTCTTCTGAAGGTTTCTTCTTTTCTTTCTTGTCTTCTGATGTCTTCCATGTCTCACCAGTATTCCTTCTCAAATTCCTCAACTGCTTTTTTTGCATTGCCTAGATTTTCCTTCCCTTCCCAAGTGTCAGATTCAACTGCGAATTCTTTCTATCGTACAAAGTACTTGTCTTTCTCCCTTATTCACTATTTATTCAAAATTCTCTCAACTTCCCATTCCTCTTCTCCTTTAATTATAACTGGAACTGGTTGCTTCTTTTTCTGCCCTTCTACTTGTCCTATGTATCTTCATATTCTACTAACATTAACTACCAGGTATATCTTTACTATACTAGGTAGTTCTAATTCTACTACATTTGATGATATGATCTTCTTTATTCAGTAAGGACCTACAAACCTCTCTGTTAACTTTTCCATTCTTCTTCTAACCATTTGGTATTTCAAATCCTTAGTGCTAAGCATCACTAAGTCTTTTACTTTGTACTCGTTAACTTCTGCTTTCTTCCTATTTGCATATTTCTTTATTTCTTCTTATACTTTTCCTAGTGCTGCTTTTACCTCCTCCTAAATCTCCTTCATCTTTGTTATGAATTTCTCTGCCCCTTCATACTTCCCTTTCTTTCTTATCTCAAACCCTATCCTGGGATTTTGTTTATAATTTGCCTTGAAAGATGGCATTTTAGTACTTGAATGCACTTTGTTATTGTAGGCAAACTCAGCTATTCCTAACCAATCTGGCCACTACTTCTACCTATAATCAATGAACATCCTCAAGTATTGTTCTAGTTCCTGATTAACTCTCTCTGTTTGTCTATCTGTTTGAGAGTGGAATATTGTTGACAATTTACTCTTGATCCCCAATATCCTATTTAACTCCTGCATTATTCCTGCCATGAACTGAGGTCCCCTGTCTGATATAATACTCTCAGGTAACCTATGTAACTTCCACATGTTGTCTCTAAACAACATAGCTAGTTCTTCTACCAATGTCTTTTTTGTAGTAGAAATAAAATATACCATTTTTGTCAATCTATCAACTACTACTAAAATTGAGTCATATCCTTGTGTTAGTAGCAATTTAGTGATAAAATCCACTGAAATGTGGGCCCAAGGTTTCTCCAGAATTGAATTTAGCATTAATTTTCCTGCTAGCTGTTCTGTGCAGTTTTTATTATGCTAGTATGCATCATACTCCTCTACATACTGTTTCACCTCTTTCATAATTCCTGGCCACCAAAAGTTCCTGGTGACCAGTTCTACTGTTTTTTACTATCCCCCATGTCCTTTTACTGGTGTGTTATAATACAACCAAATGATTTCTATTCTCAATTTCTCATCTTTCAGTATATATACCTTCTCTTCCTTATACATGATACCATCAACTTCTCTTCATTCCTTATCTCTTAGCATCTTTACCCCTGCTTATTTTATTTTTTCTACTGCTTTGACTATCTTATCATCTTTTACTTTTAACTGTTTTACTTTCTTTAGTAAATCCATTCCTTCTACTATTACTTTCACTTTCTTCGTTTTTCTAACTTCCAACCATTCTAGCTTTACTAATGTCTCATCCTCATTATCTCTTTCTACTCCTATTTCCCAATCTGGCCTTCTACTCAAACTGTCTGCCTTTTTCATTCTACTCCCTGAAACGTACTTGAGCATAAAATCAAATCTTGATAAATATAATGCCTATCTTGCTTGTCTTCTGTTCAATTTCTATACTTTCATAAAATATTCAAGATTTCTGTGGTCTGTCCAAATCTCAAATTTTATTGTTGTTTCTTCCAGGAAATGTCTCCACACTTCTAGACATTTGACTACTGCTAACATTTCTTTGTTGTGGATCTTGTAATTTTTTTTGTATTGCTTAGAGATTTAGAAATAAAAGCAACCAGCTTCTACAACTCATCAGAGCACTTCATTGATAGTACTCCTCCAGTAGCATAGTTCAAAGTATCTGCTTCTACCCTAAATTCTTTGTCTAAATCTAGGGCTGCTAATATTGGCCTGGTTGTAAAGATCTCTTTTAGCTCATCAAATGCTTGTTGCTACTCCTTCCCCCACTGTTACTTCACATCTTTCCTTATTAGTATATTCATTGGCTTTGCTACTTAAGCAAAGTCTTTAATAAACCTCCTATAATAGTTGGCAAAGCCTAAAAACTTTCTAATATCTTTTATATTCTTTGGCTCTGGCCAACTCAATACCCCATCTACCTTTTCTTTCTCCATTTCAATTCTATTAGATCCTATGACGATCCCTAGAAACCCAATTTTCCATATCTTCTACATACACTTTTCTGGCTTGACATACAAGTTATTCTCTTCTAGCCTCTTCAGTACTTCTTCCACAATCTTGTCATGTCCTTCTTTTGTCTTTGTTCCTACTAGTATATCATCTACAAAAGCTACAACTTTTCCTTCATTAATCATGTCTCTTAGAATTTCATTCATCATTACCTGAAATATAGCTAGTAAATTTGTCATTCCAAAGAACATAACTATCAGCTCAAAGGACCCTACATAGGTTGTGAATGCTCCCTTCTACTCATCCTCTTCTTTTATCCTCACATTGTTGAATCTCTACCAAAGATCTATCTTAGTGAATACTTGCTTACTCTCCATATTGTCTATTAAGTCTATAATCAATGGAAGTGGGTAGTTATTCTTCACCATCTGGTCATTCAAGTTACAGTAGTCTATTACTATTCTCTTTTCTCTGTTCTTTTTGCTTACAAAGAAAACTGGTGATATTTGAGAGGATTTTGATAGTCTGATGTACCTCTTTCTTAGCTGATCCTCCACAAAATTCTAAACTTCTTCCCTTTTGTTCCTGAACAAAGGGTAGATTCTTCCTTTTCTGGGTTTAAATGTCTCCTTAAGGTCTATGGTATGATCTTAGATTTTTCTCATTGGCATCCTCTTCAACTCTACCTTCCCAAATATCTTTTTTCACCTTAGAAATCTCTGTGGTACCATTTCTTCGATTTTTCTATAGTCTACTTTAACTTCCTCTTCCCTTCTCCAGTCTTCTTTATTATCTACTGTCTATCTTACAATTTTTTTTTCTTTTATCATTGCTACTCTTTTTACTCCCTTTGCTTTCTTTTCTTCTTTTAGCTTTATATTCCTTCCACACAGTAGTAGGTATCTTGTCATCTTTACTTCTTCTGTTTCCCAGTTAATCTTTGGGTTGTGTGCTTGTAACCACAGTATCCCCAATATAACATTTGTCTTCTCCAGACTACACACATCCATTTTTATCCTTTCTATGTAACCTTTGTAGTACACATTCACTTCTACTTGGTGTGTTATTTCCCCTGCACTATTATTTGTGCCATCTACATTTCTCACTTGCACCAGTCTTTCCAATTTCTGCAGTCAAAACCCATGTCTAGCTACCATCTTTCTATCCATAAACATCTCTGTTGTATCACTATCTAAGAGTGCTTTTACTGTTATCCCTTCATGGATGTCTATCTTTTTTACACCAATATTCAACCACACTTCTCTCAATATCTTAAATATCCTTCTCACCTCCCTTTGCTTGCTCTCCTCTCTTACTGTACTTTTCAGGGGTTCACTCCATGTGCTGTCTGGCTGTGTTTTCCCTTGTGCAGAACATACCACATTATTCTCCTTTCTCTTTTGCCTTGGGCATTTACACTACTTGGCTTCCTCTAGTCTTCTTCCTCTGAGAACTCCTTGTTCCCTATTGTTCTCCCAATATATCCCTTTCTTTCTATACTATCTACATTCTATGTAGATCACTATAACTTCTCCTATCATCCATCTTAACTCTAACAACCATGTATTCTCTAGCATATTTTCCATTCTACAATATTTCTGTGCCTTTTCCCAGTTGGGATGTGCTGGCTCTATTCTTCTTACTTCTTCTTGTTGCTGCACTTTTCCCCTTATAGGGCATGCTATCTCTTCTTACCTCCTCTTTTCCTTCTCTACTTCAATGTTTGGACACTTCTATTTGTAGTGCCCAATTCCTCTATATCTAAAATACTGTACTTTATTCACTATCTTTTGCCTCCTGACTTTCACTCCTCCTCCCACTCCACATTACATCACCCTACTTGCTATCATTTTAAATTTATTTTGGGAAATTGGTTTCCTCTTTGTTTCTCTCCTTTTATTTCTGCAGTTGTGGGCCAGGTACCCAAACTTTCTACAATACTAATACATTCTCTCTTTCTTTCCTTCTAACTCTACTCTTAGTTTAGCAAGAGCATGCTTTTGATTGAGCAGACCATTCATAAGGGAATTGTATTGGAATTGAGATATCATGTTGATGCCTCAATAGTATAGAATGAATAGTTGATCTCACTAGTTATACTATGTCTGCTGAGGTACAAGATCTTTATCTAGCTAGAGTCCTACTGTTCTATTAACTACTGCCCTAATACTATGGTTATACTATCACCCCAAGGAGAGGATCCTTAACCTAAATGCCTTCTTAAGAATGCAGCATTACTCTTCTGCATAGATAGATAACAATACACCTATAGTATGAAGTTTATAGTAGGAAAGCAACACAAGTAACTATCCAGCCCACTCAATTGTGAGATCAGGTCTTAGTAGTGATACCTGAGCTTGGTACCATACCTCCATCTGCAGTCCCTAACTGACTACAAAGTCCCCTTAAGCCTAGGGTCTAGCTATATTATAGTGGTCCTGAGTTGTGTCACCTAGGTACCAAGAAAAATAAGAGAGTAAGCTAGCAAGGCTCTATGATGAGTAGTGCCAGTAAAAGAATCAAGTTCTAGTGTAGTGACTTAGCCTGAGATAACTTAATCACTCTCCTAGTCCAAGTTGACAAGGAGAACTCAATAAAGTTCCTATTCAATTGTTGTATACTACTTATACACATTCTTATATTTACTTCTATTTATAAAGTTCCATACCTCTCTTTTGAGTCATTTCCTCTCATACATCTATTAATTTCCTAATTTAAAAGAAAAGAAAAAGAAAAGAGATATAAATAATGACTTAGCTGTTTGGCCGAGTCATAACAAATATAGTCTGACAATTTCCTCTTTGTTTAAGAAACCTTTTTATTTGTTACCTTTTCTCTAGCTGTTTTTGATACAGATTTTATACATTTTTGCTGATATGTACTGCATTGATATCTTGCATTATCATCCTGTATAGGTGCACAACAATTTCTAAGAGAACAACAGGTTTCTGGAGATAGAACTGACAAAGAATAGAGAGAAGAGGATGCAGTCAATTTTGCAACCTCTTTAGTCATAGTTAACTCTGTTGTACTATATCTGGGGGTTTTCAAGGTTAAAGAAACTGAATTTAGATATGCCTTATTGATTAAAACAGCTGTTTAAGTGCTAGAGCCTGTGAATTGACTAGAAGTAGAAGGATGAAGATAGTGAGATTGTAAATCATTAGGTTTATCTGCTGTTGCATATTTAGACTCTTTGAACATATCCATATCATGGTTGTTTGTTACAATTTGTCCAGAGTCAGTTGAATCAACTGTTTTTGAGTTATTCTCCCTATTTTCTTCCTCATCCTCCTTATTCTTTACCTCAGAAACTGGATTTTCATCCTCTTGTATAGGACAATCACTGGAAGAAGGATCTATGACTACTCTAGTGTCTTCTACCTCACTCCCTTCATCAAAACAAATATCCTGGAACTCAAAAGGTTGACCAGAAGGATGGTAAAAGAGAATATAAGCCTTTTTTCTAGAAGAATAACCAAGGTGTGTACATTGCAGAGACTTGGAGCCAAACTTTGACCTCTTGTTTTTAGGAATGAGAGCATAAGCAGTGCAACCAAAAACTTGAAGATATGCTACAGAGAGTTTATTGTTAGTATAAGCCTAATAGGGTATAATATCCTTCTCTATAGCATGGATAGGTACTCTATTGAGTATGTAAGTAGCATAGTTGACAGCATGCAACTAGAAGCTTTCTGGAAGCTCTAATTCTTTGATTATTGTATGGGCCATGTCAAGGATAGTGCAATTGATGCATTCAGCTAAGCTATTTTCTTGAGGAGTATTTGGATTTATAAGTTCATGATGAATACTGTGTAGCTTGAAATACTTCTTCAACAAGTCCAAGAAGTACTCTCCACTACCATCTGACCTAAAGAAATTCACATAATGATCTGTCTCAACCTTAGCATGTTCAATGAGTGACTTGAGTTGCTCTTCAGCAGTACTATCTTGAGATAATAGGAATGGCCATCAAGGAATATCATAAAGTAATATTCTCCACCCCTATCCTATGGCTTAATGGGACCAACAAAGTCTAAGTATACTCTATATAAGATAGACAGGTTCTGAATATCAGAGATCTTTGGAATAGGAGATTGTATCTGTTTGCTCTTGAGACAAGCCTTGCATACTTTTCATCATGTTTTTCTGAAACAATTTCTTGACTGATCATAATATAATATGACCAAGATAGCAGTGCCATGTAGTAATAGTACCAGTAGAGGAGCTGGTAGAGGTAGTAAAAGCATGGTGAGCAAAGGCATCAGTAGACTTGATAAGAGTATTAATGTTGTTTGTTGTAACAATGTAGATATATTCAGGAATAAATGGTAATGTATCAAGAATGTAGAGATTATTCTTTTTATAAGCAGTTGTAATGACTTGTCCTGACTTCGTGAGTTGACACTTGAGGTTTATAAACCCAAGATTATAGCTATATTGATTGAGAGTAAAGACTAAGAGAAGATTTTCTACTAAGGCAAGAAATATAATAGACATTTGGGAGAATATATTTGGAGTTATGACTATCAACTGTAACTGTGAATTAGATTTAACCAGTTCCAACAGCAAGTATAAAACACTTATCTTCCAACCAGACCCAATGAGACTCAAGAAGTTTTTCATATATAATGAATCACTTTCACTGAGAGCTTATGTAGATTGAAGCTCCTGAGTCAACAATCCATTTCAATAATATGTCCTTTTGACCAGTCAAGATCTCTGCTTTGAATAGCCAAACTACCAGAATCCTTTTTCTCTCCAGATTTCCCTTCTTTTCTTGCCTGATTCATCTTGAACTTCCAACATTCAGATTTAATATAACCTTTTTTCTCACAATAATTGCACTTTATCTTTCTCTTATCTCTATCTGATAGTTTTAATAACTATGGTTTTCTTTTACCCTTTGTATAAGCAATGAGTGCCACCTGCAAACTGCCAAGTTTGATATTCTTCTCCTCAGTAAGAACTTGAGTGATAACAATATCAGTGGAGAGTGACAAGCCACCAGTAGTGGCAGGAGTAGAGTTAAGAATGGTGCAAAGAGTGGAATATGAGTTAGGAAAAGCAAAAAGCATAGCATAAGTAATAACAGTATCAGAAATTGGTTTACTAAGTATTTTGAGGATATAGACCTTATGTTGGACATCATTTAACTGAGGCCCCATAGGCATCTCATCTGAGAATGAAGCACAGAAGATCTCTTTGATTAAGTATACAATAGTATTTTGACTCTCTTTTTTATAATAACAATTCAACTTATCCCAAGCATTAGTAGCTGACATAGCATACAAGACATTACTCAAAGGCTCATTCTTCAAGGTTAAAGTAAGCTGAGCCTGGGCCTCTATATCACAGTAATCCTAGTTATCAATATCTGACTGGTTTATACTATTACTAGTAATTTGGATAAGAACAGCTCATACATTCTCAATATCCTAACTAATGTCTACTCAACCAACTCAGAGCCAACTTACTAATACACTCCCTAGTACTATTCCTTGTCTTGAGTCTAATGGTTCTAACTGGTCTATTTTCAACCTATGCTTCTAGTATACTGTTGAAGTAAAAGGATTTTAGAATTACTTTAATAGTACTACTACTCATTCTTCATCTACTAATGTATTATCTTCTTCTACTGTCAGAGAATACTAAACAATATTAGTTAATGTAGTAATAATTCTGTCTAATCCAGTCTTAAACTCTCTTTAAAATTACAACCACATCTTTGAGTACTTTTCTGTGATATTTTAAGGCTTAACATACTCAAACCTGTAGTTGTTCTTGACTCCATTACCTTGCTCTACCTTGTTTGTCCAAGAATCTAATCATGACAAGACCAATTATTTGTTTTCAATCCAACACAGCTCACCCTGAATTTGATGACCTAAATGAGCAATCCATTTATCTTGAAGCCCTAGAAGAAACCAGCAAAAAAGAGATAGACAAAAATATAACAATAAATGAACTATAAACTCAACTCACCCAAATCCAACTATAATTAGCTTCTCTCTAAGGAAAACAATCCCCTGAGCCTCCAGCACTTTACCTAACTTTTACTCAATACTACTGGTCAAACTCTCTTGATAACAATACTAAAGACAAAAAGAGCTCTATAATCCAACTATTCTTTAATGATCTCTAAGATTTTAATCACTTTCTTGTAAAAATCAACAGGGCATTTTTACTAGTTCTCCAAAAATTTTCTAGTAATATCTACTATATTGTCTTTATCTACCAATACCTAGAAGGGTATGTTATATTATGGACAAAATCCATCTTAATAGAAGAAGACCTAGAACTACAAGAAAACTAACAAAAATTTTTCAAAAACAATTCTATGACCCAAATATGCACAATTATCTCATAAAATACTAGTACCCTTCTTTTTCCATAACCACTATCATGGTTAAGCCAAATATTCAAAATAAATTGTCTGCTACTAATACTCATCCTCTTAGCTCCCAGACTATCCTTTCTAGCACTGGTGAGTCTTCAGACTCACTCAATATAATCTCTTATACCAGCTCTAGAGCTGGCAAATGTGTCTATCCCAGAGGATGCTTGTGTATGCATTGCACTATCAGGCACTCTTCTAGAAGTGTTTCTGCTGCTAAGAACTCTAGAAAAGCATCTCCTGAGCCCTCTTCTACCTCTAAGGAGGAGGAAAGTGATGAGGAAGAGGTCAGTTCTAGCCCCAGGATGCCTACTGTCTATTCTATGAGTTGGAATAACCAGATTGTATCTAAGAAGAACAGAGATATTGCTTCTGGGATGGCCTCTGTCCCCCAGGCCCCTATATCAACTAGTTTAATACCTTATAGCACAAACTATGGAACAGCTGAGTTATCATTCTACTTGGGAGGTAGTAGTGTAAGATCAGGCACCTATGATATGATAGATAACCTTGATACATTAGTCATCTGTGACAGTGACAGCTTACCTCAGGTGTCATAACCAGTGACAAGTGATATTGTCACATCTGAGGTCATATATGATAGTGACTTCTAGGATGGTAACCACTATGTCACATTTCTCTTTGGTTATTTTGGCTATTTAGAGACTGATGCTAGAGTTTTGCTTCATTTATATTATATATTGCATACTTTATTCAGAAGCATACTATTAGAAGCCATCCAATTGAACAGTTCCCTTCTATTATAGGAGCAAATTCCCTTATGTGGCACCTGTTCTAGGCTGTATCTGTAGCAGAGTAGAATTGCTTTAAAATCTTATCTCAGACTAATGCTTCTTCTCTTACAGAGGCAATAAGAATCTTCTATGGTCCTAGCTTACCTCAGAAGCCATCTCCAGATATAAAGATGACAGTTGATGAACTGCCAGTAGTGGAGGAAGCTCCCTTTACTACTGTGACTAACAAGAAGAGCAAGGGCAAAGAAAGTGTCTGGAATGTTTTAAGTTAGACTACAGGTGTAAATATTTCTGTAAAATCAATACCAGAGATCTAAGAAAATCCCTTAGCAACTAAGTAGCCTTTGTAGTATGTAATAGCACTGGTGTGATCTTATTTGACTTTGAGAATCTATTTATATTTAATGGGTTTGTGATCTACTAGTAATTAAGTGAGTTCCTAGGTACTGGTATTTTCTAGTTAGACAATTTCTTTATCTATTGTGTTTTGCTATTGTACTACATTGTATTGAGATATAGCTTTATGATAGGATAAGGGCTCATCTGAAATAATAGGGTCATTTAAGAGAAGTGCAAACTTGTTAATAGATTTCTGATCAGAGCTGAGTAGAATAATAGTTTCCTAGCCTGGAGGTTTATTTCTGGCTTAAGGATTATTAAGAACACAATAGTCTATTAATAGTTGGGATACAATACAAGCAGAATATTCATAGAGTAGTGGAGCTGATTTTAGAATATATGACTTTGATAGTATATTTGGTAGTTGAACTAAGTAGTTTGTAGTTGCTTTCTTTGGAGTTTTAGGAGGTTCTGAGTTGAATTTTGGATTTGGTTATAAACCTGAAATTTGCTTAGATATCTCCTGCTCTCTCTTAAGCAATGGAGGGTTCAAAGTATTAGTGTTGTTAGAACTAGTAGAATTTGGGATAGTGTAGTAATACTCATATATTTGATTTTTGAAGATTATATTCTGGGATATCTAAATCTGGTATGAGTGGAGATTCCAGTATCTCTAAGCTTTCCCATGATCTGATAAGCCAACAAAGACAAATTTTTGTGATTTTGGATCAAGTTTGGAGTTTTAGCTGTCTTATTAATAGCATTTGATTCTGAATTCTTGAAGCATTGATATGTAAGGCTTTTTTCCTGTGAAAGCTTCTTCTAGGATAATAGGTCCTTTGAAAGCTTATATTGGTGATCTATTTGTGAGATAGTAGGTATAAGCAACTGCTTCTGGTCAAAAAAAGTAAGAAATATTATGTTCAAGCATTATAGCATATGCATACTTAATTAGGGTATGATTGAGGCATTTGACAATACTATTTTGAGCAGATAAGTGGGCAGCTATATCATGACTTGGCAAAACAGTTAAGTCAATATTTATTTTTATATTTATTTTCATTTCTTTTAGTTTCTCAAAGATTAGACACATGAGATAGTTGGACAAAAAAGTACTTGTAGGACTTTGTAAACACTTGTAAATAGTAAAAGGTATATAAGTAGCTTATATAAATTGAATAAGGACTCTATCAAGTTCTCCTTGTCAACTTGGACTAGAAGTGGTTCTAAGATATCTCAGTCTAAGTTCTTACAAGCTGTGATTTTGTATTGTATTCCACAAAATTTGAGGTAGTTGATTACTCCATGATCAATCTATTCTTCTCCACCATCAAATTATATAGCTTTAAGGTTTTTGCCAATTTGAGTTTTAATAAAGGTCTAGTAATCTTTAATATATCTAAGAATATTCTTCTTTTTCATGAAATGGATTTGAGTATGTTATGTTATACTATCAGTGAAGCTAACATAATAGCATCTACTTCTAATTCCAGTAGTTCATACTGGTCTCCAGAGACCTTTTCTTTTCCTATAACTACCATTATAGTTAAACCAAATACTTGAAATAAATTGTCTACTACTAATACTCATCCTCTTGGCCCTCAGGCCATCCTTCCCAACACTAGTAGATCTCTAGACTTACTCAATGTGATCTTTTATACCAGTTCTAGAGCTGGCAAACATGTTCATCCTAGAAAACACTTATATGTTCATCACACTATCAGATGCTCCTCCAGAAGTTCCTGAGCCCTCTTCTACCTCTGAGGAGGAGAAAAGTGATAAGAAAGAGGCCAGTTCTAGCTCTAGGATGCCTACTGCCTCAAGAGTTACTATAGATAAGCTCTCTTATGAAGTTGCCTCTCTTCAGTTCACTGTTATCCTCTCTTCCTCTACTCCTGAAGGAAGAACATATTCTATAAGTTGGAATGACCAGGTTGTGTTTGAGAAAAGCAGGGATATTGCCTCTGGGATGGTCTTTGTCCTTTAGATCTCCATATTAACTAGTTTGATGCCTTATGGCATAAACCATAGAATAGCTGAGTCATTATCCCAGCTGGGAGGTAGCAGTATAGGGTTAGGCACCTGTGATATAATAGGTAACAGTGATATATTAGTCACTTGCAATAGTAATAGCTTACCTCAGGTATCATAACCAGTGATAAGTGATATTGTTATATATGATGTCATATATGATAGTGACTTCTAGGATGGTGACCACCATGTCACATCACTCTCTGGTCACCCTAGCTATTTAGAGACTAATACCAGAGTTTTTGCTTTGTCTGTTTTGCATATTGTATACTTCATTTAAAAGCATGCTATTAAGAGCTATCCAATTAAACAGTTTCCTCCTATCATAGGAGTAAGTTCCCTTATATGGTATCTGTTCCAGGCTATATCTGTAGCAGAGTGGAATTGCTTTAAGATCTCATCTTAGGCTAATGCTATCTCTTTCTCTTGTAGAGGCAATAAGGACCCTCTATGGTCCCAACTTATCTCAGAAGCTATTTCCAGATGTAGAAATGGTAGTTAATAAACCACCAGTAGTAGAGGAAGCTTCCTTTACTACTGTAACTAACAAGAAGGGCAAGAGCAAAGAAAGGTCCTCTTCCTCTACTAATACTCCTGCACCTTCTTAGAACATATCCTCACCAGCAATAGTGGTCTCAAGAGTGCCTCCTCCTTCTCAGCCAGCCAAGATGGTTACTGTCAAGCTTACCTCCACAAAAGAAGCTACCTCCCCTAGGTATCCAAGCAGATACCTAAATTCTTTGCCCAAGTAGTATACAATAGAAACTTCCAGCACATTCTAAGGTTTGCTCCAGCCTCTGCTTATCCAAAGTATGAGAGCTTTCTTTATCTCTATAATATGTTCACTGACCTTTTTATGGAGAAAGTCCTAGCTATATATTAGTCTAGATTTGGTACAAGCACTTCCCCTGACAGAGAAAGTACTATTTATTCTAGTGTCTCAAGGGTGTTAGCGACCGACTCAGAAACCTTAAGCTAGGGTTTAACTCAAGATGGTTCTTCAGAGTTAGAAAAGAACTCAATAAGGTTCTTACTTAATTGTAGTCTATTATATATATAGGTATACTATTTGTTCTTATTTATACTATGAGCTATCCATTAGCTACTGGTTTGACTCTAGTTCATGCCCAATCTATTTATAGTACTTTGTCATAGTCAAGGCAACTTATAACAGTATTCCCTTCTTAAAAGTTCTCATCCCAAGGACTTTATAGTTCATTATATGGGTTCTGTAAATTATCCATTTCATCTTCTTCATCCTATTTTTCTATTCTATCTTCTTTGAATTCTTGCTTATTTTCTTTTTCCTTTTCTTTATCCTTTTCTTGGATCATTTCTAACATTTCCCTTTCTTTTGCCTTTCCTGATCTCCATTGTTTCCAATTCCTTTTCAATCTTCTCCAATATTCCCTATTAAATTTCTTATTATTCCATCCATACAGTAGTTTTGCTGTATATCTTCCTGGTAATTCTTCTTTATGATCTTTTTTCAAGTTCCTTTTCTTTATTCTTCTAGCCCCTTCTCTATATTCTTTCTTGAACCTATTTATCTCTTCCTCTAAACTTTCTCTTATTTAATATTTTCTCTATTTTATATTCCTCTTTTCCTTCAATTATTACTGGTAAAGTTCATTCCTTTTTTTGATCTTCTACTTGATTCCTATACTTTCATATTCTGCTGACATTTACTACTAGATATATTTTAACACTACTTGGTAACTCCAGTTCAATTGCATTTGTTGAAATTATTCTCTTGACTTTGTAAGGTCCCACAAATTGTTCTGTCAGTTTTTCTGATTGTTTTCCCTATATTTGATATTTGAGATCTTTTGTACTCAGTAATACCCAGTCTCCTACTTTATACTCTTCTGGTTCATTCCTCTTTCTATTTGCATACTTTCATATTTCCTCCTGACTTTTCCTTAATGCTGTTTCTGCCTTTTTATGCACTTCCTTTATTCTTGCCACAAATTCCACTGCCTTTTCAAACTTCCCCTTTTTTCTCATCTTAAATCCTATGTATAGATCCCATCTATTATTTGTCTTGAACAGTAACACTCTTATACTTAACTGCACTTTGTTGTTATATGCAAACTCTGCTGTTGCTAGCCAGTTAAGCCATTGCTCTTGTTTGTGATCGATAAATATCCTCAGGTATTGTTCTAAGTCTTGATTCATCCTTTTAGCCTGCCCATCTGTCTGTGGATGGTAGGCTGTTGATAACTTTATGTCAATCCCCAACATATTGTTTAGCTTCTTCATCATCTTCACTGCAAACTGCACTCCTCTATCCATAATAATACTCTTTGGTAGACTATATAGCTTCTAGATATTATTCTAGAACAATCTTGCTACTCTCTCTGCCAAAGTCTTTTTTGTAGTAGACATAAAGTGTGCCATTTTTGTCAACCTATTGCATACTACCAGTATACTATTGTATCCCTGTGCTAACAGTAACTTTGTGTTAAAATCCGCTGTAATATAGGTCTAGGATTTCTCTGGTACTGCATTTGGTATTAATTTCCCTGTTAGTACCTCAGTACGATTCTTGTTTCTTTGACAGATATTATATCTTTCTATATACTTCTTGACTTCTTTTATTATCTCTGACCACCAGAAGTTTTTAGTAACCAACTCTGTTGTCTTCCACTGCTCTTTGTCCTCTTACTGGTATATCATAGTATAGCTGAATTATCTCTGCTTTCAGTTTTTTGTCCTTTGGAACATATATCTTTCTATCTCTTAACATCAGTCCATCTTTCTCTCACTATTCCTTATCTCTCAACATCTTTATTCCTGCTTGTTTTATTTCTTCTACTACTTTTATCACTTTATTATCTTTTGCATCTGACTTTTTAATTTTCTCCAATAAATCCACTTCCTCTATCACAATTTCTGCCACTTGTGTTGCTCTAATTTCCAGCTACTTCTTTTTTACCAATACTCTATTCTTGTTATCTCTCTTTACCCCTATTTGCCAGCCTGGACATCTACTGAAGCTATCAGCCTTTTCTATGCTGCTATCTGGCACATGTTTAAGAGTAAAGTCAAATCTAGATAGATACAAGGCCTATTCTGCTTGTCTATAATTTAGTTTCTGACTACTCATAAAGTATTCTAGATTTTTGTGGTTACTCCAAATCTCGAATTTGTTTTATGCTCCTTTTAGCAAGTGCCTCCATTCCTCTAAGCATCTGATGATTGCCAACATTTCTTGGTCATGAATTTTATAATTTCTCTTAGCTTTATTCAACAACTTTGAAATAAAGGCTACTGATCTCCACTTGTTGTCTTCACACCTCATCAATAACACTTCTCCTGTTATATACTCTAATGCATCTGCTTCTACTCTCATCTCCTTATCTAGATTTGGTACCACTAACACTGGTTATATTGCGAATATCTGCTTCAACTCCTCAAATGCCTTCTTCTGCTCTTCTTCCCAGTTCCACTCCTTATCCTTTCTAACCAGTTTATGCAGTGGTTTTGCTATCTTGGCAAAGTCTTTTACAAATTGCCTATAGTAATTTGCTAATCCCAAGAACTTTTGTACATCTTTAACTGTTTTAGACCTTGGCTATTCCAGAACTCCTAATACCTTCTCTTCTTGTATCTTTATACCATCTATTTCTATCACTAGTCCTAGAAAGTCAATCTCTTTAACTTTCCACATATTTCTCAGGTTTTAGATATAGATTATTTGCTTTTATTCTCCTCAGGATTTCTTTTACTACCTCATCATACTTCTTTTCATCTTTTGTTTCCACTAACACATTATCCATAAATGCTACTACATCTCCTATGTCTATTAGATCTCTTAATATATTATTCATCATTGCCTGGAATATTGCTAGTGAATTTGTGAGACCAAAGAATATCATAGTGGGTTTGTATACCCCAAGATGCATTGTAAATATAGCTTTCCACTCATCTCTCTCTTTTATTTATACATTGTTATACCTCCATTGTAAATCCATCTTTGTAAATACCTTTCTCATGCCCATAGTATTAATCAAGTCTGAAATCAAAGGCAAAGGGTAATTGTCCTTAACTGTTCCTTTATTAAGATATCTATAGTCTTATACTATTCTTTTTTCATCCTTTTTTTCTAAAAAGAAGACTGGTAAAGTCTAAGGTGACTTTGAGGATCAAATATACCCCTTTCTCAACTGTTCTTCCACAAATTCTCTAATCTCCTCTTTCTCTTTTCTTGATATCAAATATATTCTTTCTTTCCTTGGCACAAAATCTTCCCTTAAATTTATTACATAGTTCCAAGATTTTCTGACTGGTATCCTTTCTGATTTTGCCTTTTCAAAAACTTTAAGCCACTTGTGGAATTTCTATAGCACTATCTTTTTTACTTTCTCTCTGTCTAGCCCTATCTTATTATCAAACTTTTCCTCTATTGTCCATTTTCACTCATCTCTACCTGCTTGATCTACTGTTCTGATTCTCTTTCTAATCTTCTTTATTCAACATCCTTCTTTACTGCTATGTTTCTTTCACAAATAGGTGGGCATCTCATCATCTTTATTTCTCCTGTTTCCCAATTTATCTCAGGGTTATGTGCCTGCAACCATGATATTTCTGGTATCACATCTGTCTTTTCCAAGTCACATACATCCATTCTCATCCTTTCTACATGATTTTTGTAGTACACATTTACTTTCACTTGGTGTGTGATGGCCCTTGTACTATTATTTGTACCATTTACATTTCTGACCATCACTGGTCTGTCCAACTTCTACAACCTAAATCCATGTTTTACTGCTATTTTTCTGTCCATAAATATTCCTGTTATGCCACTATCCAAGAGCACTTTTACTGTTACTCCCTTATGTATGTCTACTTTCTCTACTCCAATGTTTAGCCACACTTCTCTCAACATTTTGAATATTCTTCTGATATCCCTTTGCTTATTCTCCTCCTTTTCTATGCTTCTCAGAACCTCTGTCTATGTACTACTCTACTGTACATTTCTCTCTATAGGATATGCTACCATTTCCTAGTTTTACTATAGCTTCTTTTTCCCTGTCCTATATTCTGGACACAAGATCTTCTTTCTTTTTTGTTCTAACACTCTTTTTCCTATAGCATCTTTTCTTCTACATTCCATACACTGCACTCTTGTTATTTCTCCCCTTTCTCTAATTCCATGCTTTCTGGCAAAAGTCATACCATATATTTCTTACTTGTCTTTTAAGAAAAAAGTCCTACCCTTGATTTTCATAGGTCTATACCCCTCTACTGTCACATCCTCTACAATCCACATAGGTCACTACTACCTCCTCTGTGACCCATCCTTTATCAAGAAAAAGAGCATCTTCTGGAGGCATGCTCCACTCATCATAGTACTCCTACATCTTTTTCCATGTAGGATATACTGGCCTTTACTGCACCTTTTGTAGTCTAGCCACACAGGTCACCTCTTTTTCTCTCTGCATCTCCTTCTCTGCTACTGTTATTAGACAGTCCCACTTGAAGTGTCCTACCTCCTAATACCTAAAACATTGTAGCTTTTTCTTCTCCTGTCTCTTCACTTTTACTTCCTCTCTTATACCACACCTCATTACTCTACACACTTAACACCTTAAACTTATCATGGGGAATAGGCCTCCCCTTTTCTACCTCTCTCCATTTCCTGCAGTTATGGGCTAGATGCCTGAACTCTTTGCAACCAAAACACTTCCTTTTTTTTCTTCTCTCTAGTTTTGTTCTTAATTTGGCAAGAGTCTACCATTGATTGAGCATGTCACTCATAAGTTGGTTATATTGTTCAAGAGACATGGTGTTATGCCCCTTGAAGTGGAATAGGATTTTTTGGATCTCACTAATTATAACTATATCTGTTGGGATGCAAGATCTTCACTCAACCAGACTCCTACTGCCATACTGGCTACTGCCCTAATCAAATAGTAAACGATCATCTCAAGAAGAGGATCTCTACTCTAATAGCATCTTCTTAAGGGGTCAATGCTATTCCTCTGCATATATGGATATCAATGCACTCCTAGCACAAGGTTTCTACTGATCAAAAAGATACAGGTACTCTATTAAGCAACACCACTCAATTGCTAGGTCAGGTCTTGAACACAATACCTGGGTTTGGTACTGAGTCTCCACTGGTAGTCTCTAACTGACTACCAAGGTTCCCTTTACAGCTAGAGTCCACTACCCAAAAAGACCAGTAATTGAGCTGATTACCAATTGAGGACAATAAAAGAGTAAAGTTTAGGCAGGGTTTGAAGTGAACAGTGCCTGGAGTATGGTATTGAGTTCTTCTGTTAGCAACTGACTCAGAAACCTTAAGCTAGGGTTTAACTCAAGGCAGTTCTTCAGAGTTAGAAAAGAACTCAATAAGGTTCTTGTTTAATTGCAGTCTGCTATATATATAAGTATACTATTTGTCCTCATTTATACTACAAGCTGTCCATCAGCTACTAGTTCAACTCTAGTTTATGCCCAATCTATTTATAGTACTTTGTTATAGTCAAGGCAACTCATGACAAAGGGTACCTAAGATAACAACACATAGGCCTACAAGGTGTCATGTGTTAATTCCACTTGATGCCTCTATTACAGAGGTTGTTGTAGTTAATACTAGTACTACAGTTAAGTTCTGTAACAGGAGCTTAGTTGAGGCTTACTCTAAGTTAAGAGTTGAGTCAGTTCTATCATAACATGGCAAAATGGCTAAGTCATTATTTTATTTTATTTTAATTTTATTTTCTTATTTGAACTTACTATACAAGGAAGGAGTATGGGAAAGTATCATATGACAATATTGCATATCACAGTCACATATCAGGATGTCACAAGGTCACATGATAAGTGTGGGAAAGTAGTACACAGACTATGTAGTAGTTGTATAAGTAGTATACAGAATCAAATGGGAACTCTATTAAGTTTTTCTTGTCAACTTGGACTTGGAGTGTGATTAAGTTGTCTTGGGCTAAATCACTACACTAGAACTCAATTCTATATCTAGAGTACCATCTACCTTGGACCTTGCTTATCTTAACTCTCATAATTTTTTTGATCCTTGACTAGTGGTCATCACAATTACTAGTTACCTCCATATATAGCCAGGCCCTTGGCTTAAGGGAGCTTGTCAATCAGTTAGGGATTGATGGTGGAAGTACAGTACTAAGCTTGGGTATTGGTACTGAGACCTGACCTTGCAACTGAGTGGTGTTTAGTAGATATTTGTACTGTTCTTAGTATAAACCTTGTGCTGGGGTCCATTGTGACTTGTACATGTAGAGGATTGATGGTTACTCTCTAGGAGGCTATCTAGATTAGAGATCCCATCTGTTGGGTGATAGTTTAACCCTAGTATTAAGGCAGTAGTTAGTAGAGCAGTAGGACTCTAGCTAGATAAAGATCTTGTGCCCCAGCAGACATAGTGTAGCTAGTAAGGTCAATCATTCACTCCATACCATTAAGGTATCAACACAATGTCTCAGTCCCAATACAATTCTCTCATGAGTGGTCTGCTCAACCAAAAGCATGCTCTTGCTAAATTAAGAACAGAGTTAGAAGGAAAAAGAGAGAGGATATGTCAATGTTGTAAGAGGTTCAAACACCTGACCCATAACTATAGGAATAAAAAGGAGGAGGTAAAGGGGAAACCAATTCCCCAAAATAAATTCAAAGTGATAGCAAGTAGGGTGATGTAATATAGAGTAAGGAAAGAAGTAAAAGTGAGGAGGCAAGAGATGGTGGAGAAAGTAAAATGTTTTAGATGTTGGGGAATAGGGCATTACAAGTGGGAGTGTCCAAATATTGAAGTAGAAAGGAGGAGATGAGAGGAGGTAGTGGTGCATGTGGTAATGCCACAAAAGATACAGCAGGAGAAAAGGCCAGTACACTCCTTATAGAGAAAAGTACAGGAGTATGGTGGCATATGGAACACCCCTGAGAAGTACAGCAATAGAAGAAAAGGGGTAGAAGACCAGATGGGAAGTGATCACATATGTGGAGTGTAGTGGGTGTAACTACAAGGGCACTAAAACAGAAGTCAACTAGGGACAAGGATTTATCTCTGGGGAGCAGCTAAGAAATGTATGGTGAGAGCTGTTTAGAAGCATAGAAGTGGAGAAATAATGGAAAAGAGAGTAGAGTTAAATGTACAGATTATGGAAGGAAGGATATGGTTGTAGGAGAGAAGATATACCAGAAAGAGCAGGAAAAGATTTTATATCCTGAGTGTAGAACTGGAAAGAAGAAACTGTAGTGGAACTGGGAAGTAGTAGCATGGCCCATAGAGGCAAAAGTACAGCAAGGCAGTGCACAGACAGAAGCTCTGAAAGATACAGCAAAAGAGAAGGGTAAACAGAGGGAAGTAAGGAGGACTTTCAAAATGCTAAGAGAGGTGTGGTTGAATATCAGAATAGAAAAGATAGACATACATAAAGGCATAATGGTTAAAGCACTCTTGGATAGTGGCACTGCAGAGATGTTTATAGATAGGAAAATGGCAGCAAGACATGGTTTTAAGCTGCAAAGATTAGAAAGGCCAGTAGTGGTTAGAAATATAGATGGAACAAACAATAGTGCAGGTGTGATTACATATCAAGTAGAAGTGAATGTGTACTACAAGAATCATATGGAGAGAACAAGGATGGATATATGCAATTTAGAAAGAACAGAGATGATATTAGGGATGCCATGGTTATAGGTATACAACCTAGAAATAAACTGGGAGACAGGGGAGGTTAAAATGACAAGGTGCCCACTATTGTGTGGAAGAAATACAAAGAAGAAAGAAGATAGAAAGGCAGAGAAGGGGAGAAGAATAGCCACTATAGAAGAGGAGAAAATTGTAAGATGGGCAGTAGATGATAAGAAAGACTGGAGAAAAGAGGAGAAAGTTGAAGTAGACCATAGGAAAATTAAAGAGATGGTTCCTCAAAGGTTTTTAAAGTGGAAGAAGGTATTTGGGAAGGTAGAATCAGAAAGAATGCCAACTAGAAAGATTTGGGATCATACTATAGATCTCAAGGAGACACTCAAACTATGAAAGGGAAGGATTTACCCTCTATTCAAAAACAAGAGAGAAGAGGTCCAGAATTGTAGATGACCAATTAAGAAAAGTGTATATCAGACCATCTAAATCCTCTCAGATGTTGCTGGTGTTCTTTGTGAGTAAGAAGAATAGAAGCAAGAGGATGGTTATGGACTACTACAGTCTAAATGAACAAACCATAAAGAACAACTACCCATTACCATTGATAATAGACTTAATTGACAACATAGAAAGTAAGAAAGTATTTATGAAGATGGATCTGCAATGGGGGTTCAATAATGTGAGGATCAAAGAAGGAGATAAGTGGAAGGGAGCATTTACAATGCATGTGGGCTCCTTTGAACCAATAGTAATGTTCTTTGGAATAATGAACTCACTAGCTATATTCCAGGCAATAATGAGTGAAATTTTGAGGGACCTAATAAATAAAGGAAAAGTTGCAGCATTTGTAGATGATATGTTGGTAGGAATGGAGACAGAAGAAGGATATGATGAGATTGTGGAAGAAATATTGAAGAGGCTAGAAGAAAATGACTTGTATATCAAGCTAGAAAAGTGTATATAGAAGGCAAGGAGGATTGGATTCCTAGGGATTGTTATAGGACCTAACAGAATAGAAATGGAGAAAGAGAAGGTAGATGGGGTACTAAGTTGGCCAGAGCCAAAAAATGTAAAAGATATCAGAAAGTTTTTGGGCCTTGCAAATTACTACAGAAGGTTCATTAAAGATTTTGCACAAGTAACTAGGCCAATGAATATGTTGACAAGGAAGGATGTGAAGTGGCAGTGGAGAAGTGAACAGCAAAAGACATTTGATGAGCTTAAACAAGTCTTTACCACCAGACTAGTATTAGCAGCCCCAGATCTAGACAAAGAATTCAGGGTGGAAACAGATGCTTCAAATTATGCTACTAGAGGAGTTTTATCAATGAAATGCTCTGATGAACTGTGGAGACCAGTTGCTTTTATTTCCAAGTCATTGAGTAATATAGAATGAAATTATGAAATACACAATAAGGAGATGCTAGCAGTAGTCAGATGCTTAGAGGCATGGAGACACTTCCTAGAAGGAACAACTATCAAATTTGAGATCTGGACAGATCATAAAATCTCAAATACTTCATAAAGGCACAAAAGTTAAATAGAAAACAAGCAAGATGGGCCCTATATTTGTCAAGATTCAACTTTATACTGAAACATGTCCCAGGAAGCAGGATGGAGAAGACAGACAGTCTGAGTAGAAGGCTGGACTGGAAAGTAGAAGTGGAGAGAGACAATGAGAATGAGACATTGGTAAAGCCTAAGTGGCTAGTAGTCAGAAAAACAAAGAAAGTAGAAATCATTGTGGAAGAAGTCAATCTACTAGAAAAAGTGAGATAGTCAAAAGTGAAAGATAATAAAGTAGTAAAAGCTGTTGAAGAAATGAAGTGAGCAAGAGTAAAGATGTTAAAAGATAAAGAATAGAGAGAAGTTGATAGTGTAATGTACAAAGAAAGGAAGGTATATATGCTAAAAGATGATAAGTTGAAAGCAGAGATTGTTAGGTTACATCATGATATGCTAGTAGAAGGACATAGAGGACAGTGGAAGACAGTGGAGTTGGTCACTAGGAACTTTTAGTAGCCAGGAGTTACAAAAGAAGTGAAGCAGTATGTAAAGGGGTGTGATACTTGCCAGCATAATAAAAACTACACAAAACAGCCAGCAGGGAAATTAATGCTAAATTCAATTCTGGAAAAACCTTGGGCTTATATTTTAGCAGATTTCATTACTAAGTTACTGTTAGTACAAGAATACAACTCAATTTTAGTGGTAGTTGATAGATTAACAAAAATAGTACATTTTATTCCTACTACAGAAAAGACATTAGTAGAAGGACTAGCTAGGTTGTTTAGAGACAATGTGTGGAAGCTACATGGGTTACCTGAGAGTATCATTTCAGACAGGGGACCTTAGTTCACAACAGGAATAGTGCAGGAGTTGAACAGGATGCTAGGGATTGAAAGTAAATTGTCAACAGTGTTCCATCCTCAAACAGATGAACAAACAGAAAGGGTTAATCAGAAACTAGAGCAGTACTTAAGGATGTTTATTGACCATAGACAGGAACAGTGGCCAGATTGGTTAAGAACAGCAGAGTTCACCTACAACAATCAAGTACACTCAAGTACCAAAATGTCACCTTTCAAGGTAAATTATAGACAAGATCCCAGGATGGGGTTTGAGATGAGAAGAAAAGAAAGCAAAGAAATTTGTAACAAAAATGAAGGAGATTCAGGAAGAAGCAAAGGTAGTGCTAGAGAAAGCACAAAAAGAGATAAAGAAGTATGCAGATAGAAAGAGAGCAGAAGTTGATGAGTATAAAGTAGGGGACTTAGTGATGCTAAGAACTAAGAATCTGAAATATCAGATAGTTGGGAGGAGGACAGAAAAGTTAACAGAGAGGTTTGTAGGGCCTTACAAGATAAAGAAAATTGTATTATTGAATACAGTGGAATTAGAGCTACCAAGTACAGTAAAAATACATCCAGTAGTGTGAATACAAGAAAAAGACAAGTACTTGGTACAATGGAAGGGGTTCATGGTAGAATCAGACACTTGGGAAGAAAGGAAAAATCTAGAGAATGCTAAAGAAGCAATTGAAGAATATGAGAAGGAATACTAATGAGACATAGAAGATGTAAGATGGCAAGAGAAAAAAGAAGGAACATTTAGAAGAAAAGAGCTGCTAGGATCATTTACAGCAAAGAAATTATTTAGATGGTCAGATAAACAGTATAATGAGGAATATTGGGGAAGACTGGAAAGAAATTGGGGACAATGGAAAGGAGGATGAGCAAGGGGAAGAAGAACCTTGGAAACAATTCAGGAAAAAGAAAAAGAAATTGAGCAAAAAGTATCAGAAATTAGAGAATAGACAAAGAAAGATGAAGACAAAATAGGCAATATAGTGGACCCTTACTATGAGCTGTAAATCCTCAGGACAAGGAATCTTGAGAGAGGGGTAGTATCATGACCTGGCAAAACAGCTAAGTCACTATTTTATTTTATTTTTCTTATTTGGACTTACTATACAAGGAAGGAGTATGGGAAAGTATCACATGACAATGTTGCACATTATAGTTATATATCAGGGTGTCACAAGGTCATATGATAAGTGTGGGAAAGTAGTACACAAACCATGTAGTAGTTGTATAAGTAGTGTATATAATCAAATGGAAACTCTATCAAGTTCTCCTTGTCAACTTGGACTTGGAGTGTGATTAAGTTGTTTCAGGCTAAGTCACTACAAGTTCACAAGGCATGGGATGGTGTCTCTATGTCTACTAACTTTGTTGTATTAGCAGCAGAGCTGGAGGTTATTAAGCAGTGGCTTAAGAAAGTTGCTGGCTTGACTACCAGTACTGTGGTAGAGCCTTGTCTGCCACAGTCCAAGTTATTCTTGAAGATCTTGGGTGTTTCTTATTGGGGCAACAACTCTTCCCTTTCTATTACACAGGCTCAAGTTGAGGCTGTTATTGCTAATACCCCTGTCTTTGAGGAGGTAGTGTTTGCTTCTTACCCTCTCTCACATTATGAAGGCATCTCCAAGCTCAGACATATCTGTGATTTGGATTAACATTTGGGATTCTCAGAAGGGAACCAAGGGCAAGACCCTTATTAACTGTTTATTTAACTTTGGATGTCACACAACCACAGTCCAGAGGACTGCTATGCATCCTAGAGTTGCCTAGTGTTGCAACTGCTGGCACTGGGGACATCCTACCCACACTTGTCACACTCAAGGTACTAAATGTCAAAAGTATAGTAGACTACATAGAGTGGAAAACCACAGGTCCATGGCTTAGTGCTGTAAAACCAACCCCAAGTCTAACCCTCTTAGAGAGGCAACTGCAGATGGTACTTTATGCCCTTACACTTTCAAGTGTATAAACTACAAGGGTGAGCACTCTGCTGACAACACTAAGTATCCTTTCTGGTGCCACTGCTTTGACAGGCAGTGGCACTCCAACAAGGCTGCTGAGCTGTACACAAGTCATACCAGCAATAGCAACATCCAATGCCCTAGAGTGGGTAATCTCTGATCATGTGTAGTACAACTAAACTACACATATATTTGTAGAATGTTCACAAGAACTATGCACTGGTTGATACTTTTCTGGAGTCTCAAAAGAACTATTATGACATCTTCTTCATCCAGAAGCCACTCTGGAACTTTATCTATTATGCACTATCTACTACTCTTCTAGAAGGAGACAAGGTAGTAGGCACTCCTATTCATCCAGACTGGACCCAGGTGGTCCAGCCTCCCAAGAACTCTAAGGATGTTCCTTGAGTTATAGCTTTTATTCACTTTTGCTTGTCTAGACTTAGGTTTAGCTTGAGGAGAGATGTAATTGATCACTGATATTCTGCTACTGTCTTTCTTTAACAGAAAAGAGTGTTACTTTCTCATGAACATCTACTCGGATGACTGCCAGTCAGCTATCAAGTTTATACTAGATCAAGTTATCGACATCTCCAACTTATTGTATATGGATGGGGACTTTAACATCAGAGATACAGAGTGGAATCTATCTGTTTTTGCCCATTCTGCAGCTGGTCAGGCCTTGATAGACTTAGTTGACTCTTTTGGTCTTGTGTACTCACTACCAGCACTTTCTGTCCCTATTCACTGTCCAGACACTGATGGTCATACTAACTCAGTCATAGACCTTATCTTTTTAGACATGAGTGCTTCTTAGGTCTCACATTGCATCGAGTCTGATCTCAGACTACCCTTAGATCATGCTCCCCTACTGGTTGATCTTCCTACCTCACTAGAGAACATTCACTTTGGCAAGAAGGTCCTCAAACACAACAGTAATAAGGAGAGTACTTTCCTCTCTTCAGTCAATATAGGGCTTTGCACTCTCAACTTCTCTGATATGGACTTAGTTGCTAGTCTGGACTTACTCTCTGAAGCAGTGTGTAGAGTATTTACTAATGCTTGGGAGGCTAATGCTAGGTCCATCACTGTTACAACTCAATCCAAGAAGTGGTGGAATGATGAGTACAGGAGTGTACTTGAGACTTATAGATACACAGGAGCCAGACAGGACTGGCACTTATTTCACTTTGCTACAAGGAGTGCTAGGTGATCTTTCTTTAACAACAGGATTGTAGAGATTGTATTTACTAACAAGCACCCATAGGACCTTATGAGTTGGGTCAAGCAGCATAAGTTACCTGCAATGGAGGCTATTTAGTATCAAGGTCTCCCCTACAATTCTCTTCCTGACTTGTGGCATGTTCTTCACTCATTATATAATACAACAGCTAACCATCCTGTTCAGCTAGATATCCTAGGTGATATTCCCTGCCTGGTCCCTTGGCCATAGGTGTCTTTCTCTATACTATAGTTAAATAAGGCTCTTGGGGCCTGTTCTAACATCTCTGCTCTAGGTCCTGATCATGTTACTTGGCACTATCTCAAGAGCATTCTTGCCGACAACATCTGTGTAGCTGGCATTTTCTTTCTGGCCAACTCCTGTATTACTCTATGGCACTGGCCTCATCACTTCAAGGAGTTAGTCTCTGTCATTATTCCCAAGCCAGACAAACCAGCTTATGACACTCCTAAGGCCTTTCAGCCTATTGTTCTACTTAACACATTGGGCAAGCTCATTGAGAAGATGATTGCTAGGCAACTTCAATTTGATGCTGTCAAGTACAGTGTCCTTTACCCCAACCAACTTGGCAGTATCTCTCAGAGGTCTACTGAGGATGCTAGACTCTTTCTCATCTACTTGGTTTGCTCTGGCTGGGCCAAAGGTCTCAAGACCAGTGTGGTTGCTTTTAACATTGCTCAGTTCTTTTTCTCTCTAAATCATAGTATGCTCACTGCAATTCTTTGACACTCTGGCTTTGCAGACTGCTTAGTTGATCTCTTCTCTGACTATCTTGTAGGTAAATTAACCTGGTACTCCTGGAATTCCTTTCTCTCTGATGTCTGTGATGTGGATGTTGGTGTGGGACAAGGCTCTGCTCTCTCTCCTATTCTCTTTGTACTCTATATTGTACTACTTCTCCACCTCTTTGAATAGTGGGCTCAGATCCTCAACTTAGATACTTCCATTTTTTCTTATGTAGATGATGGTCTCTTGGCCTCCCAGGGAAAAATGTATAACAAAATCCTGCTAGAGCTTTCTTGTAGTTAAAGTGTAATTGTGGACTTGATGGGTTCCTTTGGCTTGGTCATGGAACATGACAAGTCAGAGATCTTTCACTTCTCTAGAGTGCATAACAACACCAACCCAGAGTTGGATCTCTTAGCTATTGGCACTCCTATTCTCAAGCACAAGACATACTGGCAATACTTGGATTTCTGCTTTGATTGACAACTCTCTTTCAAGGAGCACATTCAATACTACTCTACCAAGACACTGTCTACTGTGAAGGTGATGGGCATACTTGGCAACTCTACTTGAGGTCTGCTTCCTCTTCAGAAACAACTTCTCTATCAGTCCTATGTTATGCCAATTGCAACTTATGGTTTCCATCTCTAGTACTTTGCTGGAGTACCTACCAAGGCACAGGTTTCTCTCTTGGCAACTATATAATGCAAGGCTGCCCTTTGGATCCTAGGTGGATTTTGCACCTCACCAACTAGTGGGATTGAGGCTCTGGCAGGCCTTATTCCCATTTATTTTTATCTCAAGAAGCTAGTAAAGTAGTCTTGTCTTAGGGCTGCTACTCTTCCCTCTCAACATATACTAATGTCTCTTCTTAGTGCTCACAACTCAAAGGGTGCTTGTTCTTACTCACAGTCATTAGCTTTTCTCACTAACACCCAGAGCACTCAGTTAAGAAGCCCTTTCTTGGATACTGGAGCATTTTTACTTAATCTTACAGAATGCTTTAATCTACTCTACTCCAAGGCTCACCTAGGGTGTAGGTTGTTAGACAACTTCTCTGATTGTATCTTTTTTTACTTGTGATCACTCTAAGAGGAGCACTATCAAGGCTTATTTTCAGACCCTTGACTATCTTCGTCATGAGACTTTTACCAATCCTTCTACACTTGTTGTTACTGACATAAGTGTTATTTCTCCTAGGAACATGCAGGCTGTGTCTGCTGTTCACTTTTGGAGACTAGAAGAACAGGTGTCATCATCCAAGGCATCTACTGGATGTTCAACAGCTTTGGATACAGAGTTGTTTGCAATTAGGCTTGGTGTTGTTAAGGCTACTTTCTTTGACATCAAGCACATTATACTCATCACTGACTCTCTAAGCATGGCTAAGAGAGCAGTAGATGCTTCTGTTCACTCAGGACAGGTCCACTCTCTTGCAGTTGTACATGCTCTCAGAGACTTCTTTACTAGTCACTCAGACCACTTCATTAATTTCTGGAACTGCCCTAGTAAGGCCTAATGGCCTTTTCACTTCTTGGTGTATGAAGATGCTACCAATAGTCAGATTGCTGCCAGTCAACATCCATCCACTTCCCTCAATGCTCTTTGTTCTAAGAGTGCTGTTTCATGTCTGGATGCCTGAAGAACTTCCTTCAACCATCTCTTATACCAAGGTTGTTACTTCTTTTTCCTCAAAGGTGGTAATTGTAAGTCCCTCCAGCCCTCCTATACCAAAGGTGGTAGCTGGCTTTCGTTTATTGGTAAGTTGGTCACATTGTGTGCCAGGGCAACTTAAGCCATTTTTAACCATACTCCTATTGAGGAGTTCAGACAGTGCTTTTTCCCTGTAGAGTACACTTAGTGTCTATGTGGCCATTGCTAGGTGGAAATATGTTGATACATCTTTGCTGACTGTTGTCAGTTTACTTATACTCCCTTGACTGATCTATTGCTATTGGTCAAGGACTTTGTCAAGTTTCTGAAGGAGTACTCTAGTGCATTTGCCTTTGCTCCCCAGGATTGCTTGCCTTCCAAGCCTCCATAAGCCTTCTTAGTTTTTCCTTTCTGTTTCTGTAGATAGTTTCTTAGTTTCATTTCTCTCAGTTTCTCTTGACTCTGTGTTCTAGGCATAATAGGTCATTAGACCTGGATGTATTATTTAAAGGTTGGTTATGAGCAACCTATATCTAGTTTTCTCTTCTCTCTTAGATTAGATTTCTTCTCTGATACTGATAGTGTCTCCTGCCAGTGATGGGACAGCTATGGTCTCTGAGGCTCAAGTAGGCTACTTGCTGTAGATAGTCTGCCACAGACTATAATCAAGCACTGCATTATAAATTTTTGAACAAAAAAAAAAATGCTGGTCTCCAGACATCAGTAAATGTTATGTTACTGATTTCTTTGTATTCAGTCTTGGATTGTTGTAGAAATGGTGTGACATAGAATTTGGCTTTGATATATAATATATACTGAAATGGTAAAACATTCAAGTTGATCTCCATTGCCTTGACCATGTCCTTTTCCTTCAGCATCTTGACTGATTCCATATAAATATAACCTATAATTTTGTGCCAGTTATGCTATATACAGTTTTGTGGAGTTTGGGCAGCATAGGCATGAAAAGAGATATTTGCAGTGATATTGAGTATATATAATCCATTTTGTTTTGGACCTAACATAATGATCTTGTTCCAGTTGTTTGGTGATGTAATAGTGATTCCCTTCTAGTGAAAATTGACTCCATAGTTCATGTTTGTGATGTAGCTGATAGATATTAAATTAAATGGAGTGGTGGGATAGTGGATGGTATCACATAGTAGTACAGGATAAGATTGGTTTTCTACTATAGCAGTAACTTTGACATTTCTTTTGCCAATGTCTTTAGTAATACTGCCAACTCTCTAAATTGAATGATCTTGTAACTCTGTATAGATAACAAAGACAGAGCAGTTTTGAACAAAGTGTGATGTAGTACCTAAATCAGCAATCCAGATAGTAAAAGAGAGTATGCTTGCTGGAAGGACTATATCTTGTATTATAAATACAAATTTTGACTGTGCTGAGTAGACAGTGTTGGAAAAATTCTGAAAATTCCTTCTAAGGCCTCAAAAATTACTGTTATTATTAGAATTGTTTCTAAGTTTTTTTCTATTCTGGAGATCTCATTTCTTGGTCTAGCATTCCTTCTGGATATAGCCAGCATGTTTATAGTAGTAGCAAGTGACATTGGCATTGTATTTTGACCTATGAGAGTGATTGTTGTTTGTTAATGAGCCTCAATGACTGTAATTAGCATGGGCTGAGAGTGCAATTTCAGAAGAAGTATTCTTAGATTTCTTGTATAGGTCTTCTTCTAGAATTTTAGATATAAGTTTAAATGAGTCAGGGTCAGTAGTGTCCAAGATGGTAGACTTGTCAATGGTAGATGTAAAAAGGTCCCAAGAGTTAGATAATGATATAAGGAATATAGCAGAGAATTCCAATCCTAGCATAGCTTGTCCTTGGCTAGTAAGCTGTTGCTGAAGTCCACAAAGAGTTTAAATATGCTCTTCAATGTCAGCTCCTTCCAGGCAGTGTGTTCTAAAAAGTTTCTGACAAGTAGCAATAATACTTACAGTACCTACAGCCTTGTATATCCTTTTGAGTGTGTCCTAAGCTTCCTTTGATGTTGTTGCATGTGCAATATAGACAAGAGCATTGTTATCTACATGCAGACTAATAGTGGAGAGGGCCTTGTGATCCTTCTTATTCCAAATTTCAATAGCTGATTCATTTGATTTGTTAGCTGTAAGAGCAGGTGCCATGGATTTGATGTATTTGAATAAGCCAAGATTGATCAAGATATGTCTCATCTTGATATGCCAAACATTGTAGTTGGCTGTGCCATGCAGAGGTTTGATCCAATAAGTGGATGTTGATTCTGTGCCAGTAGATATTATGATGTAGGTGCAGCAAGGAAGTGTACACAGTTATGTGAGGTTGTTTTTAAAAGAGAGAGATGGGCAGTAAGGATGAAGGTAAGGTAGTGAGCAATTTCAGTAAGGGCCAGGGCCCATAACCTTTTGTAATGCGAGGTTATGGTATGATAATATTATACAGGCTTTTATCCAAGTCTTTTATAGTCTACAGTTGGTACATCAAATGCTATGAAGAGCTGGAAGGCTATGTAACTAGTAGACTAACAGTGAATAATGGAATGTACATATTATGAGTGTCCAATGGTGATGATCCGAGGTTGTTATCTAAGATTATCACAACATATATTGTCATAGATTAATTCCGTAAAGGTAGCAGTCGTTGATTCACATTATTTACTACTGGATTCTGTAAAAGTCGTGTGCCCTTCAATTGGTGTCTTTCCGCCTAGTATAACTTGGGTGACAGAACCAAGGGTAGGTCATGTGATCAAATTGATTCTTGCCACAAACTAAAAATGAAACGTTCTTTCGAGAGTTGTCTTCTCCGCACCTGGCAGCTGGTTTTTTCATCTCTTTCTAGATTTGTACAACTGCAACCCACTTCTACCCGTTTGAGAGAGACTCATCGGTCCTCTGTGAGTGTGCCCACCTAGCAACTAGTGGCATTGATTGACTTTGACAAAGGAGGCATCAAGGAGCGTGAAAGACGATGTTGGTAGTACCAGCCAGGATTACATTCGGCCCGGCATTGCGCAACAAATGGCTGACATGTTGTGTTGTGACATTGATGAATTCCTGTGTCACTATGCTCCGTTTTGTCCAACCGACGATTCAATCGATAGTGCGCTCGAAAGATTGGAACATAAGAGAATTTTACAGGGAAATTTGTGGCGGGATTTTAGCGACAAAAAGATGCTTTCCAAGACTGGAAAACATGAGAAGAAGGCTTTTGAAGGGATCAAATCCATTGTCAAGACCTTAACAGAACACAACACCATGGCCCCTCGTACATGCAACTTCAAATACTCTAACTGTGGCGATACGCATATGACTGGAAATATTGGAGGATCCACATTTCGAGTAGATGCATGCTTCTCACCTTTATCTTCTACTCCACTGGCTGGAAAGGTGGTAGCCTCGCAAGTGGCAGTGGCAGCGGAGTTTATGAGGAAAGGGAAGGGTTTACACAACGTACGCACTCAAATCCTGAATATCGACCTATTTTGATAATGGGGATTCAGAATCGCGGAAAATTGGTGAGCGCAGCCAATCACATCATGAATGACGATCCACGTAGGATGTGGATGTATGGGGTACGGTAGTTTCTCTACGTGCTGAAGGCTGGATGGTCATTTTTATACAGATAACTATCGAGGGCGAACATGTGTCTATCTGGTA
>Ga0153925_1000006_pt1 | contig 55513 bp, 59 predicted proteins | sample TSNJ009MetaG_FD_104684 | JGI IMG/M metagenome (GOLD analysis project Ga0153925, IMG submission 104684) | Attine ant fungus gardens microbial communities from New Jersey, USA - TSNJ009 MetaG | ecosystem: Host-associated > Fungi > Mycelium > Unclassified | place: USA: New Jersey, Wharton State...
AAGCGACGAAGAAAAACCCGGGTCATGGCGACTTGAACGGAATGATACTTGTGGACGATGTTTGGATGGAAATAATCATGGAAGGTGCGTCGGTAGCTCCTCCACTGCGGTCCGTATCGAAGTGTAGCCATGTTCCATTTGAAATCCATCCTGTTCTCTAGTAAACATGCCGGACATAACATGGAGAAGAGGCTACTAACAATTCAATCAACATGGGAAAATGTGCGCGGTCAGAATACTTTTGTGACTGTTTCTCGAATAGATCATAGGTCCTTTCAGCGCTTCCGAGAACAAGAAATGGTTGTCCAAGTATCTTGAAAAATATCATATCTCCTATAAATTCCCCATGATGAAATATGTGATGCGGGCTTGTGATCAATGCAGAATTCACCGTATATCTTTGACCATCGATCAAACTCTTGCCAAGGCTTGTCGGTGGGCATGCCGAGGAGGTTGCCAATAATTGGGTAACCCTTGGGACCAGGTGGTAAAGGTAACCTATCCGGATTGTTTCTGCGTCGCCAGAGAAAGTGAGAGAGCCACCATCCTGCGATAAGGCCAGTGCTCAGTAGAACAATCATGAGAGAAAAAGAATCGTGATAACATGGTATTTCTGGGCCTTATATCCTGCAAATCCACTGAGCCTGAGAATATTTTGTCAGTCGGTTGCGAAGAGAAATCACAAGACAACCGCATTGTTTCCCCCATTGAAGAAACCAATCAAGCCAGAAAACCAAACGAGGGTTTGCAGGCCTAAGTAATTCTAGAGGGAACGGAGAGAAAGTAGCTTCACTGGCGGTCTTCATTTTCAGACGCGAAACCAGACAGATGCCACTTAAAAATTCAGATGATGAAAGATCTGAAAAGTATTTGAAAAGCTTGATGTGAGAATAATAGCATGAGAAGATATTCATGTGTATAGTCATGATGCTTACCCGCAGTAGGATGGGACACGGTGGACAAATAGCTATTAACTGATTGGCTGAAGAGTGATATCAACAAGTTAACATCAAATCTTGGCTGACAGCTATTTGTCCTCTGTGTGACAATCTGTGAGAACAGAATGGACAGCCTTGCACAACAAATTTTTAATTTTGACAATTTGTTACATGGTGCTCGAATGCAGTCTGGAGCATATCTAAATACTAGAGAATAGAAAGAAAAAGAAAAAGAAAAAGCCTTGCACAAAACTGAGATGTACAGAAAACTATAGATACTGTGAAATTATATAATTAAAATTGAGATAATAGGAGTATAACAAACTTTCCTCACACTTCTTTCCTTTAACTACCACCATCTCCCCCCTCAAGGCCACAATGGCTCCTGGGGGGGCCCATACTCTCCTGATCCTCTATCATTAATATTGTTATGATTTCACCCTTTATCTTTATTTCTGTCCTGTTTATTTATATCTGACTTGTGATTACCATGATATGTGTTAGACACATTGTACTAGCTGAGGCTCTTGCTGGTAGAACTTTTCTTGCTTTAGTCTTCTAGAGAGCAGCATCCAAAATGCAAATAGTAGTCCAAAAGAATCATGTCAAGTTAACACCACTGTCCAGGTGATTGTGTAATCCCCTAATCAAAAATCTAATAGTAGAGCCCCAACACTCAAAACATGGGTGGGCTGTCTTTGCTTCACCTTTACCATTACAGAAAGTCACATAGGTTAGGCTTTGACAAAGAATGGAGAATGTATCATTGATAGAATAAACTAACTTAGGCCCTTCTTATAGGGACAACTGGAGCAGAGTGGGCTTCTAGGAGAATCCTCAGTCTATAAATACACTCCAGAGTATATTACAACTCACCTTCCAGGAGAATAGAATAAGGCTCCTGGAGGGGTATTCTACAGTAAAATTCCACTACTAAGCCAGATGCTAATACATTGGAGACAGACTTCCAAGAGTTGTGTTCTCAGCCAAATCCTTTCTACTTGACTAAGAATTGGAATCTTTGCCAGTGCCAGTAACTGTTGAGTATCTCTTCTACCTTCTACTCTGTCTATGATAATAGATGGTAGTGGAGGCTCTAGTCTCCATCCTAGGATGTGGTCAATTGGAGTGGCCAATAACCCTACTATGTTGAATATGGGGTGGAGTTTTCTCATCAAGAGAGGTAGCTTCAGTTGGTAAGCCATAGGTAACACTGGAGCTAGAGTTCTTCTTTGGTTGTAATACCTATACATGTCCTGTTGTACTTTGCAAATTGCAGACTTGGCTTCTTCTACAGCTGACTTCATATGCTCTGTGAACTCATTGACAGTCTCTAACTTAGAGGGACATTGCCTTGGTTTAAAACTCATCCATGGTATCTGTCTGGTGTAAGGGCAACCAGAGTGAAGTAGACTCCAGGAGAATCCTTAGTAATATTACAGTTTCTAAGTACATTACAACTTATCTCTAGGAGAATTCTTAGAGTTTGGGATAAGACTCCTGGAGACATACTCTACAATATATATACTGCTACAGTAATGTGTTCCTAATCCTATAGTTCTATCTAGCAGGGTCAGGAATTGCCAAGTTAAGCTAAGGCAATTAAATATTACTATGTAATATTTAATTAGGCATAGGGTCATTCTGGGAGGTTAGTCTAAAGTTTCAGGGATGGTATTGGTAGGGTTCCCTTATATCTGGTATCTAGTAAGAATGGAGTTTGCTGAGTTGTAGTATAGACATAATTGTTATGCTAGAACTCAGCTAAAAGAAGAAGATTATACTAGTTGTCCTACCTTTCATTGACAAAAACTTAGAAGTACTGGTCTAGCTCCTGGTTAACATGTTCCTTCTGTCTATTTGTCTACAGATGCTATACCATGGAGGATGCTAGTCATATGCCCAACAACCTATAGAGCTTCTTGGTAAATAGGGTAACAAACTGGGGTCCACAGTCTGAGACAACTTGCTGAGGGAGACCGTAAAGCTTCTAGATATAATAGAGAAACAGTCTTACCATTCCTTCTGCAGTTACAGTTGTGTAAGTTGGAACAAAGTAGACTCTTTTTAATACTGAATCTACTACTGTTATAACTATATTGCATCTGGAGGATTTAGGAAGCTCTACTATGAAGTTAACACTGATCATATTCTACTATGCTTCTGGGACTGGGAGAGAGTATAGCTCATCTACCAGAGAGTATTGTATAGGTTTGGTGTACAGGCAGAGATTACAAGTACTGATGTACTGTTTTATATACCTTAACATCAAGGGCTACTAGTAGTCCCAGGACACTAGCTCTAATATTTTCCAGTGTTTGGGGTATCTAGCTACTCTGGAGTTATGGTACAGGAAGATAGTCTATCTATATAAATCTGGATTCTAGGGAACATAGATTTTTCCTCTGAAATGGAGCAGTCTATCAATGTTAGACCACTTTAAGGAGTGTACTGTTTTGCTGGTAGAGCATTGCAGCTCTTGAACAGCCTTTGCAATGGGTTCTTCTAGGTTTTCTTTATAGTTGTCTTAATAGATTTCAGAAAGCAGCTTCTGTTTGGCTTCTACAAGTTTGACTCCTTTAAGGGCTTGGACAGTAAAGAACTCAGGACAGAGGAGTATGAGGCCTTCATTGTCTCTGGTCCTATTGCCATGGTCTAGTCTCCATGATAAGGTATCAGGCTTTCCTATTAATCATCCAGGACAGTGACATAGAGCAAAGTCAAAGTGAGCCAGGTAGAGGGACCAACAAGCTTGACAACAGTTGAGCTTTTTAGCTGTCATGAAATATTCAAGGTTCTTGTGGTCTATCTAGATTTCTACTTGGTGGGTTGCTCCTTTGAGGAAGTGTCTTTACTCTTTCAGAGCTCAGATGATAGCAAGTATCTTCTTGTCATGGATCTTGTAGTTTTGTTTGACTAGGGATAAAGACTTGCTGTAAAAGACTACTGGATGCTATTTTCTATCCCTAGGTAACTGTTGTAATAAGACCACCCCTGTGGCAAAGTCAGAGCTGTTGGTCTTGACCCTAAAGGGGTCCAAGTCCTATGGGAATATTAGTACCAGGGCAGATGTTACTGCTATCTTGAGGGCATCAAAGGCCTTCCATTCCTTTTCACTTTATGTCCAGGTCTAGTCTAAGTGGGTAAGATCAAAGAGGGGATGTACCATGGTTGAAAAGTCCTTTATAAACTGCCTATAGAAATTGACAAACTGTAAGGGGACTCTACCAACACCATCTCTAGAACTTTAGACTGATCTCCCAGAGCAACCCTGTACCTAATTAAATATTACTATATAATATTTAATTGTCTTAGCTCAACTTGACAACTTCTGACCCTGCCGGATAGGATCATAGGATCAAGGACATATTGCTGTAGCAGTATATATATTGTAGAGTATGCTTCCAGGAGTCTTATCCCAAACTTTAAGGATTCTCCTAGAGGTAAGTTGTAACGTACTTAGGAGCTATAATATTACTAAAGATTCTCCTGGAGTCCACTCTACTCCAGTCACCCTTACAGTAGTTTAAGATCTCCTAAATAGAGCCTTGAAAGAATGTAGTAGACAGTTTTCTACTAGACACTTTTCCTTGTCCTCAGCCAACTCTCTGTGATTTCTGCTTTAAGCAAATGTTGTATGTGGACACCCTCTAGGATATAGCTGATGCCCTGGCATATAAGAACTTAGGCAGTGACACCTTAGATCTACTCCTAGTCCAAGTTGACAAGAAAAACTCAATAGAGTTCTCGTTTGTTTACTATACACTACTTATATACATTTTTGTATTTACTCTTATTTATAAAGTCCTGTATGTCTCTTTTGAGTCATTTCCTCTCATACATCCATTGGTTACTTAGTAAAAGAAAAAGAAAATAAATAATAACTTAGTTATTTGGCCAAGTCATAATACCACCCCCCTCTCAAGGTTCCTTATCTCAAGGATTTTTACAGTTCATAATAGGGGTCATCCATGTTCCCTATATCATCATTATCTTTCTCTATCCACTCCTTTATTCCTGAGTTTCCTTGTTCGATTTCTTCTTTCTCTTCCTTTATTATCTCCATCATTCTTTGCTTTCTTTTTCTTCCTTCTTTCCATCTCCTCCAATTTCTTTCTAACTTCATCCAGTATTCTTTGTCATACCTTTTATCCAACCATCCAAATAATTTCCTTGCTATGAATCTTCCTGGCAATTCTCTTCTTCTGAATGTTCCTTCTTCTCTTTCTTGTCTAACATCTTCTATATCTCTTCTGTATTCCTTTTCAAACTCCTCTATTGCTTCCTTTGCATTTCCCAAATTTTTCTTTCCTTCCCAGGTATCTGCTTCTACTGTAAATCCCTTCCATCATACCAGATACTTGTCCTTCCCCCTAATTTATTGCTTGTTCAATATCCTCTCAATCTCCTATTCCTCTTCTCCCTCAATTATGACTAGAGTTGATTGTTCCTTTCTCTGCCCCTCAACTTACCCTATGTATCTACGTATTCTACTAATATTTACTACTAGATATATCCTGATTGTGCTAGGTAATTCCAATTTGACTGCATTTGCTAATATGATCTTCTTTACTTTATAAGGGCTGACAAACCTCTCCATCAACTTTTTTGTCTTTCTACCAGTCATCTGATATTTCAGGTCCTTAGTGCTTAGTATTACTAAGTCTCCTACTTTATACTTGTCAGCTTCTCTTCTTTTCCTATCTGTATATTTCTTCATTTCTTCTTGTGCCTTTTCCAGTGCTGCTTTCACTTCCTCTTGGATTTCTTTCATTTTTGTCACAAATTTCTCTGCCCTTTCATATTTTCCCTTCTTTCTCATCTCAAACCCTATTCTGGAATCTTGTCCGTAATTTGCCTTGAAAGGCAACATTTTAGTACTTGAGTGTGCTTTGTTATTGTAGGCGAACTCTGCTGTTCCTAACCAATTGAGCTACTGTTCTTGCCTGTGGTCAATAAACATTCTTAAGTACTGTTCTAGCTCTTGATTAACCCTTTCCGTCTGTCCATCGGTTTGAGGGTGGAATGCCATTAACAATTTACTCTCAATCCCCAACATCCTATTCAACTCTTTCATTATTTCTGCCGCAAATTGGAGTCTCCTATCTGATATGATACTTTCCAGTAGACTATGTAACTTCTACACATTATCTCTGAACAGCTTGGCTAGACCTTCTGTTGACATCTTTTCAGTAGTTGGAATAAAGTATACTATTTTTGTTAATCAGTCTACCACTACTAGGATAGAGTTGTAACCTTGGGCTAGTGGCAGTTTCGTAATAAAATCTGCTAAAATGTGCACCCAAGGTTTCTCAGGTATTGAGTTAGGCATTAATTTGCCAGCCAGTTGCTCTGTGTGGTTTTTGTTTCTTTGGCAGGAGTTGCACCCTTCTATATATTGCTTTACTTCCTTCATTACTCCTGGCCACCAGAAATTCCTAGTGACCAATTCTACTGTTTTCCATTGTCCTTCATGTCCTCCCACTGGTGTATTGTAGTGTAGCCTAATTATTTCTGTCCTCAACCCATTATCTTTAGGCATATACACCTTTCCCTCTTTATACATTATGCTGTTCACCTCTCTCCACTCTTCATCTCTCAACATTTTTACTCTGGCCTGCTTTATTTCTTCAACTGCTTTTACAACTTTGTTGTCTTTCACCTTCAACCATTCTACCTTTTTCAGTAAATCGACTCCCTCTACAATGATTTCTATCTTCTCTGTTCTCCTGACTTCCAGCCACTCAGACTTTACCAATGTCTCACCTTTGTTATCCCTTTCTACTCCAACTTCCCAATCTGGCCTCCTACTCAAACTATCTACCTTCCCCATTCTGCTTCCTGGAACATGCTTGAGCATAAAATCAAATCTTGATAGATACAATACCTATCTTACTTGTCTTTTATTTAATTTCTATGCCTTTATAAAATATTCAAGATTTTTGTGGTCTGTCCAAATCTCAAATCTTATTGTTGTTCCTTCCAGGAAGTGCCTCTATACTTCTAGGCACCTGACTACTGCTAGCATTTCCTTGTTATGAATCTCATAGTTTCTTTCTGTATTGCTTAGAGATTTAGAAATGAAAGCAACTGGTCTCCATAATTTGTCAGAGCATTTCATTGACAATACTCCTTCCGTAGCATAGTTTGAAGCATTTGTCTCTACCCTAAACTCTTTGTCTAAGTCTAGGGCTGCTAACACTGGTCTAGTTGTAAAGATTTCTTTTAACTCATCAAATGCCTTCTACTGTTCTCTCCCCCATTGCCACTTCACATCCTTTCTTGTTAGCATATTCATTGGCCTTGCTATTCAAGCAAAGTCCTTGATAAACCTCCTGTAGTAATTTGCAAGGCCCAAGAACTTTCTGATATCTTTTGTATTTTTTGGTTCCAGCCAACTTAACATTCCATCCACCTTTTTCTTTTCCATTTCTATTCTATTGGGTCCTATAATAACTCCCAAGAATCTGATCTTCCTCACTTTTCATACACACTTCTCTGGTTTGACATATAAGTCATTCTCTTCTAATTGTTTCAACACTTCTTCTACTATCTCATCATGCCTCTCTTTCATCTCTGTTCCTACCAACACATCATTCACAAATGCTGCCACTTTTCCTTTGTTGATCATATCCCTCAGAATTTCATTCATCATTACTTGGAATGTGGCTGGTGAATTTGTCATTCTGAAGAACATCACTATTGGTTTAAAGGATCCTATATGCATTGTGAACACTCTCTTCCACTCATCTCCCTCTTTTATTCTTATATTGTTGAACCCCTACTACAAGTCCATTTTAGTGAATACTCTTTTACTCCCCATATTGTCTATTAAATCTGTAATCAATGACAGTGGGTAGTTGTTCTTCACAGTTTGATCATTTAGACTATGGTAGTCCATTACTATCCTCTTACTCCCATCCTTCTTGCCCACAAAGAATACTGGTGACATCTGAGGGGATTTTGATGGTCTAATATACCCCTTTCTCAGTTGGTCATTTACAAAGCTCTAAACTTTTTCCCTTTCATTTTTGGATAAAGGGTAAATTCTTCCTTTTTGTGGTTTAAATGTCTCCTTGAGGTCTATAGCATGGTCCCAAATTTTCCTTGTCAGCATCCTCTCAGACTCCACCTTTCCAAACATCTTTTTCTACCTTAGGAATTTCTTTGGTACCATTTCTTCAATTTTCCTATGGTCTGCTTCAACTTCCTCTTCTCTTCCCTAGTCTTCTTTATCATCTACTGCCCACCTTACAATCTTTTCTTCTTCTAACATTGCTACTCTCTTTACTCTCCTTTCTCCTTTCAACTTTTCATTTCTTCCACACAGTAGTGGGCATCTCATCATCTTGACTTCTCCAGTCTCCCAATTTATCTCTGGGTTGTATGCTTGCAGCCACAGTACTCCCAATATAACCTCTGTTTTCCCCAAATCACATACATCCATTCTCATCCTTTTTACATGACTCTTGTAGTACACGTTCACCTCTACTTGATGAGTGATAGCTCCTATACTGTTGTTAGTCCTATCAACATTTCTGACCATTATTGGCTTCTCCAATTTCTGTAGCCTAAATCCATGTTTTGCTACCATTCTTCGATCCATAAACATCTCTATTGTGCTACTATCCAAGAGTACTTTTACCATTATGCCTTTATGCATATCCACCTTTTCTATTCCAATGTCCATCCATACTTCTTTCAGTATTTTAAACATCCTCCTTACTTCTCTCTGTTCATCTTCTCCACTTGCTACTCCCTTTGGGACTTTTGTCCATATACCATTCCATTGTACTTTTCTCTCTGTGGAATGTACTGCTTCTCTTTTCTTTTTCTTTTGCTTTGAGCACCCATACCACTCGGCTTCCTCTAACTTTCTTTCTCTGAGAACTTCTTGTCCTCTGTTGTTTTCCCTATGCATTCCTTTCTTTCCACACCATCTGCATTCTATGTAGGTCACTACAACTTCTTCTGTCATCCATCCTAACTCCAACAGCTATGCATCTTCTGGCACATTCTTCACTCCACAGTATTCTTGCACCTTTTCCTAATTGGGATATACTGGCTTCCCTCCCTGCTATACCTTTTGTGGTCTGGTCACATATACTGCTTCTTCTTCCTTCTTTCTCTTCTTTTTGACTTCAATATTTGGACACTCCCACTTGTAGTGTCCTACCCTCTAACATTGGAAACATTTTACCTCCCCTATCCTTTCTTGTTACTTAATTTCTACTTCCTCCTTCACTCCACATTGTATTATCCTACTTGCTATTACTTTAAATTTATTCTGGGGAATTGGTTTCCCCTTTTCCTCTCCACTCTTGTTCCTACAGTTACAGGCCAGGTGCCTGAACCTTTTACAACATCGACATATCCTCTCTTCTCTTCCTTCTAATTCTACCCTTAGTTTAGCAAGGGTGTGCTTTTGATTGAGCAGGTTGCTCAAAAGGGAGTTGTATTGTGTTTGAGACATCAATATGATATCTCAGGGATATAAAGTGAATAGTTAATCTTACTAATTATACTACGTCTGCTGGAGTACAAGATCTTCACCCAACCAGAGTCTTACTACTCTACTAACTACTGCCTTAATACTAGGGTTAGACTATCATCCAACGAATGGGATCTCTAATCTAAATGCCTTCTTAAGAATACAGCGTTATGTTACCAAGGAACAGTAAATGTTCTTAGTGGTCACCCTAGATGGATGTTCAGGAAGAACTCAATGGAGTTCTTCATTGGATTGCAGCCCTACTTATACTATTACTATAGTGGCTGTACCCTAGAGTTCCATAGTCACATGTCCTTTCCAGAATGTTCCATGGTCACCTGACCTTGTCACGTGACTTGGTTCACTAAGACCCTATCCTGTTTATGTCTTTGCTCCGTTATGTTACTTTGGAGATTGTTAGGTTGAGTGTTCCCATACATGGGAAGCCTTTTCCTACTCGAGGTTCTCATAACACGTTACTCCTCTGCATGTACTAATCACAATAGACCACCAGCACAAGGTTTATAAGGTGAATACTACTATTTCTATTTATCAATGCTCAGTTGCAAGTTCTGGCCTTGATCATGGTGTCTGAGCTTAGTACCGTATCTTCACCTTTAGTCCCTAACTAACTAATAAGTCCTCTTAAGCCAAGAGCCTGGCTATATATAGAGGTGACTAGTAATTGTGATGATCACTGGTTGAGGGTCGAGATGGTTATAAGAGTAAGGGTAAGTGAGGTCCAAGGTGGATGGTGTTCTAGATGTGGAATTGAGTTCTAGTATAAGAACTTAGGCAGTGACACCTTAGATCTACTCCTAGTCCAAGTTGACAAGGAGAACTCAATAGAGTTCTCGTTTATTTGCTATACACTACTTATATACGTTTCTGTATTTACTCTTATTTATAAAGTCCTGCACATCTTTTTTGAGTTATTTCCTCTCGTGTATCTGTTGGTTACTTAGTAAAAGAAAAAGAAAATAAATAATGACTTAGTCATTTGGCCAAGTCATAATATGGCATATTTACAATACCATTTGTATAGAGTCTTCAAGCAATAAAACAACTTGGAAACAAATATAAACAATGCTCTCTCTACTTTCACTGCTTAGCTGCAATAGCTTATGTAGCTGGTCTCCAATCCCTAGTATTCAGCTCTAGCTACACCCTACTCTCTAGTGTCTGTACCACCATCCCCCTCTCCAGTAGCCACAAGGTTGTAAGCTCATCCAAAACTCTTGTTCCTTTCTGACTTTCACAGAAAACAAAACTCTGGTCAGGTTTTTTTTAACTCTTGTGCTCTATATATACAACTGGCCCCAGAGCAATTTAACTACAAGGAAGAAAAGGTCCTATAGGCATTGATGTTCTTCAAAAGAGGTCAGGCTACAAAGTGGTCTGAAAACCTCTTTCAACAGGAAGTAAATACTAGAATCTTTTCTATTTAGAGCTAGGCTGACTTTGATCAGCACTTCTATATCTAGTTTTTTCCAGTGAATATAGAGGCCAATACAATCAATATCTTGGAGAGAGCATCCTATCACCAAGGAAATTAGACAGTAGACGACTATCTAGACAGTTTTCAAGCTCTGGTCTTCAATACTGGCTATATAGATCTCTGGACCCTGGTGGTGAAGTTTTGATAAGAACTCTAGACCAACATCCAGAGTCAAATTGCTACCATACCATATGGGAGATCCACAGATACCAATTCCAAAGTATGGTACTATATGGCCCAGAGGATTGACCAAGCCAGGCTAGTCAATAAAGTCTTCTAGTCTTCTCAATACTCAATATCTTTGTTTTCCTTGAGACTCTCCACTCTACACCTGGTCCTTCTGTTTATGGTTTGCACCTCTCTAGCTCTCCTCATGCCAACTCCTCCAAAGCCTTTACTTCTGCTATTCCCTCTGTCTCTTGGAATCCCTATGGATGTTGATGCAGCACAAAAAACCCAGCCCCTCCTTCTGCACAACTACTACCACTGTGGAGAGATAGGCCACCTGGTGAAAGATTGCCCATACCAGCTTGACATATGATAGTTAACAGCAGAGTAGAGAGAAGAGCTAATCAAAGATCTGATAGTCTTAAAGAATGCAATTACAGTGGAAGGAATGGAGTCCTCCTCTGAAGAGGATTTTGTTTAGAATGACTGGCAAAAGATATGTTCCAGCTGCTCCCTGTAAATAGGTTTACTGTACTCAATATAGAAGAAATTAATACAAACAACAGTGAACCAGCAAATATATTCTTTTCTTTCTCCACTTCTATGGTCAACATGACTCCCCAGAAATCAAAATAGGAGAAACAATTGCCCAAACAACTCTTTGCCAATGTTCTAGATACACATGGAATATTCTTGGTCTTACCAGTGGAAATCAGCACAACTAACACTAGCAAACTCCACTCCATCAAGGCACTCCTAGACTGTGGAGCTACTGGCAACTTTATAGATCACAACTTTATCCATTCCAAGAGGATTAACACTTAAACCATCTCTCAGCCCATACCAGTCTTCAATATTAATGGCTCTCCCAATGAGACAGAGCAAATATTAGAAGTGGTAGATGTAGTCCTCTACTACAAGACTCATTCAGAGCAAATGCTCCTAGCTGTCTCCAGTCTAAAAAAGCAAAATCTGATTCTTGGCTATACCTGGCTAAAAGATCACAATCTAGAAGTTGACTGGAAAAAAAAAGAGGTCCTTATGACTAGATATCCATTCTACTGCAAAGAATATTGAATAATATAAAAGGAATAGGCCTTGAAAAGAAGACAAGAGGTCCAAGCCCTGCTGTACTGTTAGACTGGATCTACTTTTCTTTTAGACAGCAATAAAGAGGACTCCAAAATCCCATGTAGAACTGATAGATAGAACTAAAAGCTTGGAAACAGGTCATTCATAACCAGACTGCTCCCTGAGCTATGCAAAGAGACTATATGGGCTTCTGCGACCACTTTCCAAAGATTGGTAGAAAGAGCACATCAGAGTATAGAAACACTAGCCACTATGATCCTACTGCCTCCATATACTAGAGAATTTGAGTCTATATTCACCCAAGAAAATTTCAATGTCCTTCTAGAGTATTGCTACTGGGATCATACCATAGAACTCCTGCCAGGTTCCAAACCAAAGTCAACCAAGATATATCCCTTGTCTCTGATCGAGTAGAAGGAGCTGAACACCTTTTTAGAGAAGAACTTATATACTAGATGGATTTGCCTATCCAAATCTCCCATGGCCACACCAGTCTTCTTTATTAAAAAAAAGGATAGTTCCCTCTAGTTGGTACAGGACTATCAAGCCCTTAATTCTATAACAGTAAAAAATAAGTACTTATTACCCCTTATCTCTGAGCTTGTGTTTCAACTCCACAAAGCTAAGTACTTTACCAAATTAGATGTCTACTGGAGTTTCAACAACGTATGCATTAAGCCCAGAGACAAGTGGAAAGTCATCTTTTGCATCAACTATGGCCTATTTAAACCTCTAGTAATATTCTTTGGGATAACTAACAGTCTAGCCACCTTCTAGATAATGATGAACAATATATTCTAAGATCTTATTGTGGAAGGCATTGTAGTGGTATACTTAGATGATATCTTGATCTTTACTAAGACTATTGAACAGCATGCTAAGGCTATCCAGAGAGTGTTGGAAGTTCTTGCAGAGTACAAGCTGTATTTTTGTCTGGAGAAGTATGAGTTCTAGAAGAAGTATATCAAGTATCTGGATTTGGTTATATTGGAAAACAAAGTCTCCATAGACCTTGTCAAGGTCACTAGAGTCTGAGAGTGGCCTATTCCAGAGTCACAGACTGATGTTCAGGTCTTCCTAGGGTTTATTAATTTCTATAGATATTTCATACAGGACTTCTCCACTATTGTTTGGTCCCTCTTTGACCTCATGTACTCCAATAGAGTATAGAAATGGAAGAACAAGGAACTGACCACTACTCTAGTACTAGTCTCACCACAAGACTTGGAGCCCTTTTGTGTTGAGGTAGATAGCTTAGACTTTGCTATGGGTACTGTCTTATCCCAGCAATCTACAATGGATGGCAAATAGAGACCAGTAGCATTCTATAGCAAATCCCTGTCCCTGGTAGAAAGAAACTACAAGATCTACAATAAGAAAATACTAGCTATCATCTGTGCACTGAAAGAGTAGAGATACTTTCTTGAAGGAGCACCTAACCTAGTGGAGATCTGGACTGACCACAAAAATCTGGAGTATTTTATAACAGCAAGGAAACTGAACTAGAGACAGGTATACTGGTCTCTCTATCTAGCCTACTTTGACTTTATATTGTATTACTATCTGAAATGGTCTATGAGTAAGCCTGACATACTTTTTCAAAGGCCTGACTATGGCAACAGTCTTGGATAACAAAAATATTGTTTTGCTACATCTGGAACTCCTAGCAGTCCAAGTCCTAGAGGGGTTGAAGCTGACAGGGTTGAATGTAGTATTCTAGCCAAAGTCTGCAAGGGCAACTGCTCCAGAGATTAGGAAGAGCTACTAGCCAAGGCTGCTCTAGAGCTACAGAAGTCCTCTACTAGAATAGTACACTTCTTAGAGTGAATAAACATCAATGGACTGCTCTGTTTTAGAGAAGAGATCTATATTCCCCAAATTCTGGACTTGTGCAGAAAGATCATTACTCTCTACTATGACATAAAAATCGCTAGACATTCTAGATGGTAGAAGACACTAGAGTTGGTATCTCACAACTACTAGTGGCCTCAAATGTCTAGGTACATTGGACAGTATGTTAGCACTTATAATCTGTGCCTTTATACAAAGGTAACACAACACCTTCTAATTAGAGAGTTACACTCTCTTCCAGTACCCAAGACAAGGTGGGACATGCTTAGTGTTGACTTCATGGTAGAGCTCCCCAAATCCTTTGGATATGATACTATTATAACTGTAGTTGACTCTATATCACAAAGAGCTTACTTTATTCCAATACACATGATAGTAACTGTAGAAGGGACTGCTAGGCTATTTCTCCACAATATATAGAAGCTCTACAGGCTGCTCCAATGTATAATTTTAGACCATGGACCCCAGTTCATGGCACTCTTTACCAGGGAACTCTACTAACTACTAGAAGTACAGCTAGCTTCCTTCACTACTTAGCATCCACAAACTAATGGACAGATGGAGCATATCAACCAAGAACTAGATCAGTACCTATAGCTCTTTGTCAATGAGAGGCAGGACAATTGGTATAATTTACTGCCTATGGTAGAGTTCCAGCACAACAATCATGTACATATATCTACCTAGCAGACTCTATTCTTGCTCAATACTAGATGCACTCCTTATATAGGCTTTGAACCTAGGCAACAATCCTCCAGACTGAAAACAGTAAATGAGTTTACAGAATGAATGAAAGCAGTAGTTGAAGAGGCCAAGTCTGCAATTTGGAAGGTGCAAAAGGATATAACAAGATACTACAACCAAAAAAGATCTCCAACTCCAGTGTTTTACCCTAGAGACTGAGTATTTCTTAACATATCTAATGTTAAGACTACTTGTCCATCTCCAAAACTGTCTCATTGTTATCTCAGATTATTCATAGTGGAACACCAAGTAGAACTTCTAGTCTATTGACTCAAGCTACTACATACAATGAAGAAACTCTACCCTATGTTCAATATAGTAAAACTATCTGTCACTCTGGATGATCCCATACCAGGACAAAGATTGGACCCTCTACCACTACCAGTCATTATTGATGGAGAGAAGAAATGGAAAGTAGAGGAAATCCTGAACAATCACTGGCATTGGAGAAGGTTTCAGTTTTTGGTGAAGTAGAAGGGATATAGTAGAGAGTACAACTCTTGGGAAGCAGTCTCCAACATTTCAGTTCTAGACCTCATAGTGGAATACTATTGCAAATACCCCATAGCCTCCAGATATATCTACCAGACAGACTTTCAAACCTGGAGTGATTGCTTCAAGATATAGCAATCTTAAAGAGGGGGTGAGTATAAGGGGACTTTACCAATGCCACCTCTAGAACTTTAGACTGATCTCCTAGAATGACCCTATATCTAATTAAATATTACTATGTAATATTTAATTGCCTTAGCTTAACTTGGCAATTCCTGACCCTGCTAGATAGAACTATAGGATTAGAAATACATTACTATAGTAGTATATATATTGTAGAGTATGCTTCCAGGAACTTTATCCTAAACTCTAAGAATTCTTCTGGAGGTAAGTTATAATATGCTTAGGAGCTGTAATATTACTAAGGATTCTTCTGGAGTCCACTTCACTCTGGTTGCCCTTACATAAACCCCAGAAATACTTGAACATTGTTATACCACCAATGAATTTTCTACAGAAATATAATATAGGATATACTTTATACCCTTGAATTTAGTATCTGAGTTCATTCTAGAAACCTCCTACAAGCTCTTAGATGTATAAAAGACTATCAAAGGTCACTCCTATCAGATGGTTATCAAGCTATTACTTACTTAATAGTACATACCTTGGAAGGCAAGACTGATAAACTAGCATTAGGTTTTAGAAACAGACTATCAATGTTAATGCTCTACAACTCAGAAACTCTAGAACACCTTTGGAATGCTATAAACTTTCAATCTAGAACAGACTTAGATGAATATGATGCTAAAACAACAAATCAAAAGTTTATCAATGACTTGTGATCTCATTACTGCTAGACTCAACCAAGAAGCAGATATAGTATACAATGATATTGTAAGCTGGAACACTCACATATGTTAAAGCTAGTTTCTAGACTGTACTTGGGTAGGAAGTAGCTGGTTGGGAGGTCAGGAGATGTTGATAGGAAGTAGTAGTATAGAGGTAGAGCAGGAGTACAAGGTAGTGACAGGCTGGTATAGTAGGATGGGAGGCAATGTTGGACATATCTATATGGTGTAGTTGTGAAGGAGAGAAGTGAGAGAGACTAGAAGAAGAAGCATTTTTCTTTTCTATTCATTTTTTTATTGAGTCTCATCAATTTGTAATTTTAATATAACACTCAAGGAGCTGGCAAGAGAGGGCATGCAATCTTGACACCTGCCACTATCTCAAGGGCTCTAGAGTTATCTTATGGCACTTGTATGAGTTCTAAGTGAAGTGGTTAGGTGGTTGAGGTAAATTCACTCTATACTCTTACTCTTTCTGGAGACAAGACTATCTTAAATAACCACTTACTGATTTGTGAGTTGATGATTTAATAATAAAAAGACTCAAAAAAGCAAAGTTTAGACAGTAGCAAAAGATGTTATTAAGTCTGAGGTTTATTCTCAGACATACAGTCTTTAAATACATGATTGTAGTAGTCTGTGTACTAGAATAGCCTACTACATGATCACTATCTATTGTTCTACATATAGGAGTGCTATTATTCTTGAAATAGAGATAACCTAACCATCTTAGGGCAGTTCTTTGTTCTATTCAAGGACAAATAATAATCTATGGGTAAAGATCAGTATTATATACAAATATTGAGGACCTTGTATCTCTATGGGATCTTATTGTCTTGGGGTCTACTCATAGCTGAAAGAAGCACATTAAAGAGAGCTTCATGATGGTTGTTGAAGCAAATGATTACATTAAGTAGTTTCCGAGATATTGGCAATTTAGTGTCTAATAACTTGGTAATTGCTAACTGATCTGCTAATAACTCAGTGGTTACTGATTGTCTTGAGACACTTTTGATACCATTTGAAAGGTCTTCTTAAGGGCTTTCAGTATCTATTTAGATTGTTGAAATTGATCAAGTACTCCTGGAGTTATAGTTCAAATGAAGTTTGTAACAGACAATCTTCTCCAAGATAGCAGACTTGAAAAGCCTAGCCAGCCATCAACTCAGATTATATCACATCTATAAGATTTGGTGTTGGAAGTATAGATAAGGGCTTGGTTGAGTATAGTAAGGCCCAGAAGTGGTTTATTAACTACTTTGATAGTGAGCTTGTTACAATGTATAAAAGTTAACACCTTAGGGATTCTATATGAGATGGATCTAGATTGAGCTTACACTCTTTTTGAACACTTTTACCTTACTTTACTGCACTAAGTTTCTATATTATCTTTTTAATACCTTCATTCTTGATTTATCCCCACAAACTCTTTAGTATGTAATTAGGACCTAATACTACATATTTAGCTTATGCCAGGCTAATAGTCTCTTTTGCTTCTTTCAATGTCTATCTAGTTCTCCAGGGTCAGCCATTTGTGCACTCTAGCTATCTTGACAGGGTCCATTAATACTTTGTTTTTGGAGATAACAAGCCCAAGATACTCTATCCATTCCTTCTGAAACTCATACTTTTCTAGGTGAAGGTACAACTTGTGTTTGACCAAAACTTCCAGTACTTTCCAAATAGCTCTCATGTGTTCTTCTACCATCTAAGTGAAGATGAGTATGTTATTGAGGTAGACCACCACTATACCTTTTATGATGAGGTCCTAGAAAATGTCGTTCATTTTTATTTGGAAGATAACTAGACTATTAGTTATACCAAAGAATATTATGAGAGGTTTGAATAGGCTCTGGTTGGTATAGAAAATGGCCTTCTATTTATCTCTGGGCTTAATTCACATATTGTTGAAGCCCTAGTAGATATTAAGCTTAGTAAAGTATCTGGCTCTATAGAGCTGTAACATAAGCTCAGAGATCAAAGGAAGAGGGTATTTATTCTTGACCATCATTGAGTTGAGGGCTTGGTAGTTCTGCACTAGTTGAAGAGAACTGTTCTTCTTTTTAATAAAGAACACCAGAGCAGCTATTGGGGACTTGAAAGATTAAATGTAACCAGTACAAAGGTTCTCTTTGAGGAAGGTGTTGAGCTCTTTCTGTCCTACCAGAGATAGGGAGTAGATCTTGGACAACTAGGGTTCTGATCCAGGAGTGAGCTCAATAGTGTGGTCCCAATGTCAGTGGTCTGGGAGAATGTCAAATTCCTTCTTGGCAAATATAGCTTCAAACCCTTGGGCATAGTTGGACAGTAGCTTAAAGTCTACTTGAATTTTAGTACTTCAACAGGCTTCTTCTGTAAGGCATTGGGAAGTAGTGGCCATGGCTCAGAGCTCTTCTCTGTCACAAAAAAGTGACTACTAAATAGTGATATAGAGGTATAACAAAATACCTGTTCAAAGAACTACATAAATAGCTAGACTCTTATTAGCAAGTAATCTTACTAAGGTCGTCCTTTTGGTGTAGTGGTAAACCATACAGTATGTAACTACTGGTCTATAGTACAACTGTGATATTCTTTGTCCAGATCTAGAAGCGTTCTAGTTATGAACAGTCAGTCTCCGAGTTCCCAGTCTCTTCTATTTGTTCTAGTAAGGCTTCTAATGTTGTTGTTATTCTCTAGTAAATCAAAGAGGGCACTACTCTGACAGGTATTCACTGTACAGACTTTTTGTCTCTTTTACAAGGTATATTCTCTTCTTAGAGTTTTGCAATATTTACAATATAAAGGGCAATAGTTTGTTAGCATCTTTTCTTTTTGCCAGTCAACTTCTAGGTTGTAGTTCTTGAGCCAGGAATAGCCCAGTATTAGGTCTTGCTTTTCTAGACTAGATATCTATCAGCAACTGACTCAAGAACCTTAAGTTAGGGGTTAACTCAAGGTAGCGCTTCAGAGTTAAAAGAAAACTCAATGGAGTTTTTGCTTAATTGTAGTCTACTATATATACAAGTATACTATTTGTTCTTATTTGAACTACAAGCTGTCTATCAGCTACCAGTTCAACTTCAGTTTATATCTATTCTATTTATAGCTTCTTGTTATAGTCAAGGTGACTCATAACAGTACCTCTCTCTTAAAGGTTCTCATTCTAAGGACTTTATAGTTTGTCATATGGGTTCCATAAATTGCCTATTTTATCTTTTTTCTATTCTTCTATCCTACCTTCTTTAAATTCTTGCTTGTTTTCTTCTTCCTCTTCTTTATCTTTTTCTTGGATTGTTTCTAAAGTTCTTTGTCCTTTTGTCTTTTTTTTTCTTTTATCATTTCCAATTTCTTTCCATTCTTTCCCAGTATTCTCTATCAAATCTCTTGTTATTCCATCTATATAATATCTTTGCTGTGTATCTTCCTGGCAGTTCTCCTTTGTAGTCTTCTTTGCTATTCTTTTCTTTATTTGCCTAACACCTTCTCTATATTCTTTTTCAAATTTATCCACTAAATCTTGTGTATCCCTCAAGTTTTCTCTTGGCTCCTAAGTGTCTTCCTCTGCTGTATACCCTTTCCATCACACTAGGTATCTGTTTTTTTCTCTAAACTTCCTCTTGTTCAATATCTTCTCTATCCCGTACTCTTCTTCCCTATGAATTATTACTGGTAATGGCCATTCTTTTCTCTGGCCCTCTACTTCATCTTTGTACCTACATATTTTACTAACATTGACTACCAGATGTATCTTTACTATACTTGGCAAATCTAATTCTATTGTATTTGTCAAAATTATTTTCTTTACTTGATAAGGTCTAGCAAATTTCTTTGTCAGTTTTTCCAATCTCCTTCCTTGCATTTGGTACTTCAAATCCTTTGTGTTTAAAAGCACCCAGTCTTCTATTTGATATTCTTCCACCTCACTTTTTTTTCTATCTACATATTTTCTCATCTTCTCCTGACTCTTTCTCAATACTACTTTTGTCTTTTTGTAAACTTCTTTTATTCTTGTCGCAAATTCTTCTGCCTTTTCAAGCTTTCTTTTCTTTTTCATTTTGAATCCCATATATGGATCTTGTCCAATACTTGCCTTGAATGGTGATACTTTTGTACTAGTCTACACTTTATTATTATATGCAAACTCTGCTGTTACTAACCAGTCAGGCCATTGTTCCTGCCTGTGGTTGATAAATATTCTTAGGTATTGTTCCAACTTCTGATTCATCCTTTTCATCTGTCTATCTATTTGTAGGTGGTAGGCTGTCAACAACTTTGTATCAATTCCCAACATTGAATTTAACTCCTTTATTATCCTTACTACAAACTGTGCTCCTCTATCTATAATGATACTTTCTGGCAGGCCATGTAGTATCCAAATGTTATCTTGGAACAATCTTACTACTCCTTCTGCTGAAGTCTTTTCTGTAGTTGGTACAAAGTGTGTTATTTTTGTCATTCTATCATATACTACTACAATGCTGTCATAATCCTGTGCTAGTGGTAATTTTGTAATAAAATCTACTATAATATGACTCCAAGGTTTTTCCAGTACTACATTAAGTATAAGCTTTCCTATAGATGCCTCTGTACAATTTTTATTTCTTTGACATGCATCATATCCTTCTACATACTTCTTAACTTCCTTAGTAACCCCAGGCCACCAAAAGTTCCTTGTCACCAACTTGGTTGTCTTCTACTATTCTCCATATCCTCCTACCAGTATTGTTATGAGAGCCCAAAACAGGAAAAAGGTTTCCCACACATTTGAATACTAAATCCAAAACCCTAAAGCATACAACAGAATAAGGATATAAATAGGGTGGAGACAGTAAGTCAAATCATGTGACAAGATCAGGTGATCATAGAACAGTCTGGAAAGAATATGTGATTGTGGGACTCTAGGGTACAGCCACTGTAGTAGTAGTATAAGTAGGGCTGCAATCCAATAAAGAACTCCATCGAGTTCTTCTTGAACATCTACCTAGGGTGATTACTAAAGACATTCACTGTTTATTGATAACACAAGAACTCGATACCACATCCGAGCACTGTTTACCTCGAACCCTGCTCAAAATCACTTAAAGGCGCAGTTGGCTTCATACCAGCCCCGCGAGTGATTTCCCCCACCACACTTACTCTACACCCTTCCTTGCTAGGGAGTACAGCACTCTCAAACCTCTTGGATAGCGGGCCCTAGCTATAAAGGGGACTTCACTGTCAGTTAGGGACAGTGGATAGATGGCCTGGACAAAGCTCATGTCCCTGCCTGAGACCTGACCTCTATATCAAGTGGGCTCATAATTAGTTCTTCACTATCAGCTCTATGCTACCAATCCATTGTAATTGGTCTACACAGGGGAACGACGGAAAACCTCTTAAAGGCCCACCTAGCTTAGGGATTTCCTTCTTAGGGATAGTATTGTTTTACCCTTCTTAGTTAGTAGTCAGCCATAAGTACAGACAAAGAAGACCACTCATCCTTCTATGAGGAAACATCAATATCACCATCACCATCACCAATGTCTCACCAACAACAACAGCAACAGGGGGAACACCCTTCAGCACCTGCCCCCCAAACCAGAGAGGAGCAACTCCTTGCCATAATCGCAACCCTGCAGTAGCAGGTCAATACCATGCTCCTCCAACAGCAAGGGAGCAGAGTGGAGGTCGCAAGACCTCAAGTTTTCAGTGGAAGAATGGAAGAGGTGAGTGCATTTGTCAACGCAGCTTGCCTATACATTAGGATGAAGATGACGGAGGAAGCAGCAGCAACCCAGGTGGCCTGGGTACTGTCATATATGCAGGGGGGAATAGCAGAGGCATGGAAGGATAATCTATTGGACGAGTTGGCCAAGGAAGAGTTAGAGGTGGAATCAGCAGAGCAACTATTTGCAAAAATAAGGGATGACTTTGGGAAGACATCGGTGGAGGAGAGAAAGATAGAGCAACTGAGAACAATTGAGCAAGGAGGGAGAACCTGTGACGAATACGTGCAGGAATTCAAAAAGGTTGCCAGAGGAAGCAGTTATGAGGGAAGGCCCCTCATCGAGGAATTTAAAAGAGGACTAAACGGGGCCATCAGGAGGAAACTAGCAGAAGCAGAGGAACCGCCAACCACCATTGGAGAGTGGCAAGAAAGGGCAGTAAGACTGGATAGAAACCAGAGACAGAGCAGGGCAGAAGAGAGAGTATTGGGGAGGAACGTGGCGCACCCAGGGGGAAATGTGCAGCCTAGAGGGGGAGGATCATATGGGGGAAGAGGGGGACAGATAACATGGAGAACAGGAGGAGGATACAGAGGAGGAGGAGGAGGAAATATGCCTAATAGAGGAGGAGCTCAAACGGGTCCAAGGAGAGACCCCAATGCAATGGATGTGGACAGAGGAAAGGGAGGAGACAGGATGTGCTATGTGTGTGGAAAGTGGGGCTATATGGCCAAAAACTGCTGGGAAAGACATAGGGGAAGAGTAGTAGAAACGCCGCAGGAGTTGGCAAAAGAAAATGGAGGACAGTGAGCTCTTGGCTAGCCTCCAATAATATATACAGTGTATTGTACCCGGAAAAATTAGGCAATAAATTGAATTCCACCAATACAACTGAGAGAGCAAGAGACATATGACACACACTATGACCATTAAGGGAAGTCTGGTTGAAAGTAGGGCTAGAGAAGTTAGAAAGTCATGAAGGAATAGCAGTGAAGGCGTTGTTAGATAGTGGGGTGACAGGTCTGTTCATGGACACAACCTTTGCAAAGAAAAAGGGGTTTAAAATGGAAAAGTTGAAAAAACCCCTCTTAGTTAGGAATGTAGATGGAACAGCAAATGCAGGGGGGGCTATAACGCACCAGGTTGAGTGCAATATGTTCTTTAAGGGACATATGGAGAGAGCCAGAATGGATGTATGCAACCTAGGGAAGACAGAGTTAATACTAGGAATGCTGTGGCTAACAGCCCACAATCCAGAAATAGATTGGGAGAAAGAAGAAGTGAAGATGACGTGTTGCCCACCTATATGTGAAAGAAGAAAGTAAGAAGTGAAGGAGAAGAAAGCAAGAAAGACGGAAAAGGATGAGGATGAGGAAGTGTTAAAAAGGCTGGTGCCCAGAAGATTTTGGAAGTGGAAGAAAGTATTTGGAAAAAAGAAGTCAGAAAGAATGCCAGTACAAAAGATCTGGGACCATGCCATAGAATTAAAGGAGGGATTTACGCCAAGAAAGGGGAAAGTATACTTACTATTGAGAGAGGAAAGAGAGGAGGTACAGAGTTTTGTGAAAGACCAGTTGAGGAAGGGATATATCCGACCCTCCAAGTCACCCCAGACATTGCCAGTACACTTTGTGGTGAAAAAGGATGGCACATGGAGAATAGTACAAGACTATCAACACATAAACCAGTGGACAATAAAAAATAGGTACCCTTTACCCCTCATTGCAGATATATTAGATGGAGTAGGAAAGAGAAAGATGTTTACGAAGTTGGATTTGAGATGGAGGTACAATAATGTCAGAATCAAGGAAGGAGACGAATGGAAGGCAGCATTCACGACACACATTGGAGCATATGAACCTACAGTCATGTATTTTGGGTTGACAAACTCCCCCGCCACCTTCCAAGCAATGATGAATGACCTGTTCAGGGACCTCATAAACCAAGGGGATACAGCAACCTTTATTGATGACATTTTAGTAGCCACAGATATAGAAGAGGGACACGATGAGTTGGTAGAGGAAGTACTAAGGAGATTGGAAGAGAATGATCTATTTGTGAAACCAGAGAAATGCAAATGGAAAGTAAGAGAAGTAGAGTTCCTGGGAGTAGTAATTGGTCCAAAAGGAGTGGAGATGCAAAAGGAGAAAGTGGAAGGAGTCCTGAACTAGCCAGCACCTAGGAATGTCAAAGAAGTACAAAAATTCCTAGGCCTTGCCAATTACTACAGGAGGTTCATAAAGGACTTTGCTAGGATAGCGGCACCACTACACGTGCTAGTTAGGAAGGAACAGAAATGGAAGTGGGAAAAGGAACAGGAGGAAGCATTCAAAAAACTTAAAGCAGGGTTTACCACAGAGCCTGTTCTGGCCATCCCAGACATTGATAGGGAAATGAGAGTGGAAGCAGATGCCTCAGACTATGCGACAGGGGGAGTGTTGTCGACAAAGTGTGAAGATGGAAAGTGGAGGCCAGTGGCCTTCATCTCTAAATCACTGAATACTACAGAATGAAATTACAAAATTCACAATAAAGAGATGCTGGCAGTGATAAGGTGCCTAGAAGCATGAAGGCACTACTTAGAGAGAGCAAAACTCGAATTTGAAATATGGACGGACCATAAGAACCTTCAGTATTTTATGATGAGTCAAAAGTTAAACCGCAGACAAGCAAGATGGGCCCTATACCTATCGCGATTTAATTTCATGCTAAAACACATTCCAGGGAAGAGCATGGGGAAGGCGGATGGATTAAGCAGAAGACCAGACTAGCAAGAGGGGGTGGAAAGGGACAATGAAGACCAGAAACTGATAAAACCAGAATAGATTAGGGGGGTAGAAACATTGATGGAGGAAGAAAACCTAAGAGAAAGGATCAAAAAGGCACAGGAAGGGGATGAGGAGATAATAAAAGCAGTAAAGGAGTTAAAAAGGGCAGGAATAAAAGCACTGAAAGATAAAGAATGGGAAATCAAGGATGGGATAGTATTAAAGGAAGGAAAAATATACATGCCGGAAGGAGACCTCAGGAGAGAAATAATACAACTACACCATGACACTCCAGTAGGAGGGCATGGGGGGAGGTGGAAGATGGCAGAGTTGATTGTCAGGAATTACTGGTGGTCAGGAGTAACGAAGGAGATGGGAAGATATATAGATGGATGTGATACATGTCAAAGATACAAGAATCGAAGCGAAGCCCCAGTGGGAAAACTAATGCCCAATGCAATCCCAGAAAAGCTGTGGAGCCACATATCAGCAGACTTTATCACCAAACTGCCACTGGCCCAGGGATACGACACAATCCTAGTAGTATGTGACTGTTTTAGCAAAATGGCACATTTTATAGCAACAATAGAAAAGACATCAGCAGAAGAACTTGCAAAGCTGTTTCAGGACCATGTGTGGAAATTGCATGGACTTCCAGAGAGCATTAAATCAGACAGGAGAGTGCAATTTGTGGTGGGGATGATAAAGGAGCTGAATAACTTGCTGGGAATCCAGACAAAACTCTCAACAGCCTATCACCCTCAAACAGATGGGCAGACGGAGAGGATAAACCAGGAGTTGGAGCAATATCTAAGAGTCTTCATTGATCATAGACAAGAGCAGTGGCCGGATTGGTTAGGAATGGCAGAATTTGTGTATAACAACAAAATCCACATGTCTACAAAAACACCGCCATTCAAAGCAAACTATGGTCAAGACCCAAGGATGGGATTTGAGGGAAGAAGAACGGGGAAGTACGAAGCAGCAGGGAAGTTCATAGAAAAAATGAAGAAAATCCAGAAGGAAGCCAAAGCAGCATTAGAAAAAGCACAGGAGGAAATGAAAAGGTTTGGAGACAGGAGATGAGGAAAGAGAGAGGAGTACAAAGTGGGGGACTTAGTGCTGCTAAGTACAAAGGATCTAAAATAGCAGATGAAAGGAAGAAGGTTGGAAAAGCTGACCAAACGCTTTGTGGGCCCCTACAAAGTAAAGGGAATCATCTCAAGTAATGCAATAGAATTAGAGCTGCCTAATTCTATCAAAATACATCCTGTAGTCAACGTAAGTAGAGTATGACTCTACAAATCACAGGTAAAGGGACAGAAAAAGATACCCCCAAAACTGGTCATCATTGAAGGAGAAGAGGAATTTGAGATGGAGAAAATCTTAAACAAAAGGACAGTCAGAGGGAAAGAGAAGTTCCTGGTGAGGTGGAAAGGCTACACGGCAGAAGAAGATACCTGGAAAAATAGGGAAAACTTGGAAAATGCAAAGGAGCTGGTAGAAGAGTTTGAGAGGGAGCACGGAGAAGAGGTCGAAGAACTAAGATAACAGGAGCAAGAAGAAGAAGAAAAGGAGTTCAGTCAGGAATTACCTAGGGAATTCACAGCAAAACTACTATATAGTTGGAGGAGAAGAAGATACAAAAGAGAACGGGAAAAGAGATGGGATGAAAATTGGTATCAATGGAAAAATTCCTCGGGATGAGGAAACTTGAAGGGGAGGCCATGTTATGAGAGCCCAAAACAGGAAAAAGGTTTCCCACACATTTGAACACTGAATCCAAAACCCTAAAGCATACAATAGAGTAAGGATATAAATAGGGTGGAGACAGTAAGTCAAATTATGTGACAAGATCAGGTGATCATAGAACAGTCTGGAAAGAACATGTGATTGTGGGACTCTAGGGTACAGCCACTGTAGTAGTAGTATAAGTAGGGCTGCAATCCAATGAAGAACTCCATCGAGTTCTTCTTGAACATCCACCTAGGGTGATCACTAAAGACATTCACTGTCTATTGATAACAAGTATATCATGGTATAGCTGGATCACCTCTGCCCTTAATTTCTCATCCTTTGGGACATATACTTTTCTATCCTTCAATATTAATCTATCTTCTTCTTACCACTCCTCATCTCTTAATATTTTAATACCTGCTCATTTTATTTCTTCTATAGCTTTTACTACCTTGTTGTCTTTTACCTTTGATTTTCTAATCTTTTCCAACAGATTTACCTCTTTGATTACTACTTCTGTCACTTGTGTTGTCCTAACCTTTAGCCATTCCTTTTTTACTAATACTCTATTCTCATTATCTTTCTCTATTCCTACCTGTCAGTTTGGATACCTGCTGAAGCTGTCAGCTTTTCCTATACTGCTTTCTGGCATATATTTTAGTGTAAAATCAAATCTAGATAGATACAATACCCATCTTACTTGTCTTCAATTTAACTTCTGACTGTTTATGAAATACTCAAGATTTTTATGATTACTTCAGATTTCAAATTTTGTCTATGCATCTTCCAGCAGATGCCTCCATTCTTCTAGACATTAAATTATTGCCAGCATCTCTCTATTGTGAATTTCATAATTTCTTTCTGCTTTATTCAATGATTTTGAAATAAAGACTATCAGCCTCTACTTATTATCTTTATACCTTATTGAGAGTACATTCTTTATTGTGTATTCTGATACATTTGCCTCCACTCTCATCTCTTTATCCAAGTTATGTGCTACTAATACTGGTTATATTGTGAACACCTTTTTCAATTCCTTAAACATCTTCTCTTGCTCTTTTCCTCAACTCCACTTCTTATCCTTTCTAACCAGCTTATATAGTGGTTTAGCTATTCTGGCAAAATTTTTCACAAATTGCCTATAGTAATTTACTAATCCCAAGAACTTCTGCATATCTTTAACTGTCTTAGGCCTTGGCCATTCCAGAACTTTTACCACCTTTTCTTTTTGTATCTTAATATCCTCTGCTCCTATTACTAATCCTAGGAAATTGATCTCTTTAACCTTCCACATACACTTTTCAGGTTTCATATATAGATCATTTGCTTCTATTCTCTTCAGTATCTCCTCTACTATTTTATCATGTCTTCTTTCATTCCCTGTTTTTATCAATATGTTATCCATAAATGCTGCCACATCTCCTGTATCTATTAGATCTCTCAGGATATCATTCATCATTGCCTGAAATGTTGCTAGTGAATTTGTGAGACCAAAAAATATTATAGTAGGTTCATATACTCCAAGATGTATTGTAAATTCAGTCTTCTATTCATCTTCTTCTTTTATTTGTATATTGTTGTACCCCCAGCACAAGTTTATCTTTGTAAACACCTTTTTTATCTCCATGGTATCAATCAAGTCTGAAATCAAAGGTAGAAGGTAGTTATCCTTAACTATTCCTTTATTTAGGTATTTATAATCTTATATTATCCTTTTCTTTTTATTCTTTTTTTCAACAAAGAATATTGGTAAAGTCTGAGGTAACTTCAATGGCCTAATATATCCTTTCCTCAACTGTTCCTCCATAAATTCTCTTACTTTCTCCTTTTCTTCTCTTGATATCAAATATGTCCTCCTTTTCCTTAGTACAAAGTCTTCTCTCAGATTTATTGTATAGTTCCAAGGCTTTCTTACTGGTATTCTTTTTGACTCTGCCTTTTCAAACACTTTAAGCCACTTGTGAAATCTCTATAGCACTATCTTTCTCACTTTTTCTTTGTCTAATTTAACTTTATTATTGAACTTTTCTTCTATTAATATTTTCCACTTATCTCTATCTGTCTTTTTTACTATTCTAACTCTTTTTCCTATCTTTTTCCTTTTTTCTATATCTTCTTTTACTGCTAAACTTTTTCTACAAATTGATGGACATCTTGTTATTCTGACCTTTCTAGTCTCCCAATTTATCTCTGGGTTATGTGCCTATAACCATGGCATACCCAATATGACATCTGTTCATCCCAGATTGTATATATCCATTCTCATTCTTTTTATATGATTTTTGTAATATACATTTACTTTTACCTGATATGTTATGGCCTCTCCACTATTATTTGTGCTATCTATATTTCTCACTGTCACTGGTCTCTCTAGCTTCTGCAGCTTAAATCTATGCTTTGCTATCATCTTTTTATCTATAAACATTTCCACTACACCACTATCTAAGAGTGCTTTGACTGTTATACCTTTATATATATCTACTTTTTTAACTCCAATATTCAACTACACTTCTCTCAACATTTTGAATATTCTTCTGATATCCCTTTGGCTAGCTTCTTCTATTGCTGTACTTTTTGGAATCTCTGTCTACATGCTGCCCTACTATGCTTTTCCCTCTATGGGGCATACCACCACTTCCCAGTTCCACTATGGTTTTTTCTTTCCTATCCTACATTCTAGGCACAGAATCTTCCTCCTTTCTTATTCAAACACTTTTTTTCCTATTATGTCTTTTCTTTCACACTTTATACACTGTACTCTTGTCATCTCTTCTCTCTTTGCTTTTTCCTCTCTCCAGTTTTATGCTTTCTAGCATAGGTCACACCATATATTTCTCACTTGCCTCTTGAGAAGGAATCCTTGTTCTTGGTTTTTATGGGTTTGGACCCCCTTGTCTTTACACCCCCCATAGTCTACATATATTGCTACTACCTCTTCTATCAACTATCCTCTCTCAAGCAGAAGTATACCTTCTAGAGGTATGCTCCCCTCCTCACAATATTCCTGTACTTTTTTCCATATAGGACATACTGGCCTCCTCTCTTACTATGCCTTTTGTGGCCTAGCTACATATACTTCTTCTTTTCTTCTTCTTTTCTCTTTCTTTGCTACAATGTTTGGATACTCTTATTTATAGTACCCTATTTCCCAATATCTAAAACACTTTACTTCTTCCTTTTCTCTTTTCTGCCTTTGCACCTTGACTTCTTTTCTTATTCCACATCTTATCACTCGACTTGTCAACACTTCAAACTTGTTTTTGGGGATTGGTTTCCTCTTTTCTTCTTCAACTCTATTTCTGCAGTTATGTTACCAATAGACAGTGAATGTCTTTAGTGATCACCCTAGGTGGATGTTCAAGAAGAACTCAATAGGGTTCTTTATTAGATTGGACTACTACTTATACTACTTTACAGTAGCTGTACTACTATCAGCTCACAATCACATATTCTTCCAGAATGTTCTATGATCACCTGACCTTGTCATGTGATCTGATTACCTAAGTTTCCATGCTGTTTATATCTTGACCCCATTGTATGATTTGAGGTTTTAGATCGAGTGTTTAACTGCATAGGAAACTATTTCCATTTTTGGGGCTCTCATAACAAGTTATAGGCTAGGTATCTGAGCTTCCTATACTTGAAACATTCTCTTCTCTCTTTTCCTTCCAGTTTTATTTTTAATTTGGTAAGAGCCTGCTGCTGGTTGAGTATACTATTCATTAAAGAGTTGTATTGTTTAAGAGATATGATGTTATGTCCCTCAAGGTTGAATAAGGTCTTGATCTCACTAGTTACTACTATGTCTGTTGGGGTGCAAGATCTTCACCCAACTAAACACCTACTACCATACTAACTACTGCTCTAATCAAATAATAAACAATCACCTCAAAGAGAGGATCTCTACTCTAACAGCACCTTCCTAAGAGGTTGATGCTATTCCTCTGTATATATGGATGACAATGTACTCCCAGTACAAGGTTTCTACTGATCAGAAAAAGATACAGGTAATCTACTTAACAATACCATCCAATTGCTATGTTAGGTCTTGAACACAATATCTGGGTTTAGTACTGAGTCTCTACTGGCAGTTCCTAACTGACTACCAAGTCCTCTTTACAGCTAGGGCCCACTATCCAAAAAGACCAGTGATTGAGCTAATCACCAATAAAAGAATAAAGCTTAGGCAGGGTTTAAAGCAAATAGTGCCTGGAGTATAGAATTGAGTTCTTCTGTCAGTGACTGACTCAAGAATCTTAAGTTAGGGGTTAACTCAAGATAGTGCTTTAGGGTTAAAAGAGAATTTAATAGAGTTCTTGCTCAATTGCAGTCTATTATATATACAAGTATACTATTTGTCCTTATTTAAACTACAAGCTGTATATTAGCTACCAGTTCAACTCCAGTCCATGTTTGTTCTATTTATAGCTTCTTGTCATAGTCAAGGCAACTCATAACAACACTGCAAATAACATTCATTCCAAGTAGATATTATACTAGAGGACCAAGTCTACAACCTCCAAGATCTGCCCTGCTTTATTAGGGGAGCCATCCATGTTGAACACCAGTATAGATGTAAGATACTCCAGGTGTTGATTCCCTTGGAGTGAACAAAGTCTTTGTTAATGTGTCACAAACTTCATTTAGACCATAACTTTAGGAATACTTGACCAATTTTACAATCTAAATAGACACTAAAAGCTCTTAAGAAGACCTTTCAAATGGTACCAAAAGCATCTCAAGGCAATTAGTATTCACTGAGTTATTAGCAAATCAGTCAGCAATCACCAAGTTACCAGATACTAAATTGCTGATATCTCTGTCACAAACTTCATTTAGACCATAACTCTGGGAATACTTGACTGATTTCGATGATCTAAATGGCTACCAAAAGCCCTTAAGAAGACCTTTCAAAAGGTGCCAAAAACATCTCAAAGTGATTAGTATTTACCAAGTTATCAGCAGATCAGTCAGTGATCACCAAGTCACCAAACACTAAATTGCCGATATCTTACAAACTGCTTAACATAATTGTTTGCTTCAATGACCATCATGAAGCTCTTTTCAATGCACTTCTTTTGGCCATAAATAGAATATAAGGCAATAAGATCCTATGGAAATACAAGGTCCTCAATGTTTGTACATGACATTGATCTCTATCTATAGATTATCATCTATCCTTGAATAGAACAAAGGACTGCCCTAAGATGGTTAGGTTATCTCTATTTCAAGAACAATAGCACTCCTATATGTAGAACAATAGGTAGTGATTATGTGGTAGGCTGTTCTGGTGTACAGACCACTACAATTATATATTTAAGAACTGTATGTCTGAGAATAAACCTCAGACTTAACAATATCTTTTGCTGCTTGTCTAATTTCACTTTCTTGAGCCCTTTGATTATCCAATCACTCAATCACAAATTAGTAAGTGGCCATTTGTGATATAGGCCCTAGGCTAAAGGTATCATGACACAGCCAAAAATGGCTAAGTCATTATTTATTTTCTTTTTCTTTTCTTTTCTTTTAATTAGGAAATTGGGGATGTATGAGATGGAACAACCAAAAGGAGATGTGCAGGAGTTTTTAAATAGAAGTAAACACAGGAGGTGTATAAGTAGTATACAATAATCAATGAGAACTCCATTGAGTTCTCCTTGTCAACTTGGACTAGGAGTGTGATTAAGTTGTCTCAGGCTAAGTTACTACAAAAGAGGACTTGGTAGTCAGTTAGAAACTGCTGGTGGTAGTATGGTACCAAATCTGGATATCATATCCAAAACCTGACCTTGCAATTGGGTGATTATAGCGACTTAGCCTGAGATGACTTAACCACACTCCTGGTCCAAGTTGACAAGAAGAACTCAATGGAGTTTTTATTCAATTTTATATACTACTTATACATTTACTTTATGGTCTATGTACTGCTTTTTCCATGCTTATCATATAATATCACCTGACTTTGTGACATATTATCCATGACATGTCATGTGATACTTTCTCATACTCCTTCTTGTGTAGTAAGTTCAAATAGGAAAAGAAAAGAAAAGAAAAATAAAATAATGACTTAGTTATTTTGCCAAGTTATAATAGTGGTGCTGGTTGTAGTCTACTTGTACACCTTTCTCTATATCAATCTTGTGCTGAAGGTCCATTGTAATCTGTACATGTAAAGAAATAGCATTGTTCCTTAAGAGAATACTTAGAGTAGGGATCCTTTCCATAAGGTGATAGTGTAACCCTAGTATTAGAACAGTAGTCAATAAGGTAGTAGAGATTTAGTCTGGGGAACCATGTGCCTAGATAAACTTACAAAATTAAACAAGACAAGGAAGACAATTACTGCTATCACAAAAGTAATAAAGAAATAGAAGAAACCAAAACTAAAGAAGACAAAGAAAAATTTGATAACAATACAATATTTCAACTACTACTAACATCTATAATAAGTACCCAAAAGCAGCTGATGTAGCTCTTAGCTCAACAAGCCATAGCTGTCATAGCCTTACAACAACAAATTACAGTAATAATAATAGACAGACAAATGTAGAAGGCTGATGTAGCAAAACCATCAATGTTTGGTAGCAAAAGAGAAAAGGTTACTCCTTTTATCGATGTATGTCAACTATATATTAGGATAAAGATAGATGCAGTATCAGATATGGATAAAGTAGGATGGGTGTTGATATATGTATATAGAGGAGTAGCAGAAATATGGAAAGATAATCTACTAGAAGAATTGGAACAGGAGACACAAGAGTTCTCAACAGCAGAGGACTTGTATGAGAAGATAAAGAGGGAGTTTGGAGAAATCAATGAACAATTGATAAAAGTAGACCAGTTACAATTACTGGAACAAAACAACAGAACATATGATGAATATGTCCAAGAATTCAAGAAAGTAGCTAGGGGAAGTAAATATGAGGAACATCCCTTATAGAGGAATTCAAAAGAGAAATTCAAAAGAGAAATTCAAAAGAGGATTGAATAGAGTAGTCAGAAGAAGATTAGCAGAAGCAAAGAGCCTATCCAAAATGATTGGGGAGTGGCAAGAAAGAGCAATCAAATTAGATTGCAATTGAAGGCAGAGTAAAGTAGAAGAGAAGATGTTTGGAAAATGAAAAGTGGTGAGGAATCATCTACTACTAAAAAAAAGTAAATTACCTCCAAAAAGACAAGGGTTCTTTTGGAATCAAAGAACAAGAGATAAAGACCCCAATGCAATGGATGTGGATGAAGGGGCTAGAAACCCAATTAAATATTATAATTGTAACAAACCAGGTCACATAGCCAAACAATGTTGGTATAAAGGAGAAAATGTTAGGAGAATAGAAGAAGAAAAAATACAGAAAGCATTAAAAGAAAATAGAAGTTAGTAGTCCCTTGGCTAACCTTCCAAAATAAATACAGTATACTTAGTAGTCTGAATAACATGAACAATGTTTCAGAAAACACTAAAGAGGAAAGAGATTTGAGGTGAACGTTTTGACCTCTGAGAAAAGTCTGGATGAACATTGGACTTGAAAAGATAGATACCCATAAAGGGGTGTTTATAAAAGCACTATTAGATAGTGGTATAACAGAGATGTTTATAAGCAAGCAGTTGGCAGATAAACAAGGTTTTAGACTGGAAAAACTATCTAGACCAATAAAAATTAGAAATGTAGATGGAACAGACAACAGTATAGGACTAGTAATTCATGAAGTAGAAGCGAACATTTACTTTAAAAAATATGTGGAATGAGTCTGGATGGATGTATGTAATTTGGAGAAGACTGATATAATTCTGGATATACCTTGGTTGATAGTACATAACCCAGAAATCAATTGGAAAACAGGAGAAGTAAAGATGATGAAATGTCTACTACTGTGTAGAAAAATACCTGAAAAGAAAATTATAAAAACTAGAAAAACAAGAAAGATAAATGTGGATGATGAAATAGATTTAAGATGGATAATGAAAGAAAAGAAAGAAAAAAAAGAGGAAGTTAAGAAAGAAAAGAGAGTAGAAGAGATGGTACCTAAAAGGTTCCATAAATAGTTGAAGGTGTTTGGAAAAACAGAGTCAGAGAGGATGTCTATAAGAAAACCTTGGGATCATGCCATAGATCTCAAAATAGATTTTGTTCCAAAGAAAGGAAAAATATATCTATTATCCAGAATTGAAAAAGAGAAAGTCTAGGTATTTGTAGAAGATCAGTTGAGGAAAAGGTACATATAACTCTTAAAATTGTCTTAAACATCTCCAGTGTTCTTTGTACTAAAGAAAGATAGAAAAAAAGAAATATGTAGTGACTTAGCCTAAGACAACTTAATCACACTCCAAGTCCAAGTTGACAAGAAGAACTCAATGGAGTTCCTATTAGATTCTATATACTACTTATACAACTACTACATGGTCTATGCATTACTCTCCCACACTCATTATATGACTCCATCATGTGATATGACACTATGATATCCTAACATGTAACTTGTGATGTGTAATATTTGTCATATGATACTTTTTTTGCACTTCTTCCTTATATAGTAAGTCCAGATAAGAAAATAAAATAAATATAAATAATAACTTAGCTATTTTGCCAAGTCATGACAGAATAGTACAAGATTATAAATATATGAATAGTGGAACAATCAAGAATAATTATCCACTACCACTTATATTCAATCTCATAGACAACATAAGGACTAGGAAGGTTTTTACAAAAATGGACCTAAGATGGAGATATAACAATGTACAGATCAAAGAAGGAGATGAGTGAAAAGCAACTTTTACAAATCCAATGGGATTATTTGAACCAACAGTAATGTTCTTTAGTTTAACAAATTCACCAGCCACTTTTCAAGCAATGATAAATGATCTGTTAAGGGACTTAATCAATAAAGACAATGTAGCATCTTTCATTGATAATATGTTGGTAGCAACAGAAACAGAAAAAGGTCATGATAAAATAGTAGAGAAAGTACTAAGACACACAGAGGAGAATGGTCTTTATGTAAAACCAGAGAAATGTACATAGAAAGTATGAGAAGTAGGGTTCTTAGAAGTTATAAGGATGACTGGAGCAGAGTGACTCTAGGAGAAACCTCAGTATATAAACAAACTCTGGAATACATTATAACTTACCTCCAGGAGAAACCTCAGAGAATAGAATAAGACTCCTGGAGAGTAATCTACACTATATATACAAGTCTCCTTGACTACAAAATGTCTCAGCCATCAGGGACAGGAATGCAGAAGTGGAAAACTAATTAAATATGAGGTAATTGGAATTTAATTAGTTATAGGGTCACTCCAGTACACTACTACTAGTATATCAGAAGTGGACTTTGGTATAGTATCCTTACAGTTACCAAAGTAATTGTTATAAACTTTGCTTTTACTAGGATTGTTAAGTTAACTCTCTACTTAACTGAAGTAATCAAAATCATTTAAATAGAGTATAAGATTATTTTACTTTACTAAACAGCTTAGTATAAGGGAACCCTACCAATGCTATCTCTAAAATACTAGACCAACCTTCCAGAGCAGCCCTGCACCACTTAATTATCTCTAGCTTGACTTGGCAACTTCTGATCCTGACTGATAGAACTGTAGGATCAGGGACAGACAGGCTGTAGTAGTATATATAGTATAGAGTACATCTCCAGGAGCCTTATTCTAAACTCTAAGGATTCTTCTGGAGATGAGTTATAACATAACTTAGGAGTGTAATATTACTAAGGACTCTCCTGGAGTCTACTCTATTCTGGTAACCCTTACAAAGAATCCTTAGAGATTAGGATAAGGCTCCTGGGGTATACTTCTATACTATATATACTTCTACTGCTGAGATATCCCTGATCCTATAGTCCTGTTAGTTAGTGTCAGGAGTCTTTGAGTCAAGCTAAAGAGGGTTAAATATTACATGGTAATATTTAATTAAGCACAAGGTCACTCTAGGCTGTGAGTCTAGTATCTCAGGGATGGTGTTGGTAGGGTCCCCTTACACTCATCCCCCTCTCAAGATTACTATATCTCAAAGCAATAGTTCTGGAAAGAAAAATTACATCAAAGTCTACTTATTAGATATATTTAGGAACCATGGGGTGTTTGCAATAGAATTCCACTATAAGGTCTAGTGCTGAGATATCAAAGACTACTTTCCAGTAATTGTGCTCTCTTCTGAACCCTTTTCACTTTACCAGGAACTGGAATTTTCTTCTATGCCAATAGCTATCTAAGGTCTCTTTTACCTCCTACTTCTCTTTTCTGTCAATAACAACAGGCAGTAGCAGAGGTCTAGGCTTCTTTCCAGGAATTAAATTATCTAGGGTAGCAAATAGCTTTATTACATTAAACATGGAATAGAGTTTTTTTATCATATGTAGTAGCTTGAGGTGATAGACAAGAGGTCCCACTTGTTGTTCTACTATAAAAGGTCCAAGGCAACAATGCAATAGCTTTGGAAATGGGTATATAGTCTTAATGTTAGTAGCATTCAGGAATACCCAATTCCCAGAACAAAACACTGGAGCTAGAGACCTTCTTTGGTTGTAGTACTATGTCATGTCTTCCTATACTTTTTAAATTGTGGTCTTGGCCTTTTCAACTGCTACCTTTATTTGCTCTGTGAACTTGTTTACTATTTCTAGTCTAGAGGGGCATTACCTAGGTTCAAAGCCCATATAGGAGGTCCATCCAGTGTCAAGTAGAAATGGAGTTTGCTGGATGGAGGTATACACATAGTTATTGTGCTGGAATTCTGCCATCAGTAGCAAGTTGTGCCAGTTATCCTATTGCTCATTGACAAATAGGCATAGATATTAGTCAAGCTCCTGATTGACATACTCTATTTGTCTGTCAGTTTGCATATGCTAGGCCATAGAGGAGACTAATTGAATTTCCAGTAGTCAATAGAGTTCTCTTGTGAATAGAGCTATAAATTGAGGTCTGCAGTCTAAGATTATATATCTGGGCAGTCTATGGAGTTTTCATATCTGGTACAGGAACAACCTTGCTATTCCTTCCATAATTACCATTATGTATATTGGAATGAAGTGGGCTCTCTTTGATATAGAGTCCACCACTGTCATGATGGCATTATATTTAGAGAACTTGGGAAGCTCTATCACAAAGTCAATACTAAGGGTATTTCATCAGGTATCTGGTACTGGGATGGAGTGGAGCTCTCTGGCTGGAGGCTTTCTAAAGAGCTTTATGCAGAGACAAAGATCATAGGTACTCATGTACTACCCTATATACCTAGACATCTGGGACCACCAATAGTTCTGGAATACTAGCTCTAGTATCTTCCATCTACTGGAGTGTCCTGCAACCTTAGTGTTATAGTACAAAGAGACTATCTTCCTGTATAAGTTGGGGGTCTAGGAGATGTAAACTTTTTCTCAGAAGTAAAGCAAACCATCTATGTTCGACTATTCTAACAAATGAACTGTCTTCGAGGTAAAATATTGGAGTTCTTAGGTAGCCTTAGTGACTGGTTCTTCCAGGTCTCTAGAGTGGTTACCCTTGTGGACTTTGGATAGAATACTCTGTTTTACTTCTGTTAGTTTTACTTCTTCTAGGGTATAAATGGCCAGGAACTCTAGATAGAGTAATACCACATTTTTATTGTTAGAGGATCTGCTATTGCTGTAGTCTGGTTTCTGAGATAAGGTATCTGGTTTCCCTATGGATTGTCCAGGTTGGTTACAGAGGATAAAGTTAAGCCTTGCTAGATAGAGAGACCAATATACTGGGGTAGGCTATTCTTGGACTCCAGTGACTTTAACAGAATCCATTGAGACCTTGTTTTCTAATACCACCAGGCCTAGATACTTGATGTAATCCTTTTAGAACTTATACTTCTCTGGGTAGAGGCAGAGCTTGTGTTCTGCTAGAATTTCTAGCACTCTCCAGATAGCTTTGGCATGCTATTCAACAGTTCTAGTAAAGATGAGGATATTGTCCAAGTATACTACCACTATTTCTTTGGCAATGAGGTCTCTAAAGATGTTGTTCATCATTGTCTGGAAGGTGGCCAGACTATTAGTTATTCCAAAGAATATCACTAGGGGTTCAAACAGGCCATGGCTGGTATAGAAGATAGCTTTCTACTCATCTCTAGACTTGATATATATATTGTTAAAGCCCCAGCAGACATCCAGCTTAGTAATGTATTTGGCTCTGTAGAGTTACAATATGAGTTTGGAGATGAGGGACAAGAAGTACTTGTTCTTTACCATTATAGAGTTAAGAGTCTAGTAGTCTTGCACTAACCAGAGAGAACTGTCTTTCTTCTTAATGAAGAACACTAGAGTGGCTATAGATGACTTAGATGGGCGTATCTGTCTAGTATGCAAGTTTTTCTATAAAAAGGTATCTAGCTCCTTCTGTTCAATGGAGGAGAAAGGGTAGATCTTCATAGACTTAGGCTTAGAACCTAGAATGAGCTCTATTATATAGTCCCAGTAGTGGTGCTCTAGCAAGATATCAAAATCATCCTTGGCAAACATAGGTTCAGGTATAAGAGGATTGTCATGACACAGCCAAACAGCTAAGTTATTATTTATATTTCTTTTCTTTTTTTTCATTTAATTAGAAAATCAACAAATATGCAAAAGAAAATGACTCAAAAAAGATATATAGAACTTTATAAATAAAAGTAAATATAGAATGTGTATAAGTAGTGTATAGCAATTGAATGGGAACTCTATTGAGTTTTCCTTGTCAACTTAGACTAGGAGTAGTTCTAAGGCATCATAATCTAAGTTCTTATACCAGAACTCAATTCTTCCATTGGCACTGCTCATCATAGAGCCCTGCCATCTCTTACTCTCTTATCTTCCTCAGTACCTAAGTGACATAACTCAGGACTACTACAATATAGTTGGGCCCTAGGCTTAAGGGGACTTGATAGTCAGTTAGAGACTATCAGTGGAAGTACAGTACCAAGCTCAGATATTGTGTCTGAGACCTGACCTCACAATTGAATAGTATTGCCTTTAGTTACTTGTATTCTTTTACTTTATAAACCTTGTGCTGAAGTTCCATTATAGACTGTACATGCAGAGAATTAATGCCATATCCTTAGAAAAGTATTTAGATTAGAGATCCTCTCCTTGGGGTGATAGTATAACTATAGTATTAGAGTAGTAGTAAGTAAGGCAGTAGGTGTCTAGTTGGGTAAAGATCTGATGCCCCAGTAAACATAACAGTAGTAAAATCATTTCTTATTTGACTTCTCTAGAGATATAGCATCATATCTCTAGAGCAATATAACTCTCTTATGAGCAGGATGCTCAACCAACAGCATACTCTTACCAAACTAAGGGTAGAGATAGAAGGAAGAAAAGAAAGGGTATGTTGGAAGTGTAAAAGGTTTGAGCACCTAGTCCATAACTGCAGGAATAAAAAAGGGGAGATAAAGGGGAAACCAATTCCCCAGAATAAATTTGAGGTGATAGCAAGTAGGGTAATACAATACAGAGTAAAAGAAGAAGTAAGGAGACAGAAGATAGAAGAGAGAGAAGTATAGTGCTTCAGGTATTGGGGAATAGAATACTACAAGTAGAAGTGTTCTAATATTGAGGTAGAGAAAGAGAAGAGAAGGAGTGAGAAGGTGGCATATACAGTTAGTCTACAAAAGGTACAGCAAGAGAAGAGACCGGTATACTCTTTATGGAAGAAGATGCAAAAGTACAGTGGCATATGGAGTATGCTCCTGAGAAGCACAGCATTGGAACAGAGAGGGTGGACAACCAAGTGAGAAGTTGTAATGTTTGTGGAGTATAGAGGATGCAACTATAAAGATACTAAAATGCAAGAGAACTAGGAGCAAGAATTTATCTTAGGAGAGCATTTGAGAAATGTATGGCATAGTAGCTATCTTAGAGCATAGAGATGGAGAGAAAATACAGCAAGAGAGAGAGAAGCAGTAAGTGTAAAGTATAGGTGGTACAAAAGAAAAGATATAGTAGAAGGAATATCAGAGGAAGATAGAAAGAAAATTTTATGTCTAGAATGTGGAACTAGGAGAAAACAGCCATGGTGGAATTGGAAAGCAGCAGTATACCCTATACAGGGAGAAGTATAGCAAGATGGTATACAGACAGGAGCTCTAAAAGGTACAATAAGAGAGGGAGGTACAAGAAGAGATATGAGGAGGACATTTAAGATGTTGAGAGAAGTATGGTTAAATATTGGTGTAGAGAAGATAGATACACATGAAGGTGTAACAGTCAAGGCACTCTTGGATAGTAGTGTAACAGAAATGTTTATGGATAGGAAGATAGCAGCAAAACATGGGTTTAAGCTGCAAAAGCTAAAAAGACCAGTGACAGTTAGGAATGTGGATAGAACAAACAACAGTGCAAAAGCTATTACCTATCAAGTAGAGGTGAACATATACTATAAGAATCACATAAAGAGAATGAGAATAGATGTGTGCAATTTGGGGAAGATAGATATTATACTAGGGATGCTGTAGCTACAAGCACATAATCTAGAGATAAACTGGGAGACAGAAGAAGTAAAAATAACAAGGTACCTACCACTATGTGGGAGGAATATAAAGTTGAAGAAAGAAAAGAGAATGATGACTCTAGAAAAGGAAAAGATTGTGAAATAGGTAGTAAACAATAAAGAAGATTGGAAAAGAGAAAAAGAAGTTAAAGCGGACTACAGAAAGATTGAGGAAATAGTGCTGTAGAAATTTTTAAAGTGGAAAAAGTATTTGGGAAGGTAAAATCAGAAAGAATACCAATGAGAAAAATCTAGGATTATACCATAGATCTCAAGAAAATGTTCAAATCTAGAAAAGGAAGAATCTACCCTTTGTTTAAAAATGAAAGGGAAGAAGTTCAGAATTTCATAGAAAATCAGTTAAGAAAGAGGTATATCAGACCATCAGAGTCCCTCTAGATATCACCAGTTTTCTTTGTAGGCAAGAAAAATAGAGGAAAGAGTATAGTAATAGACTACCATAATCTAAATGACCAGATGGTGAAGAATAACTACCCACTTTCATTAATTACAGACTTAATAGACAATATAGAGAGCAAGCAAGTATTTACTAAAATAGATCTTTGGTGGGAGTTCAACAATATGAGGGTTAAGAAAGAAGATGAGTGGAAGAGGGCATTTACAACCTATATAGGGTTCTTCAAGCTAACAGTTATGTTCTTTGGAATAACAAATTCACTAGCTACATTCCAGGTAATTGTTATGAGAGCCCCAAACAGGAAAAGGTTTCCCATGCATTTGAATACTTAATCCAAAACCTCAAAGTATATAACAGAATAAGAATATAAATAGTGTAGGGACTCAGCAAGTCAAATCATGTGACAGAGGTCAGGTGATCATAGAACATTCTGGAAAGGACATGTGATTGCAGGACTCTAGGGTACAGCCACTGTAGTAGTAGTATAAGTAGTAGACCAATCCAACAAAGAACTCCATCAAGTTCTTCTTGAACATCCACCTAGGGTGATCACTAAGAGCATTCACTGCCTATCAATAACACAAGAACTCGATACCATATCCAAGCACTGTTCACCTTGAACCCTGCTCAAAATCACTTAAAGGAGCAGTTGGCTTCATACCAGCTCCATAAGTGATTTCCCCCTACCACACTTATTCTATACTCTTCCTCGCTAGAGAGCACAGTGCTCTCAAGCATCTTGGATAGTGGGCCCTAGCTATAAAGGGGACTTTATTATTAGTTAGGGACAGTGGATAGATGGTCTGGACAAAGCTCATATCCCTGCCCGAGACCTGATCTCTATATTGAGTGGGCTCGTAATTAGTTCTTCACTATCAGCTCTATGCTACCAATCCATTGTGATTGGTCTATACAGAGGAACAACGAGAACCTCTTAAAGGCCCATCTAGCTTAGAGATTCCCTTCTTAGGGATAGTATTGTTTCACCCTTCTTAGTCAGTAGTCAGTTATAAGTATAGACAAAGAAGACCACTCATTCTCCTACAAGGAAACATCACCATCACCATTGCTATTGCCATTGCCATCACCAATGTCTTGCCAACAACAACAGCAACAGGGGGAATACCCTTCAGTACCCGCCCCCCCCAAACTAGAGAGGAGCAACTCCTCGCCATAATTGCAATCCTGCAGCAGTAGGTCAACACCATGCTCCTTCAGCAACAGGGAAGCAAAGTGGAGGTCACAAGACCTCAAGCTTTTAGTGAAAAGATAGAAGAGGTAAGCACGTTCATTAATGCAGCTTGCCTATATATTAGGATGAAGATGACAGAAGAAGCAGCAGCAACCTAAATGGCCTGGGTATTGTCATATGTGCAGGGAGGAATAGTAGAGGCATGGAAGGATAACTTATTAGATGAGCTAACTAAGGGAGAGTCAGAGGTGGAATCAGCAAAGCAATTGTTTACAAAAATAAGAAATGACTTTGGGGAGACATTGGAGGAAGAAAGGAAAATAGAGCAGCTAAGGACAATTGAACAAGGAGAAAGAACCTGCAATGAATATATGCAAGAATTTAAAAAGGTCACCAGGGGGAGTGGCTATGAGGGAAGGCCTCTTATCGAAGAATTCAAGAGAGGACTAAATGGGACCATTAGGAGGAAGTTGGCTAAAGCAGAGGAACCGCCCACTACCATTGGAGAGTAGCAAGAAAGGGCAGTAAGACTAGATAGAAACCAGAGACAGAGCAGGGCAGAGAAGAGAGTATTGGGGAGGAATGCGGCATGCCCAGGAGGAAATGTGTAGCCAAGAGGGGAAGGATCATATGGGGGAAGGGAGGGACAAATAACATAGAGAACGGGGGGAGGATACAGGGGAGGAGGAGGAGGAAATATGTTTAATAGAGAAGGAGCTCAAATGGGTCCAAGAAGAGACCCAAATGCAATGGATATAGATAGAGAAAAGAGAGGGGATAGGACTTGCTATGTATGTAGAAAGTGGGGCCGTATGGCCAAAAATTGTTGGGAAAGACATAAAGGAAGGGTAGTAGAAACATTGCAGGAGTCGGCAAAAGAAAATGGAGGATAGTAAGCTCTTGACTGGCCTCCAATAATCTATACAGTGTATTGTGCCCAGAAAAGCTAGGCAATAAATCAAACTTCACTAATACAACTGAGAGAGTAAGAGATGTGCAGCATACACTATGGCCGCTAAGAGAAGTCTGGATGAAGATGGGACTAGAGAAGTTAGAAAACAACGAAGGAGTAGCAGTTAAGGCATTACTAGATAGCGGGGCAACAGAGCTATTCATGGATACAACCTTTGCTAAAGAAAAGGGGTTTAAAATGGAAAAATTAAAAAAACCCCTGTTAGTCAGAAATATGAATGGAACGGTTAATGCAGGGGGGGCCATAATACATCAGGTTGAATGCAATATGTTTTTCAAAGGACATGTGGAGAGGGCAAGAATGGACATATGCAACTTGGAAAAGATGGAGGTGATACTAGGAATGCCATGGCTAGTAGCCCATAACCTGGAAATAGATTGGGAAAAGGGGGAGGTAAAAATGACACATTGCCTACCTATATGTGGAAAGAGAAAGCAGGAAGAAGAAAAAAAGAAGGTAAAGAAAGTGGAAAAAGATGAGGACAAAGAAACGTTGAAAAGATTAGTACCCAAAAGGTTTTGGAAATAGAAGAAGGTATTTGGTAAAAGGGAGTCAGAGGGGATGCCAGTACAAAAAATGTGGGACTATGCTATAGAATTAAAGGAGGGGTTCACACTGAAAAAGAGAAAGGTGTATTCATTGTTGAGAGAAGAAAGGGGAGAGATGCAAGCATTCATGGAGGATCAATTGAGGAAAGAGTACATCCGTCCTTCCAAGTCATCCCAAATGTCACCAGTACACTTTGTGGCAAAAAAGGATGGCACATGGAGGATAGTACAAGATTATTGACACATAAATCAGTGGACAGTAAAGAATGGGTACCCCTTACCTCTCATTGCAGACATACTTGACAGAGTAGGAAAGAGAAAGGTGTTCATAAAGCTGGACCTGAGGTGGGGATACAATAACGTCAGGATCAAAGAGGGCGATGAATGGAAGGCAGTGTTTATAATGCATATTGGAGCTTATGAACCCACAGTTATGTATTTTGGATTGACAAACTCCTCCACCACCTTCCAGACAATGATAAATGACCTGTTCAGAGATCTCATAAACCAAGGAGATATAGTAGCATTCATCAACAATATCCTGGTGGCTATGGACACTGAAGAGGGACATAATGAGTTAGTGGAGGAGGTATTAAAGAGATTGGAAGAGAACAACTTATTTGTGAAACCAGAAAAGTGTAAATGGAAAGTGAAAGAAGCAGAATTTCTGGGAGTAATAATTAGCCCAAAGGGGGTAGAAATACAAAAGGAGAAGGTGGAGGGAGTACTAAACTGGCCAGCACCCAGAAATGTCAAAGAGGTACAAAAATTTTTAGGCCTTACCAACTACTACAGAAGGTTTATAAAGGACTTTGCTAAGATAGCAGCACCACTACATGTACTAGTCAGGAAGGAACAGAAATGAAAATGGGAGAAGGAGCAGAAGGAAGCGTTTGGGAGACTTAAGAGGGCATTCACCACAGAACCTGTCTTAGCTATCCCAGATATCGATAGAGAGATAAGAGTGGAAGCGGATGCCTTGGACTATGCAATGGGAGGAGTGTTGTTGACAAAATGTGAGGATGGGAAGTAGAGGCCAGTGGCCTTTATCTCTAAATTATTGAATACTACAGAGCGAAATTACAAAATTCATGATAAAGAGATACTGGCAGTTATTAGGTGCCTAGAAGCATAGAGGCACTATTTGGAGAGAGCAAAACTCGAATTCAAAATCTGGACAGATCGCAAGAATCTCCAGTATTTCATGATAAGCCAAAAATTAAATCGTAGACAAGCAAGATGGGTCTTATATCTATCATGATTTAATTTCACATTAAAACACATTCCAGGAAAAAGCATGGGAAAGGCAGATGGATTAAGCAGAAGACCGGACTGGCAGGAGGGAGTGGAAAAAGACAACAAAGACCAGAAACTAATAAAACCAGAATGGATTAGGGAAACAGAAACAATGATAGAGGAAGGAAATCTAAAGGAAAGAATCAAAAGGGTGCAGGAAGGGGATGAAAAGGTAGTAAAAGTGGTAGAAGAGTTGAAGAGAGCAGGAATAAAGATGTTGAAAGATGAAGAATGGGAAGTAGAAGATGGGATAGTGATGAAAGAAGGAAGGATATATGTACTAGAAGGAGAACTCAGGGAGGAGATAATATATCTGCATTACAATACTCTAGTAGGGGGACATAGAGGAAGGTAGAAGACAGTAGAGTTGGTCACCAGGAACTACTGGTGGCCAGGATTAACGGAAGAGGTAGAGAAGTATGTGGAGGGATGTGATACATGTCAAAGACATAAGAATCGAAGTGAAGCACCAGCAGGAAAACTAATGCCCAATGCAATCCCAGAAAAACCATGGAGTCACATCTCGGCAGACTTCATCACCAAGCTACCATTAACCCAGGGATATGATGCTGTCTTAGTAGTATGCGACCGCTTTAGCAAAATAGTGCATTTTATAGCAACAATGGAGAAAACATCAGCAGAGAGACTTGCAAGATTGTTTTGAGATCATGTATGGAAGTTACACAGACTTCCAGAAAGCATCACATCAGATAGGGGAGTACAGTTTGCAGCAGGAATGATAAAGGAATTGAATAACTTGCTGGGAATCCAGACGGAACTCTCAATGGCCTATTACCCTCAAACAGATAGGCAGATGGAAAGAATAAACCAGGAGTTAGAGCAATATTTGAGGGTCTTTATTGATCATAGACAAGAGCAGTGGCCAGATTAGTTAGGAACGGCAGAATTCGCGTATAACAACAAAATCCATACAGCAATAAAAATATCGCTATTCAAAGCAAACTATGGTCAGAACCCAAGGATAGGGTTTGAAGGAAGGAGAAAGGAGAAGTATGAAGTGGTGGGGAAATTTGTGGAAAGAATAAAGAAAATCCAGGAGAAAGCAAAAGCGGCGCTAGGGAAAGCACAGGAAGAGATGAAGAAGTTTGCAAACAGAAGGTGAGGGGAGGGAGAAGAATACAAAATAGGGGACATAGTACTGCTAAGTATGAAGGACTTGAAATGGCAAATGAAAGGGAGGAGATTAGAGAAATTGACAGAGCATTTTGTGGGCCCCTACAAAGTCAAGGGAATCATCGCTAGTAACATGATAGAGCTAGAGCTACCTAAGTCTATTAAGATACACCCTATAGTTAATGTAAGTAGAGTACAGCTCTATAAACCACAGGTAGAAGGGCAGAAGAAGATACCACCAAAACCGGTCATTATTGAAGGAGAAGAGGAATTCAAGGTAGAAAAAATCTTAAACAAAAGAACAGTCAGGGGGAAGGAAAAGTTTCTGGTAAAGTGGATGGGGTATATGGCAGAAGAAGATACCTGGGAGAATAGAGAAAATTTGAAAAATGCAAAAGAGCTAGTAGAAGAGTTCGAGAAAATATATGGGAAAGAGGTAGAAGAACTAAGACAACAAGAACTAGAAGAAGAAGAAAAGGAATTTAGTTGGGAATTGCCTAGGGAGTTCACAGCAAAATTACTATATGGTTAAGGAAAAAGGAGATATAAGAGGGAAAGGGAAAAGAGGTGGGACAAAAACTGGAGTTGATGGAAAAATTCCTCGGGACGAGGAAACTTGAAAGGGGGGCCATGTTATGAGAGCCCCAAAAAGGAAACAGTCTCCCATGTATTCAAACACTTCATTCAAAATCTCAAGTCATATAATAGGGTTAAGGAATAAATAGTATGGGAGCTTAGGTAATCAAATCATGTAACAAGATCAGGTGACCATAGAATATTCTGGAAGATCATATGACTGTGGACTAGTAGTAGTACAGCCACTATAAAATAGTATAAGTAGTAGACCAATCTAATGAAGAACTCCATCAAGTTTTTCTTGAACATCCACCTAGGGTGATTACTAAGAGCATTTACTGCCTATCAATAACATACAGCAAAAGAGAAGGGTAAGCAAAGAGAGGTGAGGAGAATATTTAAGATGTTGAGAGAAGTGTGGTTGAATATTGGTATAGAAAAAGTGGACACCCATGAAAGAGTAACAGTAAAAGTGCTCTTGGATAGTGGTGCAACAAAGATGTTCATGGATAGAAAAATAGCAGCCAGACATGGGTTTTGACTGCAGAAATTGGAAAGACCAGTACAAGTAAGAAACATAGATAGTACAAATAACAGTATAGGGGCAATAACACACCAAGTAGAAGTAAACATATACTACAAAGGTTATATAAAAAGAATGAGAATGGATGTGTGTGATCTGGGGAAAACAGATGTTATATTGGGGATACTGTGGTTACAAGCATACAACCCAGAGATTAACTGGGGAAGGGAAGAGGAAGTTAAAGTAGACTATAGGAAAATTGAGGAAATAGTACCACAGAGATTCCTAAGGTAGAGAAAGGTGTTTGAAAAGGTAGAGTCAGAGAGGATGCTGATGAGAAAAATCTATGATCATACCATAGATCTCAAGAAGACATTTAAATCCAGGAAAGGAAAAATCTACCCTTTGTCCAGAAACAAAAGAGAAGAAGTTCAGAATTTTGTGGAGGATCAGCTAAGAAAGGGGTACATCAGACCATCAAAATTCCCTCAAACATCACCAGTTTTCTTTGTGAACAAAAAGAACAGAGGAAAGAGAATGGTAATAGACTACTATAACTTGAACAACTAGATGGTAAAGAATAACTACCCACTTTCATTGATTACAGATTTAATAGACAACATGGGAAGTAAACAAGTATTCACTAAGATGAATCTTTAGTAGGAGTTTAACAATGTGAGGATAAAGGAAGGGGATGAGTGGAAGGGAGCATTCATGATCCATATAAGGTCCTTTGAGCTGACAGTTATGTTCTTTGGAATGACAAATTTGCCAGTCATATTTTAGGCGATGATGAATGAAATCCTGAGAGATATGATAATAAAGGAAAAGTGGTAGCTTTTGTGGATGATGTACTGGTAGAAACAGAGACAGAAGAAGAATATGATGAGATTGTAGAAGAAGTACTGAAGAGGCTAGAAGAGAATGACTTGTATGTTAAGCCAGAAAAGTATATGTAGAAGGTATAGAAAATTGGATTTCTAGAGGTTATCATAGGACCTAATGGAATCAAAATAGAGAAAGAAAAGATAGATGAGGTGTTGAATTGGCTAGAGCCAAAGAATGTGAAAGATATTAGAAACTTTTTAGGCCTTGTCAACTATTATAGGAAGTTTATTAAAGACTTCACTCAAGTAGCAAGGCCAATGAACATACTGACAAGAAAAAATGTGAAGTGGTAGTAGGGAAAGAAGCAGTAACAAGCATTTGACAAGCTAAAAGAGATCTTCATAACTAGGCCAGTGTTAGCAGCCCCAGATTTAGACAAAGAATTTAGGGTAGAAGCAGATACTTCGAACTATGCTACTGGGGGAGTACTATCAATGAAGTGCTCTGATAAGTTGTAGAGGCCAGTTACTTTTATTTCTAAATCTCTAAGTGATACAGAAAGAAATTACAAGATCTATAACAAAGAAATATCAGCAGTAGTCAGGTGTCTAGAAGCATAGAGACATTTCCTGGAAGGAATAACAATAAAATTTGAGATTTGGACAAACTACAAAATCTTGAATATTTTATGAAAGTGTAGAAATTAAATAGAAGACAAGCAAGATAGGTATTGTACCTATCAAGATTTGATTTTACACTCAAGTATGTTTCAGAGAGTAGAATGGGAAAGGCAGATGGTTTAAGTAGGAGGCTGGATTGGGAAATAGAAATAGAAAGAGATAATGAGAATGAGACATTGGTAAAGCTAGAATGGTTGGAAATCAGAAAAATGGAAAAAGTGGAAGTAATAGTAGAAGAGGTAGATTTACTAGAGAAAGTAAAACAGTCGAAAGTAAAAGATAATGAGGTGATCAAAGCAGTGGAAGAAATAAAATGAGCAGAGGTAAAGATGCTAAGAGATGAGGAATGGAGAGAAGTTGATGGTATTATGTATAAGAAAGAGAAGATATACATACTGAAAGATGAGGAATTGAGAGCAGAAATTATTTGGTTGTATCATAATATGCCAGTAGGAGGACATAGGGGACAGTAGAAAATAGTAGAATTGGTCACCAGGAACTTTTGGTGGCCAGAAATTACAAAAGAGGTGAAATAGTATGTAAAGGAGTATGATGCATGCTAGCATAATAAAAACCACACAAAATAGCTGGCAGGAAAATTAATACCAAATTCAATTCTGAAGAAACCTTGGGCCTACATTTCAGCAGATTTCATTACTAAATTGCTGTTAGCACAAGGATATGACTCAATTTTAGTAGTAGTTGATAGACTGACAAATATAGTACATTTTATTCCTACTACAGAAAAAACATCAGCAGAAGGACTAGCTAGGTTGTTTAGAGACAATGTATAGAAGTTACATGGGTTACCTGAGAGTATCATATCAGACAGAGGGCCTCAGTTCACAGCAGAAATAATGCAAGAGTTAAATAGGATATTGGGAATTGAGAGTAAATTGTCAACAGTGTTCCACTCTCAAATAGATAGACAAACAGAAAGGGTTAATCAGGAACTAGAACAGTACTTGAGGATATTCATTGATCATAGATAGAAGCAGTGGCCAGATTGGTTAGGAATGGCTAAGTTTGCCTATAATAACAAAGTGCATTCAAGTACTAAAATGTCATCTTTCAAGGCAAATTATGGACAAAATCCCAGGATGGGGTTTGAGATAAGAAAGAAGGAGAAGGACAAAAAGGCAGAGAAATTTGCAACAAAGATGAAAGAGATTCAGAAGGAGGCAAAAGTAGTGCTAGGAAAAGTGCAAGAAGAAATAAAAAAATATGCAGATAGGAAGAGAGTGAAAGCTGACAAGTACAAAGTGGAAGACTTGGTGATGCTTAGCACTAAGGATTTGAAATACCAAATGGTTGGAAGAAGAATGGAAAAGTTGACAGAGAGGTTTGTAGGCCCTTACTGAATAAAGAAGATTGGATCATTAAATGCAGTAGAATTAGAACTATCTAGTACAGTAAAGATACACCTAGTAGTTAACATTAGTAGAATACAAAGATATATAGGGCAAATAGAAGGGCAGAAAAAGGAGCAACCAGCTCTAGTCATAATCAAAGAAAAGGAATAGGAAGTCGAGAGAATTCTGAACAAGTGATAAATAAAGGGAAAGAATAAATACTTGGTATAGTGGAAAGGATTCACAGCTGAATCCAATACTTGGGAAGAAAAGTGTCATAATACAGCCAAAAACAGCTAAGTCATTATTTATTTTCTTTTTCTTTTTTTTTCTTTTAATTAGGAAATCAGTGGACATGCAGGATGAAACAACTAAGAAGAGATGTATGGGAGTTTATAAATAAAAGTAAACACAAGAAGTGTATAAGTAGTATACTACAATCAATAAGAACTCCATCAAGTTCTCCTTGTCAACTCAGACTAGGAGTAGTTCTAAGACATCTTAGTCTAAGTCCTTACAGAAAGGAAAATCTAGGCAATACAAAAAAAGTAGTTGAGGAATTTGAGAAGGAATACCAGCAAGACATGAAAGATGTCAGGAAACAAGAAAGAGAAGAAGAAACCTTTAGGAGAAGAGAATTACCAGAAAGGTTTATGGTGAGAAAATTATTCAGGTGGTCAGATAAGAAGTATAATGAGGAATACTGGGTGAGATTAGAAAGAACTTGAAGGAGATGGAAAGAAGGAAGAGCAAAAGGACAAAGAACAATAGAAATAATAAAGGAAGAGCAGAAGAAAATTAAGCAGAAAAAATCAAGAATCAAAGAATAGACAGAAGAAGATGATAATGAAATGGGGAACATTTGTGACCTCTACTATGAGTTGTAAAATTCTTGGGGCAAGGAACCTATTATGAGAACCTCGAGTAGAAAAGGGCTTCCCATGCATGGGAACACTCAACCTAACAATCTCCAAAGTAACACAACGGAGCAAAGACATAAACAGGATAGGGTCTTAGTGAGCCAAGTCATGTGACAAGGCCAGGTGACCATGGAACATTCTGGAAAGGACATGTGACCATGGAACTCTAGAGTACAGCCACTGTAGTAATAGTATAAGTAGGGCTGCAATCCAACGAAGAACTCCATTGAGTTCTTCCTGAACATCCATCTAGGGTGACCACTAAGAACATTTACTGTTCCTTGGTAACAGAACCTTGAGATGGGGGTAGTATCATAACTTGATCAAATAGCTAAATCATTATTTATATCTCTTTTCTTTTCCTTTTCTTTTAATTAAGAAATTAATAGACATATGAGAAGGAATGACTTACAAAAAATGCATGGGACTTAATAAATAGAAGTAAATACAAGAATATGTATAAGTAGTGTACAATAATCAAATAGGAACTCTATTGAGTTTTCCTTGTCAACTTAGACTAGGAGGGTGATTAAGTCATCTTAGACTAAGTCGCTACAAGTTGTGTTACTCAGGTACTAAGAAAAATAAAAGAGTAAGAGATGGTAGAGCTCTGTGGTAAGCAGTGCCAATGGAAGAATTGAGTTTTAGTATAAAGAACTTAGACTGTGATACCTTAGAACTACTTCTAGTCTAAGTTAACAAGAAGAACTTGATAGAGTTCTTATTCAATTACTGTATACTACTTATACATATTCTATATTTACTTCTATTTATAAAATCCCATACATCTTCTTTGAGTCATTCTCTCTCATGTGTCTATTAGCTGTTTTTGCTATGTTATAACACTAATTCTAGGAACTTCTATACTTCTTTGATTTTTTTAGGTCTAGGCCATTCAAGAACTCCTGCTACTTTTTCCTCCTATATCTTAATTTCTTCTATCTCTATTATCAGTTTAAGAAAGTTAATCTCTTTGACTTTTCAAACACATTTTTCTAGTTTTATATAGAGGTCATTCTTCTTTATCCTCCTTAACACTTCTTCTACTATCTCATTATGCTTCTTCTCATCCTCTGTTCCTACCAATATATTGTCGATAAATACTACTACATCTCCAGTGTCAATTAAGTCTCTAAGAATATCATTCATTATTGCCTGGAAGATTGCTGGCAAGTTTGTAAGACCAAAAAATATAACTGTGGGTTCATATACCCCTGGATATGTAATAAAGGCAGTCTTTCATTTATCCTCTTTCTTTATCCATATATTGTTATATCCCCATCTCAGATCCATTTTTGTAAACACTTTCTTTATATCCATAGCATTGATCAAGTCCAAAATTAATGGCAATGGATAGTTATTCTTGACTGTTTCTTTATTTAGGTATTGATAAACCTATACCATTCTTCTCTTTTTGTCCTTTTTCCCCACAAAGAATACTGGTAAAGTCTAGGGTGACTTTGAGGGTCTAATGTACTCTTTCTTCAACTATTCCTCTACAAATTCTCTTATCTCCTCTTTCTCTTCTCTTGATATTAAATATATCCTTTCTTTTCTTGGCACAAAATCTTTTCTTAGATTTATTGCATAGTCCTAAGGTTTTCTCACTGGTATTCTTTCCAATTCCACTTTCTTGAACACCTTAAGCCACTTGTGAAATTTCTATAACACCATCTTCCTTACTTTTTCTCTATCTAATTTGACTTTATCATCAAATTTCTCCTCTATCAACATCTTCTATTCATTTCTTTCTGATTTTTCTATTGCTCTGATTTTCCCCTCTACTTTCTTTCTTTTTTCTGTTTTCTTTTTTGCTACTATACTCCTTCCACAGATTGGTGGGCATCTTGTCATTTTGACTTCTCTAGTCTCCCAATTTATCTTAGGGTTGTGTGTCTGCAACTATAGCATATCCAGTATGATATCTGTTCTTCCTAGATCATATACATCTATCCTTATTCTTTCTATATGACTTTTTTAGTACACATTTATCTCCACCTGGTATATAATCATTTTTCTACTATTATTTGTACCATCTATATTTCTTACTACTCCCAGTCTTTCTAACTTCTGCAGCTTAAATCTATTCCTTGCTGTCATCTTTCTGTCCATAAACATTCCTGTTGCACCACTATCCAAGAGCACTTTTACTGTTATGCCTTCATGTGTATTTATTTTCTTTATCCTAATGTTCAGCTATACTTCTCTTAACATTTTGAATGTTCTTCTGATATCTTTTTGCTTGTCCTTCTGTTGTACTGCACTTTTCAGAACTCCTGTCTATGCACCATCTTGCTGTGCCTTTCCTTCTATAGAGTATACTACTACTCCCTAATTCCACTACAGTTTCTTCTTTTCTGTTCTACATTCTGGGCACAAGATCTCACTCCTTTCTCATTCTAGCACTCTTTCTTCTATTGCATTCTTTCTTCCATACTTTATATACTGTACCCTTGTCATATCTCCCCTCCTTGCTTCTTCCTCTCTTCAGTTCCATGCTTCCTGGAAAAGGTTGCACCATATATTTTTTTACTTGTCTTCCAAGGAGAAACTCTTATCCTCAATTTTCATGGGTTTAAACTCCCTTGCCTTTACATATTCCATACTCTACATAGGTTACTACTGTCTCTATGATCTATCCCCTTTTAAGTAAAAGTACCTCTTCTGGAAGTATGCTCCCCTTATCATAGTATTTCTATACCTTTTCCTATATGGAATATACCAGTCTCCTTTCTTGCTATGCCTTTTGTGGAGTAATCACATGTACTGCTTGCTCACTTCTCTTCTTCTGTCTTTTTACTTTTATGCTTGAACATTTCTATTTGTGGTGTCCAACCCCCCAACATCTAAAATACTTTACTCTCTTACTCTTTCCTGCTATCTCACCTCTACTTCACTTCTTACTCCATACTACATCACCCTAGTCGCTAACATCTCATATCTATTTTGGGGTTTTTCTCTTTTTTTCTTTTTTTCTTTTTTCTTTGTCTTGCAGTTACAGGCAAAGTGCGCAAACTTCCTATAGCTCCAACATTCTCTTTCTTTCCTTCTCTCTAACTATGCTCTTAGTGAAGCAAGAACTTGCTTTTCTTTGAGCATATTGCTTAGAAGGTTGTTATATTGTTATTGAAATATAGTATTAATGCCTCAAGGTTGAAGTAAAAGGTTTTTGATCTTACTTAAGTTATGTCTGCTAGAGTGCAAGATCTTCACCCAGCTAGACACCTACTGTCTTATTAGCTACTGCTCTAGTACTAGAGTTACACTATTACCTCTAAAAAGAGAATTCCTACTCTAAGCAGCTTCTTAAGAATACACTGCTATTCCTCTGTGTATATAGATCACAATGGACCTCCAGTACAAGATTGATAAAGTGAAAGAGTACAAGTAGTCTACTGAACACCATCCAATTGCAAGGTCAGGTCTTGAATATAATACCTGGGTTTGGTACCACACTACCACCAGCAGTCCTTAACTAACTACCAAGTCCTCTTAAGCCAAGGGCCTAGCTATGTATGGAGGTAACTAGCAATTGTAATGATTACTGGTCAAGAGTCAAAATAATGTAAGAGTAAGAGAATAGACAAGGCTTGAGGTAAATAGTGTCTAAGAAGTAATATCAAGTTCTTCTGTTGTACAACTCAAGTTGAGTGAACTCAGCAGCTAAATTTTTGAGGGTTACAAAAAGAACTCAATAGGGTTCTTGCTTATTTGTACCAGCTACTTATACAAGTACACTATTTGCTCTTATTTACATTGATGGTATTCTATAACCAGCCAAGAAACTACCAGTTTAATTCCCTTATCTGTTATTCTATAAATATATATCTTTGATCATAGTCAAGGCAACTCATGACAGTATAGGACTACCAACATTTCTGCTATCTATACTAATGTTGTTGTTATTGACAAACTTCAAGTTCCAGGAGACTGCAACCCTATGCCTACAATTGACAAACTACTGTCTATGTTCACATAAAAGACAACAAACTAGTTTATATAGAAGCAGTCTGAGCAATGACCCTTCTTACAAAGTTACCCCTATAAATGGAGAAAATTATCCAAAGCTATAATTAAAAGACTATTAATATGATGACTCTTACCTTTGCAATGATCTGCAATGATACAATAATGACTTAGCCATTTTGCCAAGTTATAACATTGAGCTCTATTGAAAAGTTATTTTGTTTTTTGGTAAACTCTAAAGATATTCCTAAAGCTTTTTGTCTATATTATATAGATTTTCCTTA
>Ga0153925_1000011_pt1 | contig 35911 bp, 40 predicted proteins | sample TSNJ009MetaG_FD_104684 | JGI IMG/M metagenome (GOLD analysis project Ga0153925, IMG submission 104684) | Attine ant fungus gardens microbial communities from New Jersey, USA - TSNJ009 MetaG | ecosystem: Host-associated > Fungi > Mycelium > Unclassified | place: USA: New Jersey, Wharton State...
AAGCCAAGTCACGTGACAAGGTCAGGTGACCATAGAACATTCTGGAAAGGACATGTGACCATGGGACTCTAGGGTACAGCCACTGTAGTAGTAGTATAAATAAGGCTGCAATCCAACGAAGAATTCCATCGAGTTCTTCCTGAACATCCACCTAGGATGACCACTAAGAACATTCACTGTTCCTTGGTAACATAGCAAGTGGTTAAACTCCTAGCCAAGCAAATATCCAAGTCCTCCTTGAAGTCAAGTATTACTCAAAGAAAGTTTTATAGAGTTTACAAAGAAAGAAAAGCAGAAATAAATCTTAAATCACTTAGAGTAGCCTTTTAGCTCTAGAGCAACAGAAGGCGAGTATAAGACCTTACACTATAATGACTTAGATCTACTCCTAGTCTAAGTTAATAAGAAGAACTCAATAGAGTTCTGATTCAATTGCTATATACTACTTATATACATTCTATTGTTTACTTCTATTTATAAAGCCCTGCACATCTCCTTTGAGTCATTCCCTCTCATGCATCTGTTGATTTCTTAATTAGATAAAAAGAAAAAGAAAAGAAATATAGATAATGACTTAGCTATTTGGCCAAGTCATAATAGTAAGATAGTAGAAGTAATTTATATTGTGCTACTCTGTACTACTAGAGTATTTTATTAGGATTACAAATCACAGATACAACAAAAGAAAAAAACAAAAGAAAACCTCTAAATTTCCAAAGATAACAAGAGTGAAATGATAAGAAAGAATTTTATCTAATCATACAACTATTTCTTTCTATCTCTTTAGTTCTGTTTCTAGTATTCTTCTCCAGCTGGTATGGCTGCTATGAGCCTCTTGGTGGTCTATGAAGAGCAAAGTCAAACATGAGTCTGACCACTCTTGAGCACAATTGTTAGTGTGAAGCTGTGAGGACTTAGAGCTTAACCAAGGTAGTTGTTCAGGAAAAACTCAATAGAGTTTCTTGTTAGATTCTCTTAGGTACTTATACAAATATTAGATGGTCTGTGCACCTATCTCCTATAGTCACATAACCCTTACTAATAACTATACATATCTTACATAATTCTTTCCATGCTATTTATATCTTTCCTGCATTGTATTCTTGGATGTTTTCCATCAAGTTGATGAATGTATAAGAAATAGTTTCCTTCTTGGTTATCTTATAACATAACCTCTCCTTTAAGTTTCCTTGTCCTGAGGAATTTTTCTACTGTCTCTAGTTTTTCTCTTATCTTTTTTCCCTTTGTCTCTCATACTTCTTGTTAGACCATCCCTACAGTACTTTTGCTATAAACCTCTCTGGTAGTTCTCTTGAGAATACCTTTTTGTCCTTTTGTTGTTGTTGTTGTTATACTTCTTTAGTTTCTTTGCTATACTCTTTTGTGTTCTCCAGATTTTCCCTACTTTCTCATATATCTTTTTCTGCTGTATATTCCTTCCATTGTACTAGGAACTTCTTCTTTCTTTATACTATTCTTTTGTTTAGTATTTTTTTTACTTTGAATTCTTCCTTTCCTTCAATAATAACTGGTTTTGGTAGTACTTTCTTCTGTCCCTCCACTTATGGCTTATACAGGTATACTCAACTTACATTAACTACAGAGTATATTCTGATAGAACTAGGCAATTCTAATTCTATTGTGTTGCTTGAGATGATCTCTTTTATTCTGTAAGGCTTTACAAAGTGTTTTGTCAATTTCTCCAATTGTCTTCCCTTCATCTATCACTTGAGATCCTTAGTGCTTAGCAATACTAAGTCCCCTACTTTATACTTCTCCCCTTTACTTTGTTTTCTATCTGTGAACTTCTTTATTTCGTCCTAAGTCTTTTTCAAGGCTGCTTTCGCTTTCTTCTGAATTTTCCATATTCTTTCTACAAACTTTCCCACCACTTCGTACTTCTCCTTCTTTTTCCCCTCAAATTCCATTCTTAGATCTTGACTATAATTAGCCTTGAATGGTAATACTTTTATAGCCAAATATATCTTGTTATTATATACAAATTCAACTGTCACCAACTAGTCTAGCTATTGTTCTTGTCTATGGTCAATAAAGACCCTTAGATACTGCTTTAATTCCTAATTTACCTTCTCTGTCTGTCTATCTATCTGGGGGTGGTAAGCTATTGGCAACTTAGTCCAGATTCCAAATAGCTTATTTAACTCCTTTATTATTCCTGTTGCGAACTGTACTCTCTTGTCTGATATAATACTTTCTGAAAACCTATATAGTTTCTAAATATGGTCTCTAAACAGCTTAGCAAGTTCTTTTGCTGACATTTTTTCTATAGTTGCTATAAAGTGTGCCATTTTGCTAAATCTATTATACACCACTAAGATTATATCATATTCTTGAGCTAAGAGCAGCTTTGTGATGAAGTCTGCTGAGATATAGCTCTACAGTTTTTCTGGGATTACATTTGGCATTAATTTTTCTGCCAGGGCCTTGCTTCTATTTTTATATCACTAGCAGGTGTTGTACCTGTCTACATATCTCTCTACTTCCCTTGTTACTCCTGGCCACCAGTAGTTTCTTGTAACCAACTTCACTGTTTTTCATCTTCCTCTATATTCTTCTATTAATGTGTCATGATATAGGCATACCACCTCTTCTCTCAGTTCTCTCTCTAGTATGTATATGTATTCTTTTTTTATAACTACTCCTTTCTCTATTGACCATTCTTTATCTCTAAGGCTTTTTATTCCCACTCTCTTTAACTCTTCTACCACTTTTACTACTTTCTTGTCTTCTTCCTGTGCTTTTTTAATTTTTTCTCTCAGACTTCCATCTTCTACTAGTATTTTTACTTCTCTTACCCACTCTGGCCTGATCAATGTCCTATTCTCATTATCATTCTCCACTCCCTTCTGCTAGTCTACTCTTTGGCTTAGTCCATTGGCTTTACCTATGCTTTTTCCAGGAATATGCTTTAAGGTGAAGTTGAAGTATAACAAATATAAGGCCTACCAGGCTTGTCTCTGATTCAGCTTTTGACTCGTTATAAAATACTGGAGGTTTTTATAGTCCATTTAGACCTTAGACTTTATTTTTACCCCTTCTAGGTAGTGCCTCTATGCTTCTAAACATCAAATTACTGCCAATATTTCTTTGTTGTGAATTTTGTAGTTTTGTTCTATTGTATTCAGCAACTTAAAGATAAAGGCTACCAGCCTCTATTTTTTATCCTCATACTTTGTCAACAACACTTTTCCTATTGCATAGTCCAATGCGTTTGCTTTAACTCACATTTCTTTGTTCAGGTCTGGTATTGCCAAGGCTGGCTCTATTATAAATAATACCTTTTTCAATTTTTTGAATACCTCCTTTTGTTCTTTCTTCTATCTCTACTTCTCCTTCTTTCTAACTAACATATGTAGTAGTGTCACAAGCTTTACAAAGTCTTTAATGAATTGCCTATAGTAGTTGGCAAGTTCTAGAAACTTTTGTACTTCTTTTACGTTTCTCAGCATTGGCCAGTTTAAGACTTCTTCTACCTTCTCCTTCTGTATTTCTACCTCTTTGGTCCTATTACTACTCCTAAAAACTTCACTTCCTTCACTTTCTACTGATACTTTTCCAGTTTTACAAAGAGATTATTTTCCTCGAATCACTTCAATATTTTCTCTACTATCTTATTGTGTTCCTCCTCCATTTCTATTGCTACAATAATATTATCTATAAAGGTGGCCATATTCTCTTGATTCATCATATCATAGAACAGGTTGCTCATCATTGTCTGGAAGGTAGCAGGGGAGTTTGTGAGCCTGAAGTATATTATAGTTGGCTTGTAGACTTCAATATATGTTGTGAACATTGCTTTCTATTTGTCTCTTTCTTTGATTCTAACATTGTTATATCCCTACCTTAGGTCTAGCTTTGTAAAAACCTTCTTACTGCCTACTCTGTCCAGGATATTAGCAATCAGTAGTAATAGATATCTATTCTTGATAGTTTACTGGTTTATATGTCTATAATTCTGCACTATTCATTGTTTGCTGTCCTTTTTGGCTACAAAATATACTGGTGATGTCTATGGCAATTTCAATGATCAGATATAATCTTTTTATAGTTGATCTTCTACAAATGCTTGCACCTCCTCTTGCTCTTCCCTTGACAATGAATATACCTTTCTTTTCTTAGGCACAAAACCTTTCTTTAGCTCAATTGCATGATCCTAGGTCTTTTGTACTAGCATCCTTTCTGACTCTGCTTTTCCAAACATCTTTTTCCACTTCCAAAACCTCTTTGGTACTAGTTTCTCCACTGTTTTTTCTTTCATATTTTTCTAATCTCTTTTTTTTTTCTTTTTTTTTTTCTTCTACAGATAGATGGACATCTCATCATTTTTACTTCTTCCTTTTTCCAGTCTATTTCTGGATTATAGGCAGCTAGCCATAGCATATCTAGTATTACTTCTGTCTTTCCTAAGTTGTATACATCTATTCTTATTTTTTCTATATGTCCTTTAAAAAACATATTACACTCTAACTAGTATATGATTGCTCCTCCTATATTTACCATACTATTCATGTTTTGTACTAGCAAAGGTTTTTTCAATTTTTCTAGTTTAAATCCTTTCTCTTTTGTAAACTTTGTATCTATGAATAGACCTGTCACCCTGCTATCCAACAACACTTTTACTGCTATTTCTTTATGGTTTTTTATCTTTTCTAATCCTACTTTCATCTATATATCTCTTAGCAGCTAGAGAGTGCACTGCACATTTCTTATTCTCTTAGTGTTGTTTTGATAAGAAAATTTATTTCCTAGTTTTTCTGGGCACAATACACTATATATATTTGAGGAGACTAGTCAGGAGCTTACTGTTCTCCATTGTCTTTTGCCAACTCTTGCAGTGTTTCCACTATTCTCTCCTTTCTTCCTTTTCTTTGCCAATAGTTTTTGACCATATGGTTTTACTTCCCATACACATAGCATGTTCTATCTTTCTCTCTTTCTTTATCAACATCTATTGTATTGGGGTCTCTTTCTAGTCCCTGTTCTCCTCAATTGTTTTATGTTCCTCCTTTCAAGTTTTGATCTCTTGCCCTCTATACAATCTGTTCTTCTCTTCCTCTATATAATCCTCTACTAAAGCCTTTTCTAGACTATACATTTCTCTGTAGATGTGTTGCATTCTTTTCTAATATTCTTTTTTTTTGTTTTGCTCTGTTTCTGGTTTTTGTCTAACCTCACTGCTTTTTTCTGCCACTCTTCTATTGTACTAGAGAGATTCTCTGCCTCTGCCAATTTCCTCCTTAGCATTCCACTTAACCCCCTCTTGAATTCTTCAATAAGGGATTGCCTTTTATAGCCACTTTTTCTCACCACCTTTTTAAACTCCTGGACATATTTGTCATAGGTTCTTCTTTCTTGTTCAATTTTTCTCAACTGCTCTATTTTCCTTTTTTCTTTTGCCATTTCTCCAAATTTGTTTCTTATTTTGCCAAACAGTTCCTCTACTGTCTCTATTTCTGATTTCCCTTTTGATAGTTTATTCAGCAAGTTGTTCTTCCATGTCTCTGCCACTCCTCCTTGCACATAAGACAGTACCCAGGCTATTCTTGTTGCTTCTGACTTCTCTGTCATCTTCATACTTAGATACAAACAAGCTGCATTAATGAATGTGCTTACTTTCTCTATCTTTCTACTAAATAAAGGAGGTTTGGCCACTTTCACTCTGGCTTCTCTATTTTGTTACAATAGGGTAGCCATCTGCTGCTGCAGACCAGTGATCAGGGTAAGAAGTTACTCCTCCCAGATAGGGGGAGCTTGGGATGTAAGAACAGTAGATTGCTCCATGGATTGCTGTTGGGATATATATACTGGTAGTGGTAATGGCAATAATAATAATGTTTTCTCATATAAGGATAAGTAGTCTTCTTTGTTTGAACTTATGACTAGTTACCAACTAGAAGGGTAAAACAATATTATCTCTAAGAAGGGAATTTCTGAGCTAGATGGGCCTTTAAGAGGTTACTGTTATTCCCCTGCATAAACTGATTACAATAGACTAGTAGCACAGAGCTGATAGTGAAAAACTAAATACAAGTCCACTCAATATAGAGGTTAGGTCTTAGGTAGGAACATGAGTTTTGTCCAGGCCATTTACCTATTGTCTCTAACTGATAGTAAAGTCCCCTTTACAGCTAGAGTCCACTTTCCAAAAAGCTTTCAAGTGCTATACTCATTAGTGAAGATGATAAGAGAGTGAGTGCAAAGTGAAATGTTGAGGCTGTGAGGTGCAGGGTCAACAATAGATATTGAGTTCTTGTGTTAGTGTGAAGTTGTGAGAACTCAAAGCTCAACCAAGGTGGTTATTTAGCAAGAACTCAATAGAGTTTCTTATTGGATTCTCTTAGGTACTTATACAAATATTAGATAGTCTATATGCCTATCTCCTATGATTACATAACCCTTACTAAGAACTACTTATATTTTATATAATCCTTCCCATGCTATTTATATCTTTCCTATATTGTATTCTTGGATGTTTTTCATCAAGTTGATGAATGCACAAGAAATAGTTTTCTTTTTGGTTGTTTCATAACAACAATGTCTTCATTTGCCTCTTTTACCTCTTCAATCAACTTCTTTTGTTCATACTTCTACTCTTTCTACTTCTATACTTATACTTCTCTCCTCCAAATTCTCTTTCAGTATATTTGCAATGTTCTCTTAAGAGGTTATTCTTTTCAATTCTATTTATAGATAGCCATCAAGAATGATGGTCCTAATCTGATGGTAACCTTACTTGTTCTAAGGGTTGACAGTTGCTGAAACATGATATTATTATAATAAGAGGCAAGCTCTCAAAGGTTCTATCTGCTCTCAAGAGCACTTCTAGAGGGAAGTTCTGCTATAGATATGTTATGAAATTCTCTGGGCTGTTATGAGGTTTAGATAGTGGTAGTCACAGCCATTACTCTATTACTTGAGTAGTGTATATGAGTACATGACTAAGTATCTAGTAGTTATATTTGGAGAGTCAAACTTGTTTCTTGAGCTAAATTATAGTATAGTTTTGTGACAAATGTTATGAATATTGCCTAAAAAGGCTACCTGGCATGATAGCACAAACAAGTAGATACAAGGGAGGTAAATCAGAAAAGAGAGAGCTTATAAACAATAATAAATAGTCAAGAACACAGTAAAAACTAGAGAAATATAGTGTTTTTAGTATTCTTTCAAGAAGACTCCAGTTGATTGTAGATCTCAAAGGTGTATATTTGTTTTGTACTGTGACACTACTCTTCTTGAGCTAGTCTAGCAGCCTGGCTTGCCATCAATATAGTAGCACTGCCTAGAACTCCTATGCCCTCATATAGACTCTACTTTAACTGACCACACAGTTGGAAACCTACTCTAAAAATATGTAGCAAATGATTAAACTTCTAGTCAAGCAAATACCCAAGTCCTCCTTGAAGTGAGATGTCCCCTTGAGGGATGTTTTGTATAGACTTTTTATAGAGAAAACAGACAGGAAAACTCAGTCACTCAAAATTACTAGTAGAGCTCTAGAGCAACAACAGGAGAAAAATGATAGAGGTAACTTGCTATTAGGCCCTTCTATACCCCTAGAGTATATATTAGGATTACAAATCATAGAATCAACAAATAAGAAAACAAAAGAAACATTCCAATAGCCTATTATGGCAGGGAGTGGAATAATGAAGCAGGGTCTCTTTCTGATCACATAGCTAGTATTCTCTATTCCTCTTAATCTTCCTACCCAGTCTTCCCTTATGCCTATCTGTTAAATCCTATTTTTGGGTGTGGCTTGAGGAGTCTTGAAGTAAGTATGAGTAGTCTGTTCTTGAGACCAGCATCTTTATTGATCTCCTCAGTTCCAACTTTCTTAGTCTGTCTATTCTATTCTCTGATATTCCTGACTTTTCTTTTTAGTTCCAAATATTTCCTTTCTCCTAGATACCCTAATAGCGTTGTCTTTGAGAGGACTATTTCAGCATTTCTAATTATAATAGCCATAAAAAATTGATTGCCAAAGTCTAATAGTAATTCTAAAGCCTAATTTATTAAGTAAGATAGCCACTAAGCTATGGTATCATTCTGCCAGAGAGAACTAGCCTTTCCAAGGTTTAGGTTATCTTCAAGAGTGCTTCTAGAGGGGATTTCTGGGTTATGCCTAATACAGAACAGCTGAACAGGCCTTATGAGGCTAGTATAGTAGTAGTTACAGCTACTATTCCACTACTTAAGTGGTATATATGAGTCTAAGACTGAGGGTCTAGTGGTTATAATTGAAAAGTCACTTTTGCTTCTCAAGCTGAGTTATAGTGTAATTCCCTTGACAAATATCATGTATTTTGCCTAAAAAGGCTGCCTGGAGTAACAATAATATAGACTAAAACACTTGTACTACTACTCCTATTCTGGAATTGGTATAAGTACTCTACTAGTATATTGTAGTTCTTTAGTTTATAGATTAAAGTTATACTTTCCATAGTCTTGTAATACTCTCTCTCTCGATGTATACCTCTTAAACTTCTTACTCCTGAATTTACCACTCCTTTAGATGATATTCTACTACTCCAAAATATGTAACCACATATATGACAGGAGATTGAGGCACAGTGCATAAGCTGAGACCAAGGTCATTCTACTCCTATGTTATTATTTGCATTCCCTCTAGACTAGTTATAAAACCATAGAACTAGAAAATAATGTTTCTCATTTCATCTAGTATATTCCACTCTCTGACTTTACTTATTGTATCACTTTTTAGAACCCAGAGTATACATTCATAGTTTATTCATAGTAATTCACAGTATATTCCTAGCCTTCCCACACTGCTATCTTTATCTACCTGACACAATATTAGGCTTAATTTTTTTATTTAGAACCAAAACAAGCTTTTGTTAGCATGAAGTTGTGAGAACTTAGAGCTCAACTGAGGTGGTTGTTTAAGAAGAACTTAATAGAGTTCTTTATTGAATTCTCCTAGCTACTTATACAAATATCTGTTGGTCTATACACCTGTCTCCTGCAATCACATGACCTATACTAGTAACTATATATATCTTACATAATTCTTCCTACACTATTTATATCTTTTCTACATTATATTCTTTGATATTTCCTATCAGATTGATGAATATGTGGAAAATAGTTTCTTTTTTAGGAACTATTTTATAACAGCTTTCCAGTTCTGAAATTATAATTGCAAATGCAATTGGTATTCTTTTTTTCAAAGAAAGCATACTTATATCACTTCTTAATATCCCCTGTATATATTTTAACTAAGGTATCTCTAATTGTTCAATGTGTAGTTTCAACCACTCCATTTGACTAAGAGTTGTAAGCTGATATCTGTAAGGGGATAGCAGTTACCCTAGGATAAGGCTTAGCTAAGTATCTGATTTATAGTCTATCTAGTAGATCTTATTTTATAACATATATTTATTTACTCCCTTACCTTTCTGTCTACATGCCATTTTAATTATTTTACCTATCCCAATTAGGAAGTGCTATTATTGGACTATAGCTTACATGACTGCACACAGACTGTTTCTTATAGTATATATAGAAGCCTTACTCAAATATTACTCTAGTGTAAGGGCAACTGGAGTGGAGTGGACTCCAGAAGAAACCTTAGATATATAATTAGACTCTAGGATACATTTACACTTACCTCTAGGAAAAACCTCAGAGAATAGAATGAGGCTTCTGGAAAGTAATCTACACTATATACTACTTCCCTTGTTACAGATAGTCAGCAATCAGAAACAAAAATACAGGAGTGAGCAACTAATTAAATATGAGGTAATTGGAATTTAATTAGTTGCAGGATCACTCTGGTGCACTACCACTAGTGCATTAGAAATGAGGTTTAGTGCAGTCCCCTTACATTCACTCCCCTCTAAGATTGCTGTGTCTTGAAGCAATCAGTCTGGATCAAAAAATGGTATCAAAGTCTGTCCTGTGAATGTGTCTTGGGGCTGCTGGATGCTTGTGGTATAATTCCACTACCAAGTCAGGTGCTGGAATGTCGGAGACAGATTTCCAAGAGTTATGCTCTCTACTGTATCCCTTCTATTTGACTAGAAACTGGAATCTTCTCTAATGCTAGCAACTATCAAGTATCTCCTCCACTTTTCACTCCTCATCTCCGTCTACTATAATCAGTGGAGGTAGGGAGTTTGGTCTTTGTCCCAAAATTGGGTTGTTCAGGGTGGCAGAGAGTTTCACTGTATTAAATACAGGGTGGAGTTTTTTCATTACCAGGGATAGTTTTAGTCAATAGGCCATAGATCCCACTTGTTGTTCTATTGTAAAGGGTCTGAGTCTTCAGTGTAATAACTTGGCAGAGGGGTGTGTGATCTTGATGTCTGAGGCATCTAGGAATATCTTGTCTCCAAGGTTGAACATAGGGGCAGGAGTTTTTCTCTGGTTATAGTAGTATGCCATATTCTCTTGTGCCTTTTGGATCACAGACTTTGCCTTCTTGATGGCTATCCTCATCCACTCCATGAACTTGTTGACAGTTTCTAGTCCAGAAGATCACTACCTTGGCTCAAAGCCCATCCAGGAGTTCTAACCTGTATCAAGCAGAAAAGGTGTTTGCTGGGTCAAGGCATGGACATGGTTATTGTGTTGGAACTCAGCCAGGGGTAAGAGGTCATACCCATCATCCTGACACTCGTTGACAAAGATTCAGAGGTACTGGTCCAACTCTTGGTTGATGTGCTCCATTTGTCTGTCCATTTACAGGTGCTAGGCCATGGAGGAGGCCAATCATATACCTAATAGCCTGTAGAGTTCCCTTGTGAACAGAGCCATAAACTAGGGCCCACAATCTAAGACAACACATTGAGGTAGTCCATGTAGCTTTTAGACATGATAGAGAAACAACCATGCTGTTCCTTCTGCAGTCACCATTGTGTGAGCTGGAATGAAGTGTGCTCTCTTGGACACTGAGTCTACTACTGTCATAAATATGTCACAGCCAGCGGATTCAGGGAGTTCTATAACAAAGTTGACACCAAGTATGTCCCAATGCATTCCAGAGACTAGAAGAGGATACAACTCGCATACCAGAGAGTGTCTTGTGGGCTTGGTGTACAAGCACAGGTTGCAAGTGCTGATGTATTGGCCTATATACCTTGACATCTAGGACCACCAGTAGTTTTGCAACACCAATTCCAATATCTTCCAACATCCAGGGTATCCTGTTAACTTGGGCTTGTAACACAGGGAGACAATCTGCCTTCTTAGTTCTGGGTTCCAAAGTATGTATATCTTGTCTTAGAATCGGAACAGGCCATCTATATTGGACCACTCCAAGGAGTGTAACAATTTATTGGCAGACTGTCGCAGCTCTAAGGTAGCCTTGATGACAGGTTCTTCTAAGTTTCTGTTTTGGTTACTGTCACAAAAAAGTGACTACTAAATAGTGACATGGAGGTATAACAAAATATCTGTTCAAAGAACTATATAAATAGCTGGACTGTCATTAGCAAGTAGCCTTGCTAATGTTGCCCTTTTGGTGTAGTGGTAAACCATACAGTATGTGACTACTGGTTCATAGTACAACTGTGACGGTTACCATGCTGGATATCAGAAAGCACCTTCTGTTCTTCCCCTTTGAGTTCAATCTCCTCCAATACCTAGATGGTGAAGAATTCAGGTTAGAGGAGTGTGACACCTTCATTGTTGCCAGCTCCAGTTCTATGATCTGGCCTTCAGAACAGAGTGTTGGGCTTCCCCATGGAATTGCCTGGGGCAGTGGTAGAGGGTGAAGTCAAAGCAAGCAAGATATAAGGACCAACAAGCTTGACAATAGTTGAGTTTCTTGGCCATTATGAAGTACTCAAGGTTCTTGTGGTCCATCCAAATCTCTACCAGGTGGGCCACTCCTTTAAGGAAATGTTTCTACTCTTCCAGGGCCTGGATGATGGCCAGCATCTCTTTGTTGTGGATCTTGTAATTCTGTTCTACTGAAGATAGTGACTCGCTGTAGAAGGCCACTGGGTGCCACTTTCCATCCATGGGTGACTACTGTGACAGGACTACTCCAGTAGCAAAGTCAGAACTGTCTGCCTCAATCCTGAAGGGATCCAAGTCCTGTAGTGGTACCAGTACCAAAGTGGAGGTCATCACTTGCTTAAGGGCATCAAAGGCTTTGCACTTCTTGTCCATCTAGGTCCATGCTTGGTTGGCTTGGGTTAAGTCAAAGAGAGGGCATGCCATGGTCAAGAAGTCCTGTATGAATCATCTGTAGAAGTTGACAAACCCCAGAAAGGCCTGAATGTCAGTCTTGTTCTCTGGGGTTGGCCACTCATGGACTCTAGTGATCTTGACAGGGTCCATGGAAACCTTATTTTCTGAGATGACTAGACCTAAGTACTGATCCCTTTGGCTCAGACAAAGTCTTTGTCAATGAAGCTGCCTGTCACTCCACAGTTAAGCAGGGCCTTGACAGAGTGGGTCTTGGCAGTGTCCATTGTGAGAACTTCTACAGACAGTACAAGGGACGCTCCATGAGCATCCAACATGCTAGTGGAGAGTTGTTTGGGCAGTTTCCTTTCCCATTTTAGTCTCTAGATGGGAGCTTTGGTGTCAGGATTGGAGGAGGAGGGTGGTATATCCATGGATTTATTTGTACTTGTATTACTTTTTTCTATGGCAAGTACACTGAACCTATTTACTAAGAGTGACTAGGGTACACTCTTTGCCAGCTGCTCTGCACAAAATCCTCCTCTACCAGAGGGTCCTCTTTCTCAGAAACGGAATCCTTCAAAGCCAGCAAATCTTCTATCAGCTTCTTCTGCTGCTCCATTGTTAGTTGTCTTATATCTAAACAATGGGGGCAGTCCCAGACCAAGTGGTGAGTGTCTCCACAGTGGTAGCAGCCTTTTGGAGGCAGCTGCCAGGTCTTTCAAGCAATGTCTATGTCCATGGCTATTGACAGAGCAAGGGAAATGGGAGTAGGTCTGATGGATGGGAGTGGTATCAGTGTGGGCGGTACTATGATTCGGCCAAATGACTAAGTTATTATTTATATCTCTTTTCTTTTTCTTTTTTTTTAATTAGGAAATCAATAGATGTGCAAGAGGGAATGACTCAAAAGAGATGTGTGGGACTTTATAAATAGAAGTAAATACAAGAATGTGTATAAGTAGTGTACAACAATCAGATGGGAACTTTATTGAGTTCTCCTTGTCAACTTGGACTAGGAGGGTGATTAAGTCATCTCAGACTAAGTCACTACACCAGAACTCGATTCTCTCATCAGCACCACTCATCATGGAGCCCTGCCAGCTTACTCTCTCATCTTCCTCAGTACCTGGGTAACACAACTCAGGACCACTACAATATAGCCAGGCCCTAGGCTTAAGGGGACTTTGCAGTCAGTTAGGGACTGCAGGTGGAAGTGTGGTACCAAGCTCAGGTATCACTACTAAGACCTGACCTCACAATCAAGTGGGCTAGGTAGTTACTTGTATTGCTTTCCTACTATAAACTTCATGCTACAGGTGCATTGTCATCTGTCTATGCAGAAGAGTAATGCTGCATCCTTAAGAAGGCATTTAGGTTAGGGATTCTCTCCTTGGGGTGATAGTATAACCATAATATAAGGGTAGTAGTTAGTAGGGCAGTAGAACTCTGGCTGGGTGAAGATCTTGTGCCCCAGCATACATAGTATAACTAGTAAGATCAACTATTCATTCCATACCATTGAGACGTCAATACAATGTCTCAATCCCAATACAATTCCCTCATGAGCAGCCTGCTCAACCAAAAGCATGCCCTCACTAAACTAAGGGCAGAGTTAGAAGGAAGAAAAGAGAGGATGTGTTGGTGTTGTAGAAAGTTTGGGTACCTGGCCTGCAACTGTAGGAATAAAAGGGGAGAGATGAAGGGGAAACCAATTCCCCAAAATAAATTTGAAATAATAGTGAGTAGGGTGATACAATGTGGAGTGGAGGGAAAAGTAAAAGTCAGGAGGCAAGAGGTAGTGAAGGAAGTATAGTGTTTTAGATGTAGAGGAATTGGGCACTACAAATGGGAGTGTCCAAACATTGAAGTAGAGAAGGAAAGGGGGTGAGAAGAGACAGTGCACCCTATAAGGGGAAAAGCACAGCAACAAGAGGAAGTAAAAGAAATAGAGCCAGCACATCCCAACTGGGAAAAGGTGCAGGAATATTGTAGAATGGAGAATATACCAGAGGATGCACAGTTGTTAGAGTCAGGATAGTGGCATAACAGGGATAGATGTTCATAGATAGAAAGATGGTAGCTAAACATGAGTTTCAACTGCAGAAATTGGAAAGACCGGTGCAAGTAAAGAATGTAGATGGCACAAATAACAGTGCAGGAGCAATAACACATCAAGTAGAAGTGAATGTGTACTACAAAGGTCACATAGAAAGGATGAGAATGGATGTATGTGATCTGGGAAAGACAGATGTTATATTGGGGATGTTGTGGTTACAAGCTTACAACCCAGAGATTGACTGGGAAATGGAAGAAGTAAAGATGACAAGGTGCCTGCCACTGTGTGGAAGGAATATGAAGCTGAAAGAAGAAAAGAAAGTGAAGAGAGTAAAAAGAGTAGCAACAATAGAAGAAGAGAAGATTGTAAGATGGGCAGTAGATGATAAAGAAGACTGGGGAAGAGAAGAGGAAGTTAAAGTGGACCATAGGAAAATCAAGAAAATGGTACCACAGAGATTCCTAAGATGGAGAAAGGTGTTTGGAAAGGTAGAGTTGAAGAGAATGCCAACAAGGAAAATCTGGGATCATGCCATAGATCTCAAGGAGACATTTAAACCCAGAAAAAGAAGAATCCACCCTTTGTCCAGGAACAAAAGAGAGAAAGTTCAGAATTTTGTGGAGGATCAGCTAAGAAAGGGATACATCAGACCATTAAAATCCCCTCAAACATCACCAGTTTTCTTTGTGAACAAAAAGGACAGAGGAAAGAGAATGGTAATGGACTACTGTAACTTGAATGACTAGACAATGAAGAATAATTACCCACTTCTATTGATTATGGACTTAATAGACAACATGGGGAGTAAACAAGTATTCACTAAGATAGATCTTCAGTGGAGGTTCAACAATGTAAGGATAAAGGAAGGAGATGAGTGGAAGGAAGCATTTACAGCCCATGTAGGGTCCTTTGAGCCAACAGTTATGTTCTTTGGAATGACAAATTCACCAGCCACATTTCAGGTGATGATGAATGAAATCCTGAGAGACATGATTAATGAAGGAAAAGTTATGGCTTTTGTAGATAATGTACTGGTAGGAACAGAAACAGAAGAAGTACTGAACAGGCTAGAAGAGAATGACTTGTATGTCAAGCCAGAAAAGTGTATGCGGAAGGTGCAGAAAATTGGGTTTCTAGGGATCATCATAGAACCCAATGGAATTGAAATGGAGAAAGAAAAGATAGATAGAATGTTGAGTTGGCCAGAGCCAAAAAATGTAAAAGATGTTAGAAAGTTTTTAGGCTTTGCCAACTATTATAGGAGGTTTATTAAAGACTTTGCTTGAGTAGCAAGGCCAATGAACATACTGACAAAGAAAGATGTGAAGTGGCAGTAGGGGAAGGAGCAGCAACAAGCATTTGATAAGCTAAAAGGGATCTTCATAACCAGGCTGGTGTTAGCAGCTCCAGATTTAGACAAAGAATTTAGAGTAGAAGCAGATGCTTCAAACTATGCTACTGGAAGTGTGTTATCAGTAAAATACTCCAATAGGATGTAGAGACTAGTTGTCTTTATTTCAAAATCTCTAAGTGATATAGAAAGAAACTATGAGATACATAACAAGAAGATATTGGTGGTAGTTAAATGTTTGGAAGCATGGAGACACTTCCTGGAAGGAGTGATTATAAAATTTGAGATTTGGATAGACCATAAAAATCTTGAGTATTTCATAAAGACATAGAAGTTAAATAGGAGGCAAGCAAGATAAGCTCTATACCTATCTAGATTTGACTTTATACTCAAACATGTTCCAGGGAGTAAGATAGGGAAGGTAGATAGCTTAAGCAGGAGACCAGATTGGGAGATTGGAGTGGAAAGAGATAACAAGGATGAAATACTAGTTAAGCTAGAATAGTTAAAAGTAAGAAGGACAGAAGGAGTAGAGGTGATCATATAGAGAGTGGACTTACTAGAGAAAGTAAGGCAGTCAAAAGTAAGAAATAACGAAGTAATTCAAGTAGTAGAAGAAATGAAGTAGGCAGGAGTAAAGATACTAAGTGATGAAGAATAAAGAGAAATTGATAGCATAATATACAAAAAGAGGAAGGTGTATATATCTAAGGATAAGAAATTAAAAGCAAAGATTATTAGATTGCATCACAATACACCAGTAAGAAGATATAGGGGGCAATAAAAAACAGTAAAATTGGTCACGAGAAACTTTTGGTAGCCAGAAGTAACAAAGGAGATGAAGCAATATATAGAGAGGTGCAATTTCTGCTAAGGGAATAAAAACTGCACAGAACAACTAGCAGGCAAATTAATGCCTAATTTAATACCAAAAAAGCCCTAGAGTCATATATCAGCAGACTTTATTACAAAGCTACCATTGGTGCAGGGATATGACTCAATTTTAGTATTAGTGAACAGGTTAACAAAAATGGTTTATTTTATTCCTACTATAGAGAAAATATTAGTGGAAGAGCTAGCTAGGCTATTTAGAGATAATATATGGAAACTACATAGGTTACCCAAAAGTATCATTTCAGATAGGGAATCCCAATTTGCAGCAGAATTAATGAGAGAGTTAAATAAAATATTGGAGATCAAGAACAAGATGTTAATAGTATTCAACCCTCAGACAGATGGGCAAACAAAAAGAATCAACCAAGAACTTGAGTAGTATTTGAGGATGTTCATAGACCACAGACAAGAGCAGTAGCCAAACTAGTTGGAAACGACTGAGTTCATCTACAACAATAAGATGTATTTGAGTACTAAGACATTGCCTTTTAAGGCAAACTATGGACAAGATCCTAGGATGGGGTTTGAAATGAGAAAAAAAGGAAAGTACAAAAGAATAGAGAAATTTATGACAAAAATAAAGGAGATTCAAGAGAAGGCAAAAGCAATACTAGGAAAGATGTAAGAAGAGATAAAAAGGTATACAAATAGGAAGAGAGCAGAGGTTAATGAATATAAAGTAAGAGACTTGGTGATACTCAGTACCAAGAATTTGAAATACCAAATAGTAGGTAGAGGAATGAAAAAGTTGATAGAGAAATTTGTAGGGCCTTATAAGATAAAAAAAGTTATATTATTGAATACAGTAGAATCAGAACTATTTAGTATAGTAAAAATACATCTAGTAGTTAATGTCAGCAGAGTACAAAAATATGTAGGATAAGTAGAGGGGCAGAAAAAGAAGCAACTAGCTCTAGTCATAATTAAGAGAGAAGAAGAATAGAAAATCAAGAGAATTCTGAACAAGTGACAAATAAAAGAGAAAAATAAATACTTGGTACAGTGGAAAGAGTTTACAGCTGAATCCAATACTTGGGAAGAAAAGAAAAATTTGGAGAATGCAAAGAAAGCAGTTGAAGAATTTAAGAAAGAATATCAGTGAGATATAGAAGATATCAAAAGACAGAAAAGAAAAGAAAGAACATTTAGAAGAGAGGAACTGCTGGGGCAATTTATAGTAAAAAAGCTATCTAGTTGGTCAGACAAAAGATATAACAAAGAATACTGGGCAAGGTTGGAAAGAAATTGGAGATAATAAAAAGAAAAAAAAACAAGAGAATGAAGAACAATAAAAACAATAAAAGAAGAAAAAGAAGAAATTAAACAAGAAAATCTAGAACTTAAAGAGTGGACAGAGAAAGATAACAATGAAATGGAGAATATTTGTAATCTCTACTATGAGTTGTAAAAATCCTTGGGACAAAGAACCTTAAGAAAGAGGTGGTATTATAACATAGCCATTTTGGCTAAATTATTATTTATATTTCTTTTCTTTTCTTTTCTTTTTCATTCAAATAATTAATGAATATACAAAAGAGAATGACTCAAAAGAGATGTGTAGGACTTTATAAATAGAAGTAAATACAGAATATATATAAGTAGTATATAACAATTAAATAAAAACTCCGTTGAGTTCTTCTTGTCAACTTAGACTTAAAGAGTGATTAAGTTGTCTTGGACTAAGTCGCTACAGTATTGTAATTAAGGTCAGAACTTGTAACTGAGTGTTAATAGATAGAGTATTAGCTTTTGTCTTATAAACCTTGTACTAGTAGTCTATTATGATTAGTACACATAGAAGAGTAATGGTTTATCTTTAAAAAACTGTCTAAATTGAGGGTTTTCTTCTTAGAGGCAATAGTATAACTTTAGTATTAAGACAGTAGTTAATAGAGTAGTAGAACTCTGGCTGGATAAAGATCTTGTATCCCAGCAAACATAATATAGCTAACAAGATCTTTTAACTATCCAATAACATAATATCATGTTGCTAGAGTAATTTACTCATAAGTAGCATACTTAACCAATAACACACTTTTACCAAACTAAAAGTAGAATTAAAAGAGAAAGATAAAAGAAAGTGTTGAAACTGTGAAAGGTTTGGGTATCTGGCCCAAAATTGTAGGAATAAGAACAAGAAGGAAAAAAGAAAACCAATTCCCAAAAATAAATTTGAAGTATTGTTAAGTAAAGTAATGAAATATGGGGTGAAAGAGAAAGTAAGAATAAGGAGAAGTAAGACAATAGAAGAAGTTAAATGCTTTAGATGTTAGGGTGTTAGATATTTCAAATAAGAGTGCCCAAATATTAAGGTTGAAAAGAAAAGAAAAAGAAGTAAAAAAATAGTATATATAGTTAGTTCACAAAGGATACAACAAAAAAAAAAGACTGGCATACTCTTTATGGAAAAAGACATAGGAATATAGTAGTATACAGGATATATCTCCAAGAAGTACAATATTAGAGCAGAAAGAGTGGATAACCAAGTAGGAAGTTATAACATTATGAAGTGTAAAGGGTGCAATTACAAAGGCACCAAGATATTCTGGTAAGCATTTAAGAAATGTGTGGTATAGTAGTTGCCTTGAAGCATAGAAATAAAAAGAGAATATAGCAAGAGAAAGAAGAGCAGTTAATGTAAAGTATAGTTAGTATAGAAGGAAAGATACAGTAAAAGAAGTATTAGAAAAGGATTTTGTGTCTAGAATATGGGACTGGGAAAAAGCAGCTATGGTAGGATTGAAGAGTAGTGGCATATCTTGTACAGGGAAAAATACAAATAAAAGTTCTAAAAGGTACAGCAAAAGAAAGCTATAGTTCCAAAACAGTCTTTACAACTGGCTTCTTCAAATCTCTATCTCTGTTACCATATTGATATTATAAGTTATCTTGACTATGACCAAGAATAGATATTTATAGAATGGCAGACAAGAGAATTGAACTGGTAGCCTTTTGGCTGGTTATAGAATACCATTATACTATTAATGTAAATAAAAGCAAATAGTATACTTGTATAAGTAGCTAGTACAATTAATTGAGAACTCTATCAAGTTCTCTTTGTAATCCTCAAAGACTTAGCTATTGAGTCAACTTGGCTTAAGTTGCACAATAGTTAAATGTCAAAGAGCATCTTCTATTTGACCCTAGTGAGTTTGACTTCTTCAAGTACTCAAATAGCAAAGAATTCTGGTCAAAGAAGCATGATGTCTTTATTATTGCCAGTTTTAGTTCTATAGTTGGGTCTTTAGAATAAAACATCAGACTTCCCTATAGATCATCTGGAGTAGTAGCAGAGAGTAAAGTCAAAACAAACAAAGTAAAGAGACTAGTAAGCTTGATGACAGTTGAGCTTCTTTGCTGTTATAAAGTATTCAAGATTCTTGTAGTCTATCTAGATTTCTACTAGATGGGCTGCTTCTTTAGGAAATGTCTTCACTCTTTTAGGGCTCAAATAATAGCTAGTACCTCCTTGTTATAGATCTCATAATTCTGCTCCTTGTTTGTCCAGGTCTATACTTGATCAGCTCAAATAAGGTTGAAGAGAGAACATACCATAGTTGAGAAGTCTTATATGAACTTCTTGTAAAAGCTAACAAACTCTAGAAATACCTGGATATCAGTTTGGTTTTCCAGGGTTGACCACTTATAGACTTCTGTAATCTTGATAGAATCTATAAACACTTTGTTTTCTGAAATAACCAAGCCTAGATACTTAATCTGCTTCTTTTAAAACCTATATTTCTCCAGTCAGAGGAACAGTTTATGCTCTACTAAGACTTTTAGCACTCTCCAGATAGCCCTTGTATATTTTTCTATAGTCTTGGTGAAGATGAGAATGTCATCTAGATAGATGATCATGATGTCTTCTGTTATGAGGTCCTAGAAGATATTATTTATCATTGTCTAAAATATAGCTAGGTTATTAGTCATGCCAAAGAATATTACCAGTAGTTTAAATAATCTGTAGTTAGTATAGAAAGCTACCTTCTACTTATCTCTGGGTTTGATACCCATATTGTTGAAACTCCAATGGACATTAAGCTTGGTAAAGTACTTGGCTCTATGGAATTATGAAATGAATTTAAAGATTAGAAAGAGAGAGTATATATTTTTAATAGTCATAGAGTTGAGTGACTGATAGTTCTAAAATGAGCATAGGAAACTGTTCTTCTTTTTGATAAAGAATACTAGGGCTGTTAAGATTCTAGACTATAAGGGTGAATATATGTTTCAACCTTGAGCCTATATCAATACTTGATATCTCTTTGTTCCTCTACAAAGGGTCCAATTAAGGTTTTTAGAAGAGTTATATTGAAAGGATAAATATTAAGGCTTTTAGTCACATTTCACAAGTTGATCCAAAGACTAAAGAGAATATAGAGTTCTAAGAAAAGTAGGTTTTTAGATAAACTACAGAAAGAGAAAACTTACTATTTCCTTTTTTTTCTAAACTGTATTTATTTTAACTAGTAATATTATAGAAGCTACTACCCTAAGTACTACCAAGTAACAGTAAGTGACTAGTTGAGTTAGAGTTTATAAATGGGTTAGTTCAATAATTTTCTATTTATTCTAATATCTATAACTATTATAAGGTTTGTCTATAGTTACTCCAAGGTTTATTCAATATTTCTTCTATAGTCATTAGTTTACTCTATGGTATACTGATATTTGTCTCTAGTGATTTGGAGGAGACTGTTAGTTTGCCATTATCTACTTATATAAAGAGTATAATAGTAGTAGATTTATTTGATCTGGGTTATTCTTGTATGTTATTATTGGGATTTGGTTTAAATAAATCTAGGAGTTTTGTCAAGTAAAGTAATATTAGTATTGGTAAGACTGGTGAACCTTGTAGGATTCTATTTTTTATATTACTCATTATTTCTCTGGCTATATCTATGTATATGGCTGTCTTTTTTTGTGATAGAAAACTCTTTGTTCATTTGAGGTATTTTAGAAGAATTTGCTATTTTTGCATTTCTACTATAAGTTTATCATAATTTATAAAGTCAAAATATCCTTTGATATTGAAGATCAGTACTAAAGTAACTTTACTGTAGTTCTATGCTATCTGTACATTATGAACAAAGAATAGTAATATATCAGTGGTAGAGTAGTTTACTCTTTCTCTACATTGTGCTCTTGCAATGAGTTTATATTATAGCATTCTATCATATATACTAGTCTTAAGTGACTATTTTTTCTAGTAGTCTGCCTATACATTCCAGTATTGTGATAAGCCTATATGTACAAGATTTGGAATAGTCTAGTTTGTTTGGTTTTCTAAGAACAACTGTGACTACTCTTTTCCATTGTTGTAGATAATATTCTACTATTAGGTATTTCTACATAAATATGGTGAGTTCAGTCTAAATGGTTAGCTATACCCATTTAAGTATGGTATAGCTAATCTGGCTTGGTCCAGGAGATGTATTAGAGCTTGTTGAGACTAGAACTTTATGTATCTTAGTTTTTGTAATATCTTAGTAAGGAAGTTTATTTGGTTTTTATTCTAATAGGTCTGTCTCTATTGGTTCTGGGAAGAGTAGAGGTGGCTGGTAGAGGATGTTGTATAGTATATCATACTTTTCTTGGTATAAAACAGCTGAGATTATATTTGGGCCCCAGTCAAAGGTCAGCATAGGATAGCTTCAGATATCTAACAACTATTTACAAAAGCTTCATACTTCTTCTGATTAGACTTTAGCTAAAGTAATATTAGCCTACTTTGTTTTGGCAAATCAGCAGGAGTATTTAAAAAAGTTATATAGTCTTTTGATCTCTAGTATGATACTTTGGTCTTATATTTGGTATTCTTCAAGATAGAATAGCTATAGGTCTTGTAGTTCTTGGATTTCTTTTGCTATTTTAGAGAGTTTAGTATTCTACCATAGTTTGGCTGCTTCTAAAGGTTTTTAGACTTTTATTGCTTGTTTGTTAGTTGTTGAAATTGTTTTAGTAAAAGCTATAGCTGTATTTTTCAATTCTTGTATTGATAGTATTCTATTTGGTTCTGTTAGTAGTGCATAGTAACACTTTAGGTTTACAACTAGTCTTTTGGTCTATTTTTTTACATTTGTATCTTTGGTATTGTAGTGTTGGCCTGTAAGATTGTTAATAGGTCCTTTATTAGATTTGAGTAAAGTGCAACTTCAAGATCATTCTATCACTGGTAGTATAGCATGATCTATAGTTGTTTATTATTTAGGTTATAAAATGTATATAGAAAGAGAAAGATCTACAAGCTATGTCCAATAAGGCCTTTTATATTTGTGTCTTAAGCATCTATACCTATACAACTCCAGCTGGACTTCTAAAAAAGTAATATGTCAGTGTTATGTAGATATTGGTTAAGCAATGAAAGGATTGTATAGTCTTTTTTATTGTAGTTAAGTTGGATTATAGTAATTGGTTTGGCTGGTATAGTATTATCAAGTTGTCTATTCATGAAGTCTAGGCCCTTTCAGAGTTTGTATTCTTCTAATACCTATAGTACTTGCTTTCTGGATTACAGAATCAATTAATGGAATAGCTATTTCCAGAGCTTAGTATTAGTTTAATTATTAGGTTGATAGAAGTAGTAGTATAGGAAGACTAGGAATATACTAGAAATTACTAGAAATATACTATGAATACATGCTCTGGGTTCTAGGAAGTGACACAATAAATAAAGTCAGAGAGTAGAACATACTACTAGATAAAATAAGAAATGTTGCTTTTTGGTCCTGTAGTTTTACAGCTAATCCAAAGGGAATACAATAATAATACAAAAGTAGAATGACCTTGGTCTTAGTTTGTATACTGTGCCTTGATCTTCTACCATATGTATAGTTGCATATTTCAGAATAGTGGAACATTGTCTGAAGAAGCAGTAATTTAGAAGTAAGGAATTTAAGAGGTATATATTAAGAGTATGAGCTTAGGACTGATCCCAATTAGTAACAATTGAAGAAGAACTCAATGGAGTTTTTTGTTGGATTTCTACTACTATTTATATAAATATAGCATAGTTTGTATATTTACTTTCTGTAATCACAAGACTTTTACTTAATAACTATATAGTTGTATATAATATTATCCTATACTATTTATAGCTTTTCTTTGTTGTATTTCTAGAGGTTTTCCATCAAGTTGATGAATATATGAGAAATATTTTCTTTTTTTGGAAATAACTCATAATACAATCTCCTTTTCAAAATTTCTCATTCTAAGAAAAATTTCTATTTATTCTAGTTTTCTTCCTATTTCTTTTTTTTCTCTCTTTTATACTTCTTTCTTTCCTATTTATATACTAGTTTGGCTATGAACTTTCTTGGTAGTTCCTAACTAAATGTCTTTTCTTTTTCTTTTAGCTTCTATTATCTAATTTCTTTGGTCTCTTCTCCATATACTCTCTCAAACTTTTTGACTAGCTCCTTTGCATTTTCTAAATTCTTTTTTCCTTTCTATGTATCTGCCTCTGCTATATATCCCTTCCACCATACTAAGAACCTATCTTTCTCTTGTATCTTTTTTTACTTAAAATTTTCTTTACCTCATATTCTTTTTTTCTATCTATAACTACTAGTTACAGTAGTACTATCTTCTGGCCCTCTACTTAGGATCTATACAATTGTACTTTACTTATATTGACTACTGGATATATCTTAATAGCCAGGGGTAATTTGAGTTCAATTGTATTTGTTAAAATAACTTTTTTTACTTTGTATAGGCCTACAAACTGCTTTGTCAGTTTTTTCATTTGTCACTTCAAGTCTTTTATACTTAGCATTACTAAGTTCTCTTCTTAATATTTGTCTTCTTTTCTTCTTTTTCTATCTGCATATTGTTTTATCTTCTTTTATATCTTTTTCAATATTGCCTTTGCTTTTTCCTGAATTTTTATTTTTATTTACAAATTTCCCTGCTGCTTTATATTTCCCTTTCCTTCTCCTTTTGAACTCCATTCTTGGATCCTGCCTACAGTTTGCTCTAAATGGTAATACTTTTGTTGCTAAGTGGATTTTATTGTTGTAGGCAAATTCTACTATACTCAGCCACTCTGGTCATTGCTCTTGCCTATGATTGATAAACATATAGAGATACTGTTCTAGCTCTTGGTTTATTTTCTCCATTTGTCCATCTATTTGTGGATAGTAGACCATTGATAGCTTTGTTTTAATCTCTAGTATCTTATTTAGCTCCTTTATTACTTCTACTGCAAATTGAGGTCCTCTATCTGATATAATATTCTCTAGAAGCTTTCAGAACAATCTTACTAGTCTTTCTACTGACATTTTCTCTGTAGTAGCAATAAAGTGGGTCATTTTTGTAAATTGATCATATACTACTAATATCATGCCATAACCTTGAGATAATAGGAGTTTGATAATAAAGTTAGTACTAATATGCTTTTATGGTTTTTCAGAAATTGCATTTGGTATTAGCTTTCCTACTGGGGCTTCTGTGCTATTCTTGTTTCTCTGGTAAGTATTGTATCTATCTATATATCTCTCTATCTCTTTCATCATCTCTGGTCACCAATAGTTTCTTTTTACCAATTCTACTATTTTCTACCTTCCTCTATGTTCTTCTACTAGGATGTTGTGGTGTAATTGTATTATTTCTGCTCTTAAATCTTCTTTTTCTGGTATATAAATTTGATTTTTCTTTAGTACTAGCCCTTTTTCTATTGACTATTTTTCTTTCTTTAGTATTTTTATCCCTGACCTTTTAGCTCTTCCACTGCTTTGACTACTCTTTTATCCTTCTTCTATACCTTTTTTATCCTTTCCTTTAGGTCTTCTTCCTCAATTAGTATCTCTTCTCTCTACCTCACTTTCTTTTGTATCTATTTTAGCTTTATCAATGTTTTGTCCTCATTATTGTTTTTTACCCCCTCTTGCCAGTTTGGTCTCCTACTCAGCCCATTTGCCTTTTTCATACTTTTCCCTGGTATATATTTGAGTACAAAGTCAAACCTAGATAAGTACAGTATCTATCTTGCTTATCTATAGTTTAGTTTCTAGCTAGACATAAAGTACTGTAGATTCTTATAGTCTATCTATATTTCAAACTGTACCTTTGTCCTTTCCAAATAATGCCTCCACACTTCCAAATACTTGATGACTGCTAGTATTTCCTTATTGTAAATTTTATAGTTTTTTTCTGTTGGATTTATCAACTTAGATATAAATGCTACTGGTCTCTATCTTCTATCTTCATATTTTACTAACAATACTTCTTCTGTTATATAATTGGATGCATCTGCTTCTACTTGTATTTCCTTGTTCAGGTCTGGTATTACTAATACTAGTTCTAATATAAATACCCTTTTTATATTCTGAAATGTCTTTTTCTGTTCTTTTCTCTACTTTTACTTTTCTTCTTTCCATACTAATAGATATAATGGTACTGCTATTCTGGCAAAGTCTTTAATGAACTGTCTATAGTAGTTAGCTAATCCCAAGAATTTTTGCACTTTTATATTTTAGAGGACTGGCCAATTGAACACTTCTTCTATCTTTTCTTTTTGTATTTTCACTCCCTTTTGTCCAACTATCACTTTTAAAAACTCTACCTCTTTGATTTTCCACTTATATTTTGTTAGTTTTACAAATAAATTATTCTCCTTCAACTACTTTAATACTTCTTCTATTATCTTATTATACTCCTCTTTTGTTTCTGTTACTATAATAATATTATTAATAAAGGTTACTGTAGTTCTCTGGTTAATCATATCTTGAAATAGGTCATTCATCATGGTTTGGAATATGGCAGGAGAGTTAGTAAGGCCAAAGTATATAACTATAGGTTCATATGCCCCTATGTACATTGTAAAAGCTATCTTTCATTCATTCCCTTCCTTAATTCTAATATTATTATAACCCTACCTCAAATTCAACTTTGTAAATACTTTTTTACTTCCTATCCCATCTAGAATATTAGCAATCAGTGGTAATAAGTAGCTGTTTTTTATTGTCTACTGATTTATATATTTGTAGTTCTGTATCATTTACCACTTTCTATTCTTTTTGGCTACAAAATGAACTAAAGATGTCTGTGGTGACTTTGATAGTTAGATGTATTCTTTGTATAGTTGATCTTCTATAAATGCTTGTACTTCCTTGTGCTTTTTTTTAGACAATGAATATACTTTTCTCTTTCTTGGTACAAACATCTCTTTTAGTTCTATTACATAATCCTAGGCCTTTTGCACTAACATGCACTCTAATTCTGCCTTTCCAAACATCTTCTTTTACCTCCAAAATCTTTTTGGTACTAGTTTCTTTACAACTTTTTCATCTAACTTTTCTTCTCTTATTTGATTTTTTTCTCTATTTTTCCTTATTCTCTTGTTCTTTTCACATAGAGGTAGACATCTTATTATCTTTACCTTTACCTTTACCTTTTCTTAGTCAATTTCAGGGTTATGTGCCACTAGTTATGGTATCTCTAAGATTACTTCAGTTCTCTCCAGATTACATATATCCATCTTTACTTGTTCTATATACCCTTTATAGTACAAGTTGTATTCTATTTCATATATTGCCATTTCTCTGTTGTTATCTATTCTATCCACATTTCTAATTTAAATGGGTCTTGCCAGTTTCTTTTTCTTAAATCTCTATTTCTCTACAAATTTGTCATTTGTAAACAACTCTGTTGCCCCACTGTTTAGCAAGACTTTAATAGATACTCCTTTATGAGTGTCCAGTTTTTCTACTTTTACTTCCATCTATACTTTTTTCAGTGGTTTCACTGTTTTTCTCATATTTCTTACTCCCTTGATATTCTGGGTATTCAATCCATTGTCCAATTGTATACATTTCAAAATATTGTATTTATTATAGAAGGACAGCTAGGAGTTTACTGACCTCTATTCTCTTTTGATGACTCATCTTGTTTGATTCTTCTTTCTTCTTTGACTCTTTGTTTTTGACTTCTACAATCTTGAGCTATATACCTAAATCCTTTGCAATTGAAACAAATCCTATATCCTTTTCTTTTCTCTTCTCCATGTACTGCTATTGGTTCTGGTCCAGTATTTGTTTCCCTATACTGGTTTCCTCTATTCTAATATTCTTTTCTTTGATTTGGACCCTCTGTTCTCTATATAACCTATTCCTCTTTTCCTTTATATAATTCTTTACCAAATCTTTTTCTTTGCTGCATATTTCTCTATAGATATACTGCATTTCTCTCTAACATCCTTTTCTCTACTCTACTCTATTTCTGATTTCTGTCTAATCTCACCAATCTTTCTTACCACTTTTCTATTATATGAGGAGAGAGAGTTTTCTGCTTCTACTAGCTTTCTTCTGATCACTTCAATCTTCTCTTGAACTCTTCTATAAGAGGCCACTCTTCATGGTCAATTCTTTGTACTACCTTCTTAAACTCTTGAATATACTCATTACAGGTCCTCTCTTCTTGTTCAATTGTTCTCAGTTGCTCTATCTTTTGCTCTTCCTCTACTGTTTCTCCAAACTCATTTCTCATTTTAGTAAACAATTCCTCCACCATCTTTACTTCTGACTCCTCTTTTAACAGTTTATCCAACAAGTTGTTCTTTCATGTCTTTGCTATTCCCCCCTGTACATAAGATAGTACCCAGGTTATCTTTGTTATCTTTGGTTCTTCTGTCATCTTTATACTCAAATATAATCTTGCTATATTGATAAATACACTTACTTTCTCCATTTTTTCTCTAAATAGAGAAAGCTTTGCTATCTCTACTCTACTTTCTCCTTACTGATATAACAATATATTCACCTGCTGTTGTAGACCAGCAATAAGAGTGAGCAGTTATTCTTTGGATAGAAATAGAGTGGAAGTAGATAGTCCTGCAGATTGCTCTGTAGATTACTGTTGTTGTTAGTGAGATATAATTAATAATGGTAAGGGTGAGAGTGATGATAATGATGATTTCTTTTCTTTAGACAATTTATAGATCTTCTGGTTAGAAAGAAATAGACTAGCTATGATTGTTATAAGATGACTTCTAATAAGAAAACTATTTCTCATGCATTCATCAACTTGATAAAAAACATTCAAGGATACAATACAAGAAAGATATAAATAGCATAGGAAGGATTATGTAAGATATAGATAGTTCTTAGTAAAGGTCATGTGATTATAGGAGATAGGTGTACAGACTACCTAATATTTGTATAAGTATCTAAGAGAATCCAATGAGGAACTCTATTGAGTTCTTTCTGAATAACTACCTTGGTTGAGCCTTAAGTCTTCACAACTCTGCACTAACATAAGAACTCAATACCTATCATTAACCTTGCACCTTGTAGTCTCAACATCTCTATTCCTACTTATTCTTTTATCATTCTCACTAATAAGCACAATATTTAAAAGCTTTTTGGAAAGTGGACTATTATGAGAGCCCCAAAAGAAGAAAAGTTTCCCAAGCATTTGAACACTTAATCCAAAACCTCAAAACATACAATAGGGTTAAAGATATAAATAGTATGGGAACTAGGGTCATGTAACAAGGGCAGGTAATCATAGAACATTCTGGAAGGACATAACTAAAAGTATAGCTACTGTAAAAGTAGTAGAAGTAGAAGTTCAATCCAACAAAGAACTCCATCGAGTTCTTCTTAAACATCCATCTAGGGTGATCACTAAGGGCATTCACTGTCTATTAATAATATAAAAACTTGATATCCATTGTTGACCCTGCATCTTACAGCCTCAATATCCATATTTTTACTTACTCTCTTATCATCCTTGCTAACGAACACAGCACTTGAAAGCATCTTGGATAGTAGGCCCTAGCTATAAAGAGGACTTTACTGTCAGTTAGGGACAGTGAGCAGATGACCTGGACAAAGCTTGTGTCCCTGCCTGAGACCTAACCTCTATATTAAGTGGGCTCATAACTAGTTCTTTACTATCAGCTCTATGCTACCGATCTATTGTGACCGGTCTATGCAGGAAAATGATGGTAACCTCTTAAAGGCCCATCTAGCTTAGAGATTCCCTTTTTAGGAATAATATTGTTTTACCTTTTTTAGTCAGTAGTCAGTCATAAGTACAGACAAAGAAGACTATTCATTCTCCTATAAGGAATTATTACCATCACTATTGCCATTGTCATTGCCATTGCCAATGTCTCGCCAATAACAATAGCAACAGGAGGAACGCCTCTTAGCACCCACCCCTCTCCAAACCAGAGAGGAGTAACTTCTTACCATGATTGCGACCTTGTAGCAGCAGGTCAACACCATGCTCCTTCAGCAATAGGGGAGTAGAGTGGAGGTTTCAAGACCTTAAGTTTTCAGTGGGAAGATGGAAGAGGTAAGTATGTTTGTTAACATGGCTCACCTATATGTTAGAATAAAGATAATAGAAGAAGTAGCAGCAACCCAGGTGACCTGGGTGTTGTTATATATACAGGGAGGAATAGCAGAAGCATAGAAGGATAACTTGCTGGATAAGCTGGCTAAGGGAAAGTTAGAAGTAGAATCAGTAGAGCAGCTGTTCACAAAGATAAGAAATGACTTTGGGAAAACATTGAAGAAGGAGAGGAAAATAAAACAGCTGAGAACAATTGAGCAAGAAGAGAGGACCTGTGATGAGTATATGCAGGAATTCAAAAAGGTTGCCAGGGGGAGCGGCTATGAGGGAAGACCCCTCATTGAAGAATTCAAGAGAGGATTGAATGGAAGGATTAGGAGAAAGCTGGCAGAAGCAGAAGAACTGCTGACCACCATTGGAGAGTGGCAAGAAAAAGTGGTGAGGCTAGATAGAAATCAGAGGCTAAGCAGAATGGAAGAGAGGATGTTGGGGAGAAATGCGGTGTACCCAAGGGAAAATATGCAGCCTAGAGGGAGAGGATTGTATGGGGGAAGAGGGGGGCAAATAATATGGAGAATGAAAGGAGGGTACAGAGGAGGAAATATGCTTAATAGAGGGGGAACTCAAATAGGTCCAAGGAGAGACCTAAATGCAATGGATATAGATAGAGGATGAGAAGAAGACAGGACATGCTATGTATATGGAAAGTGGGGCCATATAGCCAAAAATTGTTGGGAAAGGCATAAAGGAAGAGTAGTAGAAACACTACAAGAGTCAGCAAAAGAAAATGGAGGACAGTAAGCTCTTGGCTGGCCTCCAATAATCTGTATAGTGTATTGTGCCTAGAAAAGCTAGAAAATAATTTCAATTGCACTAATACAACTGAGAAAGTAAGAGATGTGTGGTACACTCTACAGCTGCTAAGAGAAGTCTGGATAAGAGTGGGGCTAGAGAAGCTGGAAAACCACAAAGGGGTAGCAGTAAGGGCACTACTAGATAGTGGAGCAACAGGCCTATTTATGGATATGACCTTTGTCCAAGAAAAGGGGTTTAAAATAGAGAAGCTAAAGAAACCTTTGTTAGTTAGAAATATAGATGGAACAGTAAATGCAGAGGGAGCTATAATGTACCAGTTAAAGTGCAACATATTCTTCAAAGAACATGTAGAGAAGGCAAGGATGGATATATGTAATTTAGAGAAAACAGAGGTAATACTGGAAATACCATGACTAGCAGCCCATAACCCAAAAATAGATTGGGAAAAAGAAGAAGTAAAAATGACATGTTGCCCACCTATATGTGGAAGGAGAAAGCAAGAAGAGAAGAAGAAGGAAGTAAAGAAGATAGAAAAGAACGAGGATGAAGAAACATTGAAAAAATTGGTACCCAAAAGGTTTTGGAAGTGAAAAAGAGTGTTTAGAAAAAAGGAGTCGGAGAAAATGCCAGTGCAAAAGACCTGGGACCACATTATAGAATTGAAAGAGGGGTTTGTACCAAAAAAGGAAAAGGTATACTCCTTGTTGAGGGAGGAAAGGGTAGAAGTACAGGTATTTGTGGAGAATCAGTTGAGAAAAGGATACATCCAACCTTCCAAGTCATCCCAAATATCACCAGTACACTTTGTGACAAAAAAGGATGGCACATGGAGAATAGTACAAGACTATCAACACATAAACTAGTGGATAATAAAGAATGGGTATTCCTTACCTCTCATCATAGATATACTGGATAGAGTAGGAAAGAGAAAGGTGTTCATGAAGCTGGATCTGAGATGGAAATACAATAATATCAGAATTAAGGAAGGGATCAAATGGAAGGCAGTGTTCACAATGCACATTGGAGCTTATGAACCCACAGTCATGTATTTTGGGTTAATGAACTCTTCTGCTACTTTCCAAATAATGATGAACAATCTGTTCAGAGACCTCATAAACCAAGGAGATACAGCAATATTTATTGATGATATCTTAGTAGCTATAGATATAGAAGAGAGGTACAATGAGCTAGTAGAGGAGGTACTAAAGAGACTAGAGAAAAACAACCTGTTTGTGAAGCCGGAGAAGTGCAAATGGAAAGTAAGAGAAGTGGAATTCCTGGGAGTAGTGATTGGTCCCAAGGGAGTAGAGATGCAAAGAGAGAAGGTGGAAGGAGTCCTGAACTGGCCGGTACCTAGAAATATCAAAGAAGTACAAAAATTTCTAGGTTTTGTCAATTACTACAGGAGGTTCATAAAAGACTTTGCCAAAATAGCAGCACCACTACATGTGCTGGTCAGGAAAGAGCAGAAATAAAAGTGGGAAAAGGAGCAGGAGAAGGCGTTTGAAAAACTCAAGGTGGTGTTTACCATAGAACCTATCTTGGCTATCCCAGATATTGATAGGGAGATGAAAGTGGAAGCGGACACCTCAGACTATGCAATAGGGGGAATGTTGTCAATGAAGTGTAAGGATGGCAAGTGGAGACTGGCAGCCTTCATCTCTAAATTGCTAAATACAACAGAACGAAATTACAAAATTCACAACAAAGAGATACTGGTAGTTATAAGATGCCTAGAAGCATGGAGGTACTACTTGGAGGGAGTGAAACTTGAATTCAAAATCTGGATAGACCATAAGAACCTCCAGTATTTTATGATGAGCCAAAAATTAAGCCATAGATAAGCAGGATAGGCTCTATATCTATTGTGATTTAATTTTGCATTAAAACATGTTCCAGGAAAGAGCATAGGAAAGGCAGACAAATTAAGCAGAAGACTAGACTAGTAGGAGGGAGTGGAAAAGGACAACAAGGACTAGAAGTTGATAAAGCCAGAATGGATCAGAGGAGTGAAAACAATAATAGAGGAGGAAAACCTAAAAGAAAGAATCAGAAGAGTATAGGAAGGGAACAAAAAGGTAGTAAAGGCAGTAGAAGAGCTAAAGAGGGCAGGAATAAAAACGTTAAAAGATGAAGAATAGGAAATAGAAGATGGATTAGTAATAAAGGAGGAAAGAATATATGTGCCAGAGGAAGAACTCAGAAGGGAAGTTATATGATTACACCACAATACTCCAGTAGGAGGGCATAGAGGGAGATAGAAGATGACAGAGTTGGTAGCTAGAAATTACTGGTAGCCAGGAGTAATGAAAGAGATGGGAAGATATATAGATAGATATGATGCTTGTCAAAGATACAAGAATCAAAGTAAAGCACCCACAGGAAAGCTGATGCCTAATACAATTCTAGAAAAACCATGGAGCTATATCTTGGCAGACTTTATCACCAAACTGCCATTAGCCCAGGAGTATGATGCTATTTTAGTAGTATATGACTATTTTAGCAAAATAGTGTACTTCATAGCAACAACAGAGAAAACGTAAACAGAAAAACTTGCAAAGCTGTTTTGAGATTATGTATGGAAGTTACACAGACTTCCAGAAAACATCATATCAGATAAATGAGTACAGTTTGCAGTGGGAATAATGAAGGAGTTAAATAACTTGTTAGAAATCTAGACAGAACTCTCAACAGCCTATCATCCCCAAACAGACAGACAGACAGAAAGGATAAACCAGGAGTTAGAGCAATATCTAAGGGTTTTCATCGACCATAGACAAGAGCAGTGGCTGGATTGGTTAGGAACAGTGGAATTTGCATACAATAACAAAATCCATATGGTAACAAAAATATTGCTATTCAAAGCAAACTATGGTCAAGACCCAAGGATAGGATTTGAGAAAAGAAGAAAGGGGAAATATGAAACAGCAGGAGAATTTGCAAAAAAAATGAAGAGAATCCAGAAGGAAGCAAAAGCAGTACTAGGAAAAGCACAGGAAGAGATGAAGAAGTTTGTAAACAGAAAGAGAAGGAAGAAAGAGGAATACAGAGTAGGGGACCTAGTACTACTAAGTACAAAGGACTTAAAATGGCAAATGAAAGGAAGAAGATCAGAGAAATTGACAAAGCGTTTTGTGGACCCCTACAAAATCAAGGAAATTGTCTCTAGCAATGCAATAGAATTAGAACTACCTAAGTCTATTAAAATACACCCTATAGTTAATGTAAGTAAAGTACAACTCTATAAACTGCAGGTAGAGGGACAGAAGAAAATACTACCAAAACCAGTTATTATTGAAGGAGAGGAGAAATTCAAGGTAGAAAAAATCTTAAACAAAAAGATGGTTAGGGGAAAGGAGAAGTTTTTAGTAAGGTGAAAGGAATACATGGCAGAAGAAGATACTTGGGAAAATAGAGAAAACTTGGGGAACACAAAGAAATTGGTAGAAGAGTTTGAGAGAGAGTATGAAGAAGAGGTTGAGGAACTAAGGCGATAGGAGCTAGAAGAAGAGAGGGAATTTAGTTGGGAATTACCAAGGGAGTTCATGGCAAAATTGATATATGGATGGAGAAAAAGGAGATACAAAAGAGAAAGAGAAAAAGTAGTATAAGTAGAAGTCCAATCCAATGAAGAACTCCATCAAGTTCTTCTTGAACATCCATCTAGGGTGATCACTAAGGGCATTCACTGCCTATCAATAACATAGGCCCTAGTTACAAAGGGACTTTACTATCAGTTAAAGACAGTAGATAGATGACCTGGACAAAACTTATATCTTTATTTGAGACCTGACCTCCATATCAAGTGGGCTTATATTTAGTCTTTTGCTATTAGCTCCATACTACTAGTCCATTCTCTTAAAGGCCTGTCTAGTTTAGAGATTTTCTTCTTAGGGATAATATTGTTTTACCCTTCTAGTCAGTAACTAGTCATAAGTTTAGATGAAGAAGACTGTTCATTCTTCTATGAAAAATCATTATCACAACTATTACTATTACTATTACTATTACTGCCACTGCCATACATGTCTTGGCAACAGCAACAACAACAGTAACCTATAAAGCAACCTGCTGTTCCTATATCACAATCTACTCTCTTTATCTAGGAGGAACAACTCCTTTCCCTAATAGCCAATCTACAGCAGCAGGTAGCTATTCTTTTGTAGCAGAATAGAGGAGAAAGAGTGGAGGTAGCAAAACCTTCTTTGTTTAGTGGGAAGATAGAGAAAATAAGTGTGTTTATCAACACAGCTCACTTGTATCTTAGTATGAAGATAATAAAGGAGTCAAAGGCAATAAAGATGGTTTGGGTACTGTCTTATATACAGAGAGAAGTAACAGAGGTATGGAAAGACAATCTACTGGATGAGCTATCAAAGGGAGAGTTGGAAGTAGAAACAGTAGAGGAATTGTTTAGCAAAATAAGGAATAAATTTGGAAAAACAGTGGAAGAAGAGAGAAAAATAGAGCAGCTAAGAACAATCAAGCAAGGGGGAAGGATCTGCAATGAGTATGTCCAGGAGTTCAAAAAGATAGCAAGAGAAAGCAGTTATGAGAGATGGCCTCTTATTGAAGAGTTCAAGAGGGGGTTAAGCGGAGTGCTGAGGAGAAAGTTAGCAAAAGCAGAAAGTCCCTCCAGTATAAATGGCAGGAGAGAATAATAAGGTTAGATAGAAACTAGAAGCAGAGTAGAGCAGAGGAAAGGATATTGGAAAGAAATGCAGTGTGTCTATAGGGAAATATGTAGCCTAAAAAAGGTTTTGGAGGAGAATTATATAGAGAAAGAGAAGAACAGATTGTGTGGAGGACAGAGGATTAGAACTTTAGAGAAGGAGCACAGAACAATTGGGGAGGACAAGGGCTATGTCACAAACTTCATTCGGACCATAACTCCAGAAATACTTGACCGATTTCAACGATCTAAATGGCCACCAAAAGCCCTTAAGAAGACCTTTCAAACAGTACCAAAAACGTCTCAAAGCAATCAGTATTCACTGAATTATCAGCAGATCAGTCAGTGATTACCAAGTCACCAGACACTAAATTGCTGATATCTCGGGAACTGCTTAACGTAATCATTTGCTTCAATGACCATCGTGAAGCTCTCTTCAATGCGCTTCTTTCAGCTATAAATATATCCCGAGGCAATAAGATCCCATGGAGATACAAGGTCCTCAATGTTTGCACATGATACTAATCTTTACCCATAGATTATCATCTGTCCTTGAATAGAACAAAGGACTGCCCTAAGATGGTTAGGTTATCTCTATTTCAAGAACAATAGCACTCCTATATATAGAACAATAGGTAGTGAT